>Ga0228622_1000047_pt1 | contig 118686 bp, 127 predicted proteins | sample 26DmetaG_FD_186035 | JGI IMG/M metagenome (GOLD analysis project Ga0228622, IMG submission 186035) | Seawater microbial communities from Monterey Bay, California, United States - 26D | ecosystem: Environmental > Aquatic > Marine > Coastal | place: USA: California | collected 2016-10-01
GGCCATGGCGCGGGCGCTTTTGGAGCTCATCGCCTACGGCCTTAGGGTTCTTCTCTCCCTTCTCCCGCCCCCTCCGGGGTACAAGGCAATTTACTAGGCAAGCCCACCAGGGCCTTAAGGAGGCTTCGCGCGTAGGCCAGGGTGTCCTTTAGGGCCTTTGGGTCCAGGCGGGCGAAGGTGTCCGTGGGCCAGTGCCAGTCCGGGGGGACGCCCCCTTCCAGGCGGACGAGGGTGAGGGTGGGAAACCCCCTTTGCGCCAGGGGGAGGGTGTCAAAGTAGGCCAGGCGGTAGCGTACGGGCCTCGCCCCTGGGGTCTTGCGGGCGGCCTCGAGGAGCGGCCCCCGGTAGGGGACGTAGCGGAGCATCCCCTCCCCCTCGGCGTAGAAGAGCTCCCCCCGGCCCACGTTGTCCAGGTTGAGGACGAGCGTCCCCTCGGGCAGGTGGGGGAGGAGGGCCTTGGCCCCCAAGGCCCCCACCTCCTCGCACCCCGTGAGGGCGAGGCCGAGCCGGAAGCCCGGAGGGGGGTCGGTCTCCAGGAAGAGGGCCGTGGCCACGGCCACGCCGCTTGCGTTGTCGTTGCCCCCCTTCACGTAGGGAGCAGAAAGCTCCCGGTGCAGGAGGAGGGCGGCCTGGAGGAGGAAGTAGAGGCTTAGGGGCCATTTCAGGGGGGTGAGGGCCAAAAGGGGGGAGAGCAGGGCGAGGCAGGCGTTGAGGAGGAAGCTCCTCCGGAAGCCCTTCACCCTCTTGGGGTGGTAGAGGAAGTAGGTCTTGGCCGTGTCCACGTGGGCCATGAGGACGAGGGCCCTTGTCCCCTCCCCCTTCCAGGCGAGGAGGTTTCGCGAGGGGTGGCGGTCCAAAAGCCTTCCCCAGGGCCTCCTGCCCGTGAAGTAGAGGTAGAAGCCTAAGGCCCCCGCCAGGGGGAAAAGGGGAGAGAGGAAGCCGAGGCCCAGGAGGAGGCTTAGGGCCAAAAGCTCGGGGCCGTAGCTTCGCACCCCCCGGAAGGGGATCTCCGAGGGCTTAAGGCCCCGCGCCTCCAGGAAGCCGGCCAGCCTGCGGAAGGCCTCGGCCTCGAGGGCCGTGGCGCTTCCCCGGTGGGGGAGCTTAAGGAGCTCCAAGACCTCTTCCAGCGCCTCCACCTTCCCAGCATAATGGCCTCATGTGGGCCTTCCCCGAACGCTTTGAGGGGCGGCACGTGCGCCTGGAGCCCCTCGCCCTTGCCCACCTTCCCGCCTTTCTCCGGCACTACGATCCCGAGGTCTACCGCTTCCTGAGCCGGGCCCCCGTGGCCCCCACGGAGGAAGCCTTAAGGGCCCACCTGGAAGGGCTCCTTGGGGAGCCCGGCCGGGTGAACTGGGCCATCCTCTTCGGGAAGGAGGTGGCGGGGCGGATCTCCGTGATCGCCCCCGAGCCCGAGCACGCCAAGCTGGAGCTCGGCACCATGCTCTTCAAGCCCTTCTGGGGAAGCCCCGCCAACAAGGAGGCCAAGTACCTCCTCCTCCGCCACGCCTTTGAGGTCCTCCGGGCGGAGAGGGTCCAGTTCAAGGTGGACCTGAGGAACGAGAGGAGCCAAAGAGCCCTGGAGGCCCTGGGAGCGGTGCGGGAAGGGGTCTTGCGGAAAAACCGCAGGCTTCCCGATGGCGCCTTCCGGGACGACGTGGTCTACAGCGTCCTCAAGGAGGAGTGGCCGGGGGTGAAGGCGAGGCTAGAGGCCAGGCTCTATGGCGCTTCGGGAAACCCTTAGCCTCCTCGTCCTCCTCCTCGCCTACCTGGGCCTCGCCCTGGGGGGGCTTCCCGGCTACCGGATGAACCGGGCGGGGGTGGCCCTGGTGGGGGCAAGCCTCCTCGTGCTCCTCGGCGCCTTGGACCTCGAGGAGGCCTGGCGGGCCCTGGACCCCTCCACCCTGGTCTTCCTCTTCGGGGTCATGGTCCTGAACGCCCACCTGGGCTACGCGGGCTTCTTCGGCTGGGTGGCCGAGGGGCTTTGGAAGAGGGCCAGGACCCCCTTCGCCCTCCTCGTCCTCCTCAGCCTGGGCTCGGGCCTCCTTTCCGCCCTCTTCCTCAACGACACCATGGCCCTCCTCCTCACCCCCCTCGTCCTCCGCCTCGCCCGGGGCCTGGGCCTGAACCCCGTGCCTTACCTCCTCGCCCTCATGGCGGGGGTGAACACGGGAAGCCTCATGACCCCCACGGGAAACCCCCAGAACATCCTGGTGGCGAGCCTCTCGGGGATGGCCTACCTGGACTTCCTCCGGGCCCTTTTCCCCGTGGCCTTCCTGGGCCTCGCCCTGCAGGTGGGGCTCCTCGCCCTCCTCTACCCCGAGGCCCGCTCCCTAAGGCCCCTTCCGCCCCCTCCCCCTTTGCGCTACCGGCTCCACCCCGGGCTTCTCCGCAAAGGGCTTCTCGTGGCCTCGGGGCTCCTCCTCGCCTTCCTCCTCGGCTACCCCATGGCCCAGGGGGCCTTGGTGGCGGCGGGGCTTCTCCTCTTCACCCGGAGGCTCCGCTCGGAGCGGTACTTCATGCGGGTGGACTGGGAGCTTCTGGTGATGTTCGGCGGGCTCTTCGTCCTCACCGAAGGGGTGCGCCGCCTGGGGCTCGCCGAGGCCCTTTTGCCCCTCGCCTCTAGCCCCCTCGGGCTCCTCCTCGCCGCCACCCTCCTCTCCCTCCTCATCTCCAACGTGCCCGCGGTCCTCCTCCTCGCCCCCCTGGCCAAGACCCCGGAGGAGTGGCTCCTCCTCGCCGGGGGGAGCACCCTGGCGGGCAACCTCACCCTGCTCGCCAGCGTGGCGAACCTCATCGTGGCCGAGGGGGCGGGACGGGAGGGGGTGCGGGTGGGCCTCCTGGAGCACCTCCGCTTCGGGCTTCCCCTCACCCTCTTCTCCCTGGCCCTCCTCTACCTGGGGCTAGCCTAGCCGGGCCTCGAGCCAGCCCCCGAGGGCCAGGACCTTCCCGTCCTCCCCGTACGCCCCCACCACCTGGAGCCCCACCGGCATCCCCTCCACCTTGGCGAAGGGGAGGGCGAGGGTGGGGACCCCGAGGAGGCTGAAGGGCAGGGTGAGGGTGATGAAGGCCTCGCGGTGGCCCTTCCTGCCGGACTCCAGCTCCACCTCCTCCGTGCCCAAGGGAGGGGCGGGGAGGGGCTGGACGGGGAGGAGGAGGGCGTCCACCCCCCTCAGGGCCTTCACCAGCTCCAGCCTGAGCGCCTCCCGCTCGGCCACGGCGTCCCGGTAGTCCTTCTCCGTGAGGGCGAGGCCCGCGAGGAGGGCTTCCCGCACCTGGGGGGAGAAGCCTTCGGGATGCTCCTTCAGGGCCTTCTCGTGGATCCGGGCCGCCTCGTAGCGCACCAGGCGGGTGTAGACCTCGTAGACGCCTTCCAGGGGAAGGGAGACCTCCCTCACCTCGGCCCTTAGGGCGGGGAGATCTTCCAAGAGCCGGGTGAAGGCCTTCCGCACCTCCACCCCAAGCCTCCCCTCCAGGAAGTCCAGGGGGACCCCGAAGACGGGGTTCTGGACGCCCTCCAAGGGAATGCTCTCCCCGGCCAGGATCTCCGTGAGGAAGTGGGCGTCCCGCACACTCCGGGTGAGGGGCCCGGCGTGGTCCGTGGAGCGGGAGAGGGGAAGGGCCCCTTCCAGGCTCACCCGGCCGTAGGAGGGCTTGAAGCCCACCACCCCGTTGAAGCCCGCGGGGATGCGGATGGACCCCCCGGTGTCCGTGCCCAGGGAGGCGAGGCCGATCCCTAAGGCCACGGCCACGGCGCTCCCGCCGCTAGACCCCCCGGCCTGGCGGCTGGGGTCCACGGCGTTCCGCACCGGGCCCGTCCAGGGGTTCTCCCCGGTGATGCCCAGGGCGATCTCGTGCATGTTGGTCTTGGCGAAGAGGAGGGCCCCGGCCTCCCTCAGGCGGCGCACCGCCCTCGCCTCCTCGGGAAGGGGAGGGAGGGGGGCCTTCGTCCCCGCCCGGGTGGGCATCCCCTTCACGGGGAAGAGGTCCTTTACGGTGAGGGGAAGGCCGTGGAGAGGCCCCCGCACCTGGCCCCGCCTGAGCTCCTCCGTGAGGGCCAGGGCCTCCTTGCGGGCGGCCTCCTCGTCCAGGTAGGCGAGGGCGTTCCGGTCCTGGAAGGCCTTGGCCCGCTCCAGGGCCTCTTCCAAAAGGGCTAGAGGGGTGGTCCTTCCCGTTTCCAGAAGGCGCTTCGCCTCAAGCAGGTCCATGCTCCATTATAAAAGCGCCTTCCGGCTCCTCGGGTAGGGGCTTTCCGGGCCAGGTGTAGGTGAGGACTTCCCGCTCCTTTAGGGCCAGGGCCAAAAGCTCCTCCGTGGGCAGGCGGGCCTCCGTCTCTAGGACCACCTCCAGCCTCGCCCGGGTCACGGGGTGCTTGGGGGCGAAGAGGGTGCAGCACTCCTCGTCGGGGAGGATGGAGGTGGCGTAGGTGCCGATCCTCTGGGCCTCGGCCACGATCTCCTCTTTGTCCCACCCGATGAGGGGCCGGAAGACGGGGAGGGTGGCCGCCTGGTTCACGGCGTGGAGGTTCTCCAGGGTCTGGGAGGCCACCTGGCCCAGGCTGTCCCCGGTGCAAAGGGCGAGGGCGCCTTCTTCCCTGGCGATGGCCTCGGCGATCCTCAGCATGTAGCGGCGGTAGAGGACCACCCGGTAGGCCGTGGGGGCCTCCACGATGATGTGGCGCTGGACCTCGCTGAAGGGGACGAGGTGGAGCCTCAGGCGGTGCTGGAAGCGGGCCAGGCGCTCGGCGAGGGCCTTGGCCTTCTCCCGGCTCGCCCCCGAGAGGAGGGGGAAGGGGTGGAAGTGCACGAGGACCACCTCCGCCCCCCGGCGCATGAGGCGGTAGGCGGCCACCGGGGAGTCAATCCCCCCGGAGAGGAGGGCCACCACCCGCCCCGAGACCCCGGGGGGAAGCCCCCCGGGGCCCGGGTGGCGCTCCACCTCCAGGAGGGCCGCCCCGGGGAGCACCCGGACCACGAACTCCCGCTCCGCCCCCTTGAGCCGCACCGGGGCGCCCGTTTTTCCCTTCACGAAAGCCCCGAGGGCCCGCTCTATCTCCGGGGAGGTGAGGGGAAACGCTTTGTCGGAGCGCTTGGCGGTGATGCGGAAGCTCCCGAAGGCCTGGCCCTCCAGGGCCTTTTCTAGGGCGGCCTTCAGGGCCTCGAGGTCGGGCGGGGTCCTATGGACCCGGGCGAAGCGTTCCACCCCCAGGGTGTCCTGGAGGCGGGCCTTGGCCTCGGGCCAGGCCTCCTCGGGGAGGCGGAAGAGGAGGGCCATGGGCCACTCCCCCTCGAGGGCCACCCCCAGGCCCTTTAGGGCCCGCCGCACGTGGGCCTTGGCCCGCTTGAGGAAGAAGGGGCGGTTTTTCCCCTTAAGGGCGAGCTCGTGGAAGAGTTGCACGAGAAGCAGGGTTTCCATGACGTCCTTTCTAGGGGCAAAGCCCCTTGACCGCGAGGAAGAGCCGGCTGCAAAGGGAGCCTTGCCTCGCGGCCGCCTTGAGCTCCTCGGGCCGGCCGAAGCGGAAGGCCGCGTAGTAGGTCTTGCCCGGCTTGGGCTCAGGGAGGCGGGGCCTTCCCAGAAGCCTTCCCTCGTAGACCCAAAGCTCCAGGGTGTACCCCGGCCGCTCCTCCACGCCGAAGGCTATGGGCCCGGCCTCGGCCACCTCCGCGCCGAGCTTCTCCCGGGCGACCCTTAAGGCGGCCTCCTCCAGGGTCTCCTCCCCCTGGAGGCTCACCGCGGGAAGCCCCCAGGCCCCGGGAAACTCGGGGTCGTCCTGGGGGCGGAGGACGAGGAGGAGCCCTTCCTCGCCCCAGGCGGCCAGGGCCACGGAGCGCTTCCTGGGCATCCCGGCGCGCACCTTCTTAGGCTAGCAGGATTGTGGCCGAGGCGCAAATTCCCGCCGCGCTATTGGGGGGTTCCCTTGCGGATCCAGGCGATGAGGGCCTCCGCCGCCACCAAGTTGGTGGCCAGGGGCACCCCGTGCACGTTGCAGACCCGCATCAGGGCCTGGACGTCCGGTTCGTGGGGCTTGGCGGTCAGGGGGTCCTGGAGGAAGACCACCGCCAACACCTTTCCCTCGGCCACCCGGGCCCCGATCTGCAGGTCCCCGCCCAAGGGACCGGAGAGCACCCGCTCCACGGCGAGGCCCGTGGCCTCCTGGATGCGGGCCCCCGTGGTCCCCGTGGCGAGTAGGGGGTAGCGGGCCAGGACGTCCTTGTGCCGCAGGCAAAAGGCCACCATCTCGTCCTTCTTGGCGTCGTGGGCGATGAGGGCCAGGGCCTTCATGGGCATATTGTAGGCTTGGGGCATGGGGCGCGCGCCTTGGGGTTTTGGAAGTCCGCAGGTTGGCTTCGCCACACGGGACGCCCAGGCTGGGGCTTGGGGGAGACCCCACCGCGGCGAAAGCCGGGGTGGGGGGCTTAGGGCCGGGAACAGGGGTGGGAGGTAGCCCATGGCCCTCACCTTCCGCGAAGCCCAGGAGGAGGTGGACGCCTGGATCTCCTCGTTCCGGGAGGGCTACTTCCCGCCCCTCCTGATGCTCGCCCGTCTGGCGGAGGAGCTCGGCGAACTCGCCCGGGTCCTGGCCCACCGCCACGGCAAGACGCCGAAGCCGGGGGAGGCGGAGGGGGACCTCGCCGAGGAGCTCGGCGACCTCCTCTTCGTCCTCATCTCCCTGGCCAACCGGGAGGGGGTGGACCTCGAGGCCGCCTTCCGCCGGGTCATGGCCAAGTACCGGGCCCGGGACCGCTCGCGCTGGACCCCTAAGGATGGCGGCTAGGGCCCTCCTCCTCGCCTTGGGGGTGGCTTGGCTCAGCCGGCCCTGAGGCCCAGGACGAGGCCGCCCACGAAGCTCGCGCCGAAGGGGAGGTTGTGGGTGAGGGTGGCGAGGAGCCTGTCCCAAAGGTTTCGGAGGGCGGGCTGTTGCAAAAGGGGCTCCACGTCCCGCTGGATCCGGGTCCAGTCCACCTCCACGTAGCCCGCCTGGGCCAGGAGCTGGAGGGCCACGAAGAGGAGGCCGAGGGCGATGGCCAGAAGCCGCCCCACCTTCTTCAGGGCGTAGCCCACGGCGTAGCCGGCGAGGCCGCCAAAGGTGATCTGGCCCAGGTAGGGGGTGAGGTCGGGTAGCTCCACGGTTCCCACCCTAGCGCGGGGAGGGCGGCGGGGCAAGCGCCCTTTTGCGCCCGGGCCGTTAGGCGCCCTCCAGGCCGAGGAGGCGGGCCTCCTGCTTCATGGCCTCGAGGACGAAGGCCATGTGCTCGTCCAGGGGCACCCCGAGCTCCTCGGCCCCAAGCCGGATCTCCTCCCGGTTCACTCCCTTGGCGAAGGCCTTGTCCTTGAACTTCTTCTTGAGGCTGGGGAGCTCCAGGCCCAGGATGGACCGGTCCGGCCGCACGTACACCGCGGCGGTGATGAGGCCCGTGAGCTCGTCCACGGCGAAGAGGGCCTTGGCCATGCGGGTTCTGCGGGGGGTGCCGGTGTAGCTGGCGTGGCCCAGGATGGCCTCGAGGACCTCCTCGGGGTAGCCCAGGCGCCTCAGCTCCTCCACGGCCCTGTAGGGGTGCTCCTCGGGGTACTTCTCGTAGTCCATGTCGTGGAGGACGCCGGCGATGGCCCAAAGCTCCTCGTCCTCCCCATAGCGGCGGGCGTAGGCCCGCATGGCCACCTCCACCGCCCGCATGTGCCGCCTCAGGGAGGCGCTTTCCGTCCAGGCCTCCATGAGGGCGAGGGCCTCCTCAAAGCTCGGCATGCCCTAAAGTATACCCATGCGCATCGGCTACGGCGAGGACAGCCACCGCCTGGAGGAGGGGAGGCCGCTTTACCTCTGCGGCCTCCTCATTCCAAGCCCCGTGGGGGCCCTGGCCCACTCCGATGGGGACGCCGCCCTCCACGCCCTCACCGACGCCCTCCTTTCCGCCTACGGCCTTGGGGACATCGGCCTCCTCTTCCCCGACACCGATCCCCGCTGGCGGGGCGAGCGGAGCGAGGTGTTTCTCCGGGAGGCCCTCCGCCTCGTGGAAGCGCGGGGGGCGAAGCTGCTTCAGGCGAGCCTCGTCCTCACCCTGGACCGGCCCAAGCTCGGCCCCCACCGCAAGGCCTTGGTGGACAGCCTATCCCGCCTCCTCCGCCTTCCCCAGGACCGCATTGGCCTCACCTTCAAGACCTCGGAGGGCCTGGCGCCTTCCCACGTCCAGGCCCGGGCGGTGGTGCTTCTGGATGGTTGAGGCCCCGGTCTGGCTCGGCACCTTGGTCTTTGCCGTGACCGGGGCCCTGAAGGGGGTGGAGAAGGGGTTTGACCTGGTCAAGTACCGCCTCTTCGGCCGGAGGCTTGGCCTGAGGCTCCCCACCCCGAGGGGATAGACTCAGGGCATGGACCTCACCCACTTCCAGGACGGCCGGCCCCGGATGGTGGACGTGACGGAGAAACCCGAAACCTTCCGCACCGCCACCGCCGAGGCCTTCGTGGAGCTCACCGAGGAGGCCCTTTCCGCCCTGGAGAAGGGCGGGGTGGGGAAGGGGGACCCCCTCGTCGTGGCCCAGCTTGCGGGGATCCTCGCCGCCAAGAAGACGGCGGACCTCATTCCCCTCTGCCACCCCCTCCCCCTTACCGGGGTGGAGGTCAGGGTGGAGCTCCTTAAGGCGGAAAAGCGGGTGCGCATTGAGGCCACGGTGAAGACCAAGGCGGAGACGGGGGTGGAGATGGAGGCCATGACCGCCTGCGCCGTCGCCGCCCTCACCGTCTACGACATGCTCAAGGCCGCTTCCAAGGGCCTCGTCATCTCCCAGGTGCGCCTCCTCCACAAGGCAGGGGGAAAGAGCGGGGAGTGGCGTAGGGAGCAGTAGGCCTACCCCGGGGGTGTACGCTGAGTACATGCGGGTCGCCATTGCCTTAGCCAAGGACGACGCCACCCGGGTCTACCCCGGCCCCTTCGGCCACGCTCCCCGGTACGCCATCTACGAGGCCGGGCCCTCCGGGGAGCTCGTCCTTCTGGAGATCCGGGAAAACCCCTACGCCAAGGCCCACGGGGAGGAGAAGCACGCCAAGATGCGAGAGCTTCTCCGGGACGTGGACCTCAAGGTGGGGGCCCGCTTCGGCCACAAGGGGTCTTTGGGGGCCTTCCCCCTGGCCGACCGGGTGGAGGTGGGGCCGGTCTCCCTGGAGGAGGCCCTGGCCCGCCTTAAGGAGCGAAGTAGCGCCTGAGGAGCTCCCGGGCCTCGGGGGGCAGGGGGGTCTTCTCCAGGTAGACCTCCACCCCCCGGCGCACCGCCTCCGGGGGCTGGCCTGCGGGCCAGGGGGAGGGGAGGGCGGCCTTTTCCCCTTCCTCCCCCTCGCCCAGGAGGCCCACCTCCGGCCCTTGGGCCTGGGTGGGGGGGAGGGCACCCTCTTTCTCCTCCAGGGCACCCCCCGCGCCGGGCCCCCGCCTCGAGGCCTGGGGCGGAGGCGTTTCCTGGCCTCCTCCGTCCTCCCTGGGGGGGGCTTCCGCAGGCCCGGCCTCCTCCCCCGGGCTTCCGGTCCGGGGGAAGGCCCGGACAGGGGAGCCCTCCTCGGGCTGGGCGGGGCTTGCGCCCTCGGCCTGGGGGGAGCCTTCCCCGGGGGCCTCCGAGGGGGGGCTTTGCGCCTTCCCCTGCGAAGGGGCGGCCTGCCCTTCGCCTTTCGCCTCGCCCTGGGCCTCCTTTTCCCCGGCGGCCCCGTCTTGGGCCTGGCCTTCCCGGGATAGAGGGGCCACCCTCTCCACCCCGGCGGGGCTGGGGAGGGGGATGGGCCTTGTCAGGTGGAGCCCTAAGGCGAGAAGGAGGGCAAGCCCATAGGCCAGAAGTAGGCCCCAAGGGAAGGGGGGAAGCCTCGCGGGAACCTTGCCCGCCTCGGCCCAAAGCCGTTCCTCCCCGTAGGCCAAGGCGGTGGCGTAGGCCAGGCTCACCCGGGAGATCTCCTTTAGGGCCCGCCCCTCCCAAAGCCGTGCGGGGAGCAGAAGCCCTAAGGGGGAAAGGAGGGCGAAAAGGGGGTGAAAGACCCCGAGGAGGGCGAGGGCAAGGGCCAAGAGGAGGCGGTACCGCCAGGCCAGGCGGTCGGCGTAAAGCCGGTGGAAGCCGGGGCCCACAAGGGCATTATCCCCCTTAGGGGAGGTAGAGGGCCAGGGCGTTCACCACGGGCCTGGGGGAGCCCGTGTAGGGGCTCCTGAGCTGCCCCTTCACCCAGAGCTGGGCCGAACCCCCCCCGTCCATCCTGAGCGCGTTCCAGGCGCCTAAGGAGAGGAGGGCCCGGGCCAGGGCCCCGGGGGTGGTGGGTTCGGAGACGAGGAGCCAGAGCTTCCCCTCCTTCGTCCAGGCCACCGCCGCCTGGGGGGCCACGGCCTGAAGGGGTCTCGGGTCCTTGAAGTTCTCCTTGGCGGGGTCGTAGGCGTACCGGCCCTCCTTGAGGAGGAGGGGGCCTCCCTCCAGGGCGTAGCGGAAGGGGGGGTTGAGGGTGCCGTAGAGGGCGAGCCTGCCCCCCACCTCGAGGGGAAAAGGAGGGGCATCCCTGGGGAAGGTGAGGGCCCAGTGCCCCGGGGGAAGCTCGGCCGGGGCGGGGAGGAGGGCCACCACCCGGTCCTCCCGCACCAGGGCCACCCCTTCCCCCTCCCGGCCCACCAGGCCCGGCACCGTGTGGGCGGTGTAGCGGGCGCGGGAGGCGTTCACCCCCACCCGTACCCGGCTCCCGTCCGGCCCCACCGCCTCGGCGACGAACTGGGGGAAGCCCAGAAAGAAGGCGAACCCGTCCCAGAGGAGGGCCACCCGGCCGTAGGGGTAGGAGAGGGTCACCCCGTCCTGCACCCAAAGCCCGATGGGGGTCCCGCTCTTCGGGTCAAAGTACCCCCCGTTCAGGACGGCGAGGGCCCCCGGGGCCAGGTCCTTGGGAAGCGCCCTCTTCCCCGGGGTGCCCACGGGGAGGAGCCTTCCCCGCTCCGCCTCCACCAGGTAAAGCCTCAGGGGCTCGGGGGTGAAGCCGTAGACCTCCCGGTAGCGCACCCCGGGGGCCAGAACCTCCTCCACCTCGGGGGCGAGGAGGTAGAGGTCCAGGACCAGGCGGGGGGGGTCCTCGAGGGGAAAGAGGCGGTAGTAGAGGTGGCCCTGTTCCGCCCTCAGGGCGAGCTCGGTGGCCTCGGGGAGAAGGCGGACCTTGGCCTTTAGGCCCTTAGGCCAGGGGGCCTTGAGGAGGTCCGGGGCGAGGTAGGGCAGGTAGAGGGTGGCCCCCGCCTTACCCCGCTCTTCCCGGGGCTCGGCCGGGTAGGGGGCGGGCAGGTCCAGGACCACCCGGAGGCCTTTGGGCTTCTCCCCGAAGCGCACCCCCGCCTCGGGCACCCGGAAGTGGCCCAGGGCCTTTAGGGCCTCCAAGGGAAAGAGGCCCTCTTGGGGCGGGGGGAGCTCCGCCCCAAGGGGCTCGGCCCAGCCCACCCCGGGGACGTAGACGAAGCGCTTCCCGCCCCCCTGGTACACCCAGGCCCCCCCTTCCTCCCGGAAGGTGAGCCCCAGCTCTTCCACGGGAAGGAGGGTTTGGCCCAGGGCGAGGCCGAAAAAGAGGAGGAGGGCGAACCGCCTCATCCTCCTAGGAAACCAAACCTTCCTGAGAAGCGGATGGAGCCTTATACCCTTTTGCCGAGCTTCCGTGGCCCAGCCAGCCCGAGGAAGCCCTTTGCCGGGGCCCCCATGCTGGCGCAAGCCAGCATGGGGTGGTATTACCCCTTGACCACGATGAGGGGCCTGAGGCGGGCCACCTTTTTCCCGATCCCCGCCCCCTCCACCGCCTCCACCACCAAGGAGACGTCCTTGTAGGCCTCGGGCATCTCCTCGTCCACCGTGGCCCGGGTGGCGGCCCGCACCAGGATGCCCCTTTCCGCGAGCTCCTTCACCAGGTTCCGCTCCCGGGCCACCTTTTTGGCCTGGTGGCGGCTCATCTTGCGCCCGGCCCCGTGGCAGCTGCTCCCGAAGGAAACCTCCATGGCTTTCTCCGTCCCCGCGAGGACGTAGGAGTAGCGGCCCATGTCCCCGGGCACCAGGACCGGCTGCCCCACCCGGCGGTACTCCTCGGGGACCTCCGGGTGGCCGGGGCCGAAGGCCCGCGTGGCCCCCTTGCGGTGGACGAGGACCCGCCTGCCCCTGTGCTCTTCAAACTTGGCGTTGTTGTGGGCGAGGTCGTAGAGGACCCTGAGCCCGTGGTCCCTGGGGGTGAAGCCCACCTTCTCAAAGGCCTCCCGCACGAAGTGGGCGATGAGCTGGCGGTTGGCGAAGGCGAAGTTGGCGGCGGCGGCCATGGCCTGGAGGTAGTCCTGGCCCTCGGGGCTCTTTATGGGGGCGGCGGCAAGCTGCTTGTCCACGAGCTCAATGCCGTACCGGGGGGCCACCTTGAGGAAGCGCTCCACGTAGTCCTGGCAGACCTGGTGGCCGAGGCCCCGGCTTCCCGTGTGGATGAGGACGGTGACCTGTCCCTTGAAGAGGCCGAAGGCTAGGGCCGCCTCCTCGTCGTAGACCTCGTCCACGTACTGCACCTCGAGGAAGTGGTTCCCGCTTCCTAAGGTGCCGATCTGGGGCGCCCCCCGCTCAAAGGCCCTTTCCGACACCTTGTCGGGGTTGGCCCAGGGAAGACGGCCTTGGGACTCAATGAAGCGCACGTCCTCGGGGTAGCCGTACCCCCGCTTCACGAGCCAGCCCGCCCCCTCCTTGAGGATCTCCTTGAGCTCCCGCTTGCTAAAGCGCACGTCCCTCCTTTCGCTTCCCACCCCCGAGGGGACGAGGCGGTAGAGGGCGTCGGCGAGCTCCTTCTGGCGAGGGAGGAGGTCTTCTAGGGTGAGGTGGGAGGCGAGGAGGCGGACCCCACAGTTGATGTCAAAACCGACTCCGCCAGGGCTTACCACGCCTCCTTCCTCCGGGTCAAAGGCCGCCACTCCCCCGATGGGGAAGCCGTAGCCCCAGTGGATGTCGGGCATGGCCAGGGCGGGCTCCACGATGCCCGGGAGGGTGGCCACGTTCATGAGCTGCTGCAAGGAGGCGTAGTTTTCCGCCTCGAGGTCCTTTAGGATCTCCTTTGAGGCGAAGAAAACGGCGTCCACCCGCATCTTCCCCTGCCGGGGGATGCGGTAGGTGTAGGGGGCGATCTTCTCAAAGAACATGGGGCCCTCCTCTAAAAACAACGTCCGGGCCATATGGCCCGGGCTTACCCTTAAGCTAACCTCGTATGCGTTATGCGTCAAGGCTTGCGCCTGAGGGCAAGGAGAAAGCCCCGGGCGCGCCCGGGGCCTCGGCTGGAGCCGGTGGCCGGATTTGAACCGGCGGCCTACCGCTTACGAGGCGGTTGCTCTACCGCTGAGCTACACCGGCCCGCCCCTAGAGAGTGTAAACCAAGGGGCCACTTCCCGCAACCGGTCCCCCTCTGGTAGAGTGGGGGGCATGGACCTGCTCTACACCTTGGTCATCCTCTTTTACCTGGGCGTGGCCGGGCTATTGGTCTACCTCGTGCTGGTGCAGGAGCCCAAGCAGGGGGCCGGGGACCTCATGGGGGGCTCGGCCGACCTCTTCTCCGCCCGGGGCGTGACGGGAGGGCTCTACCGCCTCACGGTGATCCTGGGGGTGGTCTTCGCGGCCCTGGCCTTGGTCATCGGCCTCTGGCCCCGTTGACAAAGCGGGCCCTCCCCGGTACCATGGGCGTTGCCTGGGGCCGTGGCGCAGTTGGGAGCGCGCCTCAATGGCATTGAGGAGGTCAGGGGTTCGAATCCCCTCGGCTCCACCAAAACACCCCCCGAAAGGGGGGTTTTAGCTTGCGGTTACGCCCCCGCTGGTCTATAGTGGAAGACCGGTAGGGCCCGGGGGCCCGGCAGAGGTGTGGCATGTTCGCGATCGTGAAGACTGGCGGCAAACAGTACCGGGTAGAGCCCGGCCTTAAGCTTCGGGTGGAGAAGCTGGACGCGGAGCCCGGGGCCACTGTGGAGCTTCCCGTCCTCCTCCTGGGCGGGGAGAAGACCGTGGTGGGCACCCCGGTGGTGGAGGGGGCCAGCGTGGTGGCCGAGGTGCTGGGCCACGGCCGGGGCAAGAAGATCCTCGTCTCCAAGTTCAAGGCCAAGGTCCAGTACCGCAGGAAGAAGGGCCACCGCCAGCCCTACACCGAGCTCCTCATCAAGGAGATCCGGGGGTGAGGCATGGCGCATAAAAAGGGTCTAGGTTCCACGAGGAACGGCCGCGACTCCCAGGCCAAGCGCCTCGGGGTCAAGCGGTACGAGGGCCAGGTGGTCCGGGCGGGCAACATCCTGGTGCGCCAGCGGGGCACCAGGTTCAAGCCCGGCAAGAACGTGGGCATGGGCCGGGACTTCACCCTCTTCGCCCTGGTGGACGGGGTGGTGGAGTTCCAGGACCGGGGCCGTCTCGGTCGGTACGTTCACGTGCGCCCCTTGGCCTAAGCGGGCGTAATGTTCCAAGACGTCCTGGTGATCACCGTCGCCGCCGGTAGGGGTGGCGACGGCGCCGTTTCCTTCCGCCGGGAGAAGTTCGTTCCCAAAGGGGGGCCCGACGGGGGGGACGGGGGCCGGGGAGGGTCCGTCTACCTCCGGGCCCGGGGGAGCGTGGACTCCCTTTCCCGCCTCTCCAAACGCACCTACAAGGCGGAGGACGGGGAGCACGGCCGGGGAAGCCAGCAGCACGGCCGCGGGGGGGAGGACCTCGTCATCGAGGTTCCCCGGGGGACCCGGGTCTTTGACGCCGACACCGGAGAGCTCCTCGCCGACCTCACCGAGGAAGGGCAGACGGTCCTGGTGGCCCGGGGCGGCGCGGGCGGCCGGGGCAACATGCACTTCGTCAGCCCTACCCGCCAGGCCCCCCGCTTCGCCGAGGCGGGGGAGGAGGGGGAGAAGCGCAGGCTCCGGCTGGAGCTCATGCTCATCGCCGACGTGGGCCTCGTGGGCTACCCCAATGCGGGGAAGTCCAGCCTCCTCGCCGCCATGACGCGGGCCCACCCGAAGATCGCCCCCTACCCTTTCACCACCCTGAGCCCCAACCTGGGGGTGGTGGAGGTTTCCGAGGAGGAGCGCTTCACCCTGGCGGACATTCCCGGGATCATTGAGGGGGCGAGCGAGGGGAAGGGTTTGGGCCTCGAGTTCCTGCGCCACATCGCCCGCACCCGGGTCCTGCTCTACGTGCTGGACGCCGCAGACGAACCCCTTAAGACCCTGGAGACCCTCAGGAAGGAGGTTGGGGCCTACGACCCCGCCCTCCTGCGCCGGCCGAGCCTCGTGGCCCTCAACAAGGTGGACCTCCTCGAGGAAGAGGCGGTGAAGGCCCTGGCGGACGCCCTGGCCCGGGAGGGGCTCGCCGTGCTTCCCGTGAGCGCCCTCACGGGAGCGGGGCTTCCTGCCCTTAAAGAGGCGCTCCACGCCCTGGTCCGTTCCACCCCTCCGCCGGAGATGCCCAAGCCCGTGCCCCGGAAGGAGGTCCAGGCCGGGGTGGAGGTGGTGCCCGTGGCCGAGGGCGTCTACGAGGTCCGGGCCCCCGAGGTGGAGCGGTACCTCGCCCGGATCAAGGGGGATTTGATGGAGGCGGCCGGATACCTGCAGGAGGTCTTCCGGCGCCAGGGGGTGGAGGCCGCCCTCCGGGCCAAGGGCGTGCGGGCGGGGGACCTGGTGCGCATCGGGGGGCTGGAGTTTGAGTATATCCCGGAGGTCTGAGTGCGGATCGGGCTTTTCGGGGGGAGTTTTGACCCCATCCACCTGGGCCACCTCCTGGCGGCGAGCCAGGCCCAGGAGGTTTTGTGCCTGGACCGGGTGCTCTTCGTGGTGGCGGCCCGCCCGCCCCACAAGGTCCCCGTGGCCCCCGCCGAGGCCCGCTACGAGATGACCCTCCTGGCCGTGGCGGAGGACCCGCGGTTTACGGTCTCCCGGCTGGAACTGGACCGCCCGGGCCCGAGCTACACGGTGGACACCCTGCGCGAGGCGCGGCGCCTTTTCCCCCAGGACGAGCTCTTCTTCATCACCGGGGCCGACGCCTACCGGGACGTCCTCACCTGGAAGGAAGGGGAGCGGCTTCCCGAGTACGCCACCCTGGTGGCCGTGGCTCGGCCCGGCTACCCTTTGGAGGAGGCGCCCCTCCCGGTGGTGCCCCTCTTCGTGCCCGAGGTGGGCATCTCCAGCACCGAGATCCGCCGCCGGCTAAAGGAGGGAAGGAGCGTGCGCTACTGGGTTCCGCGCGCGGTGGAGGTGTACATTGAAAAGCACGGTCTCTATCGCTGATCTGGAGGCCAAGGTCCAAAGCCTCGTCCGTCCCGAGCGCATGGAGCACATCCGCCGGGTGGCGGAGCTCGCCCGGGAGATCGCCCGCAACAACGGGCTGGACCCCGAACGGGCTTACCTGGCGGGCCTGCTCCACGACGCCGCCCGCGACCTCCCGGAGGAGGAGCTGAGGCGCCTTGCCCCCCCGGAGAACGAGGTGGAGGAGGCCCACCCCCTCGCCCTCCACGGGCGGGCGGCCCGGGCCTTGGCCGCCTCCTGGGGGGTGCGGGACGAGGAGGTCCTCGAGGCCATCGAGGGCCACGTCTACGGCGTGGACCCCGAAAACGGGATCGGCATGGCCCTCTATGTGGCGGACGTCTCCGAGCCGGGCCGGGGGGTGAACGAGGAGATCCGGGAGCTCGCCCTGGCGGGCCGGCTTAAGGAGGCGTACCGCCTGGCGGTGCGGAACAAGGTCCACTACCTCAAGGCCAAGAAGATCCCCATCCACCCCAGGACCCTGGAGGTCTACCACAGCCTCTGATGCGTCCCCGCCTCTCCTTCCTCCTCCTCGCCTTGGCCCTTTTCGCCCTTGGGGGGGTCCTCTCCTGGCCGAGGCCCGCCGCCCTTCCCACCTCCGCCCCCAAGCGGACGGGCCCGGTGCCGGAGATGGGGGTGGTGGTGGCCGCCCGGGACATTGACTACTGCGCCCCCCGCACCCCTTGCGGCCCGGGAAGCCGGACGGACACCATCTTCTACGTCCGCGTCCGCGGGGGGGAGGCCGTGGGCGTGGCCATCCCCCGGGACCTCTACAGCCCCCTTGTGGGCGGGAGGATCAACGCCGCCTACGGCCGGGGAGGCCCTGAGCTCTTGAAGCGGGCGGTGGAGGAGGCCACGGGCCTCGTGGCGGAGCGGCACCTCATCTTCACCCTGGAGGGGGTGGCCCGCGTGGTGGACGCCGTGGGGGGGGTGGAGGTGTACCTGGACCGCCCCATGCGCTACGTGGACCGGGCGGCGAACCTCTACATTGACTTCCCCGCCGGCAGGCTCCACCTCTCCGGGGAAGAGGCGGTGAAGTACATGCGCTTCCGCCACGACGCCCTGGGGGACTACGCCCGCCTGGACCGGATCAAGGCCGTGGCCATCCAGGTGGCCCGAAAGGCCCAGGACCCCCGGGTCTGGCCCGCCCTGGCGGCCGCCCTGCGGGAGGTGTGGCGCGAGCTGGACACCGACCTCAGCCTGGAGGAGGTTCTGGACTACCTCCCCTACGCCCGGGATTTCCAGGTGGCCCTGGCCACCCTGCCCACGCGGGAGGGGGCGGGCACCTACCTCTACGTGGACGAGGCGCGCAGGGGGGAGCTTCTTGCCGCCCTTTTCGGGGGGCCGCCCCTCGCCCCGCCCCCCGGCCTCCCGGTGCGCCTGCGGGGGGACGCCGGGCTCATCGCCTGGGGCCGGGCCTTCCTGGAGCGGGAGGGGGTGGAGGTGCGGACGGAGGAGGCCGAGGTGGCCCGGAGCGCCGTTTACGCCAGCGACCCGGCGGTGGGCCGCTACTACGCGGGCCTGTTCCACCTTCCCGTCATCGCCCCCCACCGGCCCTTGGCCGAGGTGGTGGTGGAGCTCGGGCCGGACCTGCTACACTAAGGGCAGATGGTCAAGGCCAAGGAGGCGGTAGCGCTGATCGAGCGGATCAAGGAGCTCCTCGCGGAAAAGAAGGCGGAAAACGTGGTGGCCCTGGACCTGCGCCGGGTCTCGGAGACCCTGGACTACTTCGTGGTCGCCAGCGCCACCAGCACCCCCCACTTGCAGGCCCTGGAGCGGCACCTCCTGGAAAAGCTGGAGGAGGAGGACCTCCGCCCCCGGCCCACCGCGGGCCAGAGCCCCCGTTGGGTGGTCCTGGACTACGGGGAGGTGGTGGTCCACCTCATGACCCCCGAGGCCCGGGAGTACTACGACCTCGAGGGCTTCTGGGCCGACGCCGAGCGGCTTTAAGTGCCCCGGCCCCCTGGGAACCGCCCCACGCGGGCGCAAGCCCGCGTGGGGGTAGGGTCAGACCTTGGGCGGGGCCAAAGGCCCCATGATGAACCGCTGGAAGACCAGGTAGAAGGCCAGGTAGACGGCGAACTGGAACCAGAAGTGGGCGGCCCAAGGGAGGCCCAGGGCCCCGAGGACCACGATCACCGTCACGGCCGCCGTCATGACCAGGGTGGTCCGGAGGAAGATCCCGGGAAGGTAGGGGAGGAACTGCCGGAAGGTCTTGGGCCTGCGGGCCTCCCACTCCTTCAGGGCCTTCTTCTTTAGCTTCTCCTGCCGCTTCTTCTTGCCCACGGGGAAAGTATACTGGGGACCGTGAGAACCGTGAGCACCGTGGCCGAGCTGCGGGCGGCCCTGCCCCGGGAGGGCGTGGGCTTCGTCCCCACCATGGGCTACCTCCACCGGGGGCACCTCGCCCTGGTGGAACGGGCCCGGCGGGAGAACCCCTTCGTGGTGGTCTCCGTCTTCGTCAACCCCCTCCAGTTCGGCCCCGGGGAGGACTACCACCGCTACCCCCGGGACCTGGAGCGGGACCGGGCCCTTTTGCAGGAGGCGGGGGTGGACCTCCTCTTCGCCCCCGGCGTGGAGGAGATGTACCCCGAGGGCTTCGCCACCCGGGTCCAGGTGGAGGGTCCCCTCACCGCCCTTTGGGAGGGGGCGGTGCGCCCCGGCCACTTCCAGGGGGTGGCCACGGTGGTGGCGCGGCTTTTCCTTTTGGTCCAGCCCCAGAGGGCCTACTTCGGGGAGAAGGACTACCAGCAGCTCCTCGTGGTGCGGCGGATGGTCCGGGACCTGGGCTTCCCCGTGGAGGTGGTGGGGGTGCCCACGGTGCGGGAGGAGGACGGCCTCGCCCTTTCCAGCCGCAACGTCTACCTCTCCCCCGAGACCCGCAAGAAGGCCCCCGTGCTCTACCGGGCCCTCCTGGCCATGCGGGAGGTGGCGGGGCAGGGGGGAAGCGTGGCCGAGGCGCTCCGGGCGGGAGAGGAGGCTTTGCGGGCGGTGCCCGAGTTCCGCAAGGACTACCTCGCCATCGTCCACCCCGAGACCCTCCTGCCCCTCTCCGACTGGGTCGCGGGGGCCAGGGGGATCGTGGCCGGGAGGTTCCCCGAGGCGCGGCTTATAGACAACCTGGAGGTCTACCCATGAGCGAGGCCCAAGGCCAGGGCAAGCAGAGCCTCGTGGAGATGCTGAAGGCCATGGTCCAGGCCCGGGCCTCGGACATCCACCTGCAGGCCGGGGCCCCGCCCACCGTCCGGATAGACGGCAAGCTCCGCCCCTTCGGCAACCGCCCCCTGACCCCCAAGGAGGTGGAGGCCATCGCCCGGGCCCTCCTCACCCCGGAACAGCTGGAGGAGCTGGAGTACCGCAAGGAGATGGACTTCGCCTACACCATCCCCGGGGTGGCCCGCTTCCGCTGCAACCTCCTGAGGCAACGGGGGAGCTTCGGCCTGGTGATGCGGGTGGTCTCCGAGGTGATCCCGAGCTTTGAGGCCCTGGGCCTCCCCCGGGAGGTGATGGAAAGCCTCGCCGCCAAGGAGCGGGGCCTCATCCTGGTCACGGGGCCCACGGGGAGCGGCAAGAGCACCACCCTGGCGGCCCTCATTGACCACATCAACCTTCACTACGCCAAGAACATCATCACCATTGAGGACCCCATTGAGTTCCTGCACAAGCACAAGAAGAGCCTCGTGGTCCAGCGGGAGGTGGGGCTGGACACGGACAGCTTCTACACCGGCCTCAAGTACGCCCTCCGCCAGGACCCCGACGTGATCATGGTGGGGGAGATGCGGGACCGGGAGACGGTGGAGGCCGCCCTCATGGCGGCGCAGACGGGCCACCTGGTCCTCTCCACCCTCCACACCCTGGACGCCTGGCGGACCATCAACCGGATCATTGACTTCTTTCCCCTGCACGAGCACCGACAGGTGCGCGTCCTCCTCGCCGAGTCCCTCCTCGGCATCCTCTCCCAGCGCCTCCTCCCCAAGGCCGACGGCCAGGGCCGGGTCCTCGCCCTGGAGATCCTCATCGCTACCCCCTACGTGCGGGAGCTTCTCAAGGACGAGGAGAAGATGCCCCAGATCAAGGAGGCCATGATGGAGGGGTCCCTCTACGGGATGCGCACCTTTGACCAGCACCTGGTGGAGCTCTACACCGAGGGGCTCATCTCCCTGGAGGACGCCCTCTCCGCCGCCACCAGCCCCCACGAGTTCCGGCTCCTCCTCACCAAGGCCACGGGGCAGACCTACTGACGCCCTTTCCCTCGCCCGCCTGGCCCCGAAGAAGCCCCGTGGGAACCCTTTTCCGGGCCCCCAGGGGGTGGGGCCGTTCCACGCTTCCAGAGGGGGTATAATCGGGCGGGAGGCGTTTATGCTGGTAACGGGTCTAGAGATCTTGCGCAAGGCGCGGGCGGAAGGCTACGGGGTCGGGGCCTTCAACACCAACAACATGGAGTTCACCCAGGCCATCCTCGAGGCCGCCGAGGAAATGAAAAGCCCCGTGATCCTCGCCCTCTCCGAGGGGGCGATGAAGTACGGGGGCCGGGCCCTCACCCGCATGGTGGTGGCCCTGGCCCAGGAGGCCCGGGTGCCCGTGGCCGTGCACCTGGACCACGGCTCCAGCTACGAGAGCGTCCTCAAGGCCCTCAGGGAGGGCTTCACCAGCGTCATGATTGACAAGTCCCACGAGGACTTTGAGACGAACGTCCGGGAGACCAAGCGGGTGGTGGAGGCGGCCCACGCCGTGGGGGTCACGGTGGAGGCGGAGCTCGGGCGGCTTGCGGGGATTGAGGAGCACGTGGCCGTGGACGAGAAGGACGCCCTCCTCACCAACCCCGAGGAGGCCCGGATCTTCATGGAGCGCACGGGGGCCGACTACTTGGCGGTGGCCATCGGCACGAGCCACGGGGCCTACAAGGGGAAGGGGAGGCCCTTCATTGACCACCCCCGGCTCGCCCGCATCGCCGAGCTCGTCCCTGCCCCCCTCGTCCTCCACGGGGCGAGCGCCGTGCCCCAAGAGCTCGTGGAGCGCTTCCGGGCCGCAGGGGGCGAGATCGGGGAGGCCTCGGGCATCCACCCCGAGGACATCAAGAAGGCCATCTCCTTGGGCATCGCCAAGATCAACACCGACACCGACCTGCGCCTCGCCTTCACCGCTCTTGTCCGGGAGACCCTGGGGAAAAACCCCAAGGAGTTTGACCCCAGGAAGTACCTGGGCCCCGCCCGGGAGGCGGTGAAGGAGGTGGTGAAAAGCCGCATGGAGCTTTTCGGCTCCGTGGGGCGGGCTTAGCTCCACGGGATCCGCACCCCGGGAAAGGCCAAAGGCTCCGCCTCCTCCCCGGGGAGGAGAATGCGGTGCTCCGTGTACACCCCGGCCTTGGGGGTGCGGTAGACGTGGAGGCGGTTTTCCTTGAGGTCCAGGACCCACACCTCGGGGATGCCCGCCTGGGCGTAAAGGGAAAGCTTAAGACCCTGGTCGTGCTCCAGGCTCGTTTCGGCCACCTCCACCAGGAGGAGCACGTCCTCGGGGGTGGGAAGCCCCTCCCCATAGCTTTTGGGCCGGAGAAGGGCCAGGTCGGGCTGGGGTTCGGAGTGGGGGGGGATGCGGATGGGGTTTTGCGGCCAGACCACGGCCCGATCCCCCAGGGCTTCCGTGAAGAGGCGGTTAAGCCGGGCCACGCTCCAGGCGTGCTTGGGACCGATGGGGCTCATCCGGTAGACCTCCCCTGCCAAAAGCTCCACGTCCCGTATCCCCCGGAAGAGCCTTTCGTACTCCTCCAGCCCGAACCGGTACCGGGTGGCCATGGCCTTAGCGTAGCATGGGCCCATGAACCCCGTGGCCTTCATCCGGGAGAAGCGGGAAGGGAAAAAGCACCGCCGGGAGGACCTCGAGGCCTTCCTCCTCGGCTACCTGCGGGACGAGGTTCCGGACTACCAGGTTTCCGCCTGGCTCATGGCGGCCTTTCTGCGGGGGCTGGACCCCGAGGAGACCCTCTGGCTCACCGAGACCATGGCCCGCTCGGGGAAGGTTCTGGACCTTTCCGGCCTTCCCCACCCCGTGGACAAGCACTCCTCGGGGGGCGTGGGGGACAAGGTGAGCCTGGTGGTGGGGCCGATCCTCGCCGCAAGCGGGTGCACCTTCGCCAAGATGTCGGGCCGGGGCCTGGCCCACACCGGGGGAACCATAGACAAGCTGGAGTCGGTGCCGGGCTGGCGAGGGGAGATGACGGAGGCGGAGTTTTTGGAGAGGGCGCGGAGGGTGGGCCTCGTCATCGCCGCCCAAAGCCCGGACCTCGCCCCCCTGGACGGGAAGCTCTACGCCCTCCGCGACGTGACCGCCACGGTGGAGAGCGTGCCCTTGATCGCGAGCTCCATCATGAGCAAGAAGCTCGCCGCCGGGGCGCGGAGCATTGTCTTGGACGTGAAGGTGGGCCGGGGGGCCTTCATGAAGACCCTGGAGGAGGCCCGGCTTTTGGCCAAGACCATGGTGGCCATCGGCCAGGGGGCGGGAAGGCGGGTGAGGGCCCTCCTCACCTCCATGGAGGCCCCCCTGGGGCGGGCGGTGGGGAACGCCATAGAGGTGCGGGAGGCCATAGAGGCCCTCAAAGGGGAGGGCCCCGGGGACCTTCTGGAGGTGGCCCTGGCCCTGGCGGAGGAGGCCTTAAGGCTTGAGGGGCTGGACCCCGCCCTCGCCCGGAAGGCCCTGGAGGGCGGGGCGGCCTTGGAGAAGTTCCGGGCCTTCCTCGAGGCCCAGGGGGGGGACCCCCGGGCGGTGGAGGACTTCTCCCTTTTGCCCCTCGCCGAGGAGCACCCCCTCCGTGCCGAGCGGGAGGGCGTGGTGCGGGAGGTGGACGCCTACAAGGTGGGCCTCGCCGTCCTCGCCCTGGGCGGGGGGCGGAAGCGGAAGGGGGAGCCCATTGACCACGGGGTGGGGGTCTACCTGCTCAAGAAGCCCGGGGACCGGGTGGAGCGGGGGGAGGCCTTGGCCTTGGTCTACCACCGGAGGCGGGGCCTGGAGGAGGCCCTTGGGCACCTGCGCGAGGCCTACGCCCTAGGGGAGGAGGCGCACCCCGCCCCCTTGGTCCTGGAGGCCATCTAGGTACCCCACCCGGTGGCGCAACCAGGGGGTGAACCCAGAAAGCGGGTCCCCGGGCCCAGACCGGGGCCGCCCCGCGCCGACCCCGGGCGCGGGCGCTTGGGCCCCCGGGGGGTGGTATACTTCCGGGGATGAAAAGGCGGCCTGTCCGGTACACCCTCCTCCTCGCCCGAAGCGGTGGGGGGAGCCGGGCCCTCACCTTTCCCGGCTGGGCCGTGGGCCTCTTCCTGGCCTTCCTCGCCCTCTGGACGGGGGTGAACCTCTACCTCTGGCACCGGGCCCGGGAGGTGCGGGCCCTCGAGGCCAGGCTCCACGCCCTCTCCCAAGAGGCGAGGCGGCTTTCCCTGGCCCTGGAGGCGGAGAAGGCCAAAAACGGGGCCCTCTCCCAGGAGGCGGAGCGCACCAAGAAGGAGCTTGAGGCCCTCAAGGAGGCCATCAACGAGCTTCGCCGCCGCGCCGGGCTTTCCCCCGTGAACGCCCTTCCCGTCCGCTACCAGGAGGGCGGGCAAGGGGGCGGGGCCATGGAGGGGTGGAGGGCGGTGCGGGTGGAGGTTTTGGACCTGAAGAACCAGCTCGCCGAGCTCACCCCCGCCCTGGAGCGGACCCTGGAGGTGGAGCAAAGCCTCCCCGCCGGCCTTCCCCTCCGGGGGCACGGGGAGGTCACCTCCTACTTCGGCCGCCGCAAAAACCCCTTCGGCCCCGGCGTGGAGTTCCACGACGGCCTGGACTTTTCCGCCCCCTACGGGGCCCCCGTCTACGCCACGGGGAGCGGGGTGGTGGTCCAGGCGGGGTGGATGGGGGTCTACGGCCTCGCCGTGGTGGTGGACCACGCCCGGGGCTACCGGACCCTCTACGGCCACCTCTCCCGCCTGGCCGTCCGCCCGGGCCAGCGGGTGGCCCGGGGCGGGCTTCTGGGCTACGTGGGCTCCACGGGCCGGTCCACAGGGCCCCACCTCCACTACGGCGTCTACCGCTACGGGACGCCGGTGGACCCCAGGGCCTACCTGGACCCCACCTGGTACACCCGGTAGAATGGGGCGGATGCTGGGAAGAAAGGAGCGCACCCTCACCTACCTCGGCCCCGACACCGAGGTCCTGGGCGACATGAGGGCCAAGGGCCAGGTGCGCATTGACGGCCTGGTGCGGGGCTCCGTCCTGGTGGAGGGGGAGCTGGAGGTCGGCCCCACGGGCCGGGTGGAAGGGGAGCGGGTGGAGGCCAGGTCCGTCCTCATCCACGGCGAGGTCAAGGCGGAGCTCACCGCCGAGAAGGTGGTTCTCTCCAAGACGGCCCGCTTCACCGGCCAGCTCAAGGCCCAGGCCCTCGAGGTGGAGGCGGGGGCGGTCTTCGTGGGCCAGAGCGTGGCCGGGGAGCACAAGGCCCTCGAGGCCCCCAAGGAGGCCTGATGGCCCTGGAAAGGCTCTTCCGCAGAAAGCGCCCGAGCGGGGGCAACCGGGACGTCCCCGAGCTTTGGACCAAGTGCGAGGCCTGCGGGGCCCAGATTTACAAGAAAGAGTTCCAGGAAAACCTCCACGTCTGCCCCAAGTGCGGCCACCACCACCGCCTCCCCGCCCGGGAGCGGGTGGCCATGCTGGCCGACCCGGGAACCTTCCAGGAGATCACGAGGCTTAGGCCCTTGGACCCCTTGGGCTTCGTGGACACCAAGCCCTACGTGGAGCGCCTCAAGGCCTACCAGGCGGAGACGGGTAGGCCCGACGCCATCCTGGGGGGCACCTGCCAGATCGGGGGGGTGCCCGCGGTCCTCCTCGTCATGGACTACGCCTTCGCCGGGGGCTCCATGGGGAGCGTGGTGGGGGAGGAGATCGCCCGCGGGGCGGAGAGGGCGGCGGAGGAGGGGAGGGCCCTCGTCATCGTGGCCGCCTCGGGGGGGGCGAGGATGCAGGAGGCCGCCCTCTCCCTGATGCAGATGGCCAAGACGGTGATGAGCCTGGACCGGGTCTGGGCCCGGCGCCTCCCCTACGTCTCCGTCCTCACCGACCCCACCACGGGAGGGGTGACGGCGAGCTTCGCCGCCTTAGCCGACGTGATCTTCGCCGAGCCCGGGGCCCTGATCGGCTTCGCCGGGCCCCGGGTCATCCGCCAGACCATCCGCCAGGAGCTTCCCGAGGGCTTCCAGCGCTCCGAGTTCCTTCTGAAGCACGGCATGGTGGACCGGGTCACGGACCGGCGCCGCCTGAAGGAGGAGCTCGTGCGGGTCCTCCGCCACCTGCACCCGGGAGTAGCCTATGCCCCTGGAGTTTGAAAAGCCCATTCTGGAGCTGGAACGGCGCATCGCCGAGCTCAAGGAGACGGCCAAGGCCACGGGGGTGGACCTGGAGGCCGAGATCCGCCTCCTGGAGGAGCGCCTGGCCCGGCTCAGGAAGGAGACCTACGAGAACCTCACCCCCTGGCAGCGGGTCCAGCTGGCCCGGGCCTCCGGGAGGCCCACCACCCTGGACGTCCTGGAGAAGGCCTTCCAGGACTTCATAGAGCTCCACGGGGACCGGGCCTTCGCCGACGACCCCGCCATCGTGGGGGGGCTCGCCTACCTGGAGGGGGAGAAGGTGGTGGTGGTGGGGCACCAGAAGGGCCGGGACACCAAGGAGAACCTCCAGCGCAACTTCGGCATGCCCCACCCCGAGGGGTACCGCAAGGCCATGCGCCTCATGGACCTGGCGGACCGTTTCGGCTACCCCTTTCTCACCTTCGTGGACACCCCCGGGGCCTACCCCGGGGTCTCCGCCGAAGAGCGGGGCCAGGCCTGGGTCATCGCCCAGAGCATTCAGCGGATGAGCCGCCTCCGGGTCCCCGCCGTGACGGTGATCCTGGGGGAGGGGGGAAGCGGGGGGGCCTTGGCCATCGCCGTGGCCAACCGGGTCCTCATCCTGGAGAACGCCTGGTACTCCGTGATCAGCCCGGAGTCCTGCGCCGCCATCCTCTGGCGGGACGCCAAGGAGGCCCCCAAGGCCGCCGAGGCCTTGAAGCTCACGGCGAAGGACCTCCTCCAGCTCAAGGTGGTGGACGCCATCGTCCCCGAACCCGAGGGCGGGGCCCATAAGGACCCCGACCGGGCCATCCGGAACATCAAGGAGGCCCTCCTAAAGGCCCTGGAGGAGCTCAAGGGCCTCTCCCCGGAGGCCCTCTACGAGGACCGCTACCGCCGCTTCCGCTCCCTGGGCGCCTTCGCCGAGCCTTAAGGGACGTTGGGCCAGGTCCCTCAGGGTTTTCACACGGAAGGCGTACCCTGGGGGTGGAGGTGAGGCCTATGCGGAAGCTGTTGCTGGCGGTCTTGGGGCTTGGGGCCGCGTTGGCCCAGGAGATCAACCCCCAGGGGATCATCGTCAACCCGGTGCCCACGGACCTCGAGGTCCAGGTCTGGGTGGACAAGGATCCGGCCAAGCGGGGGAACGCCGTCTACCGGATCGGCGAGTCCATTTACATCTACGTGCGCGTCAACCAGGACGCCTACGTCTACCTCTTCAACATCAACGCCGACGGCCGCATTGACCCCATCCTGCCCAACCCCTACGAGAGGGACAACTTCCTCCGGGCGGGGGAGACCCGGCGTTTTCCCCCGGAGGGGGCCCGCTACCGCTACACCATCACCGGCCCCGAGGGGGAGGACAGGATCCTGGCGGTGGCGAGCCGCCGCCCCCTCTCCGTGGCGGAGATCCTGGACGTGGAGCGGGGCGAGGTGCGGGTCCAGGGCTGGGAGGGCTTGGCCCGCGCCCTCTCCATCGTCATCAAGCCGGTTCCCGCCAAGGACTGGGTGACGGACGTGGCCCGCTACTACGTGGGGCGGGGGGAGGCCCCGCCGCCCGCGGAGGCCACCCTCGAGGTGGACTCCAGCCCCCGGGGGGCCGAGGTCTACGTGGACGGCGGGCGGGAGGGCAGGACCCCCTTGAGCCTCGCCGTGCGCCCCGGGCGGCACGAGGTGGAGCTCAGGCTTCCCGGGTACGCGCCCTACCGAGCCACGGTGAACGCCCGTCCCGGGGAGCGGGTCCGGGTCTTCGCCCGGCTCGTCCCCGAGCCCAAGAAGGAGGGGGTCTTGTCCGTCTCCTCCAGCCCTCAGGGCGCGGAGGTCTACGTGGACGGGGCGCTCCGGGGGAGGACCCCCCTCGCCCTCCGCCTCCCCGAGGGGCGGTACCAGGTGGAGCTTAGGCTTCCCGGGTACGCCCCCTACCGGGTGGAGGTCCGGGTCCGGGAAGGGGAGCGCGCCCAGGTCTTCGCCCGCCTCGTCCCCCTGCTCCGGGAGGGGACCCTGGTCCTCGAGGCCCGGCCCGAGGGGGCGGAGGTCTACGTGGACGGCCGCCTGGTGGGGCGGGCGCCCTTGAGCCTCTCTTTGGAGGCGGGCCTCCACGAGGTGCGGCTCCTGGCCCCGGGGTACGCGGAGTACCGTGCCCGGGTGGAGGTCCGCCCCGAGGAGACCCTGAGGCTTTCCGTGGAGCTCGTCCCCCTTAGGGCCACCCTCGAGGTCTACGTCAACGTGGAGGCCCGGGTCTTCCTGGACGGGGAGGAGGTGGGCCGCACCCGGGAGGGCTACCTCCGCCTCGAGGTCCCCTTCGGCGAGCACGAGCTCACCCTGGTGGCCCCGGGCTACCGCACCCTGGTCCAGACGCTCCAGGTGAGCGGGGACCGGGTCCTCCGCTTCCAGATGGTGCCCCTGGGGCGCTGAGGCGTTCCCCAGAAAGCGAAGGCGAAGAGGCCGCTTTCGGGTCTTCCCGGGCGGCCTTTTCGTATAGGGACAAATGTCCCGAGGCCCCTGGTGTAGTGTACCCCTGAGCAAGCCCTAGGAGCGGGTATCTGGTGGACCTCTTTGCCGGGGTGGCCTATGAGACGGAGAAACCGTTGGCTCAAGACCCTCTTCTGGGGGTCGGTGTTGGGGGTCTTCCTCGCCTTGGTCCTGGTCTTCTCCGGGGTGGCGGTGGGGGCTTTGGAGCAGCGGGAGGGGCGGCCCGTGCCCCAGCCCGTCCCCTTCAGCCACGCCTTCCACGCCGGGGGTCTCGGCCTTTCCTGCCGCTACTGTCATTCCGCCGTGGAGTACGCCCCCTACGCCGGGCTTCCCCCCACGGAGACCTGCATGACCTGCCACCTCTACGTGAAGCCGGATAGCCCCAACCTGGCCCTCGTGCGGGAGAGCTGGGAGAAAGGGGAGCCCCTCCGCTGGAACCGGGTGGTCAACCTCCCCGACTTCGTCTACTTCCACCACGCCCCTCACGTGGCCAAGGGGGTGGGGTGCGCCGAGTGCCACGGCCGGGTGGACCAGATGCCCGTGGTCTACCAGCCCAAGGCCTTCACCATGAAGTTCTGCCTGGACTGCCACCGGAACCCCGCACCGCGCCTGAGGCCCCGGGAGCAGGTCTTCAACATGGCCTACGTTCCGGACCCCGAGTTGGGACGGGAGCTCCTCAAGCTCTACCACGTCCGGCCCCCCGAGGAGCTCACGAGCTGCAACATCTGCCACCGCTAGGGAGGAGGTATGCGCAGAGGACCCCAGGAGGCGTTGGAGCGAGGGCTTTTCCGGGAGGAGTTTCCCTTCGGTCCCGTGACCCGGAGGGGGTTTCTGGCCCTGGGCCTTGTCTCCTTGGCGGCCTGCACCCCGGTGGTGCGGCGCAAGGGGGTGCCCTACGTGCGCCAGCCCGAGGGGGTGGTGGAGGGCGGGCGGAGGGAGTTCTTCACCGCCCTGCCCCACGCGGGCTTCGCCGAGCCCGTGCGGGTGCGCACCTACCAGGGAAGGCCCCTCTTCCTCGTCCCCCAAGGGGAGGCCATGGGGCCCTACCCCCTTGCGGGGCTTTACAGCCTCTACGACCCGGCCCGCAGGGGCAAAGCCCCGGACTGGGAGGGGTTTTACGCCGCCTGGCGGGAGGCTTTGGCGCAAGGCGAGACCCTTTTCGTCCTCCCCCGCACCACCTCGCCTAGGCTCGAGGCCCTCCTCCAGAGGGCCCAGGCCCGCTACCCCAACCTCCGGGTGGCCCGGTTTGAGGCCTGGAGCCTGGAGAACGTCTACCGGGGGGCGGAACTCGCCTTCGGGCAGAGGGCCTGGCCCGTCTACAGCCCTGAGAAGGCCGAGACCGTGCTCCTCCTGGACGTGGACCTCCACGAGCACCCGGCGGGCTACGGCTGGTGGGCCGCCCTAAGCCAGAGGCGCCTTCCCCCCATGAACCGCATCTACGCCGTGGAGAGCGGGGCGGGGCTGCTTGGCGCCATGGCCGACCACCGCCTGGCCCTGAAGCCCAGCGCCCTCGAGGCCTTCCTCCTGGACCTGGCGAAGGCCCTCGGGGTCCTCCCGGGAAGCCCCGCCTCGGACTACGGGGGCTTCCTCCCCGCCCTGGTGGAGGACCTTGAGCGGGGAGGGCTCCTCCTCCCCGGGGTCCACCTCACCCCCGCCGCCCAGGCCCTGGCCATGGCGGTGAACGCGAGGCTTAAGGCCCCCGTGGCCTACGTGCCGCCGCTGGAGGCCGAGCCCGCCACCCCCCGGGCCTTCCTCGAGGCGGAAGCGGCTTCCCGCCTCGTCTGGGCGGCGGAAGGCCCCCTGCCGGGCCTAGAGGGCAAGGCCTTCGCCGCGGTCCTCTCCCTCTACCCGAAGGAGGCGCCCCATAGCCTCCCCTTGGCCCACCCCCTGGAGGCGGCAAGCCCCGCCCGGGACGCCTGGGGCCGCCTCTGGCCCGCCCAAGCCCTCCTCAAGCCCCTCTACGGCGGGAAAAGCCTGGAGGAGGTGCTGGCGGGGCTTTTGGGGGAGGGGCTTCCCGGCCTCACCGACGAGGAGAGGCGGGCTCTGGCCGAGGGCCGGCCCCTGGAGGAGGCAAAGCCTTTGGCCCTGGAGCCCCTCCCCGGCCTGGAGGGCCGCCTTTCCCCCTTGCGGCGGGAGGCCCCCCTGGAGCTCACCCTCCGCCCGGACGCGCGCCTTTTTGACGGCCGCTACCGGGAAAACCCCTACCTCCAAGAGCTTCCCCGGCCCCTCTCCCTCTTGGTCTGGGACGGGGCCCTCCTCGCCGGGGAGAGGGAGGCGGAGGCCTGGGGGCTTCTTGAGGGGATCCGCGCCCGGGAGCGGCGCGCCGACCCCAGAAGGCCCCTCCTTCGGGTGCGGGCTTCCGGAAGGGAGGCCCTCCTCCCCCTCTGGCCCCTCCCCCTCCTCCCCGAGGGAAGCCTTGTGGCCCCCCTCTCCCACTTCTTCCACCCCGAAGGGACGGTCTTCCCCGCGGAGGTCCTGCCCACGGGCCGCGACTCCCCTCTCGTCTCCACCCAGTACCACGGTTACTTGGGCGAGGTGGAGGCGGTGAAGGTCCTCACCGAGGAGGAGGCGCGCAAGGCCCAGCCCAAGGAGGAGAAGCGCGTCTCCTTCTACCCCCCCTGGCCCCAGGGGGAGCACGCCTGGGCCATGACCGTGGACCTCGCCCGCTGCGTGGGGTGCGGGCTTTGCGTCCTCGCCTGCCAGGTGGAGAACAACATCCCCGTGGTGGGGAAGGAGGAGGTAGGGAAGGGCCGGGAGATGCACTGGATCCGCCTGGACCGCTACTTCGCCGAGGAGGGCGTCTTCCACCAGCCCGTGATGTGCCAGCACTGCGAGAAGGCCCCCTGCGAGGCGGTCTGCCCCGTGGCCGCCACGGAGCACTCCCCCGAGGGGCTCAACCTCATGGTCTACAACCGCTGCGTGGGCACGAAGTACTGCTCCGCCAACTGCCCCTACAAGGCCCGGCGCTTCAACTTCTTCCCCTACGCCGAGGCCTTCATAGGCCAAGGGGACCCGAGGCGGGCCAAGGAAAGCCCCCTTGCCCTCCTCATGAACCCCGAGGTGACGGTGAGAAGCCGGGGCGTCATGGAGAAGTGCACCTACTGCGTCCAGCGCATAGAGCTCGCCCGGGCGGAGGCCGCGAGGGAGGGGCGGAGGATCCGCACCGGGGAGGTGGTCACCGCCTGCCAGGAGGTCTGCCCCGGGCGGGCCATCCACTTCGGGGACCTCCTGGACCCCGAGGACCCCATCCACGCCCACCGGGAGGAGGGCCGCCACTACGTCCTCTTGGAGGAGGTGAACACCTGGCCCCGGACCACCTACCTCGCCCACCTGAAGAACCCCAACCCCAGGCTTAGGAAGGAGGGAGGCCATGCCTGAACGGCACCCGGACCACGACCTCATCCAGGGGGAGTGGACGGAAAGGTCCCTGGTGGAGAAGCTCTTGGAGCCCGTGGAGAAGCCCCCGCCCAGGCCCTGGAAGGTGGTGGCGGCGGTGGGCTTCGTCCTGACTCTGGCCTGGCTCTACGCCATCTTCGTCACCTTCACCAAGGGCCTCGGCACCTGGGGGATCAACCAGCCCGTCGTCTGGGGGTTTGACATCGTCCACTTCGTCTGGTGGATCGGCATCGGCCACGCCGGGACCCTGATCAGCGCCATCCTCGTCCTCATGCGCCAGAACTGGCGGGACTCCTTAAACCGGATCACCGAGGCCATGACCCTCTTCGCCGTCCTCTGCGCCGCCACCTACCCCCTGATCCACATGGGGCGGCCGCAGAACTTCTACTGGATCCTGCCCTACCCCACCCACATGGCCCTCTGGCCCCAGTACAAAAGCCCCCTCTCCTGGGACGTCCTGGCCATCTTCACCTACCTCACCATCTCCACCCTCTTCCTCTACCTGGGCCTCATCCCCGACCTCGCCCTTCTTCGGGAGAGGAGCCAGGGCTGGCGGAAGAAGCTTTACGGGTGGCTTTCCTTAGGCTGGACGGGGAGCGCCCTCCACTGGCGGCGCTACCGGGCGGCCTACGTCCTCTTGGCGGGCCTCGCCACCCCCGTGGTCATCTCCGTCCACTCCGTGGTGAGCATGGACTTCGCCTACGGGGTGGTGCCGGGCTGGCACCTCACCCTCTTCCCGCCCTTCTTCGCCGCCGGGGCCATCTACTCCGGCTTCGCCATGGCCCTTACCCTCCTCATCCCCTTGAGGAGGTGGTACCGCCTCGAGGGGGTCATCACCGAGCGCCACCTGGACTGGATGGGCAAGGTGACCCTGGCCAGCGGCCTCGGGGTGGCCTACACCTACCTCTTGGAGATCTTCATCGCCTGGTACTCGGCGGAGCCCGCCGAGTGGGCCCAGCAGCTTTGGCGCATGACCGGGCCCTACGCCCCCTACTACTGGGCCATGATGCTCATCAACGTGGTCCTCCTCCAGACCCTCTGGTTCCCCAGGTTCCGCAGGAACGTGGCCTGGCTTTTCGTCTTCTCCATTTTGGCCAACGTGGGCATGTGGCTGGAGCGCTTCGTCATCGTGGTCATCAGCCTCTCCCACGACTTCCTCCCCGGAAACTTCCACCTCTACTCCCCCACCTGGGTGGACTGGACCCTCTTCCTGGGCACCCTGGGCTTCTTCCTCTTCGGCCTTGCGGTCCTCATCCGCCTCTTCCCCCCCATCGCCGTGGCGGAGATGCTGCACCTCTACCACAAGCTTAGGAAGCACTAGGGAGGCGCCATGCTGTACGGGTACATGGCCTACTTTGACGCGCAGGAGAAGCTTCTTGAGGCCTTAAAGGCCCTCAAGAAGGCGGGGTACCGCCACCTGGAGGCCATCACCCCGACCCCGTTGGAGGGCCTCGAGGCGGTGTACGGCCACGACGAGCGCATCCCCTGGATGGCCTTCTTCCTGGGGGTCTTGGGGGCGGGCCTCGGCCTCTTCCTCCAGGTCTACACCACCCTGGACTACCCCCACAACGCCGGGGGGAAGCCCCTTTTGGGCTGGCCCGCCTTCATCCCCGTCACCTTTGAGATCACCATCCTCACCATCACCGTGGGGATCTTCCTCTACCTCCTCTACCTGAACGGCCTCCCCCTGGCCGCCCACCCCGCCGTCCTCGCCCCCCGCTACCGGGAGGCCCTCGTGGACCGGCCCGCCCTCTTCGTCTACGCCACCGATCCCCGGTTTGACCCGGAGGCCACCCGGGACCTCCTCCGGGCCTTAGGGGCGGAGGTGGAGGAGGTGCGGCGTGCGTAGCCTTCTCTTGCTCGCCCTTCTCCTTTCCGGGTGCGGCTGGATGTGGGACCAGCCCAAGGTCAAGGCCTTCCGGGAAAGCCCCCTCCCCCTCGCCTTCCCCGAGGACCGGGTCGCCCTGGGGGAGAACCTGGACCAGGCGGTGCGGCTTGGGCTCAAGCCCGAGGGGGGCTTTGCGGAAAACCCCTACGCCTTCACCGAGGCGGACCTCCTCCGGGGAAAGGCGCTCTACCAGAGCTTCTGCGCCATCTGCCACGGGGTGAGGGGGGAAGGGGACGGGAGGGCCATCCCCTTGGGCGTGCCCAAGCCCCGCTCCTACCACGACCCCGCCGTGCGGGACCAGCCCGAGGGCTACTTCTACTTCGCCGCCACCAACGGCTTTGGCCGCATGCTTCCTTATAAGAGCCGGATCCCCGAGCGGGAGCGCTGGCTCATCGCCCACTACATCAAGCGGTGCCTCCTCTCGGAGGCCTGCCCTGAGGAGGTGGTGCATGCAGAGGTCCATTGAGGCAAGCCGCCTGGCCCCGGGGGTGCTGGGGCTTTTGCTCTACGCCTCGGCCTTCCTCTTCGGCGCGCCCGCCGCCTACTTCCCCTTCGCCTTCTTCCTCCTCCTCTCCTTGGGGGCCCTCCTCGTCCTCCTCCTGCACAACGCCTTGAGGAGCCACTGGGGCCTGCCTTTGGAGCCCTACCTCTATCCCCTGGCCCGCCTCCTTCCCCTGATGGGGCTTCTGGGCCTCCCCTTCTTCCTTTTCCTCCCGGAGCTTTTCCCCTGGGCGAGGCCCGAGGCCAGCCTGGACCCCGTCTTGCTCCACCGGGCCCCCTACCTGAACGCGCCTTTCCTGTTCCTCCGCTACGCCCTCTCTTTCGCCCTCTTCGCCTTCGTCCTCTCCCGGCTCCGCCCCGGGGAGTACCGGGCGGAGGTGGGGGCCTGGGGGCTGCCCTTGGTCTTCGTGGCGGGCACCTTCCTCTCCTTTGACCTCTTCAAGAGCCTCGAGGCCCACTTCTACTCCGCCTCCTACGGGGGCATCGTCCTCCTCTCCGCCGCCATCCTGGCCCTCGCCGTGGCCGTGGCCCTCGCGGCGAGGCAGGGCACGGCCGCCCTCCGCGGCCAGGCCCAGAACCACACCAACCTCCTCCTCGCCCTCTCCATCGTCTGGATCTACCTGGAGGCCACCGCCCTCATCATCGTCTGGGGGGCGGACTTCCCCCACGAGGTGGAGTTCTACCTGAAGCGCTTGCAAGGTTATTGGGACGAGGTGGCCGCCTTCTGGGTGGTGGGGGGCTTCTTCCTTCCCTTCCTCTACCTCCTCACCAACCTGCCCAAGCGGGAGGCCCGCTACCTCCTCCCCGCCGCCCTTTGGGTGGCCTTCTTCCGCCTGGTGCACCTCGCCTGGTACCTCCTCCCCGCCCTGGGGCGGGGGTTTGGGGTGGGGGAGGCCTTGGGGCTTTTGGGCCTCGGCCTCCTCTTCGCCGCCCGCCTGCGGGGGTAGGGGCATTTGCACCTACCCTCACAAGCCTCCCGGGTTCACCCTGGAAGTAGGGGTACGCGGTACGCGTATCCGGGAGGTGAAGGATGACGAGGGTTCTGGTTTTGGGCGGTGGCTCCGGCGGCCTGGTGGCGGCCAACAAGGTGAAGCGGCTTCTGGGGAAGGAGGTGGAGGTCACCCTGGTGGACCGGGATGCTCATGGAGCCCCAGTTTCTCCGCCTCGTCTCCCACGGGGCGAACGTCTTGGACCCCCTCTCCCGCATTGAACCCGCCGCGGTGGGCATGATGGCGGGGGCCCTGCAAAAGGGCCTCGCGGAGACCTTCACCCCGGAGGCGATGCAGGACCCGCCCCGGGTGGGCCTCGCCGGGTTCTTCAAGCAGCTTTCCGACCCCGAGGTCCAGAAGGCCCTGGGGGTGCTCTTCCTTTTCCTGAAGGCCTTGGGCAAGGCCTTCGGCCACATGAACGAGGAGCGGAAGACCCTCGAGGCCATGATGGCCAAGATGATGCCCAAGAAGTAGCCCTTCCTCGGGGCCCCCGCTCTGGCGAAAGCCAGAGCGGGGTACTCAGGCCAGGGTCACCCGGTCCCGCCCCGTCTCCTTGGCCCGGAGGAGGGCGTAGTCGGCCTTGAGGATCCACTCTTCTAGGGTCTCTCTCCCTCCCCTCCGGCACCTCCCCCCCGGCGATCCCGGCGGAGAGGGTGAGGGGGTAGGGGATGGGGGCCACCCGTTCGTTCCGGAAGCGTTCGCGGATCCGCTCCACCACCTCCTTGGCCGCCTCCCTCTCGGCGCCGAAGAGCACCAGGAGGAACTCCTCGCCCCCGTAGCGCACCGCCAGGTCCTCCTTGCGGACGCTTTCCTTGAGGATCCGCCCCAGGCGCCTGAGCACCTCGTCCCCCACGGGGTGGCCGTAGGTGTCGTTCACTGCCTTGAAGCGGTCTATGTCCAGCATGACCACGCTCACCGGGGCCAGGTAGCGCCGGGAGAGGGCGAGGAGCTTGGGAAGCTCCACCTCGAGGCCCCGGCGGTTGAAAAGCCCCGTGAGGGGGTCGGTGTAGGCCATGGCGCCCCACTCCGCCTGCCTCAGGACCTGGCGCAGGCGTTCCCCCAGGAGGGCGAGAAACCCCGGCGGAACGGGCTCCTCCGGCGGGGTCCTTAGGTGGAGGTAGGCGGCGTCCCCGTTCAGGGGGACGGGAAGGAGGTGGGGGGCGCGCTCCCCCACCAGGCTCCCCCGGGCCCTGAGCTCCAGGCCCACCGCCTGGGGGAGGAGCTCCTGGGCGGCCTCGAGGACCCCGAGGAGAACCCCCTCGGGGCTTAGGGTCTGGGTCACCCGGGGGGAAAGCCGGGCCAGGGCCTCCAGGAACCGGGTCCAGCGGCGGCCCCGTTCCTCGGTGCGGCGCCACTCCAGGTGGAGGGCGTAGAGGAGGCCCAAGGCCCCCGCAAGCCCCCCGTAGAGGGCGAGGAGGCGCAGGGCGAAGGGCACCGGGTCCTTGGCCAACACCGCGGGCAGGAGGAAAAGCCCCCCGAGGGGCAGGGCCAGCCAGGGGAGGACCACGCGTTTAGCTTAGCCTACCCCTCCTTCTCCCCCGCGTGCGTTTGCGCCAGGGCCTCGAGGGCCCCCCTCAGCACCTCAATCCCTTTGAGAAACTCCGCCACCTCCACGTGCTCGTAGGGGGTGTGGTCCAGGGTGGAGTCCCCGGGGCCGTAGGCCACCATGGGCACCGGCCAGTGGGGGGCCAGGACGTTCATGTCGCTCGTTCCCGTCTTCAGCTTGAAGACGGGCCTTCCCCCCGCCTTGCGGATGGCCTGGCGGAAGGCCCGGGTGAGGGGGGTGTCCTTGGGCCCCTGGTAGGGGACCTCGCGGCCGAAGAACTCCAGCTCAATCGTGGGGGGGGCGTAGGCCGTGAGGTGGCGGATGGCCTCCTCGGGGGGAAGCCTTGGAGGGAGCCTTAGGTCAAAGAACATCTCCGCCACCTGTCTGAGCTCCGCGGGGTGGACCCTGAAGTCGCGGAGGGTGTACTGCACCTGGTCAAAGGGACGCTGGCCCACGTTCATGGCCTCGGCCCAGGCCTTGATGGCCACGAAGTAGCTGATGAGCTCCTCGGCGGCGTTGGGCTCGTGGTGGGCCGAGTGGAAGTGGTCCTTCTCCCGCCGGGCCTTCACCAAAAGCCTCCCCTTGTACCCCAGGGTGATCCCCTCCCAGCCCGAGGGCTCCCCGATCACCGCGTAGTGGGGCTTGAGGCGGGGGGCCACGAACCTTGCTCCCTTGGAGCTTGGGGCCTCCTCCTCCGTGGCCCCAACCAGGTGGACGGTGAGGCGCCTCCTGGCCTCCTCGGAAAGCCCCGCCGCGGCGAAGATCATGGCCACGAAAGGCCCCTTGGCGTCCACCGCTCCCCGGCCGAAGAGCCTGCCCCCTTCCAGGCGCACGGGGATCTGGCCGGGCACGGTGTCAATGTGCCCCAGGAGGACCACCTGGACGGGCCCTTCCCCCACCTGGCCCCGGGCGTTGTCCGCCTCGTCCACGAAGCCCTTGAGGCCCAGCTTTTGCATCCCCTCCGCCAGGTACTCGGCCACCGCCCGCTCCTTTCCGGAAGGGGAGGGGATCTCCAGGGCCCCCTTGAGGAACTCAACGGGATCCAAGGCGCTTTTGCTCATAGGTTTCCTTGCTCCAGCCCACTTGAGAATGGCGAGGAGGGTTCCCGGCCTTAGGGTCTCCCCCGGGTGCGCGGGCACCGTGGTGACCCGGCCGTCGGGGTGCCGAAGGCGCACGTGGCTTCCCCGGACCCGCACCACCTGAAACCCCTTCTCCTGCAGGAGGCGGACGAGCTCCTGGCCGGTGATGGGGATGAGGCGGGGGCTCACGCCGCTTCAATTTCCAGCGCGCCCTCCAGGCCTACGACTTCCGCCCTCTCCTCTTCCAGGGATACGGCGATGGCTTCCTGCAGGCGCCGGAGGAGTTCCTCAAAGCTTTGGGCCTGGGTGTGGGCGTGGAGCTCAGGCACGTGGGCCACGAAGTAGCCCTCCTCGTCCCGCTCCACCACCACGCGGTAACGCCGCCTCATCTCCCTATGCTAGCACCGCCCGCACCGCCTCCACCACCCGCTCCAGGTCTTCCTTTTCAATGACCAAAGGCGGCAGGAAGCGGATCACCGTGGGCCCAGCCTGGAGGGCGAGGACGCGGTGCTCCTTCTCCAGCCTGGCGATGTAGGGGGCGGCCTTTTCCTTGAGCTCCAGGCCCACCATGAGGCCCATGCCCCGCACCTCCCGGATCTTGGGGGAGGGGATGGCCCTAAGCTTCTCCATGAACCAGGGCCCAAGCTCCGCGGCCCTTTCCCAAAGCCGCGTCCGCTCCAGGTAGCGGATGGCCGCCACCCCTGCGGCCATGGCCAGGGGATTCCCCCCGAAGGTGGTGCCGTGCCCCCCCTTGGGCATGCTCCGCGCCACCTCCTCCCGCATCACCGCGGCCCCCAGGGGCACCCCGCCCCCGAGGGCCTTGGCCAGGGTGAGGATGTCGGGGACGATGCCGAAGTGCTCAAAGGCGAAGCGCTTCCCCGTGCGGCCCATTCCGGTCTGGATCTCGTCCAGGATGAGGAGGGCCCCCTTCTCCTGGGTGATCTCCCGGGCGGCCCTTAGGAACTCGGGGGTCGCCGGGCGCACGCCCCCCTCCCCTTGCACGGGCTCCAGGATCACCGCGGCCGTCTCCTCGTCCACGGCCCGCTTGAGGGCCTCCACGTCGTTGTAGGGGATGAACTCCACGGGCTCCACCAAGGGCAAGAAAGGCTCCCGGTACTTGGGCTCCCAGGTGACGGAGAGGCTTCCCATGGTTCGCCCGGAGAAGCCCCGCATGGCGGCCACGAACTTCTTCCTGCCCGTGTGGGCCCGGGCGAACTTTAGGGCGGCCTCGTTGGCCTCGGTGCCCGAGTTCACGGGGAAGACCCGGTTGAGCTCCGGGGGGAGGATGGCGGTGAGGGTGCGGTAGAACTCCCCCCGCATGGGGGTGGGGAGGGTCTGGGGCATGGCCATAAGGGTCTCCGCCTGCCGCTTCACCGCCTCCACCACCTCGGGGTTGCCGTGGCCCAGGTTGGCCACCCCGTACCCGCCCACGCAGTCAATGTACTCGTTGCCTTCCGCGTCCCAGACCCTCGCGCCCTGGCCCCGGACGATGAGGAGGTCGTGCTTGTTGTAGACGCCGCTGTCCAGGGTCTTCTCCGCCTCCAAAAGGGCCCGCCAGTCTTCCAGGGTTCTCGTTTCCACGACCGCACCTCCATAAAGAAAAGCCCCCGGGGACGCCCGGGAAGCCAGGCTTCCCAGGCGGGCTCAGCTTTTGCCCCGGGCGCGCATCTCCCCTTAAGCCTAGGGGGAGGGCGGGTGGGGTGTCAACCGCGGCCCCGGTAACATGGACCTATGCAAAGGTGGTCGGCGCTTTTCCTCCTCCTGGGCTTGGCCCAGGCCCAGGGCTTTTTCGGCGTGGGTGCGGTGGACAGGAACGTCTTCGGCTTCGGCCAGGCCTTTCCCGCCGGGCTTTGGTGGCGGGTGGGGGTGGACCACAACCTGGAGGGAAGCGCCTACCTCTACCTGCGCCGGGGAGGGGTGGTAGACCCCCTCTTGGGGGCTTTGGGCCTTGGCTTTCCCGGGGCCTACTACCTGGGGCTTGGGGTGGAGGGGGGTCCTTCCGGGGCCCAACCTTCCGGGCTTTTGGGCCTCGAGGCCTTCCTGGGCGAGGGCTTTGCGATCTTCCTGGAGGGCATGGGCCCGGTCTACATCGCCGGGGGGGCCCACTTCGGGATTGGCCTTCGCTACTACCCCTCCGGGCGGGAGGCCTTCACCCCCCTTCTTGACCCGGAGCGCCGCTTCCGCCTGTACGTGCCCATCCCTACCGGCAGACCTGTGGTCGCGGCCCTGGCCTACGAGGGGGAGGGCTACGCCCTCTGGCTTGGCGGCTGGGGCTTCTGGGGCTTTGGGGCCCTCTGGCCCGCCCTTGGGGCCCACGCCTACCTGGGGGACGCCTTCTTCGGCCTGGGGACGGGCTACCGGCCGGGGGATGCCTGGGTGGCCTTCCCCTACTTGGGCTACCGCTTCCGTTTGGGAGAAGGGGTGGAGGCGCAGCTCCGCCTTCAGACCCCCTTCCGGGTTTCGGCGGAGCGGGGCTTGGGAGACTTCTTTGGCCTCGTGGCTAACCTCCTGGACCTCACCCTGGGCTTCCCCCTCTAGGGCCGGGGCGGCCGCAGGGTTCGTTTAGCGCATGTTGATTGAGCGCATGGGTAGCATATGTGCTATACTTACTTGAGATAAGGGGCGTATCCCCTTGAACGGACCGGAGGTCGGGCATGCTGACCCTGGTGGGCACCTATCCTCCCATCCGTTGCGGCATCGCCACCTTCAACCGCGACCTGCGGGAGGCCCTCTTGCGGGAAGGGGTGCCTTCCCAGGTGGCGGTGGTGGCCCACCCCGAGGAGGTGGCCTTGCCCTTTCCCCAGGAGGTGGTCCGGGTGGTGGCCAAGGAGGACCGGGAGGGGTACAGGGCCTTGGCGCGCCTCCTCCGGGGGCCGGTGATCCTCCAGCACGAGTACGGGCTTTACGGCGGGAAGTGGGGCGACTACGTCCTGGACCTCCTCGAGGCCCAAGGCCCCAAGCTGGTGGTCCTCCACACCCTCCTCCAGGCCCCGCCTCCCGGGCTCGGCGAGGCGGACCTCCGCTACATGCAGGGCCTTCTCCGGGCCATGGCCGAGAGGGCCCAGGCCTTCGTCGCCCTCCACCCGGAAGGGGAAGGCCTCCTGCGGGCCCTGGGGGTGCGGATCCCCGTGGCCCACATCCCGCACGGGGTCCCCGATCTTCCGCGGCCCCCTAAGGAGGCCTTGAAGCGGGCCTTGGGGCTGGAGGGCGCCTTCCTCCTCTTCACCTACGGCCTCCTTGGGCCCGGCAAGGGGCTGGAGTTCGCCCTGAAGGTGCTCGCCCGCGTCCTGCCCCACAACCCCAGGGTCCGCTACCTGGTGGCGGGGAGGCTCCACCCCAACCTGGAGCGGCACGAGGGGCGGCGGTATCTGGAGCGTGTGCGGGAAATGGCCGAGGCCCTGGGGGTGGGGGAGGCCTTCCTCCTGCGGGAGGGGTACCTCTCCGAGGAGGAGCTCTACCGCCTGGCGGGGGCGGCGGACCTCTTCCTCCTGCCCTACCCCAACCTGGAGCAGGTTTCCTCCGGGACCCTCTCCTACGCCCTGGCCCTGGGCAAGGCCGTCCTCTCCACCCCCTTCCGGCACGCCCGCGCCGCCCTCGCCGCGGGCCGGGGGGTCCTGCTTCCCCTGGAGGAGGAGGCCTGGGCCCAGGCGGTCTTGGCCCTCGCGGAAAGCCCCGAGCGCCTAAGGGAGATGGAGGAGCGGGCCTACGCTTACGCCCGGGACTTCACCTGGCCCAGGGTGGCCCGGGCCTACCGGCGGCTTTTGGAGGAGGTGGCGGATGTTCGGCCTCGGGTGGCTTAGGGCCCTGACCGACGCCCGGGGGCTTCTGGAGCACGCCCACCACGGGGTGCCCAGGCTCGGCGAGGGGTACACCACGGACGACAACGCCCGGGCCCTCCTCTACCTCAGCCTCCTCCCCGAGGGGGCCCGGGACGAGGGGCTCGTGCGGACCTACCTCGCCTTCCTCCTCCACATGCAGAAGGAGGACGGCCGCTTCCGGAACGGCCTCACCCTGGACGGCCGCTTTGAGGACGAGGGGGAGGCGGAGGACCCCACGGGCCGGGCCGTCCTCGCCCTCGCCGCCGCCCAGAGGCTTCCTCCCCCCTACGCGGGCCCTGCCCGGGAGGCCCTTCTCCGGGCCCTTCCCGCCCTCGAGGGCTTCACCTCCTTGAGGGGGCGGGCCTACGCCCTCCTCGGCCTTCTCGCCCTGCCCAAGGAGCCCTTCCTCGAGGCGGCCGAGGCCCTGGGGGAGGGGCTCCTTCGCGCCTTCCGGGAGGCCGAGCCCGCCTGGCCCTACCCCGGCCCCCTCACCTACGCCAACCACCGCCCCGTGGAGGCCCTGTACGCCTACGGCCTCGCCTTCCGCCGCCGAGAGGCGGTGGCCCTGGCCCGGAGGGCCCTCGCCTTCCTCAAGGAGCACTACTTCACCCCGGGGGAGGAGGGCCTCTTCTTTGACCCCGTGGGCAACCGCTTCATGGAGCGGGGAGGGGAGAAGCCCCTCTTTGACCAGCAGCCCATTGAGGCCAAGTGCGCCCTCCTCGCCCACCTGCGCTTCGGGGAGCGGGTCCTCGCCGAGGTGGCCTTCCTCTGGTTCCACGGGCGGAACCGCCTCCGTGCCCCCCTGGTGGACGCCTTCGGCCCCATGGACGGCCTCACCCCCCACGGCCCCAACCAAAACCGCGGGGCGGAGGCCCTCCTCGCCTACCTCCTCGCCTGGCAGGCCCTGGTCCAAGGGGTCTTCCCCCAGGTGGACGAGGGCGTGGCCCTGGGGCGGGTCTTCGCCTTGGGAGGGCGGCCGTGAGGGTGGCCATGCTGGCCCCCATCGCCTGGCGGGTTCCCCCCAGGCGGTACGGCCCCTGGGAACAGGTGGTCTACGACCTCACCGAGGCCCTTCTGGACCTCGGGGTGGAGGTGGTCCTCTACGCCACCTGCGACGCCGAGACCCGGGCGCCTCTGCGGTGCACCGCGGCGAAGCCCCTCTGGGAGGACAGGGAGGTGGACTGGAAGGTGGAGGAGTTCCTCCACATCGCCCGCGCCATGGAGGAGGCGGGGGAGTTTGACCTGGTCCACAACCACTACGACTTCATGCCCCTCTACTTCACCCCCTTTGTGAAGGTCCCGGTCCTCACCACCATCCACGGCTTCTCCAGCGAGAAGATCAAGAAGGTCTACCGCCGCTACGCCGCCCTACCCCACGTCCACTACGTGGCCATCTCCGAGGCGGACAAGGACCCGGGCCTTCCTTACCTGGGGGTCGTCCACCACGGGGTGGACCCGCGGCGCTTCCGGGTGGGGGAGGGGGGGAGGCACCTCCTCGTCCTCTCCCGCATCCACCCGGACAAGGGCATCCGGGAGGCCGTCCTCTTCGCCCGAAAGTCGCGCCTTCCCCTGAAGATCGCCGGGCCCGTCCAGGACGAGGCCTACTTCCAAAACGAGGTGGCCCCCCTGCTCGGGGAAGGGGTGGAGTTCCTGGGCCCCGTGGACCCCGAGACCCGGCAGACCCTCTTGGATGGGGCCATCGCCCTCCTCCACTTTGTAAACTTCAAGGAGCCCTTCGGCCTCGCTCCGGTGGAGGCCATGATGAGCGGCGTCCCCGTCCTGGCAAGGCCCCTAGGGGCCCTCCCCGAGACGGTGCGCCACGGGGAGACGGGGTTTCTGGTGAGGGACTGGGAGGAGGCCTTGGAGTACCTGGAGGCCGTGAGGCGCCTGGACCGCTGGGCCATCCGTCGCTACGCGGAGGCCCGCTTCTCCCGGGAACGCATGGCCCGGGACTACCTGGAGCTTTACCGAAAGGTGGTGGGAGCGTGAAGACCTACGCCCTGGTGATGGCGGGCGGACGCGGGGAGAGGCTTTGGCCCCTCTCCCGGGAGGACCGCCCCAAGCCCTTTCTGCCCCTCTTTGAGGGGAAGACCCTCCTCGAGGCCACCCTGGAGCGCCTCGCCCCCCTCGTGCCTCCAGAGCGCACCCTCCTCGCCGTGCGCCGGGACCAGGAGGCGGTGGCCCGTCCCTATGCGGACGGGATCCGGCTCCTCCTGGAGCCCTTGGGCCGGGACACCGCGGGGGCGGTGCTCTTAGGGGTGGCCGAGGCCCTGAAGGAGGGGGCCGAGCGGCTCCTCGTCCTCCCCGCCGACCACTACGTGGGGGACGACGAGGCCTACCGGGAGGCCTTGGCCACCATGCTGGAGGCGGCGGAGGAGGGTTTTGTGGTGGCCCTGGGCCTGAGGCCCACCCGCCCGGAGACGGAGTACGGCTACATCCGTCTGGGGCCCAGGGAGGGGGCCTGGTACCGGGGGGAGGGGTTCGTGGAGAAGCCCTCCTACGCCGAGGCCCTGGAGTACATCCGCAAGGGCTACGTCTGGAACGGCGGGGTCTTCGCCTTCGCCCCCGCCACCATGGCCGAGCTCTTCCGGCGCCACCTCCCGAGCCACCACGAGGCCCTGGAGCGCCTCCTCGCCGGGGCCTCCCTGGAGGAGGTGTACGCCGGCCTCCCCAAGATCTCCATTGACTACGGGGTGATGGAGAAGGCGGAGAGGGTGCGGGTGGTCCTCGGCCGCTTCCCCTGGGACGATGTGGGGAACTGGCGGGCCCTGGAGCGGGTCTTCTCCCAGGACCCCCACGAGAACGTGGTCCTGGGGGAGGGGCGGCACGTGGCCCTGGACACCTTTGGGTGCGTGGTCTACGCCGACCGGGGCGTGGTGGCCACCCTGGGGGTTTCCGGGCTGGTGGTGGCCAAGGTGGGGGACGAGGTCCTGGTGGTGCCCAAGGACTGGGCCCGGGAGGTGCGGGAGGTGGTGAAACGCCTCGAGGCCCAGGAATGACGGCCTACGTGGCCTTGGGCTCCAACCTCGGGGACCGCGCGGCCTACCTCTTGGAGGGGCTTTCCCGGCTCTCCCGCCTCCCCGAAACCCGCCTCCTCCGCCTCTCCTCCCTCTACGAGACCGAGCCTTTAGGCCCGCCCCAGCCCCTCTACCTGAACCTGGTGGCCGAGGTGGAGACGGCTCTTCCCCCCAGGGGCCTCCTCGAGGCCATGCTCGCCATAGAGCGGGCTTTGGGGCGGGAGCGCAAGGAGCGCTACGGCCCCAGGACCCTGGACCTGGACCTCCTCCTTTACGGGGACCTCGTCCTGGAGGAGGAGGACCTGGTGCTGCCCCACCCGAGGCTCCACGAGCGGGCCTTCGTCCTCGTGCCCCTTTGCGACCTCGTTCCCCAAGGGCGGCACCCCCTCCTGGGCCGGACCTTCGCCGAGCTCCTCGCGGGGCTGGACCCTTCTGGGGTCCGGCCCTATGTGGTATAGTGGGGGCACCGCGGGTGGATTCCGCGCGAGGAGAAGGAACGTGGAACTAGAAGCAGGAACCGTTGTGGAAGGCCGCGTGGTGCGGGTGGTGAGCTTTGGCGCGTTTGTGGAGCTTGCGGGGGGGGAGCAGGGCCTGGTCCACATCTCCCAGATCGCCCACGAGTACGTGACGAACGTTCGGGACTACCTCAACGAGGGGGACATCGTCCAGGTCCTGATTAAAGGGCGGGACGCCAAGGGGCGGCTGGACCTCTCCATCAAGGACCTGACCCCGGCCCCCGAAGGGGGCGCGCCCCCGCCCAGGCCCAGGCGGCTTCCCAAGCAATCCCCCGAGTTTGAGAACAAGCTCAAGAGCTTCCTCCGGGGCACCGGAGGGTTTGGGGGCAAGGGCAAAAAGGGCGGCCGGAAGAAGCGCTAAAGGCCGAGGAAGGCGCCCCCGGGGCGTTGTCGTCCCCGGGGGTTTGCCGTAGAGTAGGGGGGTATGGCGAAGCCCATTGAGGTGACCGACCAGAACTTTGACGAGACCCTCGGCCAACACCCCTTGGTCCTGGTGGACTTCTGGGCGGAGTGGTGCGCCCCCTGCCGGATGATCGCCCCCATCCTGGAGGAGATCGCCAAAGAGTACGAGGGCAAGCTCTTGGTGGCCAAGCTGGACGTGGACGAGAACCCCAAGACCGCCATGCGCTACCGGGTGATGAGCATCCCCACGGTGATCCTCTTCAAGGACGGCCAGCCGGTGGAGGTCCTGGTGGGGGCCCAGCCCAAGCGCAACTACCAGGCCAAGATCGAGAAGCACCTGCCCGCCACCGCCTGAGGATGCGCATCGCCCTGGACGCCATGGGGGGCGACCGGGCCCCCCAGGTGGTGGTGGCCGGGGCGGCGGCCGCGGCCCGGGAGGGGGTGGAGGTCCTCCTGGTGGGCGACGAGGCCCAGGTGCGGGCGGAGCTTGCCCGTTTGGGGGCCGACCTTCCCGTTTGGCACGCCCCGGACCACATCCGTATGGAGGAGGCGGCCACGGAGGTTCGCCGCCGCCCCCAGGCCTCCGTGAGGGTGGCCATGGAGCTCCTCAAGCGGGGCGAGGTCCAGGCGGTGGTCTCCATGGGGCACAGCGGCGCCACCCTGGCCGCCGCCCTCCTCGTCCTCGGGCGGGTGAAGGGGGTGGAGCGGCCCGCCCTCCTCGTGGAGTTCCCCAGCTTGAGAGGCCGCACCTTCCTCCTGGACGGAGGGGCCAACGCCGACTGCCGCCCTTCCTTCCTCGTCCAGTTCGCCGCCATGGGCTTGGCCTACGCCGAGGCGAGCGGGGCTTTGGCCCCAAGGGTGGGCCTCCTCTCCATCGGGGAGGAGGAGGGGAAGGGGAACGCCCTCGTCCAGGAGGCCTACCCCTTGCTCCGGGCCGCCTTGGGCGAGCGGTTCTACGGCAACGTGGAGGGGCGGGACATCTTCCTCGGGACCACGGAGGTGGTGGTCACCGATGGGTTCACGGGCAACGTGGCCCTGAAGCTCGCCGAGGGGGAGGCCCGGGTCCTCCTCACCTGGATCAAGGAGGCTTTGACCTCCTCCTTCCGGGCGCGCCTTGGGGCCCTCTTGGTCCGGGAGGCCCTCGCCCGGGTGAAGGCCCGGGTGGACCCGGCCCAGTACGGGGCCATGCCCCTCCTCGGCGTGGAGGGCGCGGTCTTCATCGGGCACGGTTCCGCCGACGCCCTGGCGGTGAAAAACGCCCTCCTGCGGGCCAAGGCCATGGTGGAGGCGGGCCTCCTCGCGCGGGTGCGGCAGCGGCTTTCCGCCCTACACGTCTAGGATGACCTGGGCCTTCCAGCGGCCGTCCTCCTTGCGGACGGAGAGGCCGTGGAAGGTGGCGCTCTTCACCTCCCCCTGGAAGCCGAAGCGCTCCTGGAAGGGCTCGCCGAAGAGGGTGGCGGTGAGGCGGTACCCGCCCTCTTCCTCCTCCACCCGGATGCGGGCCCTTCCCGGGACGAAGCCCTTGGTCTGGATCAGGTAGATCAGCTCGTTGAGGAAGCGGACGAGGAGGGTTTCCAGGTCCTCGGCGAAAAGCCTTAGGTGCCGCCGCTTCCTGCCCCCTTGGGGAGGGGCGGTGAACATCACGTCTAGAAGGCCCTTCAGGGCCGCCTGAAAGAGCTCCTCCAGGCTTTGGGCCTCGAGGGCAAACCCCACGTCGGCGGTGTGGTCCAGGGGCCTCACCACCACGGTCCCTCCCGGAGACCGGAGGCGCCCGGCAGGTGGAAGGTCTCGGTCCAGAGGCGCTCGGGGAACATCTCCAGGAACTTCAGCACGGAGAGGGCCTGGGTCTTGTGCTGGGCGATGGCCTGGAGCTTCCGCGCCAAGACCCTCTCGGGGAGGCGGAGGCGGTGGGTTACGGGCCAGGGGCCGTCGGGGCGGACCAGGTAGACCACCTGGGCGAGGCCTTGGGCGGCCTCGCGGGCGTAGCGGCTCGCCGCCACGTGGTCGGGGTGGCCGTTGATGCCGTCCGGGGGGAAGGTGAGGACGAAGCGGGGACGGAGGCGGAGGAGCCGCGTCCGGATCGCCTCCACCGCCTCGGGGTGGTCGGCGAGGCCCCGGCCCGTGGCCGGCCCCCGCTCCCCTTGGGCGCCCTCGGGGAGGGCGTTGGGGTAGTCCAGCACCTCGAGGTAGTCCACTTGAAGGACGGCCGCGGCCCGCTTTAACTCCTCCACGCGCACCTGGGGCAGCTCCTCCGGGGGACAGAGGCCAAGGGTTCTCCCGGCTTCCCCCCGGGTCAGGGTGAGGACCCCGGTCTTAAGCCCCGCCTCCTTGGCGAGGAGGAGGGCTCCCCCTGCGCCGAAGCTCTCGTCGTCCGGGTGGGGCACCACCACGAGGAGGTCCATGCCCCCATCTTGACAGAAGGAGGGGGGCTTGGTAGATTCATAGGTGCGCCGGCAGGGCCGGCGGGGGATCTTGAAAGCGCGGGAACAGGCCAAGCATCTGAGCTCTACGCCCGTTAAGGGCGTTGATTTGTTGGAGAGTTTGATCCTGGCTCAGGGTGAACGCTGGCGGCGTGCCTAAGACATGCAAGTCGTGCGGGCCGCGGGGTTTTACTCCGTGGTCAGCGGCGGACGGGTGAGTAACGCGTGGGTGACCTACCCGGAAGAGGGGGACAACCCGGGGAAACTCGGGCTAATCCCCCATGTGGACCCGCCCCTTGGGGTGTGTCCAAAGGGCTTTGCCCGCTTCCGGATGGGCCCGCGTCCCATCAGCTAGTTGGTGGGGTAATGGCCCACCAAGGCGACGACGGGTAGCCGGTCTGAGAGGATGGCCGGCCACAGGGGCACTGAGACACGGGCCCCACTCCTACGGGAGGCAGCAGTTAGGAATCTTCCGCAATGGGCGCAAGCCTGACGGAGCGACGCCGCTTGGAGGAAGAAGCCCTTCGGGGTGTAAACTCCTGAACCCGGGACGAAACCCCCGACGAGGGGACTGACGGTACCGGGGTAATAGCGCCGGCCAACTCCGTGCCAGCAGCCGCGGTAATACGGAGGGCGCGAGCGTTACCCGGATTCACTGGGCGTAAAGGGCGTGTAGGCGGCCTGGGGCGTCCCATGTGAAAGACCACGGCTCAACCGTGGGGGAGCGTGGGATACGCTCAGGCTAGACGGTGGGAGAGGGTGGTGGAATTCCCGGAGTAGCGGTGAAATGCGCAGATACCGGGAGGAACGCCGATGGCGAAGGCAGCCACCTGGTCCACCCGTGACGCTGAGGCGCGAAAGCGTGGGGAGCAAACCGGATTAGATACCCGGGTAGTCCACGCCCTAAACGATGCGCGCTAGGTCTCTGGGTCTCCTGGGGGCCGAAGCTAACGCGTTAAGCGCGCCGCCTGGGGAGTACGGCCGCAAGGCTGAAACTCAAAGGAATTGACGGGGGCCCGCACAAGCGGTGGAGCATGTGGTTTAATTCGAAGCAACGCGAAGAACCTTACCAGGCCTTGACATGCTAGGGAACCCGGGTGAAAGCCTGGGGTGCCCCGCGAGGGGAGCCCTAGCACAGGTGCTGCATGGCCGTCGTCAGCTCGTGCCGTGAGGTGTTGGGTTAAGTCCCGCAACGAGCGCAACCCCCGCCGTTAGTTGCCAGCGGTTCGGCCGGGCACTCTAACGGGACTGCCCGCGAAAGCGGGAGGAAGGAGGGGACGACGTCTGGTCAGCATGGCCCTTACGGCCTGGGCGACACACGTGCTACAATGCCCACTACAAAGCGATGCCACCCGGCAACGGGGAGCTAATCGCAAAAAGGTGGGCCCAGTTCGGATTGGGGTCTGCAACCCGACCCCATGAAGCCGGAATCGCTAGTAATCGCGGATCAGCCATGCCGCGGTGAATACGTTCCCGGGCCTTGTACACACCGCCCGTCACGCCATGGGAGCGGGCTCTACCCGAAGTCGCCGGGAGCCTACGGGCAGGCGCCGAGGGTAGGGCCCGTGACTGGGGCGAAGTCGTAACAAGGTAGCTGTACCGGAAGGTGCGGCTGGATCACCTCCTTTCTAAGGAGCTAACAAAAGCCTGCCTTCTCCCCTTCTCGGGTCCTCGGGGCGCCCTTGGGCGCCCTTTTTTGTTGCCGTAAGGAGGGGGTTTGCGCAGGAAGCGAAAGGGGCAAAGGCCCACCCGGCGCGTGGTCTCCGCGGGGGGGGTGGTCCTCAAGGGGGATCCTCCCGAGGTCCTGGTGGTGTCCTTGAGGGGTGGCCGGGTCGTCACCCTCCCCAAGGGCCAGGTGGAGCCCGGGGAACGCTACCCGGAGACCGCCGTGCGGGAGGTGCGGGAGGAGACCGGAGTGGAGGCCTCGGTCCTTGCCCCTTTGGGGCGGGTGCGCTACTACTTCACCGTCCACGAGCCCGAGGGCCCGGTGACGGTGAGCAAAGAGGTCCACTACTTCCTCATGCGCCACCTGGGGGGCACCCCCAGGCCCCAGCTCACGGAGGTGGAGGACGCCTTTTTCCTCCCGGCGAGCGAGGCGCTGGAACGCCTCTCCTACCCCAACGAGCGGGAGATGCTAAAGCGCGCCCTCCTCCGCCTCCGGGCCCGGGCCAAGAAGGGCTAGGGCCGCCTCCTCGGGGGTGAGCTCCCCCCGGGCCACCCGGGCCACCAAGGCGCCCGCCCCCTGGGTTCTTTGGCGGCCCCACTCCTGGATGACGCTCTCCACCTCAAACCGGGCCCGCTCCAGGCGGTGTGCCTCCAAAAGCCCGTGCTCCACGAGGTGGCGGTGGTGGGCCTCGAGGCTCTCAAAGAGGGCCTCCACCCCCTCGCCGCTGGCCGCCACCGTGGGGTGGATGGGAGGGCGCCACCCCCCGGGCCGGGGCGGGGAGAGCTCCAAGGCGCTTTTGAGCTCCTGAACGATCCGCTCCCCACCGGGCAGGTCAAACTTGTTGACGGCGAAAACGTCGGCGATCTCCATGACCCCGGCCTTGAAGGCTTGGACCGCGTCCCCCGCGGCCGGGGTGAGGACGAGCAGGGTGGTGTCCGCCACCCGGGCGATGTCCACCTCGCTCTGCCCCACCCCCACCGTCTCCACGAAGATGCGGTCAAAGCCGAAGGCCTCGAGGAGGCTCAGGGCGGCCACCGTGGCCCCGGCCAGCCCACCCAAGGCCCCCCGGGAGGCCATGGAGCGAATGTAGACCCCGGGGTCCTGGTGGTGGCGCATCATCCGGATCCGGTCGCCGAGGATGGCCCCCCCGCTGAAGGGGCTGGAGGGGTCCACGGCCAAGACGGCCACCCGCTCCCCCCGCTTCCGGGCCTCGAGGATGAGCCGGTCGGTCAGGGTGCTCTTCCCCGCCCCGGGGCTTCCCGTCACGCCCACCACCTTGGCCCGCCCTTTCCCCCGGACCCGCTTCAAAAGCTCCCGGCCTGCGGGGTGGCCCGACTCCACCAAGGTCAAGGCCCGGGCCAAGGCCCTGGGGTCCCCTTCCTGGAAGCGGCGCCAAAGCTCCTCGGGGATGCTCATGGGCCCATTCTACGGGTTTTCGCCGCCTTGCAGAAAAGAGTGCCCCTACTCGGCCAGGGCCACGCAGGCCACCTCCACCCGGACCCCCCGGGGCAAGGCCTTCACCGCCACCGTGGCCCGGGCGGGGTAAGGCGGGGTGAAGTAGCGGGCGTAGACCTCGTTGAAGCCGGGGAAGTCCTCCATGTCGGCGAGGAAGCAGGTGGTCTGGACCACGCGGGAGAGGCCGGAACCCGCCGCTTCCAAGACCGCCTTCAGGTTCTCCATCACCCGCTCCGTCTGGACCCGGATATCCCCCTCCACCAGGGAGCCGTCGGGGGCGAGGGGGATCTGGCCGGAGACGAAGACGAAGCCTCCCGCCTTCACCGCCTGCGCGTAGGGGCCGATGGCCGCGGGCGCCCTGTCGGTTTTCACCGCCTCCATGCCCCTATCCTACGCCGAAGCGGTAAAGCCTGCCGGAGAGGCTGACCACCAGGACCTCCTCGGGAAGGGGCAGGGGCGGCACCTGCACGGGCCCGAGGCCCGAGGCCTCAAAGACCACCTGCCCCCGCCGGTCCACCGCGAGCAGCCGGCCCTCCTCCGTGGCCGCGTAGACGTGGCCCTGGGCGTAGGCGAGGCCGGCGGTGGTCTTCCCCACCTCGAGGCTCCAGACCTCCTCCCCGGTGAGGCGGTCCAGGGCCCGGAGGACCCCGTCCCACCCGGCCACGTACACGTGCTCCTCCCCCACGGCCAGGCCGCCCCAGATCTCGCCCTCCAGGGCGACGCTCCAGAGGGTCTCCCGGCTCAAGGGGTCAAAGGCGTACACCTCCCCTTGCCAGGTGGGGATGTAGAGGACGCCCTTGTAGCCGGCCACGGGGGCGTGGACGGGTCCCGTGCGCACCTTGTACCGCACCCCCCCGTCCTTGGGGTCTAAGGCGTAGAGCCAGCCGTCCTCGCTTCCCACGAAGACCATGCCCCGGTAGAAGGTGGGGCTTGCGGAGAGGTGCCCCCCGGCGCGGAAGCGGAAGAGGGGCCGGTCCTTCTCGTAGGCATAGAGGGTTCCGTCGCGGCTTCCCACGTAGACCCGCTCCCCCACCACGAGGCAGGCGGCGGTTACCTCGGCCCCCGTCTCCGCCGACCACTCCAGGCTCTGGCCCCGGAAGCGGCGGACGCGGCCGTCCCAAGCCCCCACGTACACCCCTCCCTTGCGCACCACGGGCGGGGCGGTCACCTCGTCGGGCAAGGCCACCCGGGCCACCTCCCCGGTGAGGAGGTCCACCGCCACCAGGCTCCGCCCCACCCCGAGGAAAACCCGCCCGCCGGCGTAGACCATCTCCCCCGGCCAGGCGGCCTCTCCGCCCAGGTCCACCCTCCCCTTGAGGGCAAGCCTTCGGGGCTCGGGGGCGAAGGGGTAGTGGCCGGAGCGGCTCGCCCCCGCCCTGGGCGTGGCCAGGCGCAGGGCCTGGAAGCCCGCCAGCACCCCGCGGAAGAGGCCGGGGTGGGAGGGGCGCTCCTCGGGGTGCTTGGCCAGGAGGGCCAAAACCGCCTCCCCCACGGCCCGGGGCACGGCCGGGTTCAGGGCCTCGGGGGGCTTGGGCTCCTCGTAGACGTGCTGGAAGAGGATCGCCTGGTCGTTCTCCCCCTCAAAGGGCGGGCGGCCCGTGAGGGTGCGGTAGAGCACGGCCCCAAAGCTGTACAGGTCGGCCTTGGGGGTGAGGGGGAGGCCCTTGGCCTGCTCCGGGGCCATGTAGGTGGGGGTGCCGAGGGTGTACCCCGTGCGCGTGAGGTGACGGCTCTCCTGGAGCAGGTAGGCGAGGCCGAAGTCCATGACCTTGGGGTGGCCCTCCCGGGTGAGGAGGATGTTCTTGGGGGTGAGGTCCCGGTGGAGGATCCCCTGGGCGTGCAGGTGGGCCAGGGCCTCCATCACCTCCTCCGCGCCCCGGAGGATCGCGTCCCCTTCCGGCCCCTCCTCAAAGGGGCCCAGCCGGTCAAAGGTGCCCCCCTCCACCAGCTCCATGACAAAGAAGGGACGCCCCTCCTCCTCCCCCAGGTCCAGGACCTGGACGATGCCGGGGTGGAAGAGGCGGGAGAGGGCCCGGACCTCCAAGAGGAAGCGCTCCCGCTCGGGCGGGAGGGCCCGGGGGTGGAGGAGCTTCACCGCCACCTTCCGCCCCAGGCGCTCGTCCACCGCCCGCCAGACCTCGGCCATGCCCCCGGAGCCCAGGGGGGCCTCGAGGCGGTAGCGCCCGGCCAAGACCACGGGGGCCATTCTACCGGGCTAGGCCTCTTCCTCGCCTTCCTCGGCCTTGAGGTGCTTCAAGAGGGCTTCCAGCTCCTCCTTGGCCTTCCCCTCTTCCAGCTCCCGGGCGATCTTCTCTATGGCCAGGCGCACCACCTCCGACTTGGAGACCAGGCGCTCGGGGCTGGAGAGGGCGTAGGCGGCGCGGGTGAGGAGGGCGTCCTGCTCCTCGGAGATCACCACCTGTAGGCGCTTCTTCTCCTTTTTGGCCATGCCCCTCCTTCAGGGGCCCTAGTGTAGCAAAAGCCCCCTTTGCTTGACAATGCCGCACCTCCACCCTATGCTCAACTTGAGTATGATGCGCAAGGGGCGCGTGAGGGGGCGGAAAGCGTGGGCGTGAGCCGGGTGCTGCACGTGGAAGGCGGCACCCCCTTGAAGGGGGAGCTTAGGGTCTACCCGGCCAAGAACGCCGCCCTGCCCATCCTCGCCGCGAGCCTCCTCACCCCCGAGCCCATCACCCTGGTGGAGGTGCCGAGGCTTAGGGACGTGGAGGTGATGCTGGAGCTCCTCGCCCACCTGGGCACCCAGTACGCCTGGGAGGGCCGGACCCTCCACCTCCAGACCCCGGAGATCAAAAGCACCCACGCCCCCTACGAGCTCGTGGGCCAGATGCGGGCGAGCTTCATCGTCTGGGGAGCCCTCCTCGCTCGGGCCGGGGAGGGGCACGTCTCCATGCCGGGGGGATGCGCCTTCGGCTTCCGCCCCGTGGACCAACACATCAAGGCCCTCGAGGCCCTGGGGGCGGAGGTCTGGGAGGAGGACGGCACCTTCCACGCCCGCAGGACCCGCCCCCTCTCGGGGCGGGTGGTCTTTGACCTGCCCACCGTGGGGGGCACGGAGCAGGCCATGCTGGCCGTGGCCCTGGGCGGGGAGGCCACCCTGGTCCAGGCGGCGGTGGAGCCCGAGGTGGTGGACCTGGGCCACTTCCTCGCCCTCCTCGGGGCCGAGGTGGAGGGGCTGGGAAGCCCCATCGTCCGCATCAAGGGGGCGCCCCGGCTAAAGGGCGGCACCTACCGCATCATCCCCGACCGCATAGAGGCCGGGACCTACCTCCTGGCGGCGGCCGCCACCCGGGGAAGCCTCACCCTGGAAGGCGTGCGCCCCGACCACCTGGACGCCCTTTTGGACAAGCTTTGGCGCTCGGGGCACCGGCTCGAGGTGGGGGAAGACTGGATCCGCTTCCGGGCCACCCCGGACCCCGCCCCCTTCCACGTGGAGGCCCGGGAGTACCCGGGCTTTCCCACGGACCTCCAGCCCATCGCCACCGCCTACCTGGCCACCGTCCCCGGCCAGAGCACGGTGGTGGACCGCATCTACCCCGACCGCTTCACCCACGTGGGGGAGCTGGCCCGCATGGGGGCGGAGCTCTACCTGCGGGACCGGATCCTCACCGTCCAGGGCAGGCGGCTCCACGGCGCCCAGGTCAAGGCCCTGGACATCCGGGCGGGAGGGGCCTTGGTGGTGGCGGCCCTGAGCGCCGAAGGCGCCTCGGAGATTGAGGGCGTCTACTTCCTGGAGCGGGGCTACGAGCACCTCACGGAAAGGCTCCAGGCCCTGGGGGCCCGGGTGCACCTCCGGGAAAGCCCCGTGGCCCTGGCTGCCGACTGAGGCCCCGGCGGGGCGGGGCGCTCACCCCAGGAGGCGGAGGGCCTCCGGGAAGCGGAAGAAGAGGCGGTCCCGGGCGAGCTCAGGGCTGTAGGCCCGCTCCACGTACCCCGCGGCCCGCATGGCCTCCAGCACCTCCCGGGCCACCTCCCGGTCCCCGAGGCGGGCGGCGAGGAAGGCCAAGGCCTCCTCCTCCTCGTCCCCCTCCCCCACGAACTCGGGGAACTCCTGGTCCAAGGCCCGCATCAGGGCCTTCAGGTCCAAAGACCGGGAGCTAAAGAACCAGCGGGGCCTCTCCCCGGGGAGGAAGTGGGCGTAGCCCTGGGCCTCCAGGGCCCGGGCCACCTCCACCGCCTCGGCGTGGGAAAGCCCCTTTCCCACCAAAAGGCTCACCAAGGCCTCCCGCTCTCCCAGAAGGCCCCTGGGGTACTCCTCCTTCAGCGCTTGCGCCCACCGCTCCACATTCATGTCTTTCACTATAAAACGATGAGCGTACCTATATCAAGACACCTTGCGCCTCGCTTCGCAATCTGCTATCCTGGTAAAGGTATGGACCTGGAACGCCTCGCGCAACGCCTGGAAGGCCTCAGGGGGTATCTTTGACATCCCCCAAAAGGAAACCCGTCTAAAAGAGCTGGAGCGGCGCCTCGAGGACCCCTCCCTCTGGAACGATCCCGAGGCCGCCCGCAAGGTGAGCCAGGAGGCCGCCCGCCTCCGGCGCACCGTGGACACCTTCCGCTCCCTGGAAAGCGACCTCCAGGGCCTTTTGGAGCTCATGGAGGAGCTTCCCGCCGAGGAACGGGAGGCCCTCAAGCCCGAGCTGGAGGAGGCCGCGAAGAAGCTGGACGAGCTCTACCACCAGACCCTCCTCAACTTCCCCCACGCGGAGAAGAACGCCATCCTCACCATCCAGCCCGGGGCCGGGGGCACGGAGGCCTGCGACTGGGCGGAGATGCTCCTAAGGATGTACACCCGCTTCGCCGAGCGCCAGGGCTTCCAGGTGGAGGTGGTGGACCTCACCCCTGGGCCCGAGGCGGGCATTGACTACGCCCAGATCCTGGTCAAGGGGGAGAACGCCTACGGCCTCCTTTCCCCCGAGGCCGGGGTGCACCGCCTGGTGCGCCCTTCCCCCTTTGACGCCTCGGGCCGCCGCCACACCTCCTTCGCCGGGGTGGAGGTGATCCCCGAGGTGGACGAGGAGGTGGAGGTGGTGCTCAAGCCCGAGGAGCTCCGCATTGACGTGATGCGGGCCTCGGGGCCCGGGGGCCAGGGGGTGAACACCACGGACTCGGCGGTGCGGGTGGTCCACCTGCCCACGGGGATCACCGTGACCTGCCAGACCACGCGGAGCCAGATCAAGAACAAGGAACTCGCCCTCAAGATCCTCAAGGCCCGCCTCTACGAGCTGGAGCGGAAGAAGCGGGAGGAAGAGCTCAAGGCCCTGAGGGGCGAGGTGCGGCCCATAGAGTGGGGAAGCCAGATCCGGAGCTACGTCCTGGACAAGAACTACGTCAAGGACCACCGCACCGGGCTCATGCGCCACGACCCGGAAAACGTCCTGGACGGGGACCTCATGGACCTGATCTGGGCGGGCCTGGAGTGGAAGGCGGGCCGCCGCCAGGGGACGGAGGAGGTGGAGGCGGAGTAGCGCCTCAGTAGACGTCCTCCGGGGCCTTGTACACCTCACCGGTAAGCCAGTAGATGACCCTTTCGGCGATGTTTTCCAGGTGGTCCCCGAGCCTTTCGTAGCTCCGGGCCACCCGCATCAGGGTCAGGGCCTTGGTGATGGTCCGGGGGTCCTCCATCATGTAGGTGATGAGCTCCCGGGTCACCTCCTCGTAAAGGCCGTCCACCTGGTCGTCCATCTCCAGGACCCGGCGCGCCAAGGCCGCGTCCCGCTCGGCCACCGCCTTGGCCAGGGCGTCCATCATCTCCGTGAGCCTGCGCCCCATCTCGGGGAGGGTCACGTACCGCTTCAAGGGCGGCTCCTGGGCGAGGAGGAGGGCATCCTCGGCCACGTGCATGGCGTAGTCCCCCGCCCGCTCCAGATCGGTGAGGGCCTTGATCACGGTGAAGATCAGGCGCAGGTCCGAGGCCACGGGCTGGTGGCGGGCGATGACGGCGATGGCCTGGTTCTCCACCTTGAGCTCTAGGGCGTCCACCTCCTTGTCCTTGGCCACCACCCCCTGGGCCTTGGCCCGGTCCGCCTGGACCAGGGCCTCCGTGGCCTCCTGGGTCATCTCCCGCACCAGGGAGAGCATCCTCAGGCTCTCTTCCAGAAGCTGGTTCAAGGCTCGGTCCAACGCTTCCCGCATGCCGCCTCCTTTCCTCAGTCTACGGGGAGCCAGACGCCGAAGACGTTCTCCTCCCCTTCGCGCAAGGCGTAAGCCCCCCCGCCCAGGCCCTGGGCCAGGCGGCGCACCAGGTAGAGGCCGAGCCCCTGGCCCGAGCCCTCCCCTCCCCGCCGACCCGGCTGGAAAAGGCCCTCGTAGTCGGGAAGGGGCGCCCCCCGGTCCCGCACCTCTAGGTAGAGCCGGCCGCCCCGGACCCGGCTCAGAAGGCGGATGGGGTCTTGGCCGTACTTGAGGGCGTTGTCCAGGAGGTTGAGGAGGATCTGGAGGAGGGCCTCGGGGTCCGCCTCCACCCGGTGCCCCAGGGCCACCTCCACCCGCCTTCCCCGAAGGCGGTCCTGCATGAGGGCGGAAAGGCGGAGCCAGAGGTCCTCCAGGGCGAAGGCCTCCCGGCGGCCGGGCCGGAGGTGGGCGAGGCTTTCCACCAGCCGGGTGAGCCGGGCCACCTCCTTCTTGAGGAGGTCCAGGACCTGGGCCTCCCGGGGGTCCTTGGGGGCGAGGGCCCGGAGGAGGACGGCCATCCCGGCGAGGGGGGTGCGGAACTCGTGAGCGAGGAGAGCCCCGGCCTCCTCCGCCTCGAGGCCCCGGCGCCGGGCCTCGGTCACGTCCAGGAGGTAGAGGAGGCCCGGGCGGGCCCGCGCCGAAAGAACCCGGCCCCGCACCTCCAACACCGCCTCTCCCCCCTCTAGGGCCAAGGCCTCCAGGCGGTGGTCCCGCAGGGCCAGGATGAGGGGCAGGCCCCGGACCTTCTCCCGGTCCACCGCAAGAAGCTCCGCCGCCGCGGGGTTGAGGTAGACCACCTGCCTGTCCCGGTGCACAACGAGCCCCTCCCGGGCCTCCTCCCAAGGAAGGGTCCAGGCCTCGGGGCTCACGCCTCCTCCCGGAAGCGGTACCCCACGCCCCGCACCGTCTCCAGGAAGCGGGGGGCCTTGGGGTCCTCCCCGAGCTTCTCCCTGAGCTGGAGGACGTGCTGGTCCACGGTCCTGGGGGTGCCGAGGTAGTCCGGGCCCCAGACCGCCTCCAGGAGCTCTTCCCGGGTGCAGACCCGGCCCGGCCGCTCCGCCAGGTAGGCGAGGAGGGCAAACTCCCGCCGGGTGAGGGGGAGGGGGTTGCCTTCCAGGCGGGCCTCCATCCGCTCCAGGTCCAGGAGGAGGGGGCCCCGCCTCAGCACCTTGCGCTTCCCCGCCCGGCGCAAGAGGGCCTCGAGGCGGGCCAGAAGCTCCTCCACGGCGAAGGGCTTCACCAGGTAGTCGTCGGCCCCGCGGGAAAGCCCCTCCACCCGGTCCCGCACCCCGGCCCGGGCCGTGAGCATCAGGACGGGGAGGGACTCGTAGGGGCCCTGGCGCATCCGGTCCAGGAGGCGCACCCCGGGCTCGTCGGGGAGCATCCAGTCCAGGACCACGAGCTCCGCCTCCCGCAGGAGGGGCCAGGCCTCCTGCGCGGTGGCCGCCTCCAAAACCCGGTGCCCCGCCCCCTCGAGGGCCAGCCGCAACCCCAGGCGCAGGCTGGGCTCGTCCTCCACCAGAAGCAGGGTGGCCACACCCCCAGTCTAGCGGGGGCCGGGTCAGGGGAGTGTCAGGCGCTTCTTCTGGGCCCCGGAAAGGCCGGCTTTGGCCCGGGTCAGAGCAGTTCCCGCACCCGGGCCAAAGCCTCCACCGCCCGCCCCGGGGGAAGGGCGCCCTGGACCGCCTCCTTCCCTCCTCCCCGGCCCCCCAGGGCCTTGAGGCGCTCCAGCACCTCCCCCCGCCTCGGCCCCACGGCCACGAACCGCCCCTCGGGGGCGACGAGGAGGAAGGTGCCCTCAAAGCGGGCGAGCCTCTTGCCGAGCTCCCCGAGGACGGGGAGGGGGACGAGGAGGGCCTTCTCCTCCAGGGCCCTGGGCAGGAGGGCCTCCGCAAGCCCCTCCCTCAGGGCCTGGTTCTCCCCCTTTAGGGCGTAGAGCTCGTCCTGGAGCTTCCTTATGGGCTTCTCCAGCTCCAAGGGGTTCGTGGAGAAGGCGAGGGCCAGGCGGGCAAGGAGGGCGTGCTTGGCGTGGTAGTCCTCCAGGGCCTCCCAGCCGGCCATGAAGTACACCCGCGTCCCTCCCTTGTACCGCTCCCACTTGAGGACCTTGATGGGCCCTGCCTGGGCGCTGGTCTTGAGGTGGGTCCCCCCGCAGGCGGCGAGGTCAAAGTCGCCGATCCGCACCAGGCGCACCTTGCCCCGGACCTTGGGGGGGCGCCTCAGGGGGTAGCGGGCGAGCTCCTCCTCGGAGACGTAAAAGGCCTCCACCGGGTAGTCGGCGTAGACGGCGAAGTTGGCGAGGGCCTCGGCCTCGAGGACCCCCGCTTCCTCGGCCTCCTCCTCGAGGTCCACGGTGCACACCGGGGAGTCCAGGCTCACGGCCACGGTGTGGTAGCCCCCGGCCCTGAGGAGGGCCTGGGAGAGGAGGTGCTGGGCGGTGTGGCGCTGCATGTGGCGGAAGCGCCTCGGCCAGTCAATCTCCCCCTCCACCTCCACGCCCTCTGGGATGGGCGCGGAGAGCACGTGGACCACGTCCCCGAAGGCCTTCTCCTCCTCGTAGGCGTGGAGGACCTGGACCTCGCCGAAAGGCCCCCTGAGGACCCCTCGGTCCGCGGGCTGCCCCCCGGACTCGGGGTAGAAGAGGGTCTGGGAAAGCACCGCGTAGTGCCCCTTTTCGTCGCTCCAGACCCGCTCCACCCGGGCCTGGAAGCGGGTGGCGTAGCTGTCCAGCTGGTAGAGCCTCATGCCCCTTAGGATAAGGAGGATGGCGCCCCTGGACCGGGAGGAGTTCGCCAGGGGGTTTTCCCAGGCCCGCCGCTCCTTGGCCTCGGCGACGCAGGACCTGGGGCGGCCAGCCTTTGGGCACGCCCTTTTGCGCCTGGCCCCCTTACGGGGCCTGAACCGGGGCCGGGCGGAGGCCCAGGGGACCCTTTGGTGGCTGGAGGGAGCCTCGGAGCGATGAAGGGGGAGAGGCTGGACAAAGTCCTCGCCCGGCTGGGCCTGGGAAGCCGCAAGGAGGTGGCCCGGCTGGTGCGCCAAGGGAAGGTGCGGGTCCTGGGCCAGGTGGTGAAGGACCCCGGCTTCCGCGTGCCGGAGGGCGCCGCCTTGGAAGTGGAGGGAAGACCCCTGGAGGTGCGCCGCCACCTCCACGTCCTCCTGCACAAGCCCCCAGGCTTCGTGACGAGCCGGACCGAGGGGCCTTCTGTCTACGCCCTCCTTCAGGGCTTCCCCACCCGGGACCTCTCCCCGGTGGGCCGCCTGGACAAGGACGCCGAGGGGCTTTTGCTCTTCACCACCGACGGCCTCCTCCTCCACCGCCTCACCCACCCCCGGCACAAGGTGGCCAAGCGCTACCTGGTGCACTTGGAGAGGCCCGTGGGGCCTAAGGACCAGGAGGCCTTCCGGGAAGGAATACTCCTGGACGGCAAGAAGACCCTCCCTGCCGAGCTCACCCCCCTGGAAGACCCCACCTGGGCCGAGGTGGTCCTCAAGGAGGGGCGGTTTCACCAGATCAAGCGCATGTTCCGGGCCCGGGGCAACCGGGTTCTCCGCCTCAAGCGCCTGGCCCTGGGCCCCCTGGAGCTCGGCGACCTCCCCCCGGGGAAGGCCCGCCCCCTCACGGAGGCGGAGGAAAAAGCCCTCTACGCCGCCGTGGGCCTAGGGGGCGAGGACCCTGAGGACGAGGTCTAGGGCGAGGCGCTCTCCCCGCTCGCCCACGGGCTCCAGGGTGTAGGCCTCCACCCAGAGGGGCTTCCCGAGCCCGGGGAGGCCCTCGAGGTAGCCCAAGACCCCGGCGTAGGGACCCTCCAGGAGAAGCCGCACCCGCCAGGCGCGCACGCCCCCCGTGGGGGCCGCCTCCCCGGGGTCCAGGCTTTGGACCTGAAGGCCCTTCTCCTCCGCCAGGCGGAAGAGGGCCTCGTAGAGGAGGGGAAGCGCTTCAAGGGGGACGGGGGCCTCCCCCAGGGCCTGATAAGAAATCCCCCTGATCCACTCCCTCAGCATCCTCCCGGCCACCGGTGAAAGAGGGTATGGCTCCTAACCAGGCCCGGCTGGGTCTGCAGGTAGGTACACCGGGCCTCCGCCTTCGCCCAAAGCTCCTCCGTCTCCACCCGCCCCGCCACGTGCCACCCCACATGGTCCAAGACGAAAGCAAAAGCTTCCCCTCCCCAGCCCCCCGCAACTGGGCAAAGCGCTTTAGCACCTCCGAGAAGGCCACAAGGTAGCTTCGCTGACCGGCGCTCACCGGGGGCAAAAGCCAGAACCCGCTCTCTCCTGTACTTGGGCGCACGAAGACGTCCCTCCCCGGTGTCGGGGGCGGAGGGGGGCGAAGCCCAGGCGCTTCCTCCAGTTCCAGGCCCGCCTCGGGTCCACGGGACGACCTAGCCTCTCCGAGAGCCACAGGGCGGCGTTCCTTATGGTCCATATCCCGTCCTGGGGATGGGGCTGGAGGAGGGCCTGGCGGAAGGCTTCCCAAAGCTCTGGAGGGAGCAAGGGGGGCTGGCCTTCGTTGTGACGGGGGAGGGTGTCACGGACCCAGCAGGTGGAGTAGCCCAGGGTCTGGGCCACCTGGGGGATGGCGTGGCCCGTGGCGAGGAGCCAGATGGCGTGCCAGCGGGCGCGTTCCACGGGGTCTTCGCTTTCCGGTAGAGGGCGTGCAGGTTGTCCGGGTGAGGCCGCGGCTTGTGTTCCAGGGGGGCGGCGTTGGCGTTTGGTCAGCCGCATGCCCCCATGCTAAGAGAAAGACCCAGAGGGAGTTCTTATGAAAGGGGTGAGGCCGCAAAGATCTTACAACACAAGCGCCCTACCCCCCGCCCCGGCTTGCGGCGAATGCGATGCGTTCAAACCACCGCTCAGCCTCTTCCCCTTCCACTTCCACCCGAAGCTGGGGGATGGAGAGGCTTCCCACCTTCAGGGGCTCCACCTCGCGAAAGCGCACCACCGCCCCGGGGAGGCGGTAGACCCCCTCCCCTTCCCTCGTCCCGCCCCACTCCTCCAGGTAGCGCTCAAGGAGCCAAGGGGGAAAGGCCCCGAAGGTCCGTTCAAACCCGCCCCCCGCCACCGGGGGGAAGAGGTCCAGGGTGGCCCCGGGGGAGAGGGGGGTGGAGAGGCCCTGGAGGTAGCGCACGTCCCGGCCCTCGAGGAAGACGGAGACCCGCTCGGCCAGGCCCTCCCCCTCAAAGAGCTCCTCCTTCAGGGCGGGGTAGGCCCGGACCAGGTTTTCCAGGACCTCGCCCACGGTGGCCCCAGGAAGCTCCAGCTGGCTTTTCCCCGTGAGGTCCCGGAAGGTGGCGTAAAGGTTGACCTTGGGCATACCCCCTGAGTCTAAGGGAAAGCCCCGGCCCAAAGGCCGGGGCCACCCCGGGGAGGGCTAGTCGTCCGCCGCCTGGGAGAGGATGCCGAGCTCCTGGAGCTTGGCCGGGGGAACCACGCCCCGCTCCCAGCCCCGCTCCCGGTAGTACTCCTCCAGCATCCGGTCCAGCTCGGTGACCTGGCCCTTGGAGCCCGCGCAGTCGGAGGGCTCCTTGAGGAAGCGCTCGGGCAGGTAGTCCGAGCCCTCGCCCCAGCCCGCCAGGTTGTTGTAGTAGCGCTCCAGGTTGTAGATGCGCTCCCCGATCCTCAGGATCTCCTCGGGGGTCACGGGGCGGCCCCAGTAGGCGGCGAGCTGCTTGGCGTACTCCTCGGGGCCCTCGGCGAACTGGCTGAACTTGCAAAGGTCCAGGGAGTCGGTGAAGGCGGAGAGGTCCTGGAAGAGCTTGGTGAGCTTGCCCTTCCCCTCCCAGGCCAGAGGGTCGGTCTTGTAGGGCACGCCCAGGATCTCCGAGGCCGGGGTGTAGGCCCGGAGGTGGCAGGCCCCCCGGTTGGAGGTGGCGTAGGCGATGCCCATGCCCTTGAGGCCCCGGGGGTCGTAGGCGGGGATGGACTGGCCCTTGACCTCCAGGGCGATCTCGGGGTGGCCGATGGCCTTGGCGAAGCGGGCCGGGCCTTCCGCGAGCATGTCCCCCACGCCCTTGCGGTAGGCGATGGCCTCGAGGACCCGGATCTCCCCCTCCTTGTCCCCGAAGCGGATCCCGTCCTCGCCCTGGTAGTAGCCCTTCTCCGTGGCCTCCATGAGGACGGCGATGGCGTTGCCCGCCTCAATGGTGTCCATGCCGTAGGCGTTGCAGAGGTAGATGGCGTAGCCCGTCCAGTCGGTGTCCGTGTGGCCCGAGTGGGCCCCCAGGGCCCAGGCGGACTCGTACTCGTAGGACTCAAAGCGGATGGTCTTGCCGTTGATGTGGACCTCCACCATCTTCTTGCAGGCCACGGGGCAGGCGTGGCAGGTGTTGTCCTTGATGAGGCGGTGCTCGCGGATGTACTCCCCGGAGATCTTCTCCGCCCCCTCAATGCAGGTGTGCTGGGCGTTAAAGGTGGGCAGGGCCCCCATGACGTTGGTGATGTTCATGAGGACGTTGGTGCCGTAGAGGGAAAGCCCGCCCTTCTTGGGGGCGGTGACGTTCTTGGGGTCGTTGATGGTGGCCGAGGCCAGCCGGTCCGCCTCCTTCCAGAGCTCGGGGTCCTTGGGCTGGGGCATCTTGTCGTGGGTGCCCACCACCACGATGGCCTTGAGCTTCTTGCTCCCCGCCACCGCCCCGGTGCCCCCACGGCCTGCGGCCCGCTCGTCGTTGTTGATCCAGTTGGCGAAGCGCACCAGGTTCTCCCCGGCAGGGCCGATGGCCATCACGTCGGCCTCCTCCCCGTGCCGCTCCCGGAGGATGCGGCAGGTCTCGTGGGTGGTCTTGCCCCAGAGGTCGGAGGCGTCGTGGATGGAGACCTCCCCGTCCTTCACCAGAAGGTAGACGGGTTTTTCCGAAGCCCCCTTGATGAGGAGGCCGTCAAACCCCGCCCACTTGAGCTTGGCCGCGGTCCAGCCCCCCATGTGGCTGTCCGTCACCGTGCCCGTGAGGGGGCTTTTGGTGACCACGGCGAGCCTTCCCGACATCTTGGCCCGGGTGCCGGAGAGGGGGCCGTTCATGATGCAGAGGAGGTTCTCCGGGCCCAGGGGGTCCACCTGGGGGCCGTTCTCAAACACGTACTTCACCCCGAGGCCCCGCCCCCCCACGTACATCTCCAGGTCCTTGGGGTCGGGGGCGAAGTACTCCACCTGGCCCGTGCTCAGGTCAATACGGGCAATCCTATGGGCATATCCGCCGAGCATCCTGCACCTCCCTATGCGGGCTTGGGGAAGACGGCGCACCGCGCAAGGCGTGGTCACATAAGCCCTTGGAACGGACCATAGTATACCACGCCGCTTCCGGAAAAGTGTGCCCGGTTACCCCGGCCTAGGGCAGGAGGAGGACCTTGCCCGTGGTCCTCCGGCCCTCGAGGGCCTCGTGGGCCTCCCGGGCGTTTTCCAGGGGGAACTCGGCCCCGATGCGCACCTTGAGCCACCCCTCCAGCACCCCCCGGAAGACCTCCCCCGCCCGAAAGAGGAGCTCCTTGCGGCTTGCCGTGTAGTGGTGGAGGGTGGGGCGGGTAAGGAAGAGGCTCCCCATGCGGTTCAGGATCTGCGGGTCCTGGGGCGGCACCGGCCCCGAGGACTGGCCGAAGAGGACGAGCATCCCCCGGGGCCTTAGGGCCGCAAGGCTACCCAGGAAGGTGTCCTTCCCCACCCCGTCGTAGACCACGTCCACCCCGCCCCCCGAGAGGGCCTTCACCGCCTCGGCGAAGCCCTCGTAGGGCAAGGCGTAGTCGGCCCCCGCCTGGAGGCAGAGCCCGCGCTTCTCCTCGGTGCTGGCCGTGGCGTAGACCGTGGCCCCAAGGCGCTTGGCCCACTGGATGAGGAGCTGCCCCACCCCCCCGGCTCCCGCGTGCACCAGGACCTGGTCCCCGGGGGCCACGGGGTAGGTGCTCTTGAGGAGGTAGTGGACCGTCATCCCCTGGAGGAGGGCCGCGGCGGCGAGCTTCGGGTCCAGCCCCTCGGGGACGGGGACGAGCCTCTCCGCCGGGACCACCAGGTACTCGGCGTAGGCCCCCTGCACGTTGGCGAAGGCCACCCGGTCCCCGGGCCTCACCCCCACCACGCCTTCCCCCACCTTCTCCACCACCCCGGCCCCCTCCTCCCCCAGGGTGAAGGGGGCGGGCACGGGGTAGAGGCCCTTCCGCTTGTAGGTGTCAATGAAGTTCACCCCGATGGCGAGAAGCCTCACCAGGACCTCCCCGGGCCCAGGCTCCGGGACAGGAAGCTCCTCGAGCCGCAAGACCTCCGGTCCGCCCACCTCGTGCACCCGTATGGCCCGCATGGGGAGAGTCTACCTTGCGGGCGGGCTCGAGGCCACCCCTTGACGCACCAATAACTTTGTACTACAAAGTTATTGGCGGAGGTGAACATGAACGCCAAGCGGATGTTGGTCTGGGTATGGCTCCTCCTCGCCCCGGCCCTAGGGGGCTCCCTGGGGTACGGCTTCCTGGGCTTCCAGGGGGCCTGGCAGGGGGGTGGGGGCGGCTTCGGGACCTTCCAGGGGGTGGCCCTGGGCGGGGAGTCCTGGGGCGGGCCGAGGGGGTACGGGGGGGTCTTCCTCGCGGGGGCCTGGCTTCCCGTGGGCCCCGGGGTCTTCCTCCTCCCCGCCCTGGGCCTGGGCGGAGAAAGCGGAGGCTTCCTCCTGGACCTCGGGGTGCGGGGCTTCTGGTTCTTCCGGGAGGAAGGGGGCTGGGCCTTTGGGGTGGGCGCCGGGTACGCCCTGCCCCTGGGGTCTTCCAGGGGCGGGTGGTACGTGCGCCTGGCCTTTGGGGGAGGTAGGCCGTGAAGCCGGAGGAAGCCAAGGCCCTGCTGGAGGCAGCCGAGCGGGCGGAAGAGGAGGCGCGGCTTAGGCTCGTCCTCCTCGGGGGGTGGTACCTCGTCCTCTGGGGAGGGCTTTGGGGAGTGGGAAACCTCCTCCTCGCCTGGTCCCCGGAAGCAGGGGAGAGGTTCTGGACCGTGGCGGGCCCCTTGGGGGCGGCCCTCTCCTTTTACCTGGGAGCGCGGCAGGGCGGCCGGGTGCAAAGCCTCATGGGGTTCCAGACCTTCGCCCTATGGGGGCTTCTCACCCTCTTCGCCCTTCTCCACTGGATCCCCCTCCTTCCCCCCTGGACCCTGGCGGGGGAGAGCTTTCTGGTGAGCCTGGTGGCCTTCGCCTACGCCTACATGGGGGTCCTTTGGCGCCTCCCGGGGATGGTCTGGGCGGGGCTCGGCCTCTTCGCCCTGGACCTCCTTCTCTTCCGCCTCTTCCCCGGCCTCTTCCACCTAGGCATGGCCGCCACGGGCCTTCTCGCCCTGGTCTACGGGGGGGTGTGCCTTTGGCGCTGGACCCGTTGATCCACCAGGAGACCCGCCTGCGCATCGTGGCCCTCCTTGCGGGCCTGGGGGAGGGGGCGAAGGCGGAGTTCACCTGGCTGAAGGAGGCGCTGGGGCTCACCGAGGGCAACCTCTCAAGCCACCTGCAGAAGCTAGAGGAGGCAGGGTACGTGCGGGTGGAGAAGGGCTTCCGGGGCAAAAGGCCCAAGACCTGGGTGGCCCTCACGCCGGAGGGCCGGGCGGCCTACGAGGCCTACCGGAAGGCCCTTCTGGACCTCCTCCAGGGGCGGTAGCGGGCCGGGCGCCCCCGCCAAGCGCGCTCAGCGTCCGCCCGCCACGTGGGAGCCCCGAAAGCCCCGGTGGGGTACTTAAAAGGCCCTCTGGTACTGCGGGGGCACGGGGGCCTCCGCCCCGAGGGCCTTGGCCGCCTTCAGGGGGAAGTAGGGGTCCCGGAGGAGGACCCGGCCCAGAAGCACCAGGTCGGCGCTTCCCGCCTGGAGGACGGTCTCCGCCTGCTCGGGGGTGGTGAGGAGGCCCACCGCCCCCGTCGGCATCCCCACCCGCTTGCGCACCGCGTCGGCGAAGGGGACCTGGAAGCCCGGGGCCACGGGGACCCTCACCCCCGGCACCACCCCGCCCGAGGAGAGGTCCAGGAGGTCCACCCCCAGGGCCTTGAGCCGTTCGGCGAAGGCCAGGGTGTCCTCGAGGCCCCACCCCCCTTCCGCCCAGTCCGTGGCCGAGACCCGCACGAAGAGGGGCAGCTCAGGGGGGATAGCCTCCCGCACCGCCCTCGCCACCTCCAGGGGGAAGCGCATGCGGTTCTCCCGGCTTCCCCCGTAGGCGTCCTCCCGCCGGTTGGCAAGGGGCGAGAGGAAGGAGGAGAGGAGGTAGCCGTGGGCCATGTGGAGCTCCACCACCAAAAACCCCGCCCTGAGGGCCCGCTTGGCCCCCTCCACGAAGGCCTCGAGGACCCGCGCCATCCCCGCCTCGTCCAGGGCCTCGGGGACGGGGTAGCCCTCGGCGAAGGGGATGGGGCTCGGCCCCACCACCTTCCAGCCCAAAGGCCTTCCCCCTTCCCAGGGCCTCGCCGTCCCCGCCTTGCGCCCGGCGTGGGCGAGCTGGATCCCCGGCACCGCCCCCGCCTCCCGGATGCGCCGGGCGAGCTCCCTAAGGCCCGGGAGGTGGTCCTCGGACCAGATCCCGAGGTCAAAGGGGCTGATCCTCCCTTCGGGGAGGACCGCCGTGGCCTCCACGATCACGAGCCCCACCCCGCCCAGGGCCCGGGTGGGGTAGTGGAGGAGGTGCCAGTCCGTGACCTCTCCCCCTTCCGTGGCCGAGTACTGGCACATGGGGGACATGGCCAGGCGATTCTTGAGCCGGAGGCCGCGAAGCTCCAGAGGGGTAAAGAGGAGTCCCATGGGACCATTATCCCCGGAGGTCCTTGTAGAATGAGGGCGTGGCTCTGGAAGCCTTTCCAAGAAGAACCCTATGGAGGTGATACCGTGAAGAAGCGCTTTTGGGCGGCGGTCTTCCTTCTGGCCACCGGCCTGGCCCAGCCCCTCAAGGTGGCCATCCTCTGGCACCAGCACCAGCCCCCTTACGAGAACCCCCTCACGGGCCAGTACGAGGGACCCTGGGTGCGCATGCACGGGGTGAACGGCTACCCCTGGATGGCCGAGGTCCTCCTGGAGTTCCCCGAGGTCAAGGTCAGCTTTGACTACACCTCCACCCTCCTCAAGCAGATCCAGGACTACCTCTCCGGCAAGGCCAAGGACGCCTACTGGCGGGTCTCGGAAAAGCCGGCGGGCGCCCTCACCCCGGAGGAGCGGGCCTTCGTGGTGGAGCGCTTCTTTGACATCAACCCCCGCTTCGTGGCGGAAAGCCCCCGCTACCAGGAGCTCCAGGCCAAAAGGAACCGCGGAGAGGCCTTCACCGACCAGGACCTCACCGACCTACGGGTCCTCTGGAACCTCCTCTGGATCAACCGGGACTACATCGCCAAGGACCCCCGCCTCAGGGCCCTCCGCGAGAAGGACCGAGGGTTTTCCCAAGAGGACCTGAACTACGTCCTGAAGAAGCACCTGGAGCTCATGGCCACCATCCTGCCCCTGCACCGAACGCTTTGGGAGCGGGGCCAGATTGACCTCCTCACCACCCCCTACTACCACCCCATCCTCCCCATCCTCCTGGACAAGGAGGCCATCCGCGAGTCCAACCCCACCCTGGCCCTCCCCAAGGAGCCCATCGCCTGGCCGGAGGACGCCCGCTGGCAGGTGCGCTCCGGGAAGGCCTACTTCCGGGAGCTCTTCGGGAGGGAACCCTTAGGCATGTGGCCCCCCGAAGGGGCCGTGAGCCAGAAGGCGGCCGAGCTCTACGCCGAGGAGGGCATCGGCTTCCTGGTGACGGACGAGGCCGTCCTCGGCAAAAGCGGCCTCCCCGTGAACCCCCTCACCCTCACCCGGCCCTACCACGTGGAGAAAGACGGCAAGCGCCTGGTCCTCTTCTTCCGGCACCGGGACCTCTCGGACCGGATCGGCTTCCGCTACAGCGGGATGCCCGCCGAGGAGGCGGTGGAGGACTTCATCGCGAGCCTCCTGGAGATCCGCCGCCAGGTGATCCGGGAAAACCCCGAGGCCGTCCTTACCATCGCCTTGGACGGGGAGAACGCCTGGGAGCACTATCCCGAAAACGGCAATACCTTCCGCCGCCTGCTTTACAAGCGCCTTTCCGAGGAACAGGCCAAGGGCACGCTGAAGACGGTGCGCTTCTCCGAGGTGCTGGACCTTCCCTCGGTGGCCCTACCGCGCCTCGGCACCGGGGGGTGGACTGGGGACTTCGCCATGTGGGCCGGGGAGCCGGAGGAAAACGAGGCCTGGGACCGTCTAAGCCGGGCCCGGCAGGCGGTGGTGGCCTACCGGGAAGCGGGCGGGGACCCAAAGGTGGCGGAGCGGGCCATGGGCCTCATCTACGCCGCCCAGGCCTCGGACTGGTTCTGGTGGTACGGCCAGGACACGGGCTTCCCCAACAACCCGCCCTTTGACGAGGGCTTCCGCGCCCTCCTCCGGGCGGTCTACGAGGCCCTGGGGAGGAAGCCCCCCGAGGAGCTCTTCATCGCCGTGCGGCCCCCCGCAGCCCCCCAGGGCACCCCGGGCCGGATAAGGCCCCGGCTGGACGGCCGGGTGGACCCCCCGGAGGAGTGGAAGGGCGCCGCCTACCTGCCCGACCTCGAGGGCACCGCCATGCAGACCCAGGACGACCTCCTCCGGGGGGTTTACCTGGGCTTTGACGAGCAGAACGTCTACCTGCGGGTGGACCTAAGGGAAGGGATGAGGGCCACGGACCTCCTGGGCCGGGGCTTCCGCCTCCACGTCTACGCCACCACGCCCGGGGAGGAGGGCGGGGCGGCCTTCCCGGAGGGCAGCCGGGCCTCCCTCGGCTTCCCCCTGCAGCAGCGGATCACCCTGGACCTGGACCAGGTGCGGGACGGGGAGGGTGTGCCGGTGCGCTACGCCTACCGGGACGGGGCTTGGGTCCTGGCGACCTCCCCCGCCGACCTCCGGGGGCGGCGGGCCTACGTGGGCGAGGTGGTGGAGATGCGCCTCCCCCACACCACCCTGAGGGCGGAGCCGGGGGACACCCTGCGCCTCGCCGTGGTCCTGGAGCGGGAGGGACGGGTGGTGGACACGGCCCCCGACGCGCACCCCCTGGCCCTCTCCCTGCCCCAGCGCCTGGCCGGGAAAGAGGTCCTGGCCATCCCCGACCCCGAGGGGGACGAGCACGGCCCCGGAACCTACACCTACCCGAAGGACAACGCCTTCGCCCCCTTCCAGGGCCTCTTTGACCTCTTGGAGATGCGCATCCTGGACAGCGGGGCCACCTGGACCTTCGTCTTCTCCTTCAAGGAGATGACCAACCCCTGGGGGGCCCCGGCGGGCTTCAGCCACCAGCTCCTCAACGTCTACCTGGACTTCAAGGACGGGGGGCGCACCGACCCCTTCGCCAAGGGGGCCAAGGTGGCCTTTGACCCCGAGCACCCCTGGGACCTCTTCCTCAAGGCGGCGGGCTGGCCCCAGTATGGGCAGCGGGTGGGGTTTCCCGACGGCACGGACACCGCCGACGGGATCACGGTGGGGAGCAACCCGGCGGACAAGCAGGTGATCGTCCAGCTGGACAAGAAGCACTTCAACCCCGCCCCGGGGCAACGGGTCTGCTTCTACGTCCTCGTGGGCAGCCAGGACGGCTACGGCCCCGACCACTTCCGGCCCGTGGCCAAGGAGGCGGGGCCCTGGAACCTGGGCGGGGCGGAGAACGAGGACGCCCCCCTCGTGGTGGACTACCTCTGGCCGGAGGAGGGGGTGCAGGAGGCCATGCTCTCCCGGTACGGGGGCGGGAGGCACGCGGTGCTCAAGCCCTACTGCGTGGCCTGGCCTTAGACGGCGTAGACTGAGGCCATGGACCGGGACCTCGAGGCCGCCTTCCGACGGGTGGAGGAACTCCTCTTCGGGGGCCCCTCCCGCCCCGGCCTCACCCTCTACGACCTCCAGCGCCTGGTGGGCTACCCGGCCAAGGGAAAGGAGCCCTACGTCCACACCCTGCCCGCCCTTCCCGGGGTCCAGGCGGTGCGCCTCTACTACTACCCTGAGGACCCGGAGCTGGAGCTCATCGTGGAGATCGTGGACCGGGAGGGGAAGCAACACCTCCGCCACTTCCGCTGGAACGGGGTCACCTGGGAGACCCCCAAGGGGAAGAAGGGGGAGCTCAAGGCCACGGCGGTTCCTCAAGGCCCCTTGAAGGTCGGGGAGGACTACTTCCTCGGCTTCGCCCCCGAGGAGGCCGTGGCCCTGGAGGCGGCCCTAAGGCGGGGGGAGGCCCCGGGGCTCAAGTACCTCCTCTGCCCCAGGTGCCGCACCCGGATCTTTTACGCCTACGCCGCAAACCCCCAGGGGCTCGCCTGCCCCACCTGCGGCAACCCCACCCTCCTCTTCAAGACCCTCGCCGGGGAGGAGCGGAAGGACCCCCTCGAGGCCCTGGCGGAGGAGCAGAGGCGGCTCAGGCTCGCTCTGGAGGAGCTTCTGGCCTACCTCAAGCGCAAGCTGGGTCCCTGAGGCCACCCCATGGCGGCCCGGGGGCCCCGGCGAGACGTTTTTTGAGGAAGCTTCTTTAGGCCAGTCGGGCGAAGGGCACAGAAGGGTCAAGATGCTCCTCTTCCTGGGCCCCACGGACGCGGGAAAGACCACCCTGGCCCGGAGGCTCCTCCAGAAGGCGGGCGAGGCCTTCCTCCTGGACCTGGACCCGGGGCAGGGGGCCCTTCCCGGGACCTTCTCCCTCTTCCTCCATCGGGAGGGGCGCCTCCTCCTCGTGCGCCGGACCCTTTTGGGCACCCTCTCCCCGGCGGGGGCGGAGGCGAAGGCCCTGGTGGCCGCCCTGCGCCTGGCCCGCCTCATCCCCCCAGGAAGCCCCGCGGTGGGGGACACGGACGGGCTTTTGGACCCGGAGTACCGCCTCCTCCAGGTGGAGGCCCTAAGCCCCGCCGAGGTGGTGGTCCTGGGCGCGGAGGGCCTCTATAGGGCCCTCGCCTGGCGGAAGGACCTCCGGGTGCGCCTCCTTCCTCCCCTCCCCGAGGCCCGGAGGAAGACCCCGGCGGAGAGGCGGAAAAACCGGCAGGAAAGGCTCCTCGCCCACTTTCAGGAAGCGGGGCCGAGGCTTGCCCCCCTCGAGGGCCCGCCCCTCTGGAACCGGCTCTACGGCCTCCTGGACCCCGAGGGGTTCTTCCTGGGCTACGGGAGGCTCCTCGCCTTCGGGGGCGGGGAGGGGCTCTTCCTCACCCCGGCCAAGGGGGAGGTGGCCAAGGCCCTCCCCACCCGCCTCGCCCTTCCTACCCCCGCACTACCAGGTTGAGGATCTTCCCCGGGACGTAGATCTCCTTCACCACCTCCTTGCCCTCGAGGTGGGCCCTTACGTTTCGCACCTTAAGGGCCTCGGCCCGCGCCACCTCCAGGGGGGCGTCCTTGGGGATGTGGATCGTCCCCCGCACCCGCCCGTTCACCTGGACGGCCACCTCCACCACGTCCTTCTCCAGGGCCTTCTCGTCCAGCTCGGGCCAGCCCGCCTCAAAGAGGCTATCGGGCCAGAACCAGTGCCAAAGCTCCTCGGCGAGGTGGGGGGCGAAGGGGAAGAGCATCTGCAGGTAGTAGCGAATGGCGGTGCGGTAGACCGGGGTGACGGGGCGGTCCTTGCGGTACTCGTAGAGGGCGTTCAGGAACTCCATGAGGGCGGCGATGGCGGTGTTGAAGCGGAGGGCCTCGAGGTCCTCCGTGACCTTCTTCAGGGTCTCGTGCAGCTTCCCGTAAAGCTCCCGGTCCTTCCCCTCTAAAGCCTCGGCCTGGAAGACCCCGCTCGTCTCCAAAAGGGCCTCCCGGTCCTCGGCCACCCGCCGGTAGATGCGGTTCAGGAAGCGCCAGGCCCCCTGGACCCCCTCCTCGGTCCAGACCATCTCGTTCTCCGGGGGCGCGGCGAAGAGGATGGTGATGCGGGCGATGTCCGCCCCCTGCTCCTTCACGAAGGGCCCCACCATGACCCCGTTGCCCTTGGACTTGCTCATGACGGCGGGCTTCCAGAGGTGGAGGGTGCCGTCCTCGTGGGGGCGGAGCTCGGCCCCCATCTTCCTCACGTTCTCCAGGGAAAGCGCGCTTTCTGGGATCTCCAGCCGGATGCGGGTGGGCTCGGGGAGGCGCACCACGCTTCCTTCCACCTCCACGGGGCCAAAGTCCGTCCAGGCGAGGACCATGCCCTGGGTGAAGAGGCCCTGGAAGGGCTCCTCCACCTTCACCATCCCCAGGTCGTGGAGAAACTTGGTGAAGAAGCGGCTGTAGAGGAGGTGAAGCACCGCGTGCTCCACCCCGCCGATGTACTGGTCCACGGGCATCCAGGCGTTCGCCTTCTCGGGGTCAAAGGGGAGGCGGTCGTTGTGGGGGTCGGTGTAGCGCAGGTAGTACCAGCTGGAGTCAAAGAAGGTGTCCATGGTGTCCGTGTCCCGCTTGGCGGGGCCGCCGCACTTGGGGCAGGTGGTCTCGTAGAACTCGGGGTGGGCCTCCAGGGGGCTCTTCCCCTTGGGGCGGATGTCCTCCACGTCCTTGAGGTCGGGAAGGAGCACGGGAAGCTCCTCCTCGGGGACGGGGACCACCCCGCAGGCCTCGCAGTGGACCATGGGGATGGGGGTCCCCCAGTAGCGCTGGCGGCTTATGAGCCAGTCCCGGAGGCGGTAGGTGACCCGGCCCTTGCCCAGGCCCTTCTCCTCCAGCCAGGCGATGACCTTCCGCTTCCCCTCCTCGCTTTCCGTCCCGTCAAAGGGCCCGGAGTTCACCATGATCCCGGGCTCCTCGTAGGCCCTTTCCAGGGGCTCGGGGAGGGGCTCGCCGGGCCGCTCAATCACCTTCTTGATGGGAAGGCCGAACTTCCTGGCGAACTCGTAGTCCCTCTGGTCGTGGGCAGGGACGGCCATGATGGCCCCGGTGCCGTAGCCAAAGAGCACGTAGTCCGCGGTCCAGATGGGGATCCTCTCCCCCGTGGCGGGGTTTAGGGCGTAGGCCCCCAGGAAGACCCCGGTCTTCTCCCTGCCTTCCGCCTGGCGCTCAATCTCCGTCTTGCGCTTGGCGGCCTCCACGTAGGCCAGGACCTCCTCCCGCTTCTCCGGGGCGGCGAGCTCCAGGGTCAAGGGGTGCTCCGGGGCGAGCACGAGGAAGGTGGCTCCGAAGAGGGTGTCGGGGCGGGTGGTGAAGACGGGGATCCTCACCTCCTTCCCCTCCACGGGGAAGAGGATCTCCGCCCCCTCGGAGCGGCCGATCCAGGCCCTTTGCATGGCCTTGACCTTCTCGGGCCAGTTGAGGCCCTCGAGGTCCTTAAGAAGCCTCTCGGCGTAGGCGGTGATGCGCAGGTACCACTGCTCCAGCTCCCGCTTCTCCACGGGGGTGTCCTCGTGCCGCCAGCACCGCCCCTCCACCACCTGCTCGTTGGCGAGGACCGTCTGGCACTTGGGGCACCAGTTGACGAGGCCCTTCGCCCGGTAGGCCAGGCCCTTTTCCCACATCTTGAGGAAGATCCACTGGTTCCAGCGGTAGTACTCGGGCTCGCAGGTGGTGACCTCCCGGTCCCAGTCGTAAAGGATGCCCATGAGCCGGAGGCTCTCCTTGGCCTGGCGGATGTTCTCGTAGGTCCAGTCCTTGGGGTGGACGCCGAACTTCAGGGCGGCGTTCTCCGCCGGAAGGCCAAAAGCGTCCCAGCCCATGGGGTGGAGGACCTCGTAGCCCTGCATCCGGCGGAAGCGGGCCAGGACGTCCCCCATGGTGTAGTTCTTCAGGTGGCCCATGTGCAGGTCCCCCGAGGGGTAGGGGAACATGACGAGGACGTACTGCTTCCCCCGGCCCCCCGGGAGGTCCTTGGCCTTCATGAACCCCTTCTCCTCCCAGAAGCGCTGCCACTTGGCCTCAATGGCGTGCGGGTTGTACTTCTCCATGGCTCCTCCTCAAAAAAGCCCCTCCCTGGGAGGGAAGGGGCCGCAAAAACCCTTCCCCCCGCTAGGGACGTAGGGACGCGCGCACGCCCCCATGATACGCCTTTGCGCCGGGGCGCTTCCAGACGAAGGCCCCGCGCCGGACCTTTCCGGCGCGGGGCCTGGGAAAGGGCCTCAGCCCCGGCTCTTCTCCTCGGCCTCCTCCTCGAGGCCCAGGCTCGCCAAGAGGTCGCCGTAGAGGTCGCCGAGCTTCACCGTGGCCGTGGTGGTGGGCACGCTGGAGGCGTCGTAGAGGTTGTACTCCGCCACGGCGCCGTACTCGTACTCCCTCCGGTCCTCCCGGCGGGGCGCCCCCTTGCGGCGGGCGCGCTCCTTGCCCGAGCGGGCGCGGCGGGGCCGCTCCTCCTCCTGGGGCAGGGGGGGCGGAAGGAGGCGCTTGCGGGAGAGGGAGACCCGCTGCTCCACCGGGTCAATGTTGAGGACCACGACCTCCATCTCGTCCCCCTTCTTGAAGAGGGCGGCCGGGTTCTCCACCCGCTTGTGGTCCAGCTCGGAGACGTGGACGAGCCCCTCAATGCCGGGCTCAATCTCCACGAAGACCCCGAAGTCCGTGACCCCGGTGACCTTGCCCTTCAGCACGGTGCCGGGCGGGTACTTCTCCGTGAGCTGCTGCCAGGGGTCGGGCTGGGTCTGCTTGAGGCCAAGGGAGAGGCGGCGCTCCTCGGGGTCCAGGCGCAGGACCACGGCCTCCACCTCGTCCCCCTCCTTCACCACCTCGGAGGGGTGCTTGGGCCGCTTGGTCCAGGAGAGCTCGGAGATGTGGATCAGGCCCTCGAGGCCCGGCTCCACCTCCACGAAGGCCCCGAACTGGGTGAGGCCCACCACCTTGCCCCGGACCCGGGTGCCCACGGGGTACTTCTCCGCCACCGTGGTCCAGGGGTCGGGGATGAGGGCCTTGATGGAGAGGTTAACCCGCTCTTTCTCGGGGTCCACGGAGAGGACCTGGGCCTTCACCTTCTGGCCCTTCTGGATCACCTCGCGGGGGTGGTTGAACCGCCCCCAGGTGATCTCGGAGCGGTGGACCAAGCCGTCCACGGGGCCCAGGTTGACGAAGACCCCGAAGTCGGTCACCTCCACCACGGTGCCCTCCACCACCTGGCCGGGCTCGAGGCTCTTGAGGAAGGCCTCCCGGGCCTTCTTCTGCTCCTCCTCAAGCACCGCCCGGCGGGAGAGGATGACCCGGCCCTTACGGCGGTGGAACTCAATGATCTTGGCCAGGACCTGCTGGCCCACGAACTCGTCCAGGTTCGGGACGCGCCTTAGGTCCAGCTGGGAGGCGGGCATGAAGCCCTGGACACCGTCCAGCTCGGCGACCACGCCCCCCTTCACCCGCTCCTTGATGGTCACGGTGACGGGCTCGCCCTTCTCGTAAAGCTCCTGGATCCGGTCCCACTTCTCCTGGGCCTCGATCTTCTTCCGGGAGAGCAGGATCTGGCCCGTCTCGGGGTCCACCCGGAGCACCTGGACCTTCACCTCGTCCCCAGGGCTCAGAAGGTTCCTGAGTTCCTCCTCGGAAAGGGGCTTGGTGGTGAGCTGGTTGAAGGGGATGATGCCCTCGGTCTTGGCGCCGATGTCCACCGCCACGCCTTCCGAGCCCACCAGAACCACCTTGCCCGTCAGGATCTGCCCGGGGCGCACGCGCTTCTCCAGCCGGGCCTCCGTCTCCTGAAGGGCCGCTTCCATGCTGAAGGTCTGTTCCGGGGTCTGGGTCGCCTTGTCTTCCATGCCGCCTCTATCCTCCTCTAGCCTTCTGCCACACGAAAAGGAGGGGGAGAGCCACTACTCCCCGCTCTCGTGTGCACAAGCCCCGAAGGGCATACTCCCCCTTTATACCACCCCTCCTCCCGTTTGCCAAGACCTCGCCCCAGGCCTGGGCCCTATCCGCCCTCGCGCTTGACAAGCCCGCGCCTTTTGCTAAACTGGTGCTTGCGCTGAGGCGCGCCCACGCCGGGGTGGTGGAACTGGTAGACACGCCATCTTGAGGGGGTGGTGCCCGCAAGGGCGTGCGGGTTCAAGTCCCGCCCCCGGCACCAAACCGAGGCCCGAAAGGGCCTTGTTTCGCTTATGCGGCTCCTTCTTTCGCGCAGGCTTTCGTGCCTCGAGGACACCCAGGCCCTGGCGGAGGAGGTCCTAGGCCTCCTCCCCCGGGGCGCCCTTGTGGCCCTCGAGGGCCCCTTGGGCGCGGGCAAGACCACCTTCGTGGGCTTCCTCGCCCGGGCCCTGGGCTTCCCCGGCCGGGTCACGAGCCCCACCTACACCCTCATCCACACCTACCCCACCCCCGAGGGGCCCGTGGTCCACGCCGACCTCTACCGCCTGAAGGACCCCTCCCTCCTCCTCGGCCAGCTGGAGGCCGCCCTGGAGGGGGCACGGCTCGGCCTGGTGGAGTGGGGGGAGCCCCACCTCCTCGGGGCGAGCCACCTCCTTAGGCTTTCGCCGGAAGGGGAGGCCCGCCGGGCCGAGCTATGGGAGGTCGGCCCCGGCGAGGAGAAGGGCGTCTAGCAAGGCCTCCCGGCCCGCCCGCCCGGCGAAGAGGGCCACCACCTTCCCCTCCCGGTCCACCACGAAGGTCCAGGGCTGGCCCAGGACCTTGAACCGGGCCGCCACCTCGTGGGGCCGGTCCCGGTCCGAGGCCAGGAGGGGGATGAAGCGGGGGTAGGTCTTCATGTACTCCAGAACCACCTCCCTGGTGTCCCGGGGCTCCCGGCTGATGACGTAAAAGGGGACCCCCGTCTCCTCCGCCACCCGGTGGAGGCCCGGGAACTCCGCCTTGCACACCGTACACCAGCTGGCCCAAAAGACGATGACCGCAGGCTTGGACATCGTCGCCGGGGTCACGGGCTGGCCCTTGGGGTCCAGAAGGAGGAAGTCGAGGAGGGGCTCGCCCGGCTTCACCGCCAGGGCCAGGCTCAGCGCGCCCGCCACGAGAAGGGTCCAGAGTTTGGTCATGGCTTCAGTATGGCAGAAGAGGTTTTGCGGAAGGTGAGCGCCCTCACCGGGGACGGCGCAGGCGCTTCAGGCCGTGGTCGGGCCGGATCCCGTCCGCGAGGAGGTGGAGCCACTGGGAGGCGTAGTAGCCGAGCAGGCCGAAGCCCCACAGCTCCGGGGGAAGGTCCAGGGAGACCTGGAGGCCCAGAGTCCAGCGCAGGACCAGGAGGAGGAGCCCCACCCAAGCCCCCAGGTAGGCGAGCCGGGTGAGGGGCCCAAGCAGCCAGGTGTGGGAGAGGCCCCGGTGCCTAAAGAGCCAGCCGTATGGGCGCCAGAAGGCGGCAAAAATCCCCCAGCGGCGGCTCGCCCTCACCCCCCGCTCCGCCAGGTCCAGGTCGGGGGAGAGGAGGTAAGTGCCCGCCAGGTAGGCGAGGCCGAAGGCCCAGGCCCGGGGGTCCTCCGGAGAGCCCCCCGCCGCCAGGTGGGCCAGGGCCAACCCGCCCAGCGCCGCCAGGTTCAAGGCCTCGTGGGCGCGCCCCGAGGGCATGCCCCGATTATAGGCTAGGAAGGGGGAAGCGCTCGCCCGTGGAGAGGACGTCCACCCTCAGGCCGCGGACGCCCCGGCCCGTGTACTCGGCCCCGCCGGCGTCCACCAAGGTGACCCCGCCCGCCCACACCTCCCCGAGGCCCCGAAGGAGGCGGAGGGCGGTGTTTTCCAAAAGGCCGAGCCCCACGAGGTCGGGGTTGTCCGCCACCAGGCGGGAAAGGGCCAGAAACCGCCCCCGCTCCTCCACCCGGGGAAGGAGGGCGAGCCCCCTGAGGAGGGCGAGGCCGAACCCCGCCCGGACCTCGCCCTCCAAGGCGTAAAAGGCCGCCTCGCCCAGGAGGCCGGCGGCCTCCCCCACGGCCACCACCCCGCCCCCCTGGCGGTAAACCTCGGCGAGGGCCTGCAGGAGGAGGCTGTTGCGGATGAGGTCCAGGAACTCCGGCAGGCTCTCGGCGGCGAGGATCACCAGGGGGCTTTCCGCCACCCGCCGGGCCACCTCGGGGTCAAAGGCCTCCTCCCGGCGCCGGAGGTAGACCACCCGGCCCCGCCTGAGGCCCAGGTCGCGGTAGACGAGGCGCCAGGCCTCGGCCAGGTCCCGCAGGGCGTACGGGATAAGAAAAAGGGCCTCCCCGCGGGCCTCCTCAATAAGCCGGGCCTCCACCCGGTTGAGGGCGCCCCGCAAGGGGTCCGCGGTGAGCAAGGCGAAGTAGCCCTGACGCACGCTTTCACCTCCCCTGTACCTCCTAGGGTAGCGCACCCCTCATGAAAGGGGAAGGACGGTGTGGTAGACTGGGGGTCGTGGCCGCGATGATAACCCCTCCGGGGGCCGGCGTCAAGGACAAGAAGCGGGCCATCCTTGAGGCCACCCTGGCCGTGCTCCGGGAGCGGGGCCTCTCCGGGCTCAAGATGGAGGAGGTGGCCCGGAGGGCGGAGGTGGGCAAGGGCACCATCTACCTCTACTTCCGCGACAAGAGGGACCTGCTCAAGGCCCTGGTGGAGGAGCGCACCTGGGCCTTCTACCGCGAGGTGGAGGAGGTGGTGCGCCGCAAGGCGCCTTTTTTCGTGCGCCTCGAGGAGGTGCTGAGGCGCCGCCTGGCCTGGGTGCAGGAGTGGCGGGGCCTCTGGGCCGCCGTGGCCCGGGAGGCCATGGACGACCCCACCCCCTGGCTCAAGGGCCTCCACGAGCACTACCTCCGCCTCCTGGAGGAGCTTTTGCGGTCGGGCCAGTCGGAGGGGGCCGTGCGCACGGGCCTCTCCCCCAGGGCCACGGCCGCGGTCATCGCGGCGATGGGGTGCACCCCTTCCTTGGAGGTGGAAGCCTATTTGGAGCATCTTATGGAGGTGCTCCGGAAAGGAGTAGAGCCGTGAAAGAGTTCAGGCCTGGGGACAAGGTGGTCTTGCCCCCCTACGGGGTCGGCGTGGTGGCGGGCATCGCCCAGCGGAGCGTAAGCGGGGTGAGCCGGGCCTACTACCAGGTGGACTTCCCCGGTTCCCGCTCCAAGGCCTACGTGCCGGTGGAGGCGCCCCACAGCGTGGGCCTAAGGAAGGCCCTGGCCCCGGAAGAGGTCCCCGTGATCCTGGACCTGCTCAAGAACGGGCGGATGCCCCTCCCCAAGCAGTGGGCCGCCCGGCACCGCAAGACCAGCGAGATCCTGGCGGACGGGAACCCCTACCGCATCGCCCAGATGGCGGGGCAGCTCCGGGCCTGGGAGGTGGAGCGGGGCCTTCCCGACCTGGACCGGCAGGCCCTGAGGCGGGCCATCCACCTCCTGGCCGAGGAGGTGGCCCAAAGCCTAGAGATCACCGTCCAGGAGGCGAAGCGCCTCTTTGAGGAAGCCTGGGGCGAGGAGCTGAACTGAGCGCCCGCTTGCGGCCTCCCCGGCCCGGCCGGGGGGGCCGCCTTTTTCGGGGGGCTTCCCGGGCGAAGGCGACGGGGAGGGTGATCCGGTTTCCTTCGCCCCACTGGCCCAGGGAAGCTCCCTAGGGACCTTTTGCCGGGGCCCCATGCTGGCTTGCGCCAGCATGGGGCGGTATTAGAGGAGGAGGCTCCAGGTGGCCTTTTCCGCCTCGAGGATGCGGCGGAGGTAGGTCCGCACCACCTCGGGGTCCAAGTCCTCCCAAAGGCCTCGGGCCAGGACCTCGAGGTCGTAGAGGACGGCCTGGAACTCGGGGGCGAACCAGTGCTGGGAAAGCTCCGCCCAAGGCCCCTCCTCCGGGACGTGGTGGGCCCAGGCCTCGAGGAAAAGCCCGTTCAAGAAGTAGAAGAAGACCACCCGGTAGGCGTAGGGAAGCCGGCCCATCTCCTCCAGCAGGGCGATGTAGCCCGCCCGCACCGGGTGGACCGGGGCGGAAGGGCTGGCCCCCTGGAGGAGGAGCCAGTCCAGCTCCTCCACCGTGGCCATGAGGGCCTGGACCAAAGGGGCCCGGTGGGCCTGGGGGGCCTCCAGAAGCAGGCCCACCTGGTAGCGGTAGAGCGCCTCCACGAAGGGGTAGTCCTGCTGGAGCCAAAACCGGAACCGCTCCTCGTCCAGGCGAAGGGGCAGGGCCTTGATCTCCTCAAGGAGCCCCGGGACTTCCTTAAGCAGGTCCAGACCCAGCATCCCCACCTCCCAGCGTGCCGGCCCAGGCGCGCCCCCAGGCCCTAAGCGCCTCCGCCGCCCGCCTCGCGTGGTCTGGGCCTTCCGCAAGCCCGAAGAAGGCGCTCCCCGAGCCCGACATGAGCACCCCCCTAAGCCCCAAAGCCCGCATCCGGCCCCGCACCTCCTTGAGCTCGGGGAAGAGGCGGAAGGCGGGGCCTTCCAGGCTGTTCCAGTACGGGGGCTCCTCCCCCCGGGCCAAGGCCTCGAGGATGGCCTCCACGGGGAGGTCCGGGCCGAAGTCCTCCGGCCGCACGGCGCGGTAGACCAAGGGCGTGGGCACCCGGAGCCCGGGAAAAAAGACCACCGCGGGGACCGGGGGCAAGGCGAGGGGCTTAAGCCTCTCCCCCACCCCCCGGGCCTCCGCCCCCCGCCCGAGGAGGAAGAAGGGGACGTCCGCCCCGAGGGTCCGGGCCAGGGCGAAGAGGTCCACCTCCGCCGGGTAGAGGGCCTGGAGGGCGAGAAGGACCTGGGCCGCGTCGGAACTCCCGCCCCCGAGCCCGGCCCCCTCGGGGATCCGCTTCTCCAAAAGGATGCGCACGCCCCCGGGTTGGCCCGCCGCCTCGAGGTAGAGGGAGGCCGCCCGGTAGGCCAGGTTCTCGCGCCCGTAGGGCCCCTGGAAGTGGAGGCCCGACGAAACGGGCTCCACCACCAGCCGGTCCGCCAGGGAGAAGGGGGCGAAGAGGGTGTGGAGCTCGTGGTACCCGTCCTCCCGCCGGAAGCGGACGGAAAGCCCGAGGTTGACCTTCGCAGGGGCTAGGCGCTCCATACCCGGGCCAGGGCCTCCGCCAAGACGAGGTCCTGAGGGTGGGTGATCTTGAAGGCCGTGGCCTCCCCTTCCACCAGGGCCACGGGGTAACCCAGGGCCTGGACCAGCTGGGCGTCGTCGCTGGCCTCGAGCCCCTTCCTCCGGGCGTAGGCGTGGGCCTCCCGGAGGAGGGCGGTGAAAAACCCCTGGGGGGTCTGCACCAGGCGGAAGGCCTCCCGGGGCACCACCCGGCCGTAGGCCTCCCCCTCCGGGGCCATGAGGGTGTCGGGCACGGGGAGGACGGGGACGGCGGCGCCGCTTCTTTGGGCGGCCTCGAGGACCCGCGCCACCAGGCCCCGGCTGACGAAGGGACGGGCCACGTCGTGGACCAGGACGAGGGGCAGGCTCGCCGCCTCCAGAAGCCGGGCCACCGAGGCCTGCCGGGTGGCGCCCCCCTCTAAGAAGACGGCCCCAAGCCCCTTCGGGGGCTCCGCCCCGGGGGGCAGGGCCACCAGGACCTCCGCCGCGTCCCGGAAGGCGGCGAGGGTCCACTCCAGAAGCGTCCGCCCCCCCACCTGGAGAAAGGCCTTGGGGCCTCGGCCCAGGCGAAGGCCGTTCCCCGCGGCGGGGATGAGGACGGAAACCTCCACGCCCCCATGGTAGCATGGGCCGCGTGAGCGCTTGGGAAGCCCTTCTGCTCGGGGTGGTTGAGGGGCTCACGGAGTTCCTGCCCGTCTCCTCCACCGGCCACCTCACCCTGCTCTTCCACCTCCTGGGCCTGCCCGTGGAGGAGGACCCCTTCCTCAAGACCTTCCTCGTGGCCATCCAGCTCGGAGCCATCCTGGCGGTCCTCCTCCTCTACGGAAGGCGCCTTGCGGCCGACCGGGCCCTTTGGCTCCGCATCGCGGTGGCCTTCGTCCCCACGGGGGTCATCGGCTTCCTCTTCTACCCCCTGATCAAAGGGGTCATCCTGGGGAACGACGCCGTGGTGGCCTTCTTTCTCTTCTTCGTTGGAGCAGTCCTCCTCTTCGCCGACCGGCTGGCGGAACGGGCCCAATACCAGGACGTGAAGGCCCTTCCCCTCGCCCGGGTGGCCTGGATCGGGGTCTTCCAGGGCCTCGCCGCCCTCTTCCCCGGGACGAGCCGTAGCGGGGCCACGATCCTGGGGGGCCTCCTCCTGGGCCTCAACCGGCAAGCCGCCGCCGAGTTCAGCTTCCTCCTGGCCCTTCCCACCATGTTCGCCGCCGTGGGCTACGACCTCTGGAAAAGCGCCCCGGAGGTGCCCGAAGGCGGCTGGTCCCTCCTCCTCCTCGGCTTCCTCGCCGCCCTGGTCACCGCCCTGGTCACCGTGCGCTGGATGCTGGCCTTCGTGGCCCGCCACGGCTTCCGCCCCTTCGCCCTCTACCGCATGGCCCTGGCGGCGGTCTACGCCTTCTTCTTCCTACGCTAGGGCCAAAGCCCGGTCCAAGGCCTTTAAGAAGGCCTGGTACGCCTCCCGCCGGGCCCCCTCCCCCATGAGGCCGAGGCGGAGGACCTGGCCCCGGGTGGGCCCGATCCCGCCGGCCACCGCCACCCCCTCGGCGTAGAGGGCCCGGACCAGGCGGTCCGCGTCCACCCCCTCGGGGGGGCGGACGACGAGCACCGTGGGCAGGGGGCTGGCCTTGGGGTAGGGCCGGAAGCCCCGGGCCTTAAGCTCCTCCAGGACCCAGGCGTAGACCTCACGGGCGCGCCGCTCCCGGGCCGCCACCCCCTCCTCCAGGACCAGGTCCAGGGCCTCCAGGAGGGCGTAGTGGAGGAGGACGGGGGTGGTGTGATGGTACCCGCCCCGCTCCCAATGCTCCGCCACCCGGGCGAGGTCCAGGTACCACCCCCGTTTCCCCGTGAAAGCCTTCCTGGCCTCGAGGCTTGCGGCGATGGGGGCGAGGCCGGGCGGGGCGGAAAGGCACTTCTGGCTCCCGGTGAAGGCGTAGTCCACCCCCATGGCCCGCATGGAGAAGGGGAGCATCCCCAAGGTGGTCACGGCGTCCAGGAAGAAAAGGGCCCCGGCCTCCTTGGCCAGGGCCCCGATGGCCTCCGCCGGGTTCAGCACCCCGGTGGAGGTCTCCCCGTGCACCAGGGCCACCATGCGGTACCGCCGCCGCTTCAAGGCCCGGGCCACGGCCTCGGGGTCCACGGGCTCCCCCGGGGGGAAGTCCAGGACCTCGGGGTCCAGGCCGTGGAGGGCCGCCATCTCCGCCACGCGTTGGGAGAAGGCCCCGTTCACCAGGACCAGGACCGGCCCCCGGTCCAGGTTGGCGAGGCCCGCCTCCATGCCCAGGCTCCCCGAGCCGGCGAGGGCGGCGACCAAGGCGCCCTCCCCGGGGTCAAACAGGGCGGCGAGCCTCTCCTGGATGGCCCGGTTCACCCGGAGGACCTCGGGGTCCAGGTGGCCGCGCATGGGACGGAGAAGGGCCTTCTGCACGCGCTCGGGAATGGGGGTGGGTCCAGGGGTCAGAAGCAGCATCCAAGCCTCCCTCAAAAAGGCCGGGCCCCCGCGGGCACGCCCCGGGGGCCCCTTCCCGAAGGAAGGGACCCCCTACCGGCGAGCTCGCGAGGGCCTCATTGCGCGCCACTTTAGCAAAGCCTCCCCGGGCTTGTAAAGTGCTAAGTGGATGAAGGACTACTACGCCATCCTGGGGGTGAGCCGGGAGGCCAGCCAGGAGGAGATCAAGAAGGCCTACCGCCGCCTGGCCCTCAAGTACCACCCCGACCGGAACCCGGGGGACAAGGAGGCGGAGGAGCGCTTCAAGGAGATCAACGAGGCCTACGCCGTCCTCTCGGACCCGAAGAAACGGGCGGCCTACGACCGGGGCCACCTCGAGGCCCCCGAGTACCGGCCGGAGGACCTCTTTGACCTCTTCTTCCAGGAGGTCTTCGGCGTCCGCGGCCATAGGAGGCCTCCGCGGGGGGAGGACCTGGAGGCGGAGGTGGAGGTGGAGCTCCAGGACCTCCTCCACGGCGCCGAGAAGGAGGTGCGCTACACCCGGCTCGTGCCCTGCGAGGCCTGCGGCGGCGAGGGAGGGAGGCGAACCCCCTGCCCCACCTGCCGCGGCCAAGGGGTGGTGGAGAGCTACCGCCAGAGCTTCTTCGGCACCGTGGTCACCCGGACGGCCTGCCCCCACTGCAAGGGGCGGGGCTACCTCCTCGCGGAAACCTGCCCCGCCTGCCGCGGCCGGGGCCGGGTGCCCCGGGAAGAGCGGGTCCGGGTGCAGGTGCCCCCGGGGATGGACGAGGGCCACCTCCTCCGCGTGCCCGGCTACGGCAACCTGGGCCCTGGAGGGCCCGGGGACCTTTACCTCCGCATCCGGGTCCGCCCCCACCCCCACCTGGAGCGCCAGGGCCCCGACCTCGTCTACCGCCTCCGCCTGGGGCTCGCCCAGGCGGCTTTGGGGGCGCGGGTGGAGGTGCCGGGCCTCGAGGGCCCCATCCCCCTGGACATCCCCCCCGGGACCGGCCACGGGGAGGTGTTCGCCCTGGAGGGCGGGGGCCTGCCCCTGCCTGGGGGCCGGGGCCGGGGCACCCTCCGGGTGGTGGTGGAGCTCGCCGTGCCCAAGAAGCTCTCCCCCAAGGCGCAGAAGCTCCTCCGCGCCTACGCCGAGGAGGTGGGGGAGGAGGTGGCCCCCGAGGGCTTCTGGGAAAGGCTCAAGGGGTTCTTCCGTAAGTAGGGCCTTCCGTGGTATAGTGGGGCATTCCGGGTCGCTTCAGGGTGACCCCAAGGGTCTAAAGCCAACCCTTAAGCCCCGGATGCGGGCCCTCGGGCCCGGGGAAAGAAGGAGCGGTATGCAGAAGGGTCGGGTCAAGTGGTTCAACGCGGAAAAGGGCTACGGCTTCATTGAGCGGGAAGGCGACACGGACGTCTTCGTCCACTACACCGCCATCAACGCCAAGGGGTTCCGCACCCTCAACGAGGGGGACATCGTCACCTTTGACGTGGAGCCGGGCCGGAACGGCAAGGGCCCCCAGGCGGTCAACGTCACGGTGGTGGAGCCCGCGCGGCGCTAAGCCATAGGACGGCCAAGGCCCTGGACTGGGTCCAGGGCCTTTTTCACATGCCTCTCAGGGGGTGCGGGGTAGCATGGGGGCGATGCACGTCCTGACCCTGGACCTCGCGCCCGTCACCCCCAAGGACGCCCCCCTCCTCCACCGCGTCTTCCACCTGAGCCCGAGCTACTTCGCCCTCATCGGGATGGAGCTTCCCACCTTGGAGGACGTGGTCCGGGACCTCCAGACCCTGGAGGTGGACCCCCGGCGCCGCGCCTTCCTCCTCTTCCTCGGCCAGGAGCCGGTGGGCTATCTGGACGCCAAGCTCGGCTACCCGGAGGCGGAGGACGCCACCCTAAGCCTCCTCCTCATCCGGGAGGACCACCAGGGCCGGGGACTGGGCCGGCAGGCCCTGGAGCGCTTCGCGGCGGGCTTAGACGGGGTGCGCCGCCTCTACGCCGTGGTCTACGGCCACAACCCCAAGGCCAAGGCCTTCTTCCAGGCCCAGGGCTTCCGCTACGTAAAGGACGGGGGGCCGACCCTTACCTGGTACGTTCGGCCCCTCTGACACCACCCCCTGCGGGCTTGCGCCAGCATAGGGGTCCCAGCAAAAGGTGGAGGCTTCTTTGGGGCCACCCGGGCAAGGGAAGGCACGCCCCGCCCGGGGCCTTCCGGGCGGGGCGTTTACTCTAGGCCGGCGAGCTTGCGGTTCTTCTCAATGTAGGACTTCCACTGCTCCGGGACGTCCTCCTCGGGGTAGATGGCGTTCACCGGGCAGGCGGGGACGCAGGCCCCGCAGTCAATGCACTCCTCCGGGTGGATGTAGAACTGGTCCCCCCCGTCGTAGATGCACTCCACGGGGCAGACCTCCACGCAGGACTGGTCCTTGACGCCGATGCAGGGCTCGCAGATCACGTGCGGCATTCCTCACCTCCCGAGCAACCGCTCCCCCCTATTTTAGGGCAACCCGGCCCCTGTCAAGCCCTAGGCCCCGAGGTAGCGGAAGTAGGCCTCCCGGGGCACCGCCCCCAGCACCTCCTCCCCCTGGACCACGAGGACGATGGGGTGCTGGAAGAAGAGGGGGGCGAGCTCCGTCACCGCCGTCTCCGCCTCCACGCTGGGGACCTCCTCGAGGGGGAGGATGTGGTCGGAAAGGCCGAGGAGGCCCACGGGCCGGCCCTCCTGGTAGAGGAGGGCGAGGCCCCGGCCCTCGTAGGCCTCCACCCCCTCCACCCGGGCCAAGGGGCGGGCGAGGCGCTTGGCCGCCCGCGGGCCGAAGAGGCCGGCGGTGAGCAGGGTGGAGCAGGGGATGCGGGTGGCCCTCTGCCCCAGGGCCAGGGACCAGGTGAAGGCCAGGAGGAAGAGGAGCCCCTCCAGGAGGCCGTAGGCGTTGAACCCCTCCCAGCCCAGCTCCCCCTGGCCGCCGAGGAGGAGGTGGAGGGCCAGGGAGAGGAGGAGGGCGATGACCAGGGAGGCCAGGTAGGCGAAAAGCCCGGCCAGGCGAAGCTCCCTCACCGTGCGCATGGGTCTAGCTTACCAGGTCCTCCTCCCGGTCCACGTCCACCCCCACCTCGGGGTAGGGGGTGACGAGGGCCCGGGCCTCCACCCCCAGGATCCTTTGGGCCCGGGCCTCCACCTCGGCGAGGGAGAGGCGGCCCAGGAGGAGCTTCAGCAACACGTCCCACCCCACGAGGCGGGCCAGGGCCAAAGGCCTCTTGCGCAGGGCCACCACCCGCCGGGCCAGGGGAAGGGCCTTCCGGAAGAGGGACTTGTCCAAAAGGAGAAGGTTGCCGCCGGTGAAGGTCCCCTCCCGGAGGCGGGCGTAGGTGCGCTTGGTCCGGGGAAAGCGGGCCTCCACCGCCTCCTTGGGCACTATGGGGTAGACCAGGGCCGCCTCAGGAGCCTTATCCAGAACGAAGCGGACCGCCTCCTCCGTGAGGTGGGGGATGTCCCCGGTGGCCACGAGCACGCGCCCCTCCACGTGCTCCAGGGCCTGCTCCAGGTTTTCCAGGAGGCCTCCGCGGTCGGGAAGGGTGAGGGCGGGCGCGGGGACGAGGCCGGGGTTCTCCCCCACGTACACCGGGGAAAGCCCCGCGGCGTAGAGGGCCTCCAGGACCCACTCCACCATGGGCCGGCCGCGGTAGGGCACGAGGGCCTTGCTCCCCACCCCAAAGCGCTCGGCCCAGGCCTCCTTGCCCCCGGCGAGAACGATGGCGCTAGGTCTCACGGCCCACCCCCTAGAAGGGCACCGCCTCCTGGGCCTCCCCCGCCTGGCCGCCCTGGAGGAGGACCTCCCGGTCGGGCAGGAGGTAGGCCCGGAACCCCGCGGCCTCGAGGGCCCCCAAGGCCTCCTCCCCCACCCGCACCTCCCTCAGGGCGAGGAGGGCCTCGCCGAAGGCGCCCTGGACCCGGACGTACAGGGGGAGGGTCCCCGCGTGCTCGTCCAGGAGGCTTTTCAGGTGGGCCACCCCCCGGTCGTCCAGGAGGGAGGCCTCCACCTCCACCTCGAGGGCCCGGGGGACCTGCTCCAGCTCCTCGTAGGTCCAAACGGCCTGGGCCAGCACCCGCACGCCCCCCTCCTCCCGCTCCACCTCGGCGAGGACGAGCACGGGGGTGTCCTCCTTGAGCCTCGGGGAGACCTGGTCGTAGGCCCGGCCGAAGGCCACCGCCTCAAGCGCCCCCGTCTCGTCGGAGAGGACGAAGCGGGCCATCATCCCGCCGCTCTTTGTGGGCTTGCGCACCACCTCCTCCACCATCCCGGCAAGGAGGACCCTAGACCGGGGCGGCAGGTCCCGGGCCAGGTGGGGAAGCTCCTCCAGGGTGCAGGTGGCCGTCTCCCGGAGCCCGGGGTACCGCAAGATGGGGTGGCCGGAGACGTAGATCCCCAGGGCCTCCTTCTCGTAGCGGAGCCGGGTGATCTCGTCCAGGGGGGCGGCCTCGGCCAAAGGCGGCTCCTCCACTTCGCTGAAGAGGCCCATCATGCCCGAGCGGGCCTTCTCCCGGTTCTCGGCCGCCCACTTGAGGAGCCCTTCCAGGGAGGCGAGGAGCCGCGCCCTTTCCCCGAAGCCGTCCAGGGCGCCCGCCTTGATGAGGGACTCCAGGGTCCGCTTGTTGAGCACCTTCTCGTCCAGCCGCTTGAGGAAGTCGCCGAGGCTCCGGTAGGGGCCGCCCCGCTCCCGCTCCCGGAGAATGGCCTCCGCCGCCGCCTCGCCCACGTTCTTCACCGCGGAGAGGCCGAAGAGGATCTGCCGGCCCTGGACCAGGAAGTCAAACCCGGAGCGGTTGACGTCCGGGGGAAGGACCTCTATGCCCATGGCCCGGGCGTCGCGGATGTACTCGGCCACCTTGTCGGAGTCGTGCCGCTCCACGGAGAGGAGGGCGGCCATGAACTCCACGGGGTAGTGGGCCTTCACGTAGGCGGTCTGGTAGGAGAGGAGGCTGTAGGCGGCAGCGTGGGAGTTGTGGACGATGACGTCCTCGGCGACAAAGGTGTGGGTCCCCTCCACGGTGAGGTCAAAGACCTCCTCCTCCCCCAAGGGCTCCACGGCCTCCACCCGGTCCCAATACACCTCGGCCTCGGCCAGGCGGAGAAGGGCCAGGCTCCCCGTTAGGGCGGCAAGCCGCCCCACCGTGGCCCGGGAAAGCCCCCGCCGCCCCCTGCCGAGGCAGAGGAGCCCTTCGGCCAAGCCCGCTTCCCGGAGAAGGTCCGCCACCTGCCCTTGGGCCACCTCGGCCACCGCCGCCCTCACCTCCTCCAGGAAGGCGAGGGGGAGGACATCTCTAGTGCTCCGGCCCGCCTTTTCCCAGGAGGCGAGAAGGGCCTCGAGGTCTTGCCGCCGCTTGCCCACAAGGTAGGGGCCCACCGTTTCGGCGAAGCGGCGGGCCGCCTCCAGCCCCCCCAGGAGGTAAACGGCATACCCCTTGTACCCCCCGGAAAAGCGTTTTTCCACCAGGCGGGACTGGAGCCCCAGGCGCAGGAGGAGGTGCTGCACTCCCCAGGCGAGCTCCTTGGAGGCGGTGGCGTAGTGGATGAGCCTCCCCTTCGGGTCCACCCCGCCGTCCCCGGTCCAAAGCCGCCCCAAAAAGCGGGCCACCTCCTCGGGAGGTAGGCCGAAGACCGCCTCGGGAAGGCGCTTCGTCTTCGCGTCAAGCCCGAGAAGCCCCATCCGCCTCAGGAAGGCCACCGCGCCCGCCTCTTGCCTCCGGTCCACGCGGCCTACGTAAACGTGGGCCACCCCCCGGCGCCAGACCACCCGGATGCGGGTGTTGGGGAAGGCCCGCAAAGCCTCCTCCATGGCGGCGAGCTCCTCCTCGGAGGAGGTATAGAGGTAAACGCCGGAAGGGTGACGGAGATGGCCTTCGGCCAGGGCGAAGCCCAAAAGGTCCAGCTCGTGGCCCTCCAGGTGGAGGGAAGGCCGATAGGAGAGGTGGCGGGGCAGGGCCACGTAATCCCCAGGCGCCAAGGTCCCCAAAGGCCGCCACCCCTCCGGGGTGTAGACGGGGTGGTTGGCCGTGGCCTCCAAGACCCGGCCCGTGGCGGTGCGGAGGGCGTAGACCTGGGCCTTTCCGCTCGGGAAGGCGGCCACCACGGGCCGCGGCACCAGGCGGAGGCGGGCCTCGTCCAGGGAAACCACCCAGACCCCCTTCGCCTCGCCCCGGACGATCTCCCCCACGCGCACCACCCTCCCGGTGCACCAGTCCACCACCCGGGCCCGGGCGGGGAGGCATTTGTTGAAGCCGTAGTTGGCGAAGGCCTCCAGCATGTCAAAGAGGCGGTTGGCCTCCTCCTCGGGCACGCCCCTTTCCTTGGCCCCCTGGACGAAGCGCTCCCGGTGGGACTTCATCTCCTCCACCTTCTTCTTGCCCATGGAGTTGTGGACCACAAGGTCCTCGGACACGAAGTTGGCGAAGGGGGGCACCCGGAGATCAAAGGTGCGGGCCTTTCCCGCAGGCTCTACCGCCACGATGGGGTCCCACAGAACCTGACCTTCTGCCAAGGCCTCGAGGCCCGGGTCGGCAAAGGCCTCCCCCAGGAGGAAGAGGCGGTGGCGGAAGAGGTAGCGGCGGGGGCGCTTGAGGTTAAGACCGCTGGAGAGGCAGCTCCCCGCTACGGCGACCCTTCTCCCCGCCTCACTCCAGGAAAGCCCGCTCCTTCTCTTGGCCTCCGAGATGCGGTAGGCCACCGCAGGAGGCACGAGGCGAAGGTGCCAGCCCTGGCCAGGAAGGCGTCTTCTGGCTTCAGCCTCCAAGGCAGCCAACCGTTCGCGCTTAGCCCCCAAGAGATAGGGGCCGATGAGCTCAGCAAAGCGAAGGATATCCTCCCGGCCCGAGATCAGAACCTCGTGGGCTCGAGGTCCCCTGGAGCGCAGTTGGCTCGTGATTCCCAGGCGGAGGAGGAGGTGGGCCACGTCCTGCGCCAAACCTAGGCTGGCCGAGCTGTACGAGATGCGCTTTTTCTCCACGGAGCCATCGGTGCTGAAGAGGCGGCCAAGGAAGAGGGCCAAGGCCTCCCTGCGGTAGCGGAACACCTCCTCGGGTACCCGCTTCTCCTCTGCCTTGGCCACCATCCCGGCCTCCACCACCAGGCGCTTCACCGGATCCTGGGCCCCGGGCCTCGGGGCCAGGGTGGCTAAGGTCACCACCCCCGTGGTGGGGTGGACGTAGGCTTTGACCTTGGCCCCCAAAGCCTCGGCGCACCGCCGATAGGCGGCCAGGAGCTCGGGGTCCTTGGAGTAGAAGAAGGCGTTCGGCCTCGTCCCCCTGCGGCCGGAGAGCTTCGTGTTACCGTCCCCTAGCAGCAAGGCCAAGAGGGTAACCCGTTCTTCGGGTGGGGCGAGATGTCCGGCCACAGGAAGTTCGGCAGGTACAGCGATGGGCGTACCCAGGGGCAGGTCGCAAAGGGGCTTCCACCCTTCCGGGGTCAGGAGAGGGTGGTCAGGGGTGAGGACTAGGGTGCGGCCGCTCCGGGTCCTGAGCCGCACCACCTCCCGGACGCCGCTTTCCAGAACCTCCAGCACCGGGACCCGGTAGAGGCGGTAATCGGGGCCGAGGGAGAAGACCTCCATGCCGGGCCGCACCTTCTCTATGGGCACCCTCTGACCCGTAGCCGCATCCAGGACCAGACTTCCCTCCGCCAAACACCGCCGGAGGAGGTCCGCCTCGCCCAGGGAGTACCCCGCCACGGCCGAGGCGATCTGCATGATCTGCTCCTGGTAGACGGGAATGCCGTAGGTCTCGTCCAGGATGGGCTTTAGGTACTTCTCGGCGTGGGGAAACTCGCTGTAGCTCACGGGCTCCAGCCCGTGGTGGCGGCGGATGTAGGTGGGGATGTGCTCCATGGGCCCGGGGCGGTAGAGGGAGAGGATGGCGATCAGGTCCTCAAAGCGCCGCGGCTTGAGGCCGCGGAGCGTGGCGGTCATCCCCCCCGACTCCAGCTGGAAGACCCCCTTGGTCTCCCCCCGGGAGAGGAGGGCGAAGGTCTTGGGGTCGTCCAGGGGGAGGGCATCGTAGTCCAGCTCCACCCCCTGGGACGCCTTGACGATGCGCTTGACCTCGTCCAGGAAGGTGAGGGTGCGGAGGCCCAAAAAGTCCATCTTCAAAAGGCCCAAGGCCTCCACCGCCCCCATGTCGTACTGGGTGACGGGCCGCCCTTCCTGGTCGCGCATGAGGGGGACGAGGTCCGTGAGGGGCTCGGCGGCGATCACCACCCCGGCGGCGTGGACGGAGGCGTGGCGGTTCAGGCCCTCCAGGCGCATGGCCACCTCGAGGACCTCCCGCACCTTGGGGTCCTTCTCCATCTCCGCCCTAAGCTCCGGCACCACCTGGATGGCCTCCTGCAGGGGCTTGGGCTTCCCGAACTGCACCGGGATGAGCTTGGCCAATTCCTCCGCCTTCTTGTGGGGGATGCCGTAGACCCGGGCCACGTCCTTGAGGGCGGCCTTGGAGGCGAGGCTTCCCAGGGTGCCGATCTGGGCCACCTTGTCCTCGCCGTAGCGCTCCCGCACGTACTGGATCACCCGGTCCCGCTCCCGGTCGGAGAAGTCCGTGTCAATGTCGGGCATGGAGACCCTCTCCGGGTTCAGGAAGCGCTCAAAGAGGAGGCCGAAGCGGAGGGGGTCAATGTTGGTGATCCCCACGGCGTAGGCCACCAGGCTCCCGGCGGCGCTCCCCCTGCCGGGCCCCACGGAGACGCCGTTTCTCCGGGCCCAGTTGATGTAGTCCTGGACGATGAGGAAGTAGCCGGGAAACCCCATGCGCTCTATCACGGAAAGCTCGTAAAGGGCCCGGTGGAAAATGGCCTCCGCCGTCCACTCCTTGACCCCGGCCAAAGGGGGGAGGCTCTTCATGAGCCTCTCCCAAGCCTCCCGCTCCACCTGGGCCAAGGCCTCGGCCAAGGCCTCCCCGTCCCCGTGGGGGGGAAGCTTCCCCAAAAGGCGGAAGACCTCCCGGTAGAAGCCCTCGGTGATCCGGTCCGGGTAGCGGCGGAGGAGCCCCTTGAAGGTGAGCTCCATGAGGTACTGGGCCTCGGTCCGCCCCTCGGGGAGGGGGAAGCGGGGGATGCGGTAGACCATCTTGTCCCCGATGGGCAGCTCCACGTTGCACATGCGGGCGATCTCCACGGTGTTGTCAAAGGGCTCGTCCCCCCACTCCTCCTCGGGGAACATGGCCCGCATCTCCTCGGGGGTCTTCACGTAGAACTCGTCGCAGGGGAAGCGCCAGCGCCCGGGGTCGTCCAGGGTGCTCTTGGACTGGATGGCGAGGAGGACCTCGTGGGCGCGGGCGTCCTCCTTCCTCACGTAATGGCCGTCGTTGGTGGCCACCATCCCCAGGCCGTACTTTCGGGCGAACTCCTTGAGGACCTCGTTGACCTTTTTCTGCTCGGGGAGGCCGTGGTTCTGGATCTCAATGAAGAAGCGGTCCTTGAAGATGGAGAGGTACTCGTTGAGCCGGGCCTCGGCCAGGTCCAGACGGTCCTGGAGGATGAACTGGGGGATCTCCGCCCCGAGGCACCCCGAGAGGGCGATGAGGCCCTCGGCGTGCTCGCGCAGGATCTCCCGGTCAATCCGGGGCTTTTCGTAAAACCCCTCCAGGTAAGCCCGGCTCGCCAGGCGCACCAGGTTCTGGTACCCCGTGAAGTCCTTGGCGAGGAGGGTGAGGTGAAAGTAGCCCCCGTCTAGGCCCTTTCCCCGCTTGCGGTCAAAGCGGCTTTCCGCCGCCACGTAGGCCTCGTAGCCCAGGATGGGCTTGATGCCCATTTCGGTGGCCTTCTTGTAGAACTCCACGGCCCCGAAGAGGTTGCCGTGGTCGGTCATGGCCAAGGCGGGGTCCTCGGGGGTCGTCTCCTTGACCCACTTGAGGAGGTCGGAAAGCTTCGCCGCCCCGTCCAGGAGGGAGAACTGGGTGTGCTGGTGGAGGTGGGCGAAGCGGAGCTTGCGGCCCATGGTCCCCAGTTTACCTTGCGGGGAGGGACCGGGGCGGCTAAACTAATGCATGAAATGATGCATCGCAAGCGCGTCTTAAGCGCCACCGAGGCCCGCGTCCACTTCGGCGAGGTGCTGAGGCGGGTGGAGGAAGGGGAGGTGATCGTGGTGGAGGGGCGGGGCAGGCCGCAGGCGGTCATCCTCTCCGTGAAGGCCTACGCCCGCCTCACCGCGGGGAAGGAGGACCCCTTGGAGGCCCTCCTCTCCTTTAACCGGGCCATCCGGGCCCGCTTGGGCAGGCCCCTTACCCCCCCTGAGGAGGTGGTTTCCGCCCTGAGGGAGGAGCGGGACCGTGAGCTGGGTGGTGCTGGACGCTAGCTTCCTCCTCCGCCTGCTCTTGGCGGCAGACCCAAGGGCCGAAGCCGTACGCCTCTACCGGGGCTGGAGGCAGGAAGACCGCCCCCTCGCCGCCCCCACCCTGGCCCTTTATGAAGCGGCCGACGCCCTTTACCGCTACGCCCTCGCCGGGGAGATGACCCTGGCCGAGGCCGAGACCTTTCTAGGGCACCTCCAGAGGCTCGGGATCCGGTTTTTCGCCGAGCCCTGGACCCACACCCGGGCCTTAGAACTGGCCTGGGCCTTGGGCCTAAAGGCCGCCTACGACGCCCACTACCTGGCCCTGGCCGAAGGGTTTCAGGGAGCCTTCTGGACCGCCGACAAAAGGCTGCACCAAAGGGCCCTCGAGGGCCAGGCCCAAGGGCTCCTTCCCGGCGTTTCCCTTCACCTTCTGGAACCATGACCCTGGGCGAGCTCCGGGAAGAGGTCTGGAACGCCCTGGCCCGCTACGACCTCGCCCTCCACCCCACGCCCCCCCACGGCCACCACCCCAACTTCCTGGGAGCCAGAAGGGCGGCCGAGCGGCTCCTCAAGACCCCCGAGTTCCAGGGGGCAAGGCGGGTCCTCGCGGGGATGGACGCCGTCCTCAAGCCCCTAAGGGAGGAGGCCCTGCGCCAGGGAAAGGAGCTCCTCCTCCCCCACCCCGACCGCCCGGGGGAGTTTCTGCTCCTAAGGGACGTGGACCCGAGGAAGCTCAAGCGGGTCCGGGAGGCCTACCGCTTCGGGGTCCGGGTGGCCCTGGAGGAGGCCACGCCGGACCTCGTCCTCATCGGGGCGGTGGCCGTGGACGAGGAGGGGGGCTGGGTGGGCAAGGGCTACGGCTTCCCCCAAAGCTGGCTCCGGGTAGAGGCCCCCTTCGCCACCCTCGCCCACCCGGTGATGGTCTATCCCCGCCTTCCCGTGCCCCCGGAAAGGCGGGTGGACCTCATCGCCACGCCCCAGCGCCTCCTCCGGCTAGGCTAGGGCGAGGCCCAGGGGGTCCTCCAGAATCCCCGCAAGGTGGCGGCAGAAGCGGGCGGCGTCCGCCCCGTCAATCAGGCGGTGGTCGTAGGTGAGGCTGAAGGGCATCACGAGCCGGGGCACGAAGGCCTCCTTCCCGGGGTCCCAAAGGGGTTTCATCTGGGAGCGGGAGACCCCGAGGATGGCCACCTCCGGCCAGTTGACGATGGGGGTGAAGCCGGTGCCGCCGATCCCCCCCAGGTTGGAGAGGCTGAAGGTGGCCCCCTGCATCTCCTCGGGGGAGAGCTTCCGCTCCCGGGCCCTTTGGGAGATCTCCTGAAGCTCCTCCGCCAGGCGCAAGACCCCTTTCCGGTCCACGTCGCGGATCACCGGGACCAAAAGGCCGTGGGGCGTGTCCACCGCCACCCCGATGTGGATGTAGTCCTTGTAGACGATCTCCTGGGCCTCCACGTCCAGGGAGGCGTTGAACTTGGGGAAGGCCTTCAGGGTGAGGGCCAGGGCCTTGAGGAGGAAGGCGGTGAGGGTGAGGCGGAACCCCTTCTCCTCGGCCTTCTTGGCGTACTGCTTGCGCAAAGCCTCCAGCTCGGTGACGTCCGCCTCGTCAAAGTGGGTGACCATGGGCACCTGGGCCCAGGCCTGGCTCATGGAGCGCACCGTGGCCTTGCGCACCCCGCTCATGGGCTCCCGGCGCACGGGGCCCCACTTGGTGAAGTCGGGAAGCCTGGGCGCGGGGGCCGCCGGAAGGGCCGCCGGGGCCGCCTCCCCAAGGCCCGCCGCCCGGCGCACGTCCTCCTCGGTGATGCGCCCGGCAAGCCCCGTGCCCCGGAGCCGGGTGAGGTCCACCCCGAGCTCCCGGGCGAGCCGCCTTATGGAGGGGGCCGCCGGGATGAGGCGGCGCTCGGAGGGCGCCTCCTGGGGGGCGGGAGGGGCTTCCTTGGGGGCGGGACGGGGCGCCTCCTCGGCCTTGGGGGCGGGCGCTTCCGGCCTTTCCTCCGCCTTAAGGGGAGGCGCTTCCGCCCCGCCCTCGGCCTCGGCGAGCTCCAGGAAGGGCTGTCCCGGGCGCACCTCGTCCCCCACCTTGACCAAAACCCGCTTCACCACGCCGCCCGCCTCCGCGGGCACCTCCACCACCGCCTTGTCCGTCTCCAGCTCCAGAAGGGGCTGGCCCGGCTCCACCCGGTCCCCTTCCTTCACCAGGACGCCCACCACGGTCGCCTGCGTTACGTTGTCGCCGAGTTCGGGTAGCTTGACCTCCATGCTCTCCCCCTACCGCCGGTGGGGCGGCACCTCCTCCAGCTTAAGGCCCAGGTCCTTCCTCGCCTGGTTCAGGGTCCTCTTCGTCACCTTGCCCTCCCCGTGGAGCAGGGCCAGGGCGGTGTAGGCGATGTGCCGGGCGTCCACCTCAAAGAAGTCCCTAAGGGCCTCCCGGGTGTCGGAGCGGCCGAAGCCGTCCGTGCCGAGGACGGCGAAGGGCCGGTCCACGTATCCCCGGATGAGGTTGGGTAGGGCCTTGAGGTAGTCGGTGGCGGCCACGATGGGCCCCTCGTGGCCCTCGAGGGCCTCCTGCACGTAGGGCCTGCGGGCCTTGCCCAAAAGGCGGGTCTCCCGCTCGGCCTCAATGGCGTCCACATAGAGGGCCTTGTAGCTGGTGGCGCTCCAGACGTCCGCCACCACGCCGTACTTGGCCAAAAGCTCCTGGGCCTTCAGGGCCTCGTTGAGGATGGGCCCGGTGCCGAAAAGCTGCACTTTTGGGCCCTTCCCCTCCCCCGCCCGGAAGAGGTAAAGCCCTTTTAGGATCCCCTCCTTGACCTTTTCCCGGGGCTCGGGCATGGGGGGGTGGACGTAGTTCTCGTTCTCAATGGTGATGTAGTAGAAGACGTCCTCCCCCCGGCCGTACATGCGGCGGAGGCCGTCCTCCAGGATCACGGCGAACTCGTAGGCGAAGGCGGGATCGTAGGCGAGGAGGTTGGGGGCGGCCAGGGCGTAGACGTGGCTTTGGCCGTCCTGGTGCTGAAGGCCCTCCCCCGCCAAGGTGGTGCGCCCCGCCGTGGCCCCGAGGAAGAAGCCCCGGGCGCGCTGGTCGGCGGCGGCCCAGACGAGGTCCCCGATCCTTTGCAGGCCGAACATGGAGTAGGTGATGAAGAAGGGGATGGTGGGGATGCCCCAGTGGGCGTAGGCGGTCCCGGCGGCGATGAACTCGGCCATGGCCCCGGCCTCGGTGATCCCCTCCTCCAGGATCTGCCCCTTCTGGCTCTCCTTGTAGGCGGTGAGGGTGCCCGCGTCCACGGGGACGTAGAGCTGCCCCTGGGGGGAGTAGACGCCCACCTGGGCGATCAGGGCCTCCATGCCAAAGGTGCGGGCCTCGTCGGGGACGATGGGGACGATGTACTTGCCGATCTTGGGGTGGCGGAGGAGCTTGGCGAGGATGCGCACGAAGGCCATGGTGGTGGAGATCTCCCGCCCCCCTGAGCCCTCGTAGAACTCCCGGAAGAACTCCTCCTCCGGGACCTCGAGGCCCCCCTGGAAGCGCACCCTCCTTTCGGGCACGAAGCCGCCCAGGGCCTTCCTCCGTTCCAGGAGGTAGCGGACCTCGGGGGAGTCCGGCCCCGGGTGGTAGTAGGGGAGCTCGGGAAGCTTCTCCTCGGGAATGGGGATGCCGAGGAAGCGCCTCGCCTCCTTCAGGTCCTCCTCGGTGAGCTTCTTCACCTGGTGGGCCACGTTCTTGGCCATGACCGTGGGGCCCATCCCGTAGCCCTTGATGGTCCGGGCGAGGATGACCACGGGGCTTCCCCTGTGCTCCACCGCGGCCTTGTAGGCGGCGTAGATCTTGACCATGTCGTGGCCGCCCCGGGACCGGGTGAGCTCGGTGAGCTCCTCGTCCGTCATCCCCTCAATGAGCTTCTTAAGCTCGGGGGTGTTGAAGAAGCGCTCCCTTAGCTCCTTGCCCCCGAAGGCGGCGTAGCGCTGGCTCTCCCCGTCCACCAGGGCCTCAAAGCGGCGGAGGAGGTGGCCCTCCTTATCCTTGGCGAGGAGCTCGTCCCAGGCCGAACCCCAGACCACCTTGATCACGCGCCAGCCCGCGCCCCTGTAGAGCCTTTCCAGCTCCTGGATGACCTTGGAGTTGCCCCGCACGGGGCCGTCTAAGCGCTGGAGGTTGCAGTTCACCACGAAGATGAGGTTGTCCAGGTTCTCCCGGGCGGCGAGGTGAAGCGCCCCCACCGTCTCGGGCTCGTCGTGCTCCCCGTCCCCGAGGAAGGCCCAGACCTTGGCGGAGCTTTTGGGCTTGAGGCCTCGGTCCTCGAGGTAGCGCATGAAGCGCGCCTGGTAGATGGCCTGGATGGGGCCGAGGCCCATGGAGACCGTGGGGAACTCCCAGAAGTCGGGCATGAGCCAAGGGTGGGGGTAGCTGGAAAGCCCCCGGCCCCCCGGCACCGGGGGGTGGACCTCGCGGCGGAAGTTCTCCAGGTCCTCCTCCTTAAGCCGCCCCTCCAAAAAGGCCCGGGCGTAGTTCCCGGGGGAGGCGTGGCCCTGGAAGAAGACGAGGTCCCGGTCCAGCCCCGCCTCCGGCCCGCGGAAGAAGTGGTTGAAGCCCACCTCGTAAAGCTCGGCGATGGAGGCGTAGGTGGCGATGTGCCCCCCGATGCCGTCCGCCTTCTTGTTGGCCCGGGTGACCATCATGGCCACGTTCCAGCGGAGGATGTTGGCGATGCGGCGCTCCAGCTCCAGGTCCCCGGGGTAAGGGGGCTCTTTCTCCTTGGGGAGGGTGTTGAGGTAGGGGGTGGAGAGGCGGTTTGCGGGGTAGACCCCATGGCGGAAGAGGTACTCGTCCAGAAGGCGCAAGAGCTCCTCCACCCGCTCGGGGCCCTCCACCTTGAGGACGTATTCCAAAGACTCCAGCCACTCCCGGTTCTCTATTTCTAGGAAGCGGGCCTTCTCCTCGGGCGAAAGGGCCTGGAAGGCCGCCTTCAGCTCCTTTTCCGTCATGGCCTCCTCCAAAACTACACTACACCTTCCCAGGACCAGTCTGCCCTCGAGGAGGTCCCCGCGTCCAATAAGACCTTCGCCGCGGTTGTGATAAGATCTTTTTATCATGGACCCGCGCCGCCTCAAGGCCTTCCTGGTCCTGGCGGAGGAAAAGAGCTTCCACAAGGCTGCGGAGCGCCTCTACCTCTCCCAGCCCGCCCTCACCCAGAGGATCCAGGCCCTGGAGCGGGAGCTCGGGGTGCGCCTTCTGGAAAGGCGCCCCTTCCGCCTGACCCCGGCGGGGGATCTGCTCCGCCGGGAAGGGGCGCGGCTCCTTAAGGAGCTGGAGGCCCTCAAGGAGGCGGTCCGGCGGGCGGGGCAGGAGGCCCTCCGCTTCGGGGTGCCGGAGAACCTCCTCCCCGACCTCATGCCCCTCCTGGACCACCTGCGCCGGGGGCTCGGCCAGGCGGTGGAGGTTCTGGAGATGCACACCCCCGAGCAGGTCCGGGCCCTCAAGGAGGGGCGCCTGGACTACGGCCTCGCGGGGCTCAAGGTGGAGGACCCGGAGGTGGCGAAGGAGCCCCTCCTCCGGGTGCCCATCGTGGTGGCCCTGCCCGAAACCCACCCCCTGGCCCCTAGGGCCCGGGTGCCCCTTCGGGCCCTGAAGGAGGAGCCCTTCCTCCTCCTTCCCAAGGACTTCCTCCCCCCCCTCTACGAGGCCTTCATGGAGGTCTTCCGCCGGGCGGGCTTCGCCCCCAAGGTGGTCCGGGAGGTGGCCCGCTTCTCCCAGGCGGTGAGCCTGGTGGCCGCGGGCCTCGGGGTCCACCTCACCCTCGCCCCCTACCGGGTCTACCCCCACCCCGGGGTGGTCCTGAGGCCCCTGGAGGAGGAGGCCGCCCTCGAGGTGGCCCTCATCTACGCCCGGCGCCCGCCCCCGCCCAGGCTGGAGGAGGTGCGCCGGCTCCTCCGCGCCCTCGCCCTGTAGAATGCCCCCATGGACCGCCTCGAGGCCGCCCTGAAGACCCACCCCGGCCTCAAGCGCCCCAAGAACGAGGACGCGGTGGGCGGGGAGGCCACCCCCTGGGGCGGGGTCTACGTGGTGGCCGACGGCATGGGGGGGCACCGGACGGGGGAGGTGGCCTCGAGGCTCGCCGTGGAGACCGTCTTGGCGAGGCTTTCCCGGGAGGAACCCCCTTCCCCCAAGGACCTCCTGGAGGCCCTGGAGGAGGCCAACGGGAGGATCCACCGGGAGGCCCAGCGCCCGGAGAACCGGGGGATGGGCACCACCTGCACCGTCCTCGTCCTGGACCTGCCCTACGCCCTGGTGGCCCACGTGGGGGACTCCCGGGCCTATTTGCTCAGGGAGGGGAACCTCCTCCAGCTCACGGAGGACCACTCCTGGGTGGCGGAAAGGGTGCGGCAGGGCCTCCTCTCCCCCGAGGAGGCGAGGACGCACCGCTGGCGCAACGTGATCACCAACGCCCTGGGCTCCTTCCCCCAGGCCCGGGTGGACCTCCTCGGGCTCAAGCTCCGCCCGGGGGACACCTTCCTCCTCTGCACCGACGGGCTTTCCGGGGTCCTGGAGGAAAGGGCCCTCAAGGAGGTGCTGGCCCACTTTCCCCCCGCCGAGGCGGCGGAGCGCCTCGTGGCCCTGGCCAACGAGTGGGGCGGCCCGGACAACGTGAGCGTGGCCGTGGTCCGGGTCCCCGAGGCCCTGCCGGAGCGCCAGAGGCCCTACGCCCTCCCCCTGGAGGCCGCCAAGGGGGAACCCGTCCGCCTCCAGGTGGGGGAGGTGCCCGAGGAGCTCACCACCCAGATCCTGGAGCCCGCCCCCAAGAGGGGGCGGGTGGGGTGGCGGGACGCCCTCCTCATTCTCCTCTGGGTGGTGGTGGTGGCCTACATCCTCCTCAACTCCCTGCGGACCCCCTAGACCCCGGAGGCAGGGGGCGGGTAGACTCTTCGCGGTATGGAGCGGACCTTCGTCATGATCAAGCCCGACGGCGTGCGCCGGGGCCTTGTGGGGGAGATCCTCGCCCGGTTTGAGCGCAAGGGGTTCCGCATCGCGGCCCTGAAGCTCATGCAGATCAGCCAGGAGCTGGCGGAGCGGCACTACGCCGAGCACCGGGAAAAGCCCTTCTTCCCCGGCCTCGTGCGCTTCATCACCTCGGGCCCCGTGGTGGCCATGGTCCTGGAAGGGCCGGGGGTGGTGGCCGAGGTGCGCAAGATGATGGGCGCCACCCACCCCAAGGACGCCCTCCCCGGGACCATCCGGGGCGACTTCGCCACCACCATTGACGAGAACGTGATCCACGGCTCCGCCACCCTCGAGGACGCCCAGCGGGAGATCGCCCTCTTCTTCCGTCCCGAGGAGCTCCTTTAACACCCCATGCTGGCTTGCGCCCGCATGGGGGCCCCCAAAGCGCCTCCTCCCGCCCGGGCTCGGGCGCCCCGAGGGGCGGAGGCGCTTAGGCCTCTTCCTCCGGGGAGGCCGGGCTCACCTGGGCCCTAAGGCGCTCCCAGGGGAAGTCGTCCAGAGGGTAGAAGTGGTCCGCCTGCTGGGCCAGCCGGTGGGAGGAGAGGGCGTGGAAGGTGGTGTTCTCCACCTGCTTGCCCAGGTCCTGCACCACCCGCACCACCTCGGCGAAGTCCCCGTCCCCCGAGACCAGCACGGCGATGTCGTAGGCGTTGACGAAGGCGAGGCGGAGCATGTCCACGGCGATCTGGATGTCCACCCCCTTCTCCACGAACCCGTCCGCCCGCCGCTCCAGCCGTCCCAGGCGGACGGTCACGTAGGGCACCCGCTTCAGGTAGTTGAGGAAGCTCTGGTGGGCCTTGGCGGCGGGGTCTTCCGGGGGAAGGGGGGCGTTGTAGTAGTAGGCCCGAAGAAGCTTCCGCCCCGCGGTGAGCAGGGTGATGAACTCCACGAAGTTGAGGCGGTAGTCTGAACCCAGGTGCTGAACCAACCCCTTGTATAGGTTGGAGCCGTCTATAAAGATGGCCACCCTTTCCATAACCCGCCCGCTCCTCCCGGGCCCCCTCAGTTTACTCCCCCAGGATGAGGAAAAGCATAGCCCACCGCTCCCTTGAGCGGCGGGGGCGGGATAAACGTTGGCTTAGCCCTTAAGGGCGGGGGCATCCTACCACAGCCTGCCCATGAGCGCAAGATGAGGGGAAGAAACGCCCTCAAATACGGGATTTTTGCGTTTCGGCGTAGACGTCCCGAAAAACCCCGGGGATGGGGGCGTGGGGCTTGTGGACCCGGACCCGAACCGCCTGGAGGCGGGGAAAGGCCTTTAGGAGCTCCTCCGCCAAATGGTCCGCCAGGGCCTCAATGAGGTAGAAGCGGCGGTGGCGCACCGCCTCCTCCACCAGGGCGTAGACGGCGGCGTAGTCCACGGTCTCCTCCAGCCTGTCCCCCTTGCCCTCAAAGGGCACGGAAAGCCAGAGGTCCACCACGAACCGGGCCCCAAGCCGCCCCTCCTCGGGCATGACCCCGTGGCGCCCGTAGAACTCAAGCCCGAGAAGGGCGATCTCCCCCATACAGCGCCTCCCAAACCCCAAGGGCCTCCCGGTGGGCCCGCACGTCGTGGACCCGAAGCAACCTCACCCCCTTCATCACGGCGAAGAGGTGGGCGGCCACGGAGCCGTGGACCCTCTGGGCCGGGTCCTCCACCCCGGAAAGCTCCCCGATGGTGCGCTTGCGGGAAAGCCCCACCAAGACCGGGTGGCCCAGGGCCACGATCTCGTCCAGGCGGCGGAGGAGGGCGAGGTTGTGCTCCAAGAGCTTCCCGAAGCCGAACCCCGGGTCCAGGACCACCTGGGGCACCCCTGCGCTTAGGGCCCTTCTCGCCTGGGCCTCGAGGAAGGCCTTGACCTCGGCCACCACGTCCCGGTAGCGGGCGTGGGCCATCATGGTGGCCGGGTCCGGCACCGGCATGTGCATGACCACGGCGGCCACCCCGTGGCGGGCGGCCAGGGCCACCATGCGCTCGTCGCGAAGCCCGGTGACGTCGTTCAGAAGGTGGGCCCCAAGCTTTAGGGCCTCCTCGGCCACCTCGGGCTTGCGGGTGTCCACGCTCACCGGCACCCCCAGGGAAAGGACCGCCTCGAGGACGGGAAGAAGCCTCCGCTTCTCCTCCTCCACGGGCACAGGCGCCGCCCCAGGGCGGGTGGACTCGGCCCCCAAATCCAGAATGTCCGCCCCCTCGGCCACCATCTCCCGGGCCCGCTCAAGGGCCCGCTCCGGGTCCAAGTACCGGCCCCCGTCGGAGAAGGAATCGGGGGTGAGGTTCAGCACCCCAAGGAGCCGCACCCGGTCCAGGTCCAGGGCCCGGTCCCGAAGCCAGAGCGTCCGCACAGGAGGGATTATAGTGGGTCCTAAAGGAGGTGCGCCCATGAGGCTTCTCGCCGCCCTAGACTTCGGCCTGACCCACGAGAGCGTGGTGGCCACGGCCCGGGCCCTGGCCCCCGCCTTGGGCCTCGAGGCCCACCTGGTCCACGTGATCCCCGACCCCTACTTCCAGGGCCTGGCCCACCGCTTCCCCGACCTCGCCCCCCTTCTCCGGGAGGCCCTGGACCGGGTGGAGGCCCGGGTGCGGGAGGCCTTGGGGGCCACGGGGCTTAAGGCCCGGGTCTTAAGGGGGCTTCCCGCCTTCGCCGTGGGCGGGGAGGCCGCCCGGGCCAAGCTCGTGGTCCTGGGCCAGACGGGGGACGACCCCCTGGAGCGCCTGGCCCGGGGAGGGCTTGCCCGCTACCTCCTCCACCGGGGGGAGGCCCCCGTCCTCCTCGTCCCCCCGGAAAGGCCCCTCACGGCGGTGAGGCGGATCGGCGTGGGGCTGGACGAAAGCGACGCCAGCCTCGCCGCCTTCCGCCTGGCCCTCAGCTGGAAGGAGGCCCTGGGCGCCGAGGTCCTGGGCCTCCACCTGGTGAGCGGGGAAGGGGGGTGCTGCTACCCCACCTACCTGGACCCCAAAGGCCTCTCCCTCGCCGAGGTCCTGGAGAAGGCCGAGGCCTTCCTAAGGGCGCGCTACACCCCCCTGGACCGGCTTCTCGTCACCAAGGGGGAGGACGAGGCCGACCTCGTGGAGCTCGCCCGCCGGGAAAAGCTGGACCTCCTCGTCCTCGGCTCCAAGGCCAAGCGCACCTGGCGCAGGCGCCTGGGCGGCACGGTGGAGGCGGCCCTGCAGCGGACCGACCTCCCCCTCCTCGTGGTCCCCGAGGCCACGGTCTGGTAGGCTTGGGGCCATGCGCCACGGGCCCTCGTGGTTCCTGCGCCTCTCCGCCTACTGGTTCGCCACCAGCTTCAAGTGGTTCCTGGTCCTCCTCGTCCTCCTCCCGGCCAAGGTGGCGGAGGTCTCCCCCCCGGAGGAGAAGGCCTCGAGGCTCGGCTTCCTCTTCGGCCTGGGGGCGGTGATGGCCATCCTGGGGCCGCCCGTGATGGGCTACCTCTCGGACCGCCTGGGCCGGAGGAGGCCCTTTCTCCTTTGGGGGAGCCTCCTCACCGCCTTCGCCCTCCTCCTCCTGGTCCACGCGCCGAGCTACACGGCGCTCCTTTTCGCCTACCTCCTCCTCCAGGTGGCGGACGACCTGGCCACGGGGCCCTATAGCGCCTTGATCCCCGACCTGGTGCCCAAGGGGGAACGGGGGGCCGCCTCGGGGTACATGGGGGTGCTGCAGGTCTCGGGGCAGGTCCTGGCGGGCGCGGTGGGCTTCCTCCTTCCCCTCGCCCCCCAGGCCTACCTGGCCGCCCTCCTCAACCTCCTAGGGGCGGCCTTAAGCCTCTCCCTCGTCCCCGACCGCCTCCCCAAGGCCAACCCGAGGCCCTTCCTCAAGGCCATGGCCGCCCCGTGGCGGGACCGGGACTTCCTCCTCGTCTACCTCACCCGCTTCCTGGTGATGCTGGGCTTCTACCTGGCCCAGACCTACCTGCAGTACTACCTGGCCGACGTGGTGCGAAGCTTCCAAGCCCTGGGGCGGACCCTCACGGAAGCGCCCTTCCAGGCGGTGGCCCTCCTGGGCCTCCTCATCTCCTTGGGGGCCGCCCTCGCCAGCGTCCCCGCGGGGCGGGCCTCGGACCGCCTGGGCCGGAAGCCCCTCATCTACCTCTCGGGGGCGGGGCTTGGCCTCCTCATGCCCTTCCTCCTCCTCTTCCCCCGCTACGACCTCCTCCTCGCCCTGGCCCTCGTCTTCGGCCTCTTCTACGGGGTCTACCTGGCGGTGGACTGGGCCTTGGTGGCGGACGTCCTCAAAGACCCCGAGGCCCACGCCACGGACATGGGCCTGTGGCAGACCGCCATCGTGGTGCCCCAGGTCCTGGCGGGGGCCTTTGGCCGGCCTCTGGACCTTCTGAACGCCCAGACCCCCGGCCTCGGCTACCAGGTGCTCTACCTCCTCGCCGCCCTCTTCTTCCTGCTCGGGGCCTTCGGGGTGGCCGGGGTGCGGCGGAGCCGGTGAGGCCGGGGGGCGCATAGCCCGAAAACGCCTTAAGAAAGCCGCGTTGACAGGCCTCGCCCCCCTAGGTAGGATGGGGCGGGTCTACACCGGGAGGTTAAGATTATGCGCGCCCTGCTCGCCCTCTCTAGAGCCATTGACGCCCTAAGCGAAGGCGTGGGCCGGATCATCGTCTGGCTCGTCCTCGCGGTCTCCCTCCTCTCGGCCGGAAACGCCCTGATGCGCTACGCCTTCCGCTACAGCTCCAACGCCTACCTCGAGGCCCAGTGGTACCTCTTCAGCCTCATCTTCCTCCTGGGCGGCGCCTACGCCCTCAAGCACAACGCCCACGTGCGCATTGACCTCGTTTACGGGCGCCTCTCCAAGAGGACCCAGGCCTGGATTGACCTGGTGGGCACCCTCCTCTTCCTCATCCCCATGAGCCTCGGGGTCATCTACCTCTCCTGGGACTGGGTGGCGAACGCCGTGGCCATCCGCGAGATGTCCCCCGACGTGGGGGGGCTGCCCCGCTGGCCCATCAAGATCGCCCTGCCCGTGGGGTTCGCCCTTCTCGCCCTCCAGGGCCTCTCCGAGCTCATCAAGCGGCTGGCCTTTCTGACCGGGCACCTGCCCGACTGGACGCCCGGGGAAGAGGAGGAGGTGGTCTGAGGTGGACCTCTACGCCGTCATGCCCCCCCTGATGTTCGCCGCCCTGGTGGTCTTCCTGCTCTCCGGCTACCCCGTGGCCTTCTCCCTAGGGGCGGTGGGGATCGTCTTCGGCTTCCTGGGCATCGCCCTGGACCTCTTCCCCCCGGCCCTCCTCAAGGCCATGCCGGACCGCATCTTCGGCATCATGTCCAACCAGCTCCTCCTGGCCATCCCCTTCTTCACCTTCATGGGCATCATCCTGGAGAAGAGCGGCCTCGCCGAGGACCTCCTGGACACCATGGGCCGCCTCTTCGGTCCCCTAAGGGGCGGGCTCGCCCTCAGCGTGGTCTTCGTGGGGGCCATCCTCGCCGCCACCACGGGGGTCGTGGCCGCGAGCGTCATGGCCATGGGCCTCATCTCCCTGCCGGTGATGCTCAAGTACGGCTACAACCCCCGTGTCGCCAGCGGGGTGATCCTGGGCTCGGCCACCCTGGCCCAGATCATCCCCCCGAGCGTGGTCCTCATCGTGCTGGCCGACCAGCTCGGGGTGAGCGTGGGGGACATGTACGTGGCCGCCCTCGTTCCCTCGGCCCTCACCGTGGGCCTCTACTTCCTTTACGTGATCTACCTCGCCCTCTTCCGCCCCCAGTGGGTCCCCGCCCTGCCCCCCGAGGCGCGGCCCGAGGCGGGGAAGGAGCCCGAGGCCGCCTTCGCCCTCCTCTCCTACCTCCTCGTGGCCGTGGGGTCGTGGAAGCTTGGGGGGTTCCTCCACCTCCCCGGGTGGCTCGAGGGCCTCGAGGTCCTCTTGGGCCTCGCCCTCTGGACCCTCCTCCTCCTCCCCCGGATCCGGCGAAATCCCCTCCTCCGCCGGGCCCTCTTCTCCATGGTCCCGCCCCTCGTCCTCATCTTCCTGGTCCTGGGCACGGTCCTCATCGGCCTCGCCACCCCCACGGAGGCCGGGGCCATGGGGGTGGTGGGGGCCCTCCTCCTCGCCGCCTTGAACCGCCGGCTTTCCTTCCCCGTCCTCTACCAGGCCATGGAGGGCACGGCCAAGCTCACCGCCTTCGTCATCTTCATCCTCATCGGCTCCACCCTCTTCAGCCTGGTCTTCCGGGGCGTGGACGGGGACCTCTGGGTGGAGGGCTTCCTCACGGGGCTTCCCGGGGGCGAAGTGGGGTTTATCGTCTTCGTCATGGTTCTCGTCTTTCTCCTGGGCTTCTTCATTGACTTCTTTGAGATCGCCTTCATCGTCCTTCCCCTCCTCGCCCTCGGCGCCGACGCCTTGAACATTGACAAGGTCTGGTTCGGCCTCCTCGTGGGCGTGAACCTCCAGACCTCCTTCCTCACCCCGCCCTTCGGCTTTGCCCTCTTCTACCTCCGCAACGTGGCCCCCAAGGAGGTGAAGACGCTGGACATCTACCAAGGCGGCCTTCCCTTCATCGGCCTCCAGCTCCTCGTCCTCGTCCTCACCTACCTCCTCCAGGAGCCGATCATGGAGTTCGTGCGGAACTTCCGCTTCTAAGGACCGCGGCGAAGCACTGCAAAAGGCCCCCAGGGCAAGCCCTGGGGGCCTCGGCCTTCGCCCGGATCAGACGCCCGGGAAGGCGAACTGGGCGTAGCCCAGCTCGGCCACGGCGAACCAGCGGTACTGCTCCTCCCGGAAGGCCTTCCAGGCGGTGTAGACCTTGCGGTAGGTGGCGTCCTTGGCCGCCTCTTCTTCAAACCACTCAAAGGCCGCCTTCTGGGCCGCCTGCATGATCTCGTTGGGCCACTTCCTGAGGCGCACCCCGGCCCGGAGGAGGCGCTGGAGGGCGGGCGGGTTCACCCGGTCGTACTTGGCCATCATCCACTGGTTGGCCTCGGCGGCGGCCACCTCAAAGGCCTGCTGGTACTCCTTGGGGAGCTTCCGCCACTCCTGAAGGTTCACGTAGAAGGAGAGCATGGGCCCGGGCTCGTGCCAACCGGGATAGTAGTAGTACTTGGCCACCTTGTAGAAGCCGAGCTTCTCGTCGTCGTAGGGCCCCACCCACTCGGTGGCGTCAATGGTGCCCCGCTCCAAAGCCGGGTAGATGTCCCCGCCCGCCAGCACCTGGGGCACCACGCCCAGGCGGCTCATCACCTGGCCGCCGGGCCCGGGGATGCGCATCTTGAGGCCCTTGAGGTCGGCGAGGCTCCTCACCTCCTTGCGGAACCAGCCCCCCATCTGGACCCCGGTGTTGCCCCCAGGGAACTGGATGATGTTGAAGTCGGCGAAGATGGGGCGGAAAAGCTCAATCCCGCCCCCGTGGTACATCCAGGCGTTCTGCTGCCTGGCGGTGAGGCCGAAGGGCACGCTGGTGTCAAAGGCCAGGACCTGGGCCTTGCCCACGTAGTAGTAGCTCGCCGTGTGCCCCGCCTCCACCGTGCCCTGCTGCACCGCGTCCATAACCTGGAGGCCGGGGACGATCTCCCCCGCCTGGTAGACCCGGATCTGGAAGCGGCCCCCCGTGAGGGCGGAGACCCGGTCGGCCAGGACCTCCGCCGCCCCGTAGATGGTGTCCAGGCTCTTGGGGAAGCTACTGGCCATGCGCCAGCGGACGGTGGGGCTCCCCTGGGCGAAGACGGGGCCAAAGGCCGCGCTCGCCGCCACGCCGATGCCTGCCCGCTTCAAAAAGTCGCGCCGCTTCATCTTTATTCACCTCCCCTAAGGGTGTCCGCCGGGATCATACCCCAAACGCCGCGTTTGGGCAAGCCCCTAGCGGACGTAAAAGTAGGTCTCGGCCACGTCGTAGGCCCTCGCCCCCGAGGCCTCCACGTAGAGGCGGAGCCTCGCGTCCCAGTCGGTGTAGCGGCCCTCGAGGCGGACCCGGCTTGAGGGGGGGCTTTGGGTGTAGACCGCCCGCACCCGGTGGAGGCCCCGGGGCGGGGTGAGGGTGTAGCGGTAGGGCCCGGGAGGCAGGACGTGGGTGCCCCGAGAAAGGTGGAAGCGGTCCAGCTCGTAGGTGTAGCCGTCCGGGTCCTGCACCACCAGGCTCACCCAGCCCGGGCGGTCCAGGGTGAGGAAGAAGCGCACCTCCTCCCCCACGAAGTAGGTGGCCCCCCGCCCCCGGTCGGGCTCAAAGCGCAGGATCGCCCCGCCGAAGTCCACCCGGTAGGTCACGGAAAGGCCCTCCGGGTAAAGGGTCAGGGTGCAGGCGGAAAGGAAGGCCGCAAGGGCCAGAAGGAAAACCCGCATACCGCCCACCTCTTCCCCTAAGTTTAGGCCCAAAAGGGCCTAAGGAGCTTCAGGAAACCTTAAGGGAGCCTGGGCCACGGGGGCGAAGCGCTTCCGGTGGACGGGGCTAGGCCCTAAGGCGAGGAGGGCCTCCTGGTGCTCCTGGGTGCCGTAGCCCTTGTGCCGGGCGAAGCCGTAGCCCGGGTAGAGGCGGTCCAGCTCGTCCATGATCCGGTCCCGGTGGACCTTGGCCAGGATGCTCGCCGCGGCCACCGTGGGGCTTTTCTCGTCCGCCTTGGGCGGGGAGAGGAGGGGAAGGGGGGTGGGAAGGGGGAGGTAGTCGGTGACGAGGGCCTCCGGGGCGAGGGGGAGGGAGAGGAGGGCCCTCTCCGCCGCGAGGAGGGTGGCCTTGAGGACCCCAAGCCGGTCCACCTCCGCCGCCTCCGCCACCCCCAGGGCAAAGGCCAGGGCCACCTCCTTGACCTTCTCCGCCAGGCGCTCCCTCGCCTTTGGGGAGAGGAGCTTGGAGTCCCGGAAGGGGTACTCCCCCGGGGGCAGGACCACCGCCCCCACCACGATGGGCCCCGCCCAGGCCCCCCTCCCCGCCTCGTCCAGACCGGCCACGAGGAGGCCTTTTCGCCAAAAGGGAGCTTCCAAGGGCCCTTCGGCCATGGGGCCATCTTATACGCTTAGGGCATGCTCCGGCGCCTCCTGCCCTTCCTCGCCCTCCTGGGAGGGGCCCTCGCCCAGGCCTTCTGGGTGGAGACCCCCTTGGGCCGGGCCCAAGGCCGCCTCGAGGGCGGGGCCATCGCCTTCTACGGCCTCCCCTACGCCGAGGCGGAGCGGTTCCGGGCCCCGAAGCCCCTAAAGGCCTGGCCCCCCGGCGTGGGCCAGGAAGCGGTGGCCTGCCCCCAGGCCCCGGGGATCACGGCCTGGTTCGGCGGCCCCATCCCCCTAGAGAGGGAGGACTGCCTGGTCCTCAACGTCTACCTCCCCGCCCAGATCCCGCCCCCGGGGGGCTTCCCCGTCATGGTCTACCTCCACGGCGGGGGCTTCACCTCGGGGGCAGGGGCCGAGCCCATCTACCGGGGGCACCGGCTTTCGGAGGAGGGGGTCGTTGTGGTCGCCCCCAACTACCGCCTGGGGCCCTTGGGCTTCCTCGCCCTTCCTGCCCTCGCCGAGGAGGACCCGAAAGCGGTGGGGAACTACGGGCTTTTGGACGTCCTCGAGGCCCTCCGCTTCGTGAGGGACTATATCCGCTACTTCGGGGGCGACCCCAAGAACGTCACCCTCTTCGGGGAGTCCGCCGGGGGGATGCTGGTCTGCACCCTCCTCGCCACCCCGGAGGCCCGCGGCCTCTTCCAAAAGGCCATCGTCCAATCGGGAGGGTGCGGGTACGTCCGGGCTTTGGAGGAAGACTACGCCCAGGGGGAGGCCTGGGCCAAGGCGAGGGGGTGCGACCCCAAGGACCTCGCCTGCCTCCGCGCCCTCCCCCTGGAGAGGCTCTTGCCCGAGGAGCCCACCCTCGAGGCCACGGGCCGCTTCCTCTCAAACCCCTCCCTCTTCCGGACAGGCCCCTTCAAGCCCCACCTCTCCCCCTTCCTCCTCCCCCAGGACCCCAGGGAGGCCCTAAGGGAGGGAAAGGCGGCGGGCACCCCCCTCATCGCCGGGGCGAACGCCGAGGAGGTGGCCTTCCCCAGCCTCCAAGCCCTCCTCGGACCCGGGGACTGGGAGGAGGCGGAAAGGAGGCTTTTGGAGTCTGGGCTTTCCCGGGAGAAGGCCCAGGCCCTCCTCGCCCACTACCGGAAGGGAGTCCCCGACCCCAAAAGGGCCTGGGGGGAGGTGCAGACCGACCTCACCCTCCTCTGCCCTTCCCTGAAGGCCGCCCGCCTTCAGGCCCCCCACGCCCCCACCTACGCCTACCTCTTCACCTTCCGGGCGCCGGGGTTTGAGGGCCTCGGGGCCTTCCACGGCCTGGAGCTCGCCCCCCTCTTCGGGAACCTCCTGGAGAGGCCCTTCCTACCTCTTTTCCTACGCCAAGAAGCCCAAGAGGAGGCAGAGTACCTGGGCAAGAAGATGCGCCGCTACTGGACCTCTTTCGCCAAGGACGGCGAGCCCAAGGGGTGGCCCCGCTGGCCCCTCTACCGGGAGGGCCTCCTCCTGCGGCTGGACGTCCCCCTGGGGCTTCTGCCGGACCTTTACGAGGAACGGTGCGGCGCCCTCGAGGTCCTTGGGCTACTCTAAGGGCATGAGGGCCCGCGCCACCTGTCCCCTGGACTGCCCCGACGCCTGCAGCCTCCTCCTCACCCTGGAGGAAGGGCGCCTCCTCCGGGTGGAGGGGGACCCCCGCCACCCCATCACCCAAGGCTTCGCCTGCGCCAAGACCTATCGCTACCCGGAGAGGGTAAGGGAAAGGCTTCTTTACCCCTTGCGCCGGGTGGGGAGAAAGGGCGAGGGGAAGTTCGTGCGGGTCTCCTGGGAAGAGGCCCTGGACGAGATCGCCAAGCGCCTCATGGAGGTCCTGGACCGGGAGGGGGGCGAGGCCGTCCTCCCCTACCACTACGCCGGGACCACGGGCCTTGTGGAGAACCAGCACCCCCTGGCCTTCTTCCGGGCCATCGGGGCCTCGGAGCTCTTGGAGACCATCTGCGCCACGGCGGGGAGCGCCGCCTGGGAGATGACCTACGGCCCCCGCCTCGGCCCCGATCCCGAGGACATCCCCGAAAACGCCCGCTATATCCTCCTCTGGGGGATCAATAGCCTCTCCACGAATAGCCACCTCACCCCCTTCCTCAAGGAGGCAAGGAGGCGGGGGGCCAAGGTGGTCCACATAGACCCCTACGAAAACCTCACCTCCCGCTTCGCCGACCTCCACCTCAAGCTCCGCCCCGGCACCGACGCCGCCCTGGCCTACGCCTTGGCCCACGTCCTCTTCCGGGAGGGCCTTTTGGACTGGGAGTACCTGGGGAAGGCGGCGGTGGGCCTGGAGGAGTTCCAGAAGGAAGCGGAAAAGTGGACCCCAAAGCGGGCGAGCGCCCTCACCGGCGTGCCCGAAGAGGCCATCCTCCGCCTCGCCCGGGAGATGGGGGAGGCGAAGCGGGTCTTCCTGCGGGTGGGCTACGGCATGACCCGCCACCCGGGAGGGGGAAACGCCCTCCGCGCCGTGGTCCTCCTCCCCGCCCTCCTCGGGGCCTGGCGCTACCCGGGGTGCGGGGCCATGCTCTCCACGAGCGGGGCCTTTCCCTTAAACAAGCGCTTCCTCGGGGGGCGGCACCTCCTGGAGGGGGGACATCCCCACCAAGGCTACTTCCGGCCGAACCCCAAGGCGCGGGCCGTCAACATGAACCAGCTCGGCACCGCCCTCACGGAGCTAGACCCTCCCATCCGGGTCCTCTTCGTCTTCAACACGAACCCCCTGGTGGTGGCCCCCAATACGGGGAAGGTGAAGGCGGGGCTTGCACGGGAGGACCTCTTCACCGTGGTCCTGGAGCAGGTGATGACGGAGACCGCCCGCTTCGCCGACTACCTCCTCCCCGCCACCCTCTTCTACGAGCACCCCGACCTCTACACGAGCTACGGGCATTACTACCTCTCCTGGAACGAGCCCTTAAGCCCTCCCGCGGGGGAGGCCCGGCCCAACACCTGGGTCTTCCGGGAGCTGGCGAAGCGGCTCGGCCTGAAGGAGCCCACCCTCTACTGGACGGCCGAGGAGGTGGCGGAAAGCCTCCTCGCCTCGGACCACCCTTACCTAGAGGGGATCACCCTGGAAAGGCTCAAGCGGGAAGGCTTCGTGAAGCTCAACCTTCCCAGGCCCTTCCTCCCCTTCGCCGAAGGGCAGGTGCGCTTCAGCCCCCCGCCCGAGGTGATCCCCACCGAGCCCCTTCCCGAATACCCCCTGATCCTCCTCACCCCCCCGGCCCACCGCTTCCTCAACACCACCTACGGGGACGTGAAGGCCCTGGTGGAGGCGGAAGGCGGGGAGCCTAGGCTCCTCATCCACCCCGAGGACGCCGAGGCGCGAGGGATTCGGGACGGGATGCTCGTCCACATCCGTTCCCCTTGGGGGAGGATCACGAGGAAGGCCCACGTCACCGAGGCCCCCATCCCGGGGACGGTGGTCCTCGAGGGCACCTGGTGGGAGAAGTGGGCCCCAGACGGCAAGGGCGTGAACCACCTCACCTCGGAAAGGCTCACCGACCTGGGCGGGGGAAGCACCTTCCACTCCACCCCCGTGGAGGTGGAGCCCTTGCGCCTCGCCTAGAGGGCCCTGCGGTAGGCCAGGGCCTCGGCCACGTGGGCCTCCCCCACCCTCTCCTCGCCCAGGAGGTCGGCGACGGTGCGGGCCACCCGGAGGACGCGGTCGTAGCTCCGGGCCGAAAGGAGCATCCGCTTGGCCGCCTCCTGGAGGAGGGCCTGGGCCGGTGGGGTGAGGCGGGCGTGCTCCCTCAGGGCCCGCCCCGAGAGGAGGCCGTTGGGCCTCCCTTGGCGGGCGAGCATCCGCTCCCGGGCCCTTAGGACCCGCTCCCGCACCGCCTCCGTGCCCTCCCCCTCGGGGGCGCGGGCGAGCTCCTCGGGGGTGAGGCGGGGCACCTCCACCACCAGGTCAAACCGGTCCAGGAGGGGCCCGGAGATCCTGGCCGCGTAGCGCCTCTGGGCGGCGGGGGTGCAGGTGCAAGGCCTTTCCGGGTCCCCGTGCCAGCCGCAGGGGCAGGGGTTCATGGCCGCCACCAGGAGGAAGCGGGCGGGAAAGGTGAGGCTTGCCCGGGCCCGGGCCACGGTCACCACCCCGTCCTCCAGGGGCTGGCGCAGGGCCTCGAGGGCCTCCCGGGAAAACTCCGGGAACTCGTCCAGAAAGAGCACCCCCCGGTGGGCCAAGGAGACCTCCCCGGGCTTGGGAATGGCCCCACCCCCGATGAGCCCAGCGTAGCTCACCGTGTGGTGCGGGGCGCGGAAAGGCGGGGCCTTCACAAGCCCCCGCACCGGCTTCCCCGCGGCGGAGTGGATCCGGGTCACCTCCAAGGCCTCCTCCCGGGAGAGGGGCGGGAGGAGGAAGGGAAGCCGCCGCGCCAGCATGGTCTTCCCCGAGCCCGGGCTTCCCACCATGAGGAGGTGGTGGAAGCCCGCGGCGGCGATCTCCAGGGCGCGTTTGGCCTTGGCCTGGCCCTTGACGTCCCTGAGGTCCAGCGCCTCCACCGCTTCCGGGGCCTCCTCGGGCCGGGCCTCGGCCAAGGCCTCCTCGCCCTTGAGGAAGGCCACGGCTTCCTGGAGGCTTCTCGCCCCGTAGACCTCCACCCCCTCCACCAAGGCCGCCTCCTTGGCGCTCTCCAGGGGCAGGAGGAGCTTCTTCCCCTCGGCCAGGGCCCCCAGGGCCAGGTTCACCGCCCCGGGGACGGGCCTCAGGCTCCCGTCCAAGCCAAGCTCCCCCGCGAGGGCGAAGGGGGAGAGGGCCTCGAGGGGCACCACCCCCTGGGCCGCGAGGAGGCCCAGGGCGATGGGAAGGTCAAACTGGCTCCCCTCCTTCCGAAGCTCCGCCGGGGCCAGGTTCACCACCACCCGGGCCTGGGGGTAGGGGAAGCCCGCGTTCTTGAGGGCCGCCCGCACCCTCTCCCGGCTTTCCTCCACCGCCTTGTCGGGCAAGCCCACCAGGGCGTAGCTGGGAAGCCCCGGGCTAACGTCCACCTCCACGGTGACGGGAACCGCGTCCAGGCCGAAGAGGGCGTAGCTTCGCACCTGGGCCAGCATGGAGAGAGTTTATCACAGCGCTGTTAGTTCCACCCAAGGTGGGCGTTTCGTGAGCAGAGGCGAAAACTGCCTTATCATGGGGCCAGATGGCGCGCGAGCTCCATGTGGCGTATAACAAAATGCGCCGCGCCCTGGAGGAGCGCTTGGGCCTCCTCCGCCGCCTCGGGGGAATGGACCTCCGCTTGATCCAAGTGGCCAACGAGGAGTGGCTCTACATGCTCCAGGAGGACACCCGCAACTCCCTGGCCATAGAGGGCTACTTCACCACGGAGCGGGAGCTACGGGAGGTGCTTAGGGGACGCAAGGGGGCGGCGGAGGTCCTCAACTACTTTCGCACGGCCCAGTTTGTCTACGAGCAAGCTTTGCAGGACCTCCAAGAGGAGGCTTGGCATCTGGACGTGGCCTTCGTGAACAACATCCACGGCCAGCTTTTCCGCGAAACCCCCCAAGAGGCGGAGCGGGGCAGGCCCGCCGATGGGGTGGAGCGCCGAATCCAAGGGGCCAAGGTGAGGCCCCCTCTGGAAGCCGGGGATTACCTCAGGGCCTTTGTCCGAGCGGTTCCCCTCCTCCTGAAAAGGGGCGAGGTTCTGGAAGCCCTGGCCAAGGTCCACACCCTCTTTGAGGCCATCCACCCCTACCGGGGCGGCAACGGCCGTGTGGGGAGGGTTCTCCTCAACTACGTGGCCATTCGCTCCGGCCTTCCGCCTCTCGTGGTGAAGAGCCTCGAGGACCAAGACCGCAAGCGTTACTACGAGGCCTTAGAGCAGGCGGACCGGGGGTTGCACCATGGCTTTCCCCCACCCGAGCCCAACGCCCTGGTGGGGACCCTGGACCAGGGGGAGTGGCGGCCCTTGGCCCTCCTTTTGGGCGAAGCCCTCTTGGCCCGTCTGGACAAGGTCATCGCCTTGGCCCTCGTGCGTTTTGCCGACCTTCTTCCCCTGGATCAGGTGGCGCGGTCCCTCGGTGTGGATCGGCAGATCCTCTACGTCTGGCAGCAAAGGGGGAGGCTTGTGGTTTACCGCCCTGGCGGTAAGCGAAACCTCCTTTCTCACCCCTGGCTTTTCCTGGGGACCCGGGAGCGGCCTCCCCTCCTCCCCCCCGAGCTGCCCCCCCCCCGGCCCGAGTGGCCCGAGAGGGTGAAAGACCTCCAGCGGCTTCTCTTTCACCCGGAGGATTTGTGAAGTAGGGGCAGGTAAAGGCCGAGAGCCAGGAGGAGGAGGGCGAGAAGCCCGCCGAAGGCCAGGGCGTACCCCAAGGCCTCCACCGCCACGCCGACGCCCCACTGCAGGAGGAAGGTGCCCCCGATGCCGAAGAGGTTCACCAAGGTGGTGCCCCGGCCCACCAGGTGGGAGGGGACCAGCTCCCGGGCCTGGGTGAGGGTGAGGATGTTGAAGGCCCCGAAGAAGCCGAGGAGGGCGTAGGCGGGGACGAGGGCCTTAAGGAGGAGGAGAAGGAGGCCCAAGGCGAAGAGGAGGGCCGAGGCGAGGAGGACTCGGGCCGTCCCCAAGCGGTCCGCCAGGTAGCCGGAAACGAGAAAGCCCAAAACCGCTCCCCCCGAGTAGAGGAAGAGGAGGTTCCCCACCTCCAAGGCGGTGAGGCCCAGGTGGTAGGCGTAGTCCCCGGCCCAAAGGGTCTGTAAGGCGAGGAAGCTCCCGGCGAAGGCGAAGGCCAAAAAGGCCACCCGGAGGAGCCTCCCGTTGCGGAAGACCTCCCCGAGCCCGTCCCCCCGCTGCCCCCCCGGCCAGGCCACCCCCGGGGGGGTGTTCCGCACCCCCAGGTAGAGGGCGAGGGCCACCAGGGCCACCACGAAAGCCCCCAGGAGGAACACCCCCCGCCAACCCAGGGCCTCCTTGAGGAGGGCGAGGGGCGTGGCCGCCATAAGCCCCCCCGTGGCCCCCAGGCCCACGAGGAGGGTGGAGACCGTGGCGTAGTTCCTGGGGAACCAGAGGCTGAAGGCCCTCATGGAGCCCATGAGGGCCGCGGCCATCCCCACCCCGATCAGGGCCCGGCCCAGGGCCAAAACGGCGAAGCTTTGCGCCAGGCCGAAGACCACGCTCCCCAGGGCGGCCACGAGGAGGAGGGCCGGGGTGACGGCCCGGGGCCCCACCCGGTCCAAAAGCCCCCCCAGGGGGAGCTGGGCCGCGGCGAAGGCCAGGTAGAAGAGGCTCGTCATGAAGCCGAGCTCCGCCGGCCCCAGGCCCAGCTCCTGGGAGAGGTCCTTGGCGAGCACCGCGTTCGCCGAGCGGTAGAAATAGGAGAGGAAATACCCTAAGGCGAAGAGAAAGAAAACCCGCGCCGCCATATCACCTCCGGTTGAGCCACACGCCCCCAAGGATCATACCGCCTCCAAGAAGGGCTTCGGGCCTCAAGGGCTCCCCGGCCAAGGGCCAGGCGAAGAGGGCCCCGCTCAGGGGCTCCAGCATGGCCACCAGGGTGGCGGTGCGGGCGGGGAGGGTCCGCACCCCGAGGAGGAAGAGGCCGAAGGGGACCACCGTGCCCAGGGTGACCAGGTAGGCCACCGCCCCCCACTGGGCCGGGCCGAGGGCCAGCACCTTCTCCCCGTGAAGCCCGAGGACGGGAAGGGAGAGGAGGGCCCCCACCCCCGTGGCCACCCCGAGGGCCACGAAGGCGGGCGTGCGGAGGCCGTGGGCGAAAGCGGCGTAGGCCGCGAAGGAAACGGCGGAAAGGAGGCCGTAGGCCACGCCTAAAGCCCCTCCCCGAAGCCCCTCGGGCCCCACCACCAGGAGGTAGGCCCCCAGGAGGGCGAGCCCCACCCCAAAAAGGGCCCTCCCGGGAAGCCTCTCCCCCTTGAGGAGGGCGTAGAGGGTGAGGAGGGAGGGGGCGAGGTACTGGAGGAAGATCCCCGTGGCCACCGTGGTGGCGTGGATGGCCAGGTAGTAAAAGGCCTGGGCCCCGGAGAGGGCGAGGCCCACCCCGAGGAGCCGCCGCCTCTCGTCGGGGTGGGGCGGGCGGGCGAGGACGAGGGGCAGAAGGAGGAGGAAGCTCAGGAGGAAGCGCAAGGGGATGAGGACCTCCGGGGGGATCTCCCGCATGAAGCGCCCCGCCAAAGCCCCCCCAAGCCCCCAAAGCAGGGCGGCGAGGGCCACGGGGATCACCGCCTACCCCCCACCACGGCCAGCGCCACGCCCACGAGGAGGATCAGGGCCCCGAGGAGGACCCGGCTTCCGGGGAGCTCCCCGAAGAGGAAGTAGGCGAGGAGGCTC
>Ga0228622_1000049_pt1 | contig 116879 bp, 92 predicted proteins | sample 26DmetaG_FD_186035 | JGI IMG/M metagenome (GOLD analysis project Ga0228622, IMG submission 186035) | Seawater microbial communities from Monterey Bay, California, United States - 26D | ecosystem: Environmental > Aquatic > Marine > Coastal | place: USA: California | collected 2016-10-01
TCAAGGCTGACTCTATGAACCTTGTCGACCAGCCTGCCCACAATCGTGAAATGGCTGCCCACGATGCCGTGAAACGCGTGCCCGAGATCGCGCGAAATCACTGCCCAGCTTCCGCGAAATACGCACGCTGCCAAGGGTGATCCCGTTTGATGAGGTTAGGGCGGTTGTGTTCCAGCCGGTAATAACCGCGGAGAGCATGTCAAAATCGCCAAACACGCCGCCGACGCTGACTTCATCCGACAGGATCACATTCTCATAACTGCCTTCGGGCAAGTCGATGCTGACTTCAAAGGTGAATTCCTCACCGACCATGACCTCATTGACGCGCTGCTCACCGAACTCGCGGTTCTTGAGGGTTTTGACGATGTCGACCTCATCGACCTCTGCCTCGGCAGTATCTGTCAGGCTGGCATCGGCGCGGTTGATGGCAGTGCTCCCAACCGAACTTTCAAAGGCTGTAAAATTCGTGACCGTGGCTGTGTTTTCCATCACGTCGCCGGCCGTTACAGTTTGTTCAGCCAAAAGATCGTAGGTGATGACCACAAGATTATCGCCGGAGGTGCTGTCAAAGGCCGACAATGCCCCCTCAGAGCTGCGATCATCCAATACGATGCCACCGGAAAACAGATCACCGGTGTAGCTGATCGCGCGAGTGCCTGTGCCGTCTGTCACCGATAGGTTCAACCCGCCCGATGGCACCGTAAAGCCGGTGGGCAGGGTGTCAGTGATGGTAACGTCAAAGGCGCCATTGGGGGCTCTGCCCGTGTTTTCGACCACAATCGCAAAGGTCACATGATCGCCCGCGTCGATGCCTTCAAGGTCAGCATCTATAGGTGTTGTATCGAGGGCATCTGAACTGATCGTGCCGCTGAACCGTACCCCGTTGGTACCGGGCGCGCTAAAGGTCACTGGGCCTTCGGTCGCGGAAAAAGCAATGTCAGGGTCTGTGCTGTCGGTGGCAATCACGCCCTTGGTGATGGCTAGTTCCGGTTGGCCATAAACAAAGTTTGCGATGGCGGTCGTATCGACCATGCCGTTGACCACATTGTCCTCAAACGCTGTTGCTTGGTTGGTCAGCATCAAGCCATCGGCAAAAATGGCGTCGATCACAGTGGTGGTGAACAGGATTTCGATCTGCACCGTTTCGCGGGGCTCTGCGGTGAATGTGCCGAAATCGTAGTTGATCTGGTTGTCGTTTGGCACGCCAGACAGGGTCGGTGGGCCGCCGCCTGCATCTACGTAGTCCTGCGAAGCAAGGCCGAATTGGGCCATACCTGCAGCCGGGGGGGTGCCACTGACGATGTTGTTGAACGTGGTGATTTCCGTGGAATCGAACACGTTTTGGGGCAGGTTATCGATGATCTCGAGGTCTTCATACGACCCAAGGGGGGCAGTGTAGATGATGCTGAACGTGACCTCATCGCCCGCCGCAATCGCCAAGCCGGGCGTGGGGGCTGCACCGTTGATGAAGGAAACCGTTTTGCTGTCGATCTGACCAAAGGGTGTTTGCAGCGAAGTGCGGGTATCGTCAGTTTCGGTCCCTAGGATGCTGGTCGGATCACCGTTGTCCCGAACGCTGGCCGAAATCGTGGCGGTGTTGCGCAACAGATCGCCCTGCGTAAACGGGATTTCACCAATGTTGCCATCGTCCGTTAGGTTCCCAAGGATACGGGCGTAGTACGTGATCGTGGCTGTGGTACTGGTGCCACCCGGGGTGCCGTCAGCATCATCGCCGGTCAGGATCGCGTCAGAGCCTGCGTCCACGAGGGCTTGGCTGATATCCCACACAACGGTCGTCTTGCCGGTATTGGTGTCAAAGTTGGTCGTTTCCTGCGGGAGCAAAGCGGCGTTCGTCACGGCACCACCGCTGCTTTCGGTGGTGGTCAAGGTCGGCGCGTAACTGCTGGTATTAAGGTATTCCCATCCATTCCCAAGCACATCCGTGACCGTGATGTCGCCATAGGTAAAGTAGTCGGAGACTTGGATGTCGAGTGTGAAGCGGTAGACGTCATCGGGGCTGATAACACCGGTCAGATTGGTGTCATCCACCAGTGTTGCGCTTTTCTGAACCGCGAGTGAGACGGCCTCTTGGCGGTTGGTTGCGGTGGCTGAGATCGTCTCAACTGGGTCGTTCGTGTCCAACGGATCCCATTGGCCACTGCCCGTCACGGTGTTGGCCACGTTTGCGGGATCGCCTGAGTTCACGGGAATGGTTGGGGTCGTCGTGCCGGCTGCGGTTTCATCGATGTAGTAGTCGAACGTCACGACAGCATTACCCGTGACGGGATCGCCCACAATGGATGCGAATGTAAGGTCGAGGGTGTTGTTACCTGTGCCTGCGGGTTGGCCCGCGGTTGGCTCGGTGTTGATCGTCGCTGTGGGGGAGGTCACGAGATTGCCCATGTAAACGATCTCGGGCGGTAGCGTGTCGACCAGATTGAAATCCGTCAGAGTTTGTCCCGGCGCGACGGTGACTTCCAGTGTGTATTCATAGACATAGCTGGGGCCGGTGGCGGCCTCGTTCTCTGGCGCACTGTTGGTTTTTGTCAGTTCGAACAATGTCTTGCCGACACTGGTCGTAGAAAACGTGCTGAGCGTAGAGGGGTCAGCCGTGGGGTTATCAAGCGGATCATTTCCAAGCGCAAAGCCTGCCCGCGTTTTTAGGTCAACGGTGTGGGCCAGATCGGCCTTGTCCGAAAAATCGAGCGTCATCACCACGTCAACGGCGGGGTTTCCCGGTGAGAACGACCCGTAGGGGAGGGTAAACACCAGCAGTGTTTCGCCCGGGGTGCCTGTCACGACCAGCGGGTCGCCTAGAGTATCGACGGCAATCGGGTGCACCGCCTCGCCGTTTGTGTCGAACACAAGCTGTGTCGTGTCGATAGCCCCGCCCAAGAACGTGGCGCTGTCAAAAGACACGCCGTCATAGCCGTCCGGGCCCAACGTGGGCAGCACAACGTCGATGAACGGCAGGTAGCCTGTGTCGGTGCTGTGCACGTTGTCGAAGGTCAGGGTGAATTCGACATCTTGGGCCCCCAATTCCACATCGGTGGGGCCGGATACGGTGACTTGGGCTTCACCGTCTAGAACGATGCGGTCCTCTAACGGCTCAAAACGCGGCAGATCCCTCATGATGCGGACCCCGGGCGGATATGGCTGTCTTGCATATGGCACATGGGCTTAACCGTCGCGTCCGCTCCGCGCGAGCTGGTAGGTCTGCTCGCCACGGATATCACGGGTTAGGTTCATCGACAGGCCCCAACGGTCCAGCAAAAGACCCCGAGCCCGGGCGAGGTTGGCGGCCGAAATTTCGCGTGTGGCGCGGGCTGTTGCAACGGCCTGCTCACTGGCTTGCAGGTTTTGATAACTGGTCAACAAAGCTGACAGCAGTTCGATCCCGGCGTCGCCGATGCCCTCGTCCCAGCGGGCTTGGATGGCGTTTGTATCCGCTTGTGCGGCCCGCAAGGCGCGGCGCTGGGCGACCAGATCATTGCAGGCCACAATGTATTCGTTCGCCGAAACGTCGACTTCCAACAACACAGTTGAAATCGCGGACATGACCTGACGCTCCTGTTGAACCGTCTCAATCCGGCGGCGATGATACCGCGCATCGCGCTCATCAAAGCCCAGTGGAACCGAGAATTTTAGCCCGACCAAGGTCCCGACGTTGCCTGATTGGTCGTCAAATGCATCGCCTAGGCTGCGGCCGCCGGTGCCACCTTCGCTACGAGCCTCTAACACCAAATCCAGTTCAGGCAGGCTTTCGTTGGCGGCCATGCCTTCGCGCAGAAGGGCGGCTTCGTACTGTAAAATCGCTTGCTGGATTTCAGGGCGATGGATGAAAATGGCCTCAATCGTATCATTGGTGGACAGCAGGTGCAGCGCGCCGTTTGGTGCCGAGGTGGGCAGCACTTCAACGTCTGCAGGGCCCAGACGCTTGTCGTTCACAAGTGCAGCGAGCCGGAATTCAGCGTTCTCCATCGCGGCTTTTGCGCGGACCATATCGGCCCGCCACTGCGACGCCAAAGATCGCGCGCGATTGATCAGGACGGGATCTGCATCAATCCCTTCACGGTTGCCGATCTGCTCGGCGATTTGGGCACCGTGACCCGCCAGATGGCGGCGCTGTGCATACACAGACCGCGCGACATACAGGTTCCAGTAGGCGCGCTCGACCTCCAACAGATGGGCGGATGCTTGGCGATGGAATTCCTCAACCGCGATCTGTGTGTCCATGTTGGCGATGCGACGGGTGCTATCGGTATAGGTAAATCCGCCCCCCCGCAGCAGGGGTTGCACATAGGTCAGTGCCGTTTGAGAAACTGTCTGCTCACCGGGAATGAACGCTGTGTCGTTGGTGTCGGTGGTGGTGAAACGCTGGGATAACGAAATTTCACCACCGGTTTGCAGGCGGCTTCGAACCCCAAATTCGACGTCGTCTTCGTCCGTGGTTAAACGTGCAGCGCCGCCCGCGCTTGCTGGGCTCGTGGCGAACTCATCGCGACGCTCAATGCTGGCGTCGGCGAAGATTTCGGGAACGAAGCGGCCCCGGGCTTCTTGGATGGCTGTGCCGCGAATGGCTGGCAGGTCGCCGAACGCCGCGATCTGAAATGAATTGCGGACGGTGGCGTTGATGATGTCGGGCAACGAGATCTTTTTGGCGCGTTGTCCGGGCAAAAGATCGCCGCGATGGGCTGAGCGGACCCACCATTCGCCGGATGTTGAGGGGGACGAAACATGCGCGACCCGGCGCACGCCTTTCAGCGACGTACCAAGGCCCCGCTCACGGGCTTCAATCAGGGCATAGCGCCCCAATGCGCGGCGGATGTAAATGGCGCGATCCGATGTGTTGCGAAAGGCCTTGTAGGTGATGGTGTCAATCGGCCATTGGCCGTTGCTGAGGTCCTCACTCGACAGGTCAAATTCGCCATTTCCGGGAAAGCTATCAAGTCGTGTCCGTGCCTGAGAGGCGTTCATGAATACACCATCGCGGTTGGCGTCTAATTCTTCGCCAACGGATGGGTTCATCGCACGGATACCGGGCACATCCCCCGGTGATAACCCGATGGAACCTTCGCCAGTACAACCTGCGACAAAGGTCAGCGCGGCCAGTATGGCCATATGATTTCCGGACATGAATAATCCTTGCACTCAGTGACTTAAATCAAATTTACAATCTTTTGAGGGCAACCATTAACTAATTATAGGGATATTATTAACCTTTATTAACGACCGTTGAAAAGGATTGTATTTTTGCAATCATATGCCCCTGCTATGCTGCTTTTTTGGGGTGATTGTGTCCTTTGCTGCAGCGGTATTCGGATTTGGTATCAAAATTGCTGTGCAACCTCGCGCGTGCGCGCGAAGGCACAGGCCCTTTGGTGTGCGCGTCGGAAATATGTTCGGCAGCGACCCATTTGGCGATCTGCTGTTTTGCAGCGCGTCGCTGAGAATAAGGGGTTTTTATGCGTGAATTAGAATCGACGGCCGCAGCCTTTGCTGTTTTTGGCGCGGTAGCAGCTAGCATCGCGGCGGGGCCTGCAGTGGCAGATACGCCGCGTGCTTTCAGCCAAATTATTGTCAATGGCAACGCGCGGTTTAGCGACCAAGACGTTTTGGCCACGGCAAATCTGCAACCGGGTGAAATCTATTACGCGGATGATCTACGCGCAGCGATTGAGGCGTTGGAATTCACTGGTGAGTTCGATTTTATCCGCATCCGGTCAGATGGCACGCGGCTGATAGTAACCGTCGATGAAACCCCCACCTATGAGGGTCTGCTGACTTTTGGGCTGGGTTATGACAGTGACACAGGGGTGTTTGGCCGGGCCGTCCTATCGCTTGAGAACGCGTTGGGATTGGGCGCCGATGTCTTGGGCGAGATCACTGTCGCCGAGGAGGTGCAGAGCGCCCAGGTACAGGTGTTTGACAGCGATGCCCTGTCCGAAACCGCTGGGGTGGGCTTGCGCTTATTTTACGGCGCATATGAATATGACAATACGTTGTTCGACTATGAACGCATGTCCATCGCGCCCTTCGTGCAAATGGATCTGGGCGGCGGTCAAGCTGAGGCGCGCCTCACATTCACTGAGACAGACATCAGCGCTGTTGCGGCTACGGGCTCCTCGATCTTGCAAGGTGATGTCGGAACCCGGGACGCAACAGAGATCGGGTTGTCTTACCGTTTTGGGGGCATCAACCAAAATGCCAAGCGTATGACTTGGAGCGGGATGGTCAGTGTGGATTATGGCATTGCGGGGGATGCCAAACTTATCCGGAGTGAGGGGCAGGTCAGTGTATTTGCGCCATTGCCGGCAGGATTTGCCCTGCGCTCAACCCTTGAGATGGGGCATGTTGCGGGGCAGGGCAGTGCGGTCACGCGCGCCAATGATCGTTTCGTTTTGGGAGGAGCATCGCTGCGCGGGTTCGAGCGTGGTGGGGTCAGCGTTCGCGATATTGATGGCACCGTGGTGACCGATCTGGGTGGGACGCGGTTTGGCGCCCTACGCACGGATGTTTTGCTGCCGGTTGTGGCCGATTTGCCCGGTGTGGATGTCTTCGCATTTGTGGATGCGGGCAGCGTGTGGGGGTTGGATAGTGCGGTTACCCCGTCGGGGACACTGCAAGATACGTCCGATTTGCGCACGTCGGTCGGACTGGGCGCGTCCTACGATTTCGCGCTTGGTCGGTTGGAGGGGTATCTCGCCTCGCCCTCGTCGCAGCAGGTAGGGGACCAAGAACAGGTGTTTGGCCTGACTTTTCGCGCTCAATTCTAAGTGTTTGGGTGGTTAGCCGCGGTACACAACACCGACAGAGGCGCAGTCATCGTAGATGTCCGGTTTGCGCGAATAAACACGAGCCGCCCGGCATCCACGTGCCATCACGTGGGCGTGGATCGTTGCCGTTAATTCTTCCTGTGTCTCGATGCGCTGTTGGTTAAAGCCACGCACGTAATCCACCACGTGATCATAGTCGAAGAACCGCCCCTGCGCGACATCGATACCCTCGACATCCAACTCGATTGAGATCAGTACGCGCTGCGTTTTCTCTTTTTCAAAGGCATGCAGCCCCAGAAACATCTCAACGCAGAGATCCTCAATCTTGATTGTGTAATCAGTCATCGACCAAACCTTCCTTCACCAAAAAGGCCACGTCTCGCGGCAGTTCCCATAGGGTTTGGCCGCCGTCGATGGTGAGAACCTGATTATTGTAGCTTTTGGTTTTCCACATGAACAAAACCGTCTGTGCGATTTCGTGCGGCGTGACTTGGCGGCCCAAGGGGTTGATCCGGCTGCTTTTCTCAAAGTTTGCCTGAGACTGCTTGCCACTAATCAATGTGATGCTCGGGGCGATACCCGCGACACGCGGAAAGCCACCAAACCGCATTGCCAGCATTTCTGTCGCTGTGAACAGCGCGGCTTTGCTGAGCGTGTAGGTAAAGAAATCGGGGTTCATCGCAAAGACTTTGTTGTCCAGCATGTTCACGATGAGACAGTCCTCTAACCCCTCTGACTGCGCCGCGGTCAGCTCCGTCAGGTACACGGGCGCCTTTAGGTTCACGGCCATATGACCGTCAAACTGTGCCTCATCAATGTTGCCGATGTCATCATTCATGAACATTGAGGCATTGTTAATCAGGAGGTTGAGAGGGCCAAGCCAGTCAATCACATCTGAAAAGACCCGGTTCAAGTCGGCCCGATCGCTCAGGTCGCCTTGGAAAACGGCGCAGCTGTCTGGGGCGATTGCGTTCAGCTCTGCCCTAAGGGCCTCGGCTTCGCTGTGCGACGTGTTGTAATGCACCGCGACTTTAAATCCGGCAGTCACCAATGCGCGCGCAACCTCGGCCCCGATCCGTTTCGCGCCGCCTGTGATAAAAGCCGTGGGCATGTTCGTTGTCTTTCTTGAGCTAGGGGGGCAGGGTGATGTACCGCCCGATCCAGTAAATGTATCGCTCGCGGCTTAAGGCAATTTTTCTTTGCAGGTCAATGACAACGCTATGTCGGAAAATACAAACTCGGCGGGTTTCATTGGCCAGGTGGTGGTAGATTTCGAAGGCGCTGCTTGCATCGCATTATGATGTGCAGGCCATGACTATGTTGTGTATTTGGCCTGTCGCGACAAACCAGCTTCGCCACGCTCTTAATTCATAGGCGATAGTGGCGGTTTTCCGGTCATGTGACCGTGTCGGCCAAACTTCTATTGCGCTTATGCAGCATGTCGTATTCTATCAAAAATGTCGTTTTTGAGCCATGGTTCCACTTCGATCAATGGGTGCGACAACCGCGCTCTGAGCCGCTTTATCGCCCGAGCAAGGGCGCGGCTCCCAAGTTTTCATCGAAACCGAAGAGCGTTTTATGTCCGATCCAAAACACATCCATTCCGCTGCCCGCGCTTACGCAGAGGAGGTCCGCGCCGGAACTCTGTCGCGCCGTGAATTCTTGACCCGCGCGACGTCTTTGGGCGTTACGACCGCCACCGCGTACGGCCTATTGGGTGCCGTGCAGCCCGCTTACGCGGCTGCTCATGCGCAGGCAGGCGGTACGCTGCGCATTGAGTCAACCGTTAAGGCTCTCAAGGATCCGCGCACGTACGACTGGCCGCAGATGTCGAATTTTACCCGCGGGTATCTGGAATACCTTGTGGAATATCAGGTCGATGGCAGTTTTGAACCGATGCTTTTGGAAGCATGGCAGGTGAATGAGGACGCCACGGAATATACGCTCAAGGTCCGTCAAGGCGTCACGTGGAACAACGGCGATGCCTTTACCGCTGAGGATGTTGCATTCAATATCGTGCGATGGTGCGAGTCCGGGGTTGAGGGCAACTCAATGGCCTCCCGTATGGGGTCGTTGGTGGATGCCGAAACTGGGGTCGCCCGCGACGGTGCCATCACTGTCGTCGACGATAGCACCGTACGTTTGGTCCTCGGTCAGCCCGATATCACGTTGATCGCGGGGTTTTCTGATTACCCCGCCGCGATTGTACACCAAAGTTTCACGGGCGATCCGTTGGAAAACCCCATCGGCACCGGCCCCTATTTGCCCGGCGATTTTGAGGTCGGCGTAAAGGCGGTTTTGATAAAGAATGAAAACCACACATGGTGGGGCAACGGCGCGTATTTGGACCGGATTGAATACCTCGACTTCGGGACCGAGCAGGCAGGTATCGTGGCCGCCGTCGACGCCGGTGAGGTCGATATGGTCTACGAATCCATCGGCGATTTCATCTTGGTGATGGATGCCATTGGCTGGTCCAAATCCGAGGCTGTCACAGCGAACACTGTCGTGATCCGGGCCAACCAAGATGCCGAGGTGAACGGCATGAAACCCTACGCTGATGCTCGTGTTCGCAAAGCGCTCGCCATGGCTGTTGATAACTCAGTCCTGCTGGAACTGGGCTTTTCCAACAACGGGCGTTTCGCGGAAAATCACCACGTGTCCCCGATCCATCCCGAATATGCCGAATTACCGGCGCCTGTGTTCGACCCTGAGGGGGCCAAGGCATTGATGGCCGAAGCAGGGATGGCCGATTTTGAACATGAGTTGGTGTCGATCGATGATACTTGGCGCAAGAACACCTCGGACGCGGCTGCCGCGATGATCCGGGATGCGGGTATCCCGATGCAGCGCACGGTTCTGCCGGGGGCAACATTCTGGAATGATTGGGCAAAATACCCGCTGTCTACAACAGATTGGGCACAGCGGCCTTTGGGGGTGCAGGTGCTCGCGCTGGCCTATCGCTCCGGCGAGCCATGGAACGAAAGTGCCTTCGCAAATGCGAAGTTTGACGCGCTTTTGGCCGATGCTCTGGCAATCGCGGACGCGGATCAGCGCCGCGAGGTGATGGCCAAGTTGCAGGCGATCATGCAAGACGAAGGCGTGATTATCCAACCCTATTGGCGATCCATCTATCGCCACCATAAAGACAACGTAGTTGGTGCCGATATGCATCCGACGTTTGAAATCCACGTCACGAAACTGGGCCTCGCGGTCTAGAATTTGTGAACGAACCCTACCTGACGCAGGCGTCGCCGGCGTCAGGTATTGGTGGGTAGAAACTGATGCATGGCCAAGGGCGCGCCTCGCAATGGTGTAGGACCCGCTTGCAAGACCGCGAAGGACATCAACCGCATTAGCCTCTCTCAAGGTGGATGGTTCAAGCGCTTCACCAAATCCAGCGTACCATCCTGCGCGGTCAACGCATCGGGATAGCATTGAGCACTCTCAAGCGAGTTTCGCTTAACTACATCCCTAAGTTAGCTCTCCGCAGATCGAGAATGGGCGCAGCAGAGTGGTGACCTAGGGGGCGACTTGGACCCGAAAACTGACAGCGCCACGCGCACCTGGCAAATAGCTGCCCGCACAATCCCACTGTAAATCACCTTGATAATTGATCCCTGGCTCAGCCGGGACCGTCCGTGTGCATGTCACGCCCGGTGCCAGCGTCACAGGACCATCACTCCCACCTGCCAAAGTCGTATAGGGCGGGGTCCTGTCATAGATTGTGATTTCCGAGGCGGGCAGGGTGCCCAGGTTTTCGAGCGAGATACGGTATTCCAACGTGTCGCCGATACTGGCCTGATTGCGGACGGTTTCATTGGTATCATCCGTGATGTTTCGGACGGTTTTGGTCAGTTTGAGCGTACCTTGTTGGGTTTCCACACGAACGCGATCATTGTTGATGTCCTCTTCGGTCAAACCGGAGGTGCCATATTGTGTCGTGGCCGTGAGGGTGATTGCGGTACTATCACCGTTTGCAGCCCCTGACGAACTGCTGACGTGTGCTATCAAGCAGATTGTTGTATCCGCCTGAACGTCGATCGGCCCTGTCACAGGTTGATCAGAGCCCCCGTCGCACCCTGCGTCCACAAAGAGTGTGGCAGTAAACGCATTGTTTGTTGGGGCTGCTAAGTCGAACATGACACTGCCGTCGGCGTCAGCAGTGTAGACATGCGGCAGAGAGATAACTTGGCCCGGGCGCAAAGCCACCTGCTGATCCGTTCCAAGTGTTGCCTGACGGATGACGCCAAAGTCTAAATTGGCATAGGAGGTGCCAACCTCTGGAGTGAATGTGTAGCTGCCGTCCCCCGCGGTTGTGTCGACCAAGGCAGGCAGTCCATCCGTTTGCTCCGAGACCACGCGTACCTGCGGCGCGGCCGTCAGGGCCAAGCTCACACTTTGCGCATACCCATCCGGCAACACCAATGACCAAGTGCCGTCCGCTGCGATTTCGGGTGTGTCAATCAGTGCGCCGCTTGCATCAATGACCTCAAGAACAGCAAGATCTGTTCCGACCTCTGTGCCTCCCTGAACCGCGTCATAGGCCGTGGCACTTGCCCCATTGTCGAAGAAGATAGTCCCCGCCAAAACAGCGCCGGTGCCGGTGTAGGCCACGGTGGCATTTGCCTCATCATCATCAGCAAGACCATCCGACAGATCATCGACACCACGCCCAACGGACGGGTCGCTGTCGGGATCAGGCAATGAGCTGGCCACGACTTCGGCATGGTTGGTGTGTTCTCCGCTAGCCTGCATTTCGACGCGCAGGGTGATGGATGTGCTTTGCCCGGCATCCAATTGCCCGGCCTGCCAAATCCCTGTGCCTGGGTCATAGCTTTGGCCCTGATCTGAGGCCGTGTCGGATTGGTAAACATAGCCGCTGGGCAGCAAATCCATAACCTCAATACTTGTTGCGGTGTCTGGGCCTGCGTTGTCTACTGTCAGAACAAAATCAATCGCGGCTCCTGCGTTGGCAGTAGTGATGGGCTGGCCTGTTGCCGGGTCGAGCGCCGTTTTTGTCAGAGAGAGATCAGCAGACGGCGGCGTAGGAACAAAGCCAAAATCCTGCCCGCTCAGTTCCGTATCGGCCACAATTGCAACCGCGCGGAGCGGGTTACCTGTGGATATAGACAGTCCCGCAGGGATTTCGGCGTCTGTTCCATCCACCAGAATTCGATAGGTCGTGAGAGTAGACACCCCGAGAAACGCATAGGTTCCGTCGGCCGCCGTTTGGGTCGTCGCCATGAGCACGTCATCGGTTTCATCCGCAGGTGTTCCGCGGTCGTCAAACAGGCTGAGTGTTATGTCTTCGGGCAACACCGGCTCACCTTCCGTTAGGCTGCCATCCAAATCCGTGTCCTCAAACAGCGTGCCGGAAATGCTGCCTTCGGGTGTGACAAAAACGATTGCATAATCCTCAACTTCGCCGTCCGGGGCGATGCCACTAGACGCCAGTTCCGTCTGACTAGAGTACCGGAAACGCGCAAATGTCGTTGAGAGTGAGCTGCTTACTGGAACGGTCAGCGGTACGGCAATGGTTCCGTCCCCGTCCGTGTCTTGCAAATCATCGGCGATGACTTCATCGGCGTCAAAAACACCATTTCCATTCCAGTCCACCCAGGCCATCAAATAGCCGGTCGCCGCAGAGGGTTCTGCAACTGTGACGTTCAAGACTACGGCGCTGCCCTTGGCTAACGCAGGAAAAGCAACACCGTCTTCGTCGTCTGCACCGTTGGTATCATCGCCTTGGGCATCCGCACTGTCGCGGTGCTGTGCATCGCCGTCGGCAGGAACAAGCCCCAGATACAAATCAGCGGACAGCGCGTGTGACGGTGTGCCATAGGCATTCGCGCTGGTGCCATCGGGGGCAGTGCCTGAGATCGGGCAATCACCGAAATCATCGCATGTATCTGACACACCAAGAACCGTCGCTTCACCACCACCCAGTGTGATCCCGAGTGCGGCGAGAACAGGATCAACCGCTTGGCCAAGTGCTTGAGTGATCGCGTCATCGACGATGTCGCTTATTGCGGTGCTGACGGCGGTTTCGATTACCGGTTCTATTGGGTCCACGAGTGGCCCACCGGGCAGATCGAGTTCAGCCAACAGATTGTTCGTGACGCCGCCCACAACTTGTTCAACAGCATTGATCGGAACGTCTAACTCTTGGGTCTGGGGGAACGGCGCTGCAAAATCCAAGGTACCAGAGCCAAATGATACTGTGTCTCCGAAAGAGGAGGCTCGGATTGACGTGGGTATCACTGTACCCGGCAGAAATGCGATGCCCGGAATGGTTACGGTCGCGTCCGCTATGGTCGAAGTGCCAATGTCATCTGCGGTGATCACACGATCACGGGCGAAATACACAGCATCGTCGATTTCCCCCAAATAGGCATTAACGACCCCGGGTGTCATTGAAACTTGCGCTGTCTGATTTGTGGCATCGACGCTGGTAATCGACCCATCCGCCTCGCCCACTTCAACATAAAGCGACAAGTTCGGCGGCTGGATTTCCACAACGGCAACCCCAAGATCGAGGGGCTGTGGTGCCTCATCCAGAACGATATCGATCTTCGTGCGAACCGCCGCTGACCTGAACGTGGTGCCTTCGGGGCCGCACACAAGTTGCGGGGCTTCCGTAATTTGAAGGTAGGTTCTGACTTCTCCCAACCCTAGAATGTCGGTGACCACCGGCTCTGGCGTGTCTGCGCCGTAGCGGGCGTTATAAAGCTGAACAGAGCCACTGACCAAATCCAAGGTTGAGATGTTTGCTCCCGACAACTCACCCTCGGTGGTGTCCAGTACCAAGAAATCGCTAAGTACGACGCCATCTGTCAGGCCACTGGTATTCGTTGCCAATGCTTGCAATGCCGTGGCCGCCGCTGGGTCACCATTATTGCCAGCCGCATTCGCAGCGGCCGTAAAGATCTCGGACAAGGTCGCTTCGGAATTCAGCGCATCATCCGGCGAAGTTGTGCCTGTGACCCCTTCGAGTTCCGTGACAAAAACGTCGAGAGGGACCTGCGCCCCAATCAGATCGGCCCGGACATCGTCGAGGCCAAGATCGACGCCCAATAGGCTGGATAGGCCACTGTTGAGTTCCTGTACGTTTGCAGCTGGATCCTCAAGAAATGACGAGCTTGCTGTAATGCAGAGCGTATCACAGCCCTCATCCCCCACAGATTGCGCTGCTGCGGGCGCTGCAAAAGACCACAAAGCCACCATGAGTGGGGCGATGGCAAAACGACGTGCGATTTTTTGCATTTCTGGTTCCTGAAGTATCATTCTTTACAGGAACGATACGCGGGCATTGCGGGGTGCGTGGGGCGCAAAGTACAAAATGGTTAGTGCCAAGGTTGGCACTCCTACCCAAAAGGATAGGAGCAACGTGGCATCAGGATTTCAAAACAGCATCCCAAGCTTCGAGCGAGGCTTCGATAGCAGCCGGGACACTCTCAATTTGACGTTGTGCGTCGTCTGCCTTGCCGATTTTACATGCAGCCTCAATGGTTTGGAGCAAGCGGTGCAGTCGTTTTGCACCCAGCATCCCGCAGGCGCCTGCCATTGAATGTGCGTGGGCCTGAATGTCGCGTACGCTTGTTGCAGCCTCAAGCGCGGCAAGTTCGGTGACAAACTGCGCCCGCAGTTTTTCAATGCGCGCCGCGTAACCGTCGCGCCCGATGACCTCAAGCAATTCGGCCAGCTGATTGTCATCCAGAACGGGAATATCTGCACCCTGATCCGAGGGGATCTGAGAAGAGGCGCACACTTCATGCGCGACGAGGCAGCGGTCAAGCTCACGCAGGTTGATTGGCTTGGCTAAGAAGCCGTTCATACCAGCTGCGGAAAAGGCCTCGCGCTCGGAGGGCAGCGCATGAGCCGTGACCGCAATAATATGGGTGTTTTGATTTAAACCGGGCCGTGACCGGATTTGACGCGTGGCCTGTGTGCCACTGATCTCGGGCATGGAAATATCCATCAAGATCGCATCGAACTGTGTTATGAGTGAAATATCAATAGCTTGCTGGCCACCTGTCGCATAGGAAACCTCGTGGCCAAGGCGCTCTAACATCGCGCCTAAAAGATCACGGTTGATCTCATTATCATCGACAACCAACAGATGCTGCTTGTGCTGCGTGCTCTCAAAGGGTTGCTGGCTTTCGTGTTTTGGCAGTTGGTCTGGGGGGGCCTCGACCATGGGCAGTTCCACATGGAAATGTGTGCCCTCGCCGAGGGTCGAGGCGCAGGTGATCTGCCCGCCCATGCTGTTTACGAACCGCTGCACAATGCCAAGGCCAAGCCCGGTGCCATTAGTACGACGCTCGTAACTGCTGTCCAACGAGATGAAATCCTCAAAGATGCGGTGCAAGTCTTCTTCTGCGATGCCGATGCCTGTGTCGGTGACGTCTAAGTGTAGGCTACCCGTGTCCGGCATATAGCTGATCGCAAGTTTAACCGCGCCACCAGGAGTAAATTTGATCGCGTTGCTGAGCAGGTTCACAATGATCTGCTCAACGCCGCGTGGCTCGGTCATGAACCAGCGATCTTGGGTTTGGGATTGCTCTAGCTCGATGACGGTTTCGTTGTCGCGCGCAAAGGGTTGGAGCGTCGCAACCAGGCTCTCCACCAGGGTTGCGATATCGCAAGGGCTCGGCTCGGGGTTTTGGCTGTCTTCGGCACGTTCAATCGCCAAGACATCGTTGATATGGCTGAGCAAAATGTCGCCTGACGTCAGAGCGGCCCCCAAATAAGACTGCTGAGCCTTGTTCAGCGGACTTCCTTCCAGCATTTGAAGTGCGGACAAAATACCATTCAGCGGGGTGCGCATTTCATGGCTCATCATAGCGAAAAAGCGTGAGCGTTCCCGGCTGTTGGAAAGGGCGTTGTCGCGGCTGGTGATCAGTTCGGCTTTTTGCCCTTCTTGATCCGTGATGTCGCGGACGTAGCACACGAAAAAGAACTCTGCTTCGGCGTCCCTGTCAGCGATTGAGGCGCCAATTTCGGCGGGAAAGATATGGCCGTCTCGGTGCAAAGCCTTGATCTGCATCCGTCCTCTTTCGGCAAAGGTTGTTTCACCCGTCTGCCTGTAGTGTTCCATTGCCTCCAGAAATAGCTCACGCTCAGCAGGCGGCAGCAAAAGGTCGTAAAACTTTTTGCCAATGGCATCTTCGCGGGAGTGGCCAAAAATATCTTCGGCAGAGTGACCAAAGTCGATGATGTTGGCCTCTGCGTCGGTCACCACAATACCGTCAAGAGATCCGCGTAGCGTTGCGCCAAGGCGTTTATCTTTGTTTGTTGCAGCTTGTGTGGCGTCGTGCAGGGACTTGGCCTGTCGCAACAGACCGATGATGAGGCCCATAAAGATAAAGATCATGGCCGTGACTGAGACAATCAGAACCTCGATTAGGGCAACAGTGCGGTCGCGCTCGGCCTCGCTGTTTTGGGCAACAAAACTTATGAAGTCGAGGCCAATGCTGCGAGGCAATGTGCGCACGCTATCAAGCTCACGACGCAGGTCGTCCAAACCCGCCAAAAGTTGTTCGTCCGTGCCGTCGATCAAGGGCACTTGCTCATCCAAAAGGACCTTCAATTTCATAAGGTCTGGGTTGAATTGTCCCGCACCAGATCCGCGGCGCAAGGGAAGGGTGCGGCTGTAAAAAATGTCAAATCGCTTGCGCAAGTCGTCCAAGTACGGCTGTCCGCCGTCCTCAACGTCATCAATTGCGTCTTGCAGCTTGAGATATTCGATCTCTAACTGCGCCGATAGGTATTCTTGTTGTCCCTGCTTTGCGACGCTCAGATTGCCAACATAAGACCAGACATTGAACGACAGATAGCTGATGGCAATGCAACCAGCCAAAATGATCATTGAGGCTGAGCCAAAGACCATACGCAAAGGACGCCCTCCGAACGGGCGCATGAGCGGATTTGAGGACGGCCTCATGGGTTAGTTAACTAGTAGGCGAGTGAGCTGCCAGATGGATCGCGAATAGACCGTTTCGGTTTGGTAGCGCTTGTTGCCATCATAGGGATAGACGATCCGAAGCGGACCTTTGCTGCGCCTGCTCATTGTCGCCCCATTCTGGAGGTAGGCGATGATAGGGCCGTTTTCGACGGCATCACTGACGGGGATGGCAACTGCGTAATCATCCACTGCTACAGCAAGCATTTTGCCTTCTGAAATGTTGATGCTGTCCAACAGATCTTTCAAGGGCACGCCTTTGAATTCTTGTATGCCATGGCTCCAGATCGTTTTGGTTGAAAAGGTAACGGGATCGAAAGCCATCATATCTTCTAGCGTGAAGTGATACTCTTTTTGATCATGATCGATGGATAGAACAATTGGATCAGTCTCTGAATGCGCGAGCATCACAGAGGCGATCAGCGCCATAAGCGCGCTCATCAGGGTAGAGAGAGGATGGAATTTGAACATTGAGTGTTCCTTTCGCCCCGGTGTTACCGTGTTGTTCAGTTAGGTGGGACGAGGTATCGGGATAGCCCTCATATACTTTCGTATAGGCTCTTTGCATGCCGTTTGCGGAAGCACCTTTGATACCTCGGCATATCGTTCGATTGGGGTATCTTGTGTCAGGCAATTTTTCCTGAAAGCTGAAAGGCCACAGCAGTGGCAAAGTTGTTTCAAAACTTGTTTCGGCACGCGCAGATCGTCCTTGCGGCCCCCGAAGAAACCCGTTGCGTCCCTACCGAAAGGATCCTTCCATGGGGTTGAGAATTCTCGTTGCCGATGACCATGAATTGGTCCGCGATACGATCGCAATGTTCCTGGAGTCGGATGGTACAGGGCAGGTAATACAAGCAGGGACTTTGGATGACGCGCTTAAGCTAATGAAGTCGCACGGCGCCTTTGATCTGGTACTGCTTGATTATACGATGCCGGGGATGCGTGGACTTGAAGGGCTTAAAGCGGCCCTAAAGATCAGCGGTGGTAACCCTGTGGGCATAATCTCTGGCACCGGTACGCGGCTTGTGGCGCAGCAAGCGCTCGATTTGGGTGCTGCGGGCTTCTTGCCCAAAACCATGCCAGCCAAGAGCCTCGTGAACGCAGTAAAGTTCATGGCAATGGGCGAGGTGTTCGCTCCGGCTGATTTTATGTCCGGCAAAAACGACGCGCCTGAGACCGACTTTGAAAAGTCGCTGTCTGATCGGGAACGGCAGGTGCTCCGTGGGGTGCTTGCGGCCAAGTCCAACAAAGAAATTGCCATAGACTTGGATCTGCAGGAGCCGACGATCAAGCTACACGTTAAGACGCTGTGCCGAAAGCTAGATGCCAAAAATCGCACCGATGCGGCGATGATTGCGCGCGACGCAGGCTTTGCCTAGCGGCGCACAAACGCCTTTTTAGCTAAGTAAACAACACGCGTACCATCAGGTGCGCGTGTTTTTCGTTGTAACTGGCCCCTGCCAGGCATGCAGCGCATTCTTGTACCCAAAAGAATAGCCTCTGACCTGTCAGGACGGCATTGCCCTCCCATCGGCCCCCAAAAATTCCATTCAGTTCCGGCAGATTGCAAGGGCATCGCAGCTACCCGATGCGATGTTTGAAATCCGGTTTAGCCGGTCTTGAAGGAACCACGATATGTCTGAATGTCCTCCCATCCGTCGGCGCCATGCGACAACTGCCCTGACGATCGCTGCTGCCACGTGTTTATGCGCGAATGCAGCTGTGGCCCAAGCGCTCGAAAGCGAATTTTCGTTTTCGATTATCGAGACGGATGCACAGGGCCAAGAGCAACAGGTTGAGCGTGATGACGTCGAACCTGGTGAAATGATCGAATATACCGTGCGCCACGAAAACACGAGCGATGCAGCGCTACAGGGCCTTGTCATCCGGGCACCGGTTCCCGTTGGTGTCACGCTGAAGCCGGACGCCGAGTTTAGCTCCATTCCTGCCCGTTTCGAAGTCCAAGCCGAGCTTGACCCTGAGCAAGAAGGACTTGAGTGGGCCGCTCTTCCGGCGATGCGGCGTGTGGCGGATGCCCAAGGCACCCTTATCGATGAGCCACTGCCGAACGATGCGATCGTTGCTGTGCGATGGACCTTGGATGCACCGCTGCCCGCGGGCGGAACAGCCCTCAATGGCTACCGCGTACAGGTCAACTGATCGCGTCCGCCTCTTTTCTTTTCCCTCATCATACCCCTCAAAAGGCACTGATTGAATGACACAAAAATCCACCTTGATCCGCTCTGTAAGTGCAGCGGCAGTATTGGTCACCGCGTTCTCGGCGGCTGCGCAGGCCGCCCCACAGGCAGGTGCTGTCATCGGCAACCAAGCTGTTGCGACCTACGAAAACACCGCTGGCGACACGATTACCATCACCTCTAACACCGTCGAGACGATTGTCCGTCAGATTGCAGGCGTCACACTAACCTCTGACACCTCAGAGAACATCGCGCCGGGCGGCAAGGCATTCTTGCCCCACATCGTGACCAACGTCGGCAACGGGGCAGATGCCTTTACGCTGAGCGTTTCGGAAAATGACACAGGCACGTTTGATGCGCAAAACTTGGTGTTCTATCCGGATGCGAACATGGATGGTGTCGCGGACAGTGCAACGCCGATCACAGAAACACCTTTGCTGGCCCCCGGTGAGCAGTTTGGCCTGATTATTGAGGCGACTGCCGGATCCACAGCTAGTGGCACAGACACGATGACCGTGACCGCCGCCTCTCAGCTGGATAGTGCGACGACAGATACCAACACCGATACGCTGACGGTTTCGAGCGGAGCGATCATTGAATTGGTCAAATCGATGGTGGCGGCGGACGACAACGCCAACAACCGCATCGATGCAGGCGATTTGGTGACCATCATGCTGGCCTACTCAAGCACGGGTTTGACTGATGCAACAAACTACAAGGTGACGGATGTGCTGGACGATGGTCTTGCCTATGTCGCGGGCTCGGCGCGTTGGTCCGATGCACCGGACGCCTTGAACGACAGTAATAGTTTTTCTGATATCGATGCGACCAACGGCAGCGGGAACAACATCTTTTGGAACTTTAATGATGACGATACCGTCGATTTCAGCATCGATCGCGTGGCGTCAGGGCGTACAGGCAGTGTGACGTTCCAAGCGCGTATTACATCCGCAGCGGATGCGGGCGTCATTGCCAACACCGCGACCCAATCTGTTGAAGGGGCCGATTTCCCGAACTCAAACACCGCGACAATCATTGTTGATGCCGACTTTGATGTCGACATCTCAGACCAGTCACCAGACGCTTCGGTCGCCTCCGGTACGGATGATGGCACGAGCGGCGATGACACCGTTACTGAAACCGAAAATGTCTATCAAGGTGGTGTGATCCGCCAAGAATTCGTGATCACCAACGAATCCAATCAATCTGACAGCCTGTCGGTTTCGGTGCTGGATGACAGCAACAATACGTATCCCGCAGGCACCACGTTCCGCATCGTTGGGGCAGATGGGATCACGCCTGTGATTGGCTCTGTGGGTCCACTTGCGATTGGTGAAAGCGCGAAGGTCACTCTGGTCGCTACGCTGCCCTCGGATGCGACCCCGGTTGCCGCTAGCACGACATCAACGCCAACTTACCAAATTTCTCTTGAGACAAAATCCGATACCTCCGGAGCCGCCGATACATCAGTTGCGGCCTTTATGGGCGCAGTGCTGGCATCCAGTGTGGACTTGGAAAACACTGTCACGGGCAGCGAAGGTGACGGTGCCAATCCCCGCGATGGGTCCGCCCCATGGATTGTCAGCGAAGACAGCACCCAAACCACACCGTCTTTGGGTATCGCGCCGGGTGATGCTTATACCTTTGAGATGAACGTTGAAAACAACGGTGGCACTTCGGACAGCTACAATATCTCGCTTGCCAACACCTTGCCCGCGGGCTGGACCGTAGAGTTCCGCGATGCTTCGGGCTCAATCATCACCAATACCGGCACCATTCCAGAAGGGGGCACCGGCACATTCAGCGTCATTGTCACCCCGGCCGAGGATGCTGTGGCCGGCGACACAGAGGTCGATATCCAAGTCCAAAGTGCAGTCTCGGGGCAATCCGACCGCATCGTGAATGCCATCCGCGTGCGCAACATCTATGATGTGAGCATTGTGTCGGATCAAACTGTCCAAGCTTCTCCGGGTGGGGTCGTCGACATTGCGCACACCATCACCAACAACGGCAACGTCACAATCACCTCTGGTACGATTTCGGATGCAGGTCTTAGCAATTTCTCTGGCGCGATCTTTAGGGATGTGAACAACAACGGCGCAATTGATGCCGGTGATGCGGTCATCGACAACTTTGATGATCTTCCCTCGGGCTTGGCGGCGGGTGATACGTTGAGCGTGATCTACCGTGTCCAAAGCCCATCAACTGCGACTGCTGGCGTTTCCGAAGTGGCAACGCTGAGCTTGGGCCAAACGCTGAACGGGATCACCGACAGCGATATCACACCCGGCGATAACACGGTGGACGATACCATCACGATCGTGACGGGCGATGTCACCCTGCAGAAGTACCAGTACATCGACGCCACATGTGACGACAACGGCGACACCGGCGGAACCTTTACCAAGACACGCCTGAATGTTGAGCCTGGCCAATGTATCCGCTACCGCATTGTCGCGGAAAATACGGGTGCCTTTGCTGCGACAGAGGTGAACATTTTCGACAGCGCACCAGCCTATACCGCAATCACCCAATGCGCCGGGGATTGTGACGCGGCAATGTCGCCTTCGGGGACGCCAACACTCAGCAGCACGAGCATTTCTGGCACCTATGCAGAGGTTCTTCCAGGTGGGTCTGTTGCCCTCGAATTCACGGTAGCCGTCGACAACTAATCCCGCTCATGCAGCACCGAAACCAAAACCCCCGCAAGCCAAGCTTGTGGGGGTTTTCTGATTTGTCGGCCCTCGCGGCCAATCCTTACTATCCCTTTGGGTAGGCGTTTGCCTGTTTGCGTCAGCCCCATAGCCCTTCGCCCCCCGGCGCACAGCCTCATAGGCTGGCACAAATACCCTTAATGACGAAAGCCGGTGTGATGCGTGATTGCCAAACCCGGAAACTCCGAAGGGCGGCACTATGCACAATTCCACAAGCTTTGGATGTATCCGCACGCGTCGCGCCATGAACGTGGGGCAACAAGCGATATCTTGCAGCGCGCGCTTTATCGTGGCTTGTGCTGCGGCTGTTTTTATCTCGACCGTGCAAAGCAGCCAGGCGCAATTGCCGCCCGCGGATACGTTGATCCGCAACGTCGCCGAGGCCACATATTTTAATCCGTCCATCGGGGTTCGTGAGACCATTCAATCCAACGAAGTCGTAGCGCGTGTGGCCCCGGTGCCTGCACTGGACGCAAACGGTGCAACGACGCTGCGTTTGTCGCGCGGCGCGCTCGAGCAGTTTCAGTTCCAAGTCGAAAACACCGGCAACACTGTGCTGGAACTTAGCCCGTCCATCGGCTTGGCGGGCGATGCGACCACGATTGAAGAGGCAACTCTTTATCATGACTTGGACGGCAACGGCGTGATTGACCCACAAGAGCCCACTTTGTCGCCAGGTGATACGCTTTCGCTTGAAATGTCTGAGCAGGCCAACCTGATCTACGCTTTCGAAGTGTCCTCTGGCGCGGGTGTGGGGCAGAGTGTGAATGCAACACTGACAGCCACGGCGTCGTCCGACCTGAGCGCGAGTGTAACAAGCACCCTCACAATCACCGACACAGCGCTGGAGTTGAGCAAACAGCAGGAGGTTCGGTTCGTCGAGGATAGGACCTCGCTGATCTATCAGCTGCAACTACGCAACAATTCTGAACAGGCAATCCCTGCCTACGATGCGGTGGACGGTGCGGATATCTTGATCGATGGGGCACCAGCCGCAGGTGTTTTGATTTCGGATGCTGTGCCGTTGAACACTATGTTTGAGGCCATAGAGATGCAGGGCGGCATGACCGCTTTGTATCACCTGAGCGGCGCGCCTGCGCGCTCCTATGTAAGTGCGGCCCCACTATTTGCAGCTTTGATTGATGAAGTTGCCTTTTTTGCCGAAGGCGAATTTGCCGTTGGTCGCGCAGCTGATGTGGCTTTCTCGGTACAGGTGGACGCGGGCCTTTCGCCCGTGAACATCGACAACACAGCGGCGACCTACGTGGTGAATGGGGCCGAGACATACACCCAACGGTCCAACACTGTGACGTATCAGACCCCTGTTGAGGGCACTGGCACCATCTCTTTCGTGGACCCTATCACACGGAGCGTTGTGCGATTTGGAAACACACAAAGCGACGCGCGTGTTCTCGTTAACGCGACAGCGTGCAACACAAGCGCTAACACCGATATCGTGCTCATTACACTTCTGAACGCGGCCACCGGCGATCGTGAAACGGCCATCGCACGCGAAACCGGGGGTGATACAGGGGTCTTTGAAACTGCGCTGATCCCTCTTGCAGAAATGATTGAGACGGTTGCGGGTGACGCGGTGGTCTCGGTGAATACGGCGGATACCGTAGAAGCCAGCGCATTTTGCGGGATCTCCCGCATGAGGACCGCTTTGCAGATGGGCGCCGCCCGGACCGTGTTCAACGCGATGAACAACACACCGATTGAGGACATCACGGTTGTCCTGCTGGATGCGGTCAGCGGCGCCGAAGTGGCGCGGACCGTCAGCAACCAACAGGGGCTTTACGCCTTTGATCGGATTGCACCCGGTGAGTACCGCTTTGACATCGACAATGCGCCTCAGTGGCGTTTCCCAACCGTGCGTGCCGCCTTGCCTGGGTATGAGCGTACCGTGACACCAGCCGGTCGCGGGGCACCATTCACGCACGACGGGGGACGGGTTTTCGTCTCGGACCTGCCGCTTGATCCTTTTTATGCGACCCCACTCGCATTGACGAAAACAGCGCAGCGCGATGGCGTTTCGACCGGCGAATTCCTGCGCTATAACATCGATATCTCTAACAACATGTATCAGGCGCTGATCAACGCCGAGATCGCGGACACCCCCGATGCTGGTCTCAGCTTTGTCGAAGGTTCCGCCCGTCTTGATGGCCAGCCGATCGCCGATCCAAGCGTGGCATCCGACGGTACGCTAACGTTCGATCTGGGCAATCTGATGCCAATCTCGAACCAAGAGTTGACCTACCTGACACGTGTGTCTGCTGCGGCATCAGAAGGTGCGCTGGAAAACGTGGCCATTTTGAGCGGTAATCAAGCGGGTGCAGGGACACGGCGGCAGTCGCCGCCTGCGCGTGCGATTGTGGAACTGAGCAATGGCTCAGGCGTGTTCTCCCGTGAGGGTACAATTATCGGCACCGTCTTCATGGATTGTGATGGCAACGGCCTGCAAGGTGATGCCTCTGAGCCCGGCATCCCAGGTGTGCGTCTGGTGACCCAGGATGGCCTGTTTGTGGTGACCGACAAAAACGGCAAATACTCACTGCGCGGCCTGCGTCCTGTGACCCATGCTCTACAAATCCAACGCCAAACTCTGCCAACCAACGTAGAAATCGCGGTGACGCGCACCAATGATCTGCGCATGGGTGGATCGCGGATTGTACCATTGCGGCGCGGCGAAGTGCGGGCTGAGAATTTTGCAGCTGGCATGTGCACCCAAGCGACCCTGGACAGCGTTTCAAAGCGCCGCGCCCAGTTTGATGCGGATGGAAATTCGGGCCTGTCTCATCCGCGGGCGCTTGGCTTTAACCAAGATGGTCGTCGCACTGTGACTGCGCGGTCTGAGGCAGGTGCGGCCACGACGACCCAAATCGTTGGCAACATGGTGCAAGAAGACATGCACACCGAGGCCGCTACGACAGGCCCGGCACGCGTGCAAAAGACGCTTGAGCAACTGGTGGAAACACTCGACCCAACCATCGCTTTCTTGGACGCGCCCGAAACCGGCGCGGTTGCGTCGCGCACGCACAGTTTTCGTGTAAAAGGTCCTGCCGATCTGAACCTAGAAGTTTTGATCAATGGCACTGCCGTCGCACAAGACCGCGTTGGTGAGCATGCCTTGTCACGGTCGCGTAATGTGCAGATCATTCAGTTTGTTGCGACCAAGCTGCGGGCAGGGGCCAATACGTTGGTGCTGGTTGGCCGTGATGCCTTTGGGATTGAACGGCAACGGACCGCCATAACGCTTGCGGCACCGGGCGAGCCTGCAAACATCGACATCATTGTGCCGAAAGTTGCGAGCGCTGATCCGAATACGCCGATCCCTGTTGCGATCCGTATCCTTGATGCCTCTGGCATGGTGGTGCCTGCATCGGCCGTGATCACACTTCAGGCGCGGACTGCGCGCTGGGACGTAACGGACATCCGTCCCGAAACACCCGGCCTGCAAACCTTTTTCGACAACGGCGAAGCGATCGTGAACTTGATCCCGCCCCAAGCTTCCGGCCCAGAAACCATTACTGCCATCAGTGGTTTTGGCAAAGCCGAGGCAAAGGTGACATTCACGCCCAACTTGGAAGACCGCATTTTAGTCGGTGTCATCGAGGGGGCTGTGGTCTTGGGCGGTGGCGCAAATGGATCTCTGCTGCCGGCCGACCGTTTCAGCCATTTCGAAGACACAACAACTGGTCTGAACGGGGCGCTCTATTACAAAGGGGCGATTGCTGGTGCGGCCTTGCTCACCCTGCGGTACGATTCCGATGGCGATACCGAAGACCGCCTGTTCCGCGATATCGACAGCGAGGCATACTATCCCGTTTACGGGGATACGTCCGAGACAGGCTTCGACGCGCAATCCTCCAGCAATCTGTTCGTCAAAATTGAGCGGGGTCAGTCCTATATGCTCTATGGTGACATCGCGGTTGAGCCGAAATCTACGGCCCTCAAGCTAGGCGGAGAGCGCCGCGTCGCGACCGGGGCAGAGGTGTTTTGGGAAAACGAACGGCTATCGGTTTCTGCCTTTTCGGTGCAAACGGACCAAACCCAAAAAGTGGCTGAGATCGCAGGCCGCGGCGTGTCTGGTCCCTACGATCTGGCCCTTGGTGGCTACGTGACTGGCTCTGAGCGGGTTGAGATCATCGTGCGGGATGCCGAGGGTGGAGATATCTTGTCGTCCACGCCTCTGCGCCGGGGCACTGACTACCTGCTGAACTACTTCACCGACACGATTACCTTTGATACCCCGCTGCGTCAGTTTGATTTCGATGGCAATCCGGTGTCGGCCCGCGTGACGTATGAGGTGAAAGCCGACCAAGCCGAGCGTTACTGGCTTTATGGCGGTGAAGCCGCCTACCAGCTGAACGAGCGTACTGAAATTGGTATGCGTATGGTGAATTCTGACGGCACACGCGGCCTCGAAACACGGAGCCGTCTGCGCGCTGCATACGTCCGCCAGTCACGCCTGAACGGTGACGTCTGGGAAGCCGAGATCGCGCATAGCGAAGATGGTCTTGGGGAAACTGATCAGGCGGCACGCCTATTCTATGAGCGTAAGGATGGCCAAGACCGCCTGCAATTTGAGGCAATCCATGCCGGCCGCAACTTTGATGCAGGTGATGGGATCACCCGCGCCGGGGCGTCTCAGGTGCGGTTGTCCTTTGACACTGAGTTGAGCGCACGCAAAACACTTGGACTGAGCGCGGAATACACGCGGGACCAGGTGGGCGATACTCAAGACATGACGTTCGAAGCACTCTATGGGCACCGTTTCAATGACGGCTTCCTCAGTCAGTTTGGTTTGGCTGTTTCACGCGATAGCCGCGCAACAGGGACCACCAATGAAGCGGCCATCAAATTGGGTGGTGCTTGGACGCCAACGGATCAACCCGGCACCCGCGCAGAAGCCAGCCTACATCTGCCTGTTGCCGGAAACAGCACCCAAGATACCAAGCTTGTGTTTGGTGTGTACCGTGATTTGGAAAACGGCGCGCGCACCTTTGAGGAAGCTGAACTGATCTTTGCACCAAACGGAATGACCACGCGTGTGCGTGTCGGCGGCGAGTATAAGTTCAATGAATGGCTTTCCGGTGCAACGGAACTGACCAAGACCGCGTCCGATGTCGAAGAGACCGTGATCCAGAATATCGACATGGAATGGGACGTTGGTGAAGCATGGACCATCAGCGCAGGTCTGGAACATGCCCGCAAAGTCGAAAGCGGTGAAGACGCTCTGACCAGCCTTGCATTCGGGCTTGAGTGGGCGGGCCCTGAGAACCGCTATGTCGGAGACGCGGATTTTGATACCACATGGGAAGAAACCGGTCGCACCCATTACACCAGCGTGGGTTTTGCCACACAGGCCACTCCAGACCTGGCCATTCTCGCGCGTGGGCGCGTGGCGCTGGATAACCGCAACGACGCGCGTGTGCTGCGTACTCGGGCGCGTGTGGGGGCTGCATATCGCCCGCTCGCGGACCCACGGCTCGACGTGCTGGCTTGGTATGAGGCTCAGATTGAGGACCGGGGCGAACGTACCGAAACGCACCTTTGGTCCATTGATGGAAGCTTTGAGGCGACCGATGATCTGCGCCTAAACGGGAAATATGCTGGCCGCTATCAACATGCGGAACTTCAAGGCAACTCCTCAGCCAAAGCAACAACGCAGTTGGCGCAGGCGGGTCTTGCGCTCGATTTCTTGAAAGACCGCCTCCAATTGGGTGTGAATGGCGCATATCTTTTTGATGATGCGGGCAATTCTACCCAAGGGTTGGGTCTGGAACTGGGCTTTACGCCTGCGGAAGGAACACTGATGGCGCTGGGCTATAACCACAGCAGCGGCCAAGTGTCAGGACAGTCGGAGTTGTACCAAGAGGGCGCATATCTGCGGGTGACGCTGCTTTTGGGTGATGGGTTGGCGTCGGCGCTGGACGGGTTTTGGAACAATTGACGTTCGTTACCCCAATTCACGTGGCGCTAGACGAACCCGACCTTGTACCATGATTGATCAATCTCGAAGGCTTTGAGATGCAAAGCTCTTTAGTGGCATCGGTCATACCTCATCAGACATCTTCATATGGTAAATGGTGACGCAACGTTTCGTTCAGTTATAACTGAACGAAATTGATAAAAGTATCACCCACGCTTAGATATTCGACAAACAGTAGGAGCTTTGCATGTCTGACCACCTGTCACACGACCCCGTTCGTAGCGACTTCATCGAGAAGACTGGGCTGACTGCCCAAGCCGATGGGCTGCCACGCATTGCGGGGCGTGTCTTTGGGATGCTGATCTACGACGGTGACGTTGTTTCCTTCGGTGATCTGGCGACCAAGCTTCAGGTTAGCCGTGCCAGTATCAGCACCAGTATTCGCATTCTCGAAGAAAGAGGGCTGGTTAAGCGCCTCACCAAGCCTGGTGAACGTGGTGACTTCTTTCAGCTTGCGCCGAACCCTTATGCGACAATGCTCGAAGGTATTCAGAAACGAAACCGTGCGATCCAACGCGACATAGCGGAGACGATCCAGAGCCTTCCTGAGGGTGCCGGAGCGGTGGAACGCCTGACAGCGCATGCAGATTTTTATGCGTCGTTGGATGCCGCAGTCGCTTTGGCGCTGAGGGAACTCAACTCCTCCAACGATACCATGCAGGGGCAACAGCCCGTAGCCTCAAAGGATCTCACCGATGACTAATAGCACTGATATCGCTGAACCTCACGTTGCAGAAACCCATGACGTGTCAACTGACGGGCCCGCAGATGAACCCCAACGGCTAACATTTGCCTCCGATCAGGGGGCATCCAGATCAACTTGGGTTGCTGCCCTTTTGGTGGTCCTGATCGTGGGCTGGATGGGCAGCGGGTTTATCTTTCCCACGCATGACACAGGTCCCGTCATCGCACGTGCAGACCCGCAGCCTGTTGCAGTGGCTGTGGCCACGTCCATGGCGGAAACCGTCACCCAGTTCTATCAGGCTGAGGGGCAAGCCCTGCCAGATCGAGATACCATGATGCGGGCTGAAACCTCAGGTGATATCGCGCAGGTGCTGGTGGCAAAAGGACAAGATGTGTCGGCAGGGGATGTCATTGCCCGCTTCGATCCGACCAACAACATTGCGGACGCCAACCGTGCGGCTGAGGCTTTGATCCAAGCACAACGAGAGTTCGATAATGCCGAACAACTGTTGGATCGTGGTGTGGCCACAACGGACCGTGTGGTTCAGGCCCGGGCGGCACTGGCATCTGCACAGGCGCAAGTCACGGCCGCCGCGCAAGCCGCAAAGGCACTGACCATTACAGCGGCCTTTGATGGACGTATTGAGACGCTGAACCTTGATGAGGGCGAATTTGTCTCTGCTGGCACCGAAGTCGGTCGTCTGGTCGATATCACGCCGCTTACGGTTGCCATTCAGGTACCGCAGCAGTCTCTGACCCGTTTGTCGGTTGGCCAACCTGCAACGGTGCGTTTCATCACAGGTGAAGAACGTGCAGGTGTGGTCACCTTTGTGGGTACGTCCGCTGCATCGGAAACCCGCACGTTTCTAGCCGAAATTGAGGTCGAGAATGAGGATGGTGCGATCCCTGCGGGCATCTCTGCTGAGGTTATTATCCCAACGGGCGAAGTCACCGCGCACTTCCTGTCACCATCTATCGTATCGCTAAACGCCGAGGGTGCATTGGGCGTCAAAACAGTCAACGCGGACAACGTGGTAGAGTTCTTTGAAATTCAGGTCGTAAAGGCACAGATCGATGGGATTTGGGTCACAGGCCTGCCTGAAAACGTTGACATCATCACCGTCGGCCAAGGCTTTGTGAATGAGGCCGAGATCGTCGCGCCTATGGCAGGGGAGCAACGTAAATGAGCGCCCTGATCGATTTCGCATTCTCACGGTCCCGCGTCGTGGTCATGGCTTTGATCATGATCCTGTCCGTGGGGGCTTATGCCTACGTTTCAATCCCCAAAGAGGCCAACCCTGAGGTGCCGTTGCCACTGTTCTACGTCTCCACGGGCCTTGACGGGATCAGCCCGACCGATGCTGAACGTCTGTTGCTGGAACCGATGGAAACAGAGTTCGGGTCCATCTCGGGCTTAATGTCGATGAACTCTGACGCCACCGAAGGCTTCGCATCGATCCAGCTTGAGTTTGCACCAGGCGGCGACAACCAAGAGGCGTTGGATAAGGTACGTGAGGCCGCGGATCGTGCCCAAGGCGATCTGCCCGAAGACGCCCGTGATATCACCATCACGGAAATTAACACCGCCCTCTTTCCGATCATCACGGCCATCCTGTCTGGCCCCGTGCCAGAGCGGACACTGAACGATCTGGCCAACGAGATGCAGGAAGAGATCGAAGGTCTGGGCGGCGTGCTAGAGGTCGACATTGGGGGCCAGCGGTTCGAGTTTCTGGAGGTCCTGATCGACCCGACGGTGTTTGAGACTTACAACTTATCTTTCGACGAACTTATAGGGCAAATCCAACGCAACAACCGCCTGATCGCGGCGGGTGCCATTGAGACGGGGGCAGGGCGGATTGTGCTGAAGGTTCCCGGGTTGATTGAAGACCTTGGGGACGTCATGGCAATGCCCGTGAAAGTGCGTGGCGATGCCGTTGTCACCTTTGGCGATGTGGCCACGATCCGCCGCACCTTCGAAGACCCCTCATCTTTTGCCCGTATCAACGGCCAGCCTGCTCTTGCGTTAGAGATCACCAAACGATCTGGGGCCAACATCATCGACACAGTAGATGAGGTGAAGGCACTGGTTGAGGTGCTGCGCGCTGATTGGCCCGACAGTGTTGAGGTCACCTATCTGCAAGACCAATCCGTACAGGTCAAAGACATGTTGTCTGACCTTGAGGCGAACGTGATCGCCGCTGTCATTCTTGTGATGATCGTTGTGGTTTTTGCCCTCGGTATACGTTCGGCGCTACTGGTGGGCCTGTCTATTCCTGGTGCCTTTTTGGCAGGTGTTGTGGCCCTCTGGGCGATGGACTTCTCGATGAACATCATCGTGCTGTTCGCGCTGATCCTTGTTGTCGGGATGCTGGTGGATGGGGCGATTGTCACCACTGAATTGGCGGATCGAAAGCTGCAAGAAGGCCAGCCCGCAAAGCAAGCATACTCTGAGGCTGCCAAACGGATGGCATGGCCCATTATCGCGTCGACTGCGACGACATTATCCGTGTTCTTTCCACTGCTGTTTTGGACGGGGATGGTGGGTGAGTTCATGAAGTATCTCCCCATCACGGTCATTCTGACCCTCTCGGCCTCGCTGTTTATGGCGCTGGTCTTTATCCCCGTTATGGGGGGGCTTATCGGCAAACGCCCGCCGCAGTCTGCAAAGGCGAAGGCCGCGCTTTATGCGGCTGAAATCGGTGATCCCCGTGACATGGCTGGGTTTACGGGCGGCTATGTGCGGCTGTTGGAATGGGCGATCACACGTCCGGCTGCCACGCTGCTACTGGCCGTGGCTCTACTGCTTGGCGGGTTCGGTGCCTACGGGCAGTTCGGCAAAGGCGTCAGCTTTTTCCCATCCATCGAACCTGACTTCATGCAGGTGCAGGTTCGCGCCCGTGACAACTTCTCAATCTTCGAAAGGGACGCACTGGTACGAGCAGTCGAGGACCGCATCCTACCCTACGAAGAGATCGCCAGCATCTATGCACGGTCTTTGATGTCCGCAGGCCAAGGCGACGAAGAAACCATCGGCACGTTGCAGTTGGAACTCATGCCTTGGGACACCCGTCGCACCGCCGCAGAAATTGGCGTGGACATTCGTGAAAGCGTATCCGACATCGCGGGCATCGACGTGCAGGTGCAAACTGAAAGTGGTGGCCCCACAGCTGGAAAACCCGTGAACCTTCAAATCACGGCCCGCAATCCCGACGTGCAGGTCGAGGCGGTGCAACAAGTGCGTGACATCATGGATGGTCTTGGCGGGTTCACCGATGTAACAGACACGCGCCCTGTGCCCGGCGTTGAGGTGTCGATCCTTGTTAACCGTGCAGAGGCGGCAAGGTTTGGAGCAGATGTGAGCCTGCTCGGTCAGGCAGTTCAACTGCTCACCCAAGGTATCACAGTGGCTGACTATCGCCCCGATGACGTCGATGGCAGCCTTGATATCCGTGTGCGCTTTCCCCGCGAAGAACGCACTTTGGCGGAACTTGGCGGTCTTCGTGTGCCAACAACATCGGGGCTGGTCCCCATCTCAAACTTTGTGACCTTTGCCCCGTCTGAACGCACAGGCGTTATCCGCCGTATTGACGAAAAACGGGTGGCAACCATTGAGGCCAATGTCGCACCTGGCATTCTGGTCAACGATCAGGTCACGGCGCTCACAGCTGCTCTGAACGCCGCCGATCTGCCCGATGGGGTTGAGTTCAGCTTTGCTGGTGAGGCCGAGGATCAGGCCGAAAGCATGGCCTTCCTCGTCGGGGCTTTCATTACCGCGATCTTCCTGATGTTCGTGATCTTGGTCCTACAGTTCAACAATTTCTACCAAGCCTTCGTCGTTATGTCGGCCATTGTGTTCTCGATCGCGGGTGTGCTGCTTGGGCTCCTCGTCACCGGACGTCCATTTGGTATCGTCATGGGCGGTATCGGGGTCATCGCTTTGGCGGGGATCGTCGTGAACAATAACATCGTGTTGATCGATACCTACAACGACCTCAAGCGCTCCGGCCAATCGCCGTTGGAGGCGGCCCTACGCACAGGGGCGCAACGTTTGCGGCCCGTGATCCTGACATCGGTCACAACAGCCCTTGGCCTGATGCCGATGGTGATCGGCGTGAACCTGAACTTCTTCACCCGCGAAATCGTCTACGGCGCACCGTCAACGCAGTGGTGGACCGAGCTGTCATCGGCCATCGCAGGGGGGCTGGTGATCGCCACGATCCTCACGCTGATAGTAACACCTGCCATGCTGATGCTGGGTGAGAGGCGGGCCAATCGCAGTGTTCCGACCGAAAGCCTGTCCGCATGAAACGCATTGTGATCGTCATCTTCGTTTATGACGAAGACAAGGCGAGGGACTACTGTCTGGCGACATGAAGTATAGGTGGCGGAGACGAAGGGATTCGAACCCTCGAACGCTTGCACGTTACTCCCTTAGCAGGGGAGCGCCTTCGACCACTCGGCCACGTCTCCGCCGCCGTGTCTAAGGGAGCCTGCGATGGGGAACAAGCCCATAATCTCCGCCAAAGGGCTTATTGCGCCGCTTTTTTATCCTGCGTCTCTGTCTCAAAGTCCGCAGGCGAGTGACGCTCGTGAAGTTGCATCTCTGGCTCACCAAAAGACCGGTTCACCATGCGACCACGCAAAACGGCGGGACGGGCGTCGATACGTTTGGCCCATGCCATCAGGTGGGTGTAGCTTTCGACGTCTAGGAACTCGGCCGCGCTGTACAAGCGGCCCAGAACCAACTGCCCGTACCAAGACCAGATCGCGATGTCCGCGATGGAATACATGTCGCCGGCAAACCACTCATGCTCGGCTAAATGCCGGTCCAGCACGTCTAACTGGCGCTTGGCTTCCATGGTGAAGCGATCAATGGGATATTCAAATTTCTCAGGGGCATAGGCGTAAAAGTGGCCAAATCCACCGCCCAGATACGGGGCGCTGCCCATTTGCCAGAACAACCAGTTAAGCGCCTCGGTCCGGCCTGCATGGTCTTGGGGCAGGAAGGCGCCAAATTTCTCAGCCAGATACAGCAGGATCGCGCCGCTCTCAAACACGCGGGTGGGGGGCTTGGTGGAATGATCCATTAGTGCAGGAATCTTGGAGTTCGGGTTCACATCCACAAAGCCCGAGCCGAACTGATCGCCTTCCATGATCCGGATGAGCCACGCGTCATAGTCGGCCTCTTTAATCCCGGCTTCCAGCATTTCCTCCAGCAGGACGGTGACCTTGACGCCGTTTGGCGTGGCCAAGGAATACAGCTGCAAGGCATGCGCGCCCACGGGCAACTCGGCGTCTTTGGTGGCGCCTGCGATGGGGCGATTGATGGGCGCAAATTCACCGCCAGAGGCGGCATCCCAGGTCCAGACTTTGGGGGGCGTGTAGGTCATAGAAGGCTCCGATATATGCTGGGCGGTTAGATAGGGCTGGCCGATCCATTTGATAGGGGCAGGGCGCATATTGCCCCACCACAACGAAAAAGCGCGGCTCACAAAAGCCGCGCTTTAGGGTCATCTGACCAAAATCGCTTGGCTTTTATGTGTTGAACAAGAAGTGGAGCACATCGCCGTCTTTCACGACGTAGCCCTTGCCCTCTGCCCGCATTTTGCCAGCTTCTTTGGCGGGTTGCTCGCCGCCCAATGACACGAAGTCATCATAAGCAATCGTCTCGGCACGGATGAAACCGCGCTCAAAATCCCCGTGGATCACGCCTGCCGCTTGGGGGGCCATGGTGCCATGTGGGATGGTCCATGCACGGGCCTCTTTGGGGCCGACGGTGAAATAGGTTTCCAGCTTTAGCAGCGTGTAGCCTGCGCGGATCAGACGGTCCAACCCGGCTTCCTCAAGGCCCATTTCCTCTAGGAACATGGCGGCCTCATCGGCGTCCAACTGGCTGATTTCTTCCTCAATCGCGGCCGAAATAATCACATGCGAAGCACCTTGGGCCGCGGCCATCTCTGCCACTTGCGCGCTAAAGGCGTTGCCCGTCGCGGCAGATCCTTCATCCACGTTGCACACGTAAAGGATCGGCTTTGAGGTCAGAAGTTGCAGCAACTTCCACGCCTTCGCGTCGTCGGCGTCTACCTCAACCATCCGTGCGGGCTTGCCGTCTTCTAGCATCGCAAGCGCCACTTTCAGCAAACGCTCCTGCTGAACAGCTTCCTTATCGCCGCCGCGCACCTTGCGGCTTAGCCCCTGAAGGCGTTTTTCAATGCTTTCCATATCGGCCAGCATCAGCTCGGTCTCAATGGTTTCGGCATCTTCAACCGGGTTCACGCGGCCATCCACGTGGGTGATGTCGTCGTCTTCAAAACACCGCAGAACGTGGGCGATCGCGTCGGTTTCGCGGATGTTGGCCAAAAACTGGTTGCCCAGACCTTCGCCCTTGGACGCACCCTTCACCAGCCCGGCGATATCAACGAACGACATGCGCGTAGGGATGATCGATTTGGACTGCGCCAACTCAGCAAGCGTATCAAGGCGCGCGTCCGGCACGGGCACGTCACCGACGTTCGGCTCAATCGTACAAAACGGAAAGTTCGCCGCGGCTGCCGCCGCCGTTTTGGTGAGCGCGTTGAACAGGGTGGATTTGCCCACGTTCGGCATCCCGACAATACCCATTTTAAAGCCCATAACGCTCTCCTAATCACGGTTTCGCTTCCCTCTACGCAAGCGTCCGGGCGGATGCAACTGACATGCGAACCCCGGCTTGCGGTCCAGTTGCTTGCCTTTGGCCCAAAGGTGCCCCAAAAGGCGAAGCGCAGACTTGGAGGAAGCCCACAATGACTCGTATCGACGCCACCTTTGATCGCCTCCGTGCAGAGGGCAAAAAAGCCTTCGTTTCCTACGTGATGGCTGGGGACCCGGATTATGAAACCGCCCGCGACGTGGTGCTGGGTCTGCCCGCAGCGGGCGTTGATATTATTGAACTGGGCGTGCCGTTTACCGATCCAATGGCCGATGGCTCTACAATTCAGTTGGCTGGGCAACGCGCGCTGGAGGCGGGCATGACGCTGGAACGGACGCTCGATATCGTGCGCGAACTGCGGGCGCAGGACGATACCACTCCGGTTGTTCTGATGGGCTACTACAACCCGATCTACAATCGCGGCGTGGATCAATTCCTGATCGACGCAAAAGAAGCGGGCGTTGACGGCCTACTCGTCGTGGACCTGCCCCCCGAAGAAGACACCGAACTGTGCATCCCCGCGCAGAAAGCCGGCCTAAATTTCATCCGCCTCGCGACGCCCACGACTGACAACAAACGCCTGCCGAAGGTGCTGCGAAACACTTCTGGGTTTGTGTACTACGTCTCCATTACCGGGATCACGGGTGCCGCTTCCGCCAGCGCCGAGGTGGTCGCCCCCGAAGTCGCGCGGATCAAATCTCAGACAGAGCTTCCGATTATTGTGGGTTTTGGCATCAAAACCCCCGATGCGGCCCAAGACATCGCAGCCGTCGCGGACGGTGCTGTGGTCGGCTCCGCGATTGTGGAACGTATCGCCCGCGGCGACAGCGTATCGGACGTCTTGGCCTACGTGGCTGACTTGGCCGCAGGCGCCCACCGCGCCTAAGCCCTATTGGGCTGAAACCTGCCTACTTTACCTTTGGTCAAGGCCTGGCGACAAAATAGTGTCGCTCAGCCTTGGCTAACCTGATTAACCTCTGTCCACTGCTAGTGCGTTAACGAGGTTAATTAGATTATGGCAAACGCCATCATAAAACGGTTGGTCAGAAAATCTCTGACAACCCTCCAACCGCTCAAGGTTGGTGACGCGAACGAATCCTATTCACACTCCTTCAACCGCATTTACGACAATGAGATGTGGACCTCGGCGGGGTGCGGCAGCGGCCCGGGCAGTGAGCTGTCCGCCGTGTTGCCTATGTGCGTAAAACTGGCCCGCTTCATTGATCGTGAAAACATTCGCTCCATCGTTGATCTTAGCTGTGGGGGCATGGCGTGGTGGCCCACCGCGCTGGCCTTTGCTCAGTCTGATGTGCGGTTTCACGGGGTCGATATCAGTTCGACGGCGATCAATCGCAACAAGGCGGCGTTGCGCAGCTTTGCCAATATCTCGTTTGAGGTTGGCGACGCGACCTCCTTTGCGCCCGATGCCTGTGATCTGCTTGTTTGCCGTGAAACGATCAATCACCTGCGCCGTGACGATGCCCAGACAATCGTCCAGCGGATGCAAAACCTGCCAAGCCGCTACTTTGCCCTGTCACATTTTGAGGATGCGCAGGAAAACCCGGATGATACCAAACGCGCGCGCAAAACCGGCAGTGCCTTTCGGTATACGGATTGGAACCTGTCCCTGCCGCCCTTCAACCTGCCGGACCCGTTGGTTGAGATTGAAGACCTGCACGGCCGCGTTTTCGCCATCTACAAAGGTGCGACGTACACGCTTTAATCCCCCAACGTGATCTCGAATGGCGCACCCCATCCATGCACACTGTCGTGCGGGATCAGTACCAAACGTTTGGTACCGTCCGGGATGTTCACGCCACCCAGCGACCGTGTAAAGGGCTGCTCCTCAACATGGGGGTGGTGCAATGTCCGGTACCCCAGCTCGGTTCCGTCCGGCAATTGCACGGACCACCCATCGGCATAATGCGCCCAGCCGGTATCGGCGTGGCGTAGCGTGACTGAAATCGTGTGGGTGGCACCCGATTGCACCGCAGTCGCCCGTAGGATTGCAGGCGCATCGGCAAGGCCGGGCAGGGGCGTGATAGGCAGAGCCAGCGCGGTAAGGAAAAGAACATGTCTCATGCTCTTAGGTGTCGCGCAAAGTCTCCCGGGATGTCGATGCAAACTCTCGTGATAGCAATGTGAACGACGCAACAGCCGTGGTGGCGATCAACGCATAGGGCGACAACAACCACCCCAACGCAGCCAATGAAAAATAGATCGACCGTAGTCCACGGTTAAAGTTCACCGCCGCGCGGTTGGCAATTTCGCCGGACTGGCGGGCGCGGGTTTTGGCCTTTGGGTCTGTGATGTCATTCGGCGTCGCGGCCATTGTGATGGCGCAATACCCAAACAACCGATTGGCCCAGACGAATTTCAAGAACGCATGGGTCAACAGGGCGGCCACAGCCAACAGCTTGATCTGCCACAACACTTCCGGGTGGGCCGAAGATGTAAGGTCAACGGCCACCGCATCCAGACTTTGCGTGTTGGACATTAACGCCAAAACCCCACCCAGTGCGATCATACAGCCCGACCCGAAAAAGGCCGTGCCCTCGCGCAGACCATTCATCGTGAGGGCATCAAAGACACGCGGATCACGGGTGATCATCTGCTCCATCCACTCGCGGCGGTATTCATACGTCAGCACAGTGACCGAAGGATAGCGTTTGGGCGGGTGCTCAATCAGCAGCCCCAAAAGCCACCACGTGCCAAACAGCACGCCAACAGCGATCAAATCCAACGGCGCAAATAGCGAAAGGCGGTCCATCATATCCATGATTTCCGTCTATCCCAAGAGAAAGCGCTTGTCAGACGCAAAAATTGGTATAATTTACTTACCAATTCGAACGCCACCGGAGGACGCCCCATGGAAATGCCGAAACCAGACAGTCTTGTGATGTCGAAAAAGGCGGCCCTTGTGGCGCGCCTGTTAGAGGTTTTGCCGCTTGACGCAGTGATCGAGGATGAGGCCGAGACACGCGCCTACGAATGTGACGCACTGACAGCCTACCGTTGCCCGCCCCTATGTGCGGTACTGCCCGCAACAACCCAAGAAGTCTCCGACGTGCTCAAGATCTGTCACGAGATGGATGTACCTGTGGTGCCGCGCGGCTCTGGCACATCGCTTGCGGGTGGGGCACTGCCCACTGCGGATTGCGTGATCCTCGGCGTGGCCAAGATGAATGATGTGCTCGAAGTCAGCTATGAAGACCGCCTGATCCGTGTCCAAACCGGACGCACCAACCTAAGCGTGACTGGCGCCGTTGAGGCAGACGGATTTTTCTATGCACCCGATCCCTCCAGCCAGTTGGCCTGTGCCATTGCGGGCAACATCGCGATGAACTCGGGCGGGGCGCATTGCCTAAAGTACGGGGTCACGACCAACAACCTACTGGGCGTCACGCTGGTGCAAATGGACGGCACTATCGTTGAGATCGGGGGCGGCCATATGGATGCCTCGGGGCTGGACCTTTTGGGTGTCATCTGCGGCTCAGAGGGGCAGCTGGGGGTCGTGACCGAAGCGACCTTGCGGATTTTGCCCAAACCCGAGGGCGCGCGACCCGTCTTGATCGGCTTTGATGACAATGAAGTGGCCGGCGCTTGTGTGGCAGACATTATCAAGGCGGGGATCCTGCCTGTTGCGATTGAGTTCATGGACCGCTTGTGCATCGAGACCACTGAGAAATTTGCGAAAGCGGGCTATCCCGATTGTCACGCGCTGCTGATCGTGGAGGTTGAGGGATCGGACGCAGAGATCGACGCCCAACTGGCGCAGATCATGAAAATCGCCGCGACCCACGATCCCGTTGAAATGCGCCAAGCCCAGAACGCAACCGAAAGTGCTGCGATCTGGTTAGGGCGCAAATCGGCGTTCGGCGCGATTGGCCAAATCTCGGACTACATGTGCTTGGATGGCACGATCCCGGTGTCGGAACTGCCATTTGTGCTGCGCCGTATTGGTGAGCTGTCCAAGGAATACGGGCTGGCCGTGGGCAACGTGTTCCACGCAGGCGACGGCAATATGCATCCGCTGATCCTGTTTGATGCCAATAAACCCGGTGATCTAGAGTTGTGTGAGGCGTTCGGTGCCGAAATTCTAAAGCTGTGCGTGGATGTGGGCGGCTGCCTGACAGGTGAGCACGGCGTTGGAATTGAAAAACGCGATCTGATGGGACACCAATTCGCGCCCGTTGATATGGAAGCACAGATGCGGGTCAAGGATGTGTTTGACCCCAAGTGGCTGTTGAATCCTGCAAAGGTGTTTCCGCTGGACACCAGCGCCGCGCGGCGGGACTAGGGCCGTTATTCAACCCAGGCGCGTGATCTGCAAAAGCAGGGCGAGGGGCCAGCCCCTCGCGCTCCCCGGGATATTTTAGAACCAAAGAGGGAAGGGTTCGCGATGTTGACCCCAACGACTGAAAAAGACGTGGCTGAGATCATACGTGGGGCGAATGGGTCGTTGACCGTTCGTGGCGGCGGCACGCGGAGCCTTGAGGCCGCGGCGGGTGAGGTAATCTCAACCGCTGGGATGTCGGGTGTGACGCTGTATGAGCCGGGCGCGTTGACGATTGTGGCGCAGGTCGGGACGCCCGTTTCCGAGATTGAGGCGGTGTTGGCGGCGGAAAACCAGCGGTTACCATTTGAGCCGCCCCGTATGGGGCCGTTGTTGGGTCGATCCGGCGAGAGCACCATTGGCGGTGTGGTTGCGGCGAATGCCAGTGGTCCGCGGCGCGTGCAGGTTGGGGCCTGCCGGGACAGTTTGATCGGTGTGCGGTTTGTTGATGGCCATGGCGATATCATCAAGAACGGTGGCCGGGTTATGAAGAATGTTACCGGCTATGATTTGGTGAAATTGATGTGTGGGGCGCAGGGCGCGCTGGGTGTTTTGACCGAAGTGTCGTTCAAGGTTGTGCCGGGGGTAGCTGTTGAAACCACCTTGTCGCTAGAGGTGGAGGACGCCGCTGGTGCGGTTGCGGCGATGTCTGCGGCACTCGGCTCGCCTTTTGAGGTGTCTGGTGCCGCGTGGAGCGAAGGTCGCGTGCTGTTGCGGTTGGAAGGTTTTGTGGACTCCGTCGCCTACCGAGTAGATGAGCTGCGCGCGATTTTGGCCCCTTTTGGTGCGGTAAGCGTCAGTGAAGGGGCTGCATCGGCGGACACATGGAGCGCCGTGCGCGATGTGACCAGTTTCGTCGATCAACCTGGGGATATTTGGCGCATTTCGGTGCGACCATCGCAGGCCCCGGGCGTGGTTGCGGCATTGCAGCCTCAGCAGGTCATGCTGGACTGGGGCGGCGGGCTGATCTGGGCGCGGGTGCCTGAGGGGCAAGACGTGCGGATGTCCCTTGCGGGGCTGTCTGGTCACGCGACGCGCGTAAAAGGCGCGGCAGGGCCATCGCGACCTGCGGAAGCATCTGGTGTCGCGGCTCTGACGGCGGGGCTGCGGGCGCAGTTCGATCCGCGTGGCCTGTTTTCGGGTGCCCTTGTGACAGAGCTTTCCTAACGAGCCTGACTTACCGGACAGGCCGTGGCCTGACCCTTTCTACACCGCCACGGGAGCGTGACAGATGCAAACGACCTTTACCCAAGACCAACTTAACGACCCCGCAACCGCGCGTTCCAATGAGATCCTGCGCACCTGTGTGCATTGCGGGTTCTGCACTGCGACCTGTCCGACCTATCAGGTTTTGGGCGATGAATTGGACAGCCCCCGGGGGCGCATTTACCTGATCAAGGATATGCTGGAAAATGCCCGCAAACCCGATGAGAAAACGGTCAAACACATCGACCGTTGCCTCAGCTGTTTGGCGTGTATGACGACCTGCCCATCGGGTGTGCACTATATGCATTTGGTGGATCACGCCCGTGAATACATTGAAGAAAACTACGACCGTCCGCTGTCGGACCGGATGCTGCGCTGGATGCTTGCGAGTATCCTGCCGTACCCGATGCGGTTTCGGGTGGCGCTGCTATTGGCCAAGATCGGCGCACCCTTTGCTGGGCTGATGCCGGACCCGCGCCTGCGCGCGATGCTGGAAATGGCACCCAAGGTGATCCCCCCCGTGAGCCGCAATGACGACCCGCAAAGCTTTGCCCCGACGGCGCCGAGAAAGAAGCGCGTCGCACTGATGACGGGCTGCGCACAAAAGGCGCTGAACACGGATATCAACGACGCCACGATCCGCCTTTTGACCCGTATGGGCTGTGAGGTGGTTGTGGCCGAGGGCGCGGGCTGTTGTGGCGCGCTGACCCACCACATGGGCAAAACCTCTGAAAGTCACGCAACCGCAGCCAAAAACATCGACGCTTGGCACCGTGAAATGCAGGGGCAGGGGCTGGATGCGATTGTCATCAACACCTCCGGTTGCGGCACGACGGTCAAGGATTACGGTCATATGTTCAAGGGTACGGATCACGCGGAAAAAGCCGCGGCTGTATCTGAAATTGCCATGGATATCAGTGAGCTGTTGATAACCCTTGATCTGCCCAAGGGCGAGAAAAAGAACCTGACCGTGGCCTATCACGCGGCTTGTTCGCTGCAACACGGCCAGCAGATCAAGACCCACCCCAAGGATCTGCTGAAGGCGGCGGGCTTTCGCATTGTGGAGCCGCGCGATAGCCACCTGTGCTGTGGCTCTGCGGGGACATACAACCTGATGCAGCCTGAGATTTCGAAACAGCTCAAGCAACGCAAGGTTGAGACGTTAGAAGCCACGTCGCCCGACATCATAGCCGCTGGAAACATCGGGTGCATGATGCAGATCGGCTCGGGCACGGACGTGCCGATTGTGCACACGGTTGAGCTGTTGGATTGGGCGACCGGTGGGCCGACCCCGCCTGCGTTTGGCGACAAGATTAATGCCAATGGCGTGGTCAATCCAAAGGGGTCCCCCAAACTAGCGATGGATGCGAAACTGTCTGCCACAAAAGTGCCCCTCCTTCGCTAAACTCGTGTCCCGCTGCCGCCGCCTTTGCCCCCTAGACCGATGGGGACAAGCGCGGCGGAGGCGATATGCGATTTTTCAGTTATGTGATGGCGATGGTTTTGTGGGCAAGCGTGCCCGCAGCCGGGCAAAGCAACCTGCGGACATTGGATGCGGCCACCTTGGCGCAGCATTACGGGGCGGTGGGGCGGCTTGATCTGGGGCAGGGTGGGTTTTGTACCGGGGCGCTGATCAGTGCGGATGTTGTCCTGACGGCGGCGCATTGTGTGTTCGATCGGGCCACGGCGCGGCGCATTCCCGTAGAAGACATCACGTTTCATGCGGGCCTTGCGGACGGGCGCGCGCTTGCGACCCGTGGCGTGATGGCGACCGTGATACACCCCAACTATCAATTCGATCAAAGCAACCGGGTCGCGCGTGTTGGCAGCGATCTGGCGTTGGTCCGGCTGTCCGCGCCGATCACTGGCCCGGGCCTGCGGCCGTTTCGCACCCAATTGCAGGTGCATTCCGGTGCCCATGTTGAGGTGGTGTCCTATGCAAAGGGCCGATCCACCGCCCCATCGGTTGAGGAAGGGTGCGGTGTCCTGACCCGCGACGCCACTGTTTTGGTTCTGTCGTGCGAGGTGGATTTTGGGGCCTCAGGCGCGCCGATTTTCCAGCGGTTCGGAGATGAGGTGCGGATCGTATCCGTGATCTCGTCCAAAGCCGAGTGGAAGGATGGCTCGGTCTCTCTTGCGGCGGTCATGGATGCGGAACTGGCGGTCCTGGTGGATGCGTACCGCGCAGATCTGGGCGCCGTCAGCGCGGTTGAAACCGTCTCGGCCCGCCGTTGAACGTGATATTTCGCAGGGCTTGAAACCGCCCAAACCCTTTCCCAAATACTGCCTGTCGGGACGCCAATCATGGGTCCTGCATCAACCCCGCCGGGGTGCCCAACCTGGGGCCTTGGCTTGTTAACAGTTGTCGCTCACTGGAGGATACCTGATGCGAACTTACGACTTTACCCCCCTGTACCGTGCCACCGTCGGCTTTGACCGTATGGCAGATCTGCTGGACCGTGTTCTAGACGCCGAGCCTGCGCAAACCGGTGGCTATCCCCCCTATAACATCGAAAAAACCGCCGAAGACGGCTATCGGATTTCCGTGGCTGTGGCGGGTTTCTCCGAATGTGAATTGTCGGTCGAAGTCCAGCAAAACGCGCTTGTGGTCTCTGCGGCCAAGGCCAAGGACGGGGCCCAGCGGACCTATCTGCACCGCGGGATCGCGACGCGGTCGTTTGAGAAAACCTTCCAACTGGCTGATCATGTCCATGTAACCGGCGCGCAGGCTGAGGACGGGATGCTGCACATTGATTTGGTGCGTGAGGTGCCAGAGGCCCTCAAGCCGCGTCAGATTGAGATTGCGCGCACGGGCAAGGCCTCTGGCAGGCCTGCGCTTGAGGCGCAAAGCATTGAGGCCTGAGCCGCGACAAGGCGAAGGCAGACCGGTCAATTGACCTAGATGTGGGGCGCGGTCATTCAGGTCGCGCCCTTTTTACAGCCAGTCGCGTGGTGGCAACGGCGCAATGGTTGAACGGTCGCCGACGGAGTGCTAGGTGAGCCGCTGATCCTACCCCCGGAGTGCGTACAATGGCTGATCCCAAAAAGCTCTACATCAAGACCTATGGCTGCCAGATGAACGTCTATGACAGCGAACGCATGGCCGAGGCGCTTGGGGCGGAAGGCTATGTTGAGACGGGCACGCCCGAGGATGCGGATATGATCCTGCTCAACACGTGTCACATCCGGGAGAAAGCCGCCGAAAAGGTGTATTCTGAGCTGGGTCGGTATAAGCCGCTGCGCACCAAGAACCCTGACCTTAAGATCGGTGTGGCGGGCTGTGTGGCACAGGCCGAAGGGGCCGAGATCATGGCGCGCCAGCCTATGGTCGATCTGGTTGTGGGGCCACAAACCTATCACCGCCTGCCCGAAATGATGAAAAAAGTGGATGCGGGTGAACCGGCGTTGGACACCGATTTCCCCGAGGAAGACAAGTTTGAGCACCTGCCCAAGGCGCGTAAAAACCTTGGCCGCCCCAGCGCGTTTTTGACTGTGCAAGAAGGTTGCGACAAGTTTTGTGCGTTCTGCGTGGTGCCCTATACCCGCGGGGCCGAGGTCTCGCGCCCGGTGGAGCGTATCCTATCGGAGGCCGAGGCGCTGGTGGCGCGCGGCGTTAAGGAAGTCACGCTGCTGGGCCAGAACGTGAATGCGTATCACGGCGCGGGTAAGGGGGGTGAGTGGTCGCTTGCCCAATTGATCTGGGCGCTGAACGACATTGAAGGGCTGGAGCGCATCCGCTTTACGACCTCGCACCCCAATGAAATGACCGATGACCTGATTGAGGCCCATGCGACCTGCGCCAAGTTGATGCCGTATCTGCATTTGCCGGTTCAGGCGGGGTCGGACCGGGTGCTAAAGGCGATGAACCGCAAGCATACGGCGGCGGAATACATCGAAATCATCGACCGTCTGCGCGCCGCACGCCCTGATTTGCTGCTAAGCGGGGACTTCATTGTGGGCTTCCCTGGTGAGACGGAGGAAGAGTTCGCGGACACCCTCAAACTGGTGGAGCGAGTCGGCTACGGACAGGCCTATAGCTTTAAATATTCGGCCCGCCCCGGTACGCCCGCTGCTGAAAAAGAGGGCATTCCAGACGATGTCGCAACCGAGCGTTTGGCCCGATTGCAGGCTTTGCTGGGGGATCAACAGCGCGCCGCACAGGTCGCGATGGTCGGTCGGGAAACCAGCGTTCTGTTTGAGAAAACCGGACGATTTGAGGGGCAGTTGGTGGGTAAGACCGAACACCTGCACGCATGCCATGTTGAGGCCCCCCAAGAGCTGTTGGGGCAGGTCGCGCGGGTCCGGATTGTGGAGGCGGCGACGAACTCCCTTAAGGGTGTTTTGGTTTAGGTCAGTACGACTGTCTCTTTGTTGCGCGCGCGCAACAATTCATTGAAATGTATGTAAAAATACCGCTTTGGGGCGGGCTTTCGGGCTGAAAATTTAACGATTTGTCAAAAGTTCTGTGACAGAGGCGCCGCTTTTTGCGCGCGCTTGTCTCTAGCCTTTGCGGGGGCATTTGCAGGCGTCCCATTTTATAGGGTGTGGCGGCAGATTTGATACCCACTGCCACCCCGACCGCAACATAGGCGAAAAGGGGGTTCAAAGCGGACGCCGCACGTGCTGCGCGTGAGCCGCTATTGGGCGTCAGCGCGCGCGGAGCCTGTACGCGCCTAATCCGGGCGCGGTAGCACATCTAGTGTTTGTGACTTCACAAGCGTCATATATTTGCTACAGTCATAGGCAAGACTGACGCTGACCCGACGGGTTTACCCAACACGAAAGGCGCATTCAGAAATTTGATGCAGGATGTTTATCGCACCTCTTATTGTCCGATGCCGGCCCCACAGATGCCAGCCGCTCAGGACGGGCGTATGTGCCGCCCCGCCGCCCGAGCCCAGAATGGGGCCCTCATCTGAGCATGACACACCTGCTGACCATATCACCGCCTGCAGCGATCTCCGCTGCGGGCGGTTTTTCTTTGGGCGGTGATGATTTTCACCGTCCCCACTCTAGTTTGCCAAGCGTGCACCCGGGCGCGCTTTATTCTGCGCGTTTGGGCCGGGAAATCCTCTCAATGTGCGCTTCTTCACTGGACACCGCTGCGCGTGTCCCTCACCTTTGTATTAGACGCTAGGAGCTTTGTTTGACACTGATTGACCCGCCACAACCCAGCACCGCAACAACTGCCGCGTTGGATTTTCCCGACAACCGTTTGTTGATTGACCTGTGTGGTCCTTTCAACAGTAATCTCACGCAAATCGAGAGCCATCTTGGGGTGGATATCGCCCATCAAGGGAACCGGCTTGTGATCAACGGAGAGGCCGCCGCAGAAGCTGCGGGCGTGCTGGAAGGGGCCTATGCGCGCCTTGAGGCGGGCAAAACGGCGGAGGCGGCGGATATCGACGCATTGATCCGGATGAATACGCAGCCCACGACGCCCCCTGATCAGATCGAAATGTTTGCCCCCGGCGCATTGGAAATCCGCACGCGCAAAAAGACGGTTGAGCCACGCACTGATGCCCAAAAGGGCTATACCCAAGCGCTGTTGGACAATGAGCTGACCTTTGGCATCGGGCCTGCGGGTACGGGCAAAACCTATATTGCGGTGGCCGTTGCGGTGAACAAGTTTGTCAGCGGTGAAGTTGATAAGATCATCCTGAGCCGCCCCGCCGTGGAAGCCGGTGAAAAGCTGGGCTATTTGCCCGGTGATATGAAGGACAAGGTCGATCCCTACATGCAGCCGCTGTACGATGCGCTGAATGATTTTCTGCCAGCCAAGCAACTGGCCAAGCTGCTCGAGGAAAAGCGGATCGAGATTGCGCCCTTGGCGTTTATGCGAGGGCGGACCTTGGCCAATGCGTATGTTGTCTTGGATGAAGCGCAGAACGCCACGACCATGCAGATGAAGATGTTTCTGACGCGGCTTGGTCGCGGGTCGCGCATGGCCATCACCGGCGACCGCAGTCAGGTCGATTTGCCCCGTGGGGTGACCAGTGGTCTGCGCGATGCGGAGCGGATTTTGGACAATGTGCCAGGGATCTCGTTCAATTACTTTACCGCCAAAGACGTTGTGCGCCATCCGCTCGTCGCCAAGATCATTGAGGCTTACGACAAAGATGCCCCACCAAGCTGAGGCGCAGGCAGAGGCCTGCATCGACGTCTCACTGGAAGACGACCGTTGGATTGACCTTGAGGGCCGCGCGCATGCGGCCCTTTTGGCTGTGCTACGCCATTTGGATTTGGCTGAGGGCGATGTGAGCGTTTTGGGCTGTGATGATGCCCGCATTGCCACGCTCAACGCTGAATTCCGGGGCAAACCCACGCCGACCAACGTGTTGTCGTGGCCGTCTGAGGAGCGTGGGGCCGAAACGCCCGGCGCGATGCCGCGCTTGCCGACCGCCCCCCATGAGGTCGAATGGGGCGATATTGCCATCGCCTATGATACCTGCGCGGCTGAGGCGCAGGCCCAGTCAAAGCCGTTTGACGCGCATGTAACCCATCTTTTGGTGCACGGAATCCTCCATCTGTTGGGTTTTGATCACGAAAATGATGCAGATGCGCAATTGATGGAGCGTTTAGAGGTAGAAATACTGGACACGCTAGGGGTGCCTGACCCATATCAGGAGAGTGGCGCGTAACGCGTCCGCTATGTGGAAAGGAGCCATGGACCCATCTGTCGACCCTTCGTCTAGTGCTGCGCATGCGCGCACTCACGACGAGACACCGCCCGCCGAGCCCGCCCCGAGTGAGGGGTATATTGGTGCCCGGCCTGGATTTTTTAGCCGCGTGTTCGGCGCCAAACGGGCTGAAGTGCCTGAGCTGCGCCCCACCGACCCATCCTCCACCCCCTTGTCTGCTGCGGGTCTGGCCGCACTGCGTCGCCTGCGGGTCGACGATGTGATGATCCCGCGCGCCGAGATCGTCTCGGTGCCCTGTGACACGCCGCTTGGCGAATTGGTGGCTCTGTTCCGATCCAGCGGCCTGACGCGGTTGCCCGTGTACGATGGCACGCTCGATCAGCCGGTGGGCATGGTGCACATGAAGGACCTTGCGCTGCGGTTTGGGTTCACCGGCGATGGGGGCGATTTCGATCTGCCGGGCATGGTGCGCCCGCTGATCTATGTGCCACCTTCGATGCCGATTTCGGTGCTGCTGCAAAAGATGCAAAGCGAGCGGCGGCATATGGCGTTGGTGATCGACGAATATGGTGGCGTGGACGGGCTGGTCACGATTGAGGATCTGATCGAACAGGTCATCGGTGAGATCGAGGATGAGCATGACCAAGAGGAAGACAAGTTGTGGCGGGAGGAAAAGCCCGGCTGCTTTGTTGCCCTTGCGCGTACGCCGCTTGAGGACTTCGAAGAGGTCATCGGGCTGAGCCTTGAGCATGAAGCCGATGATGAGATCGACACATTGGGTGGTTTGGTGTTCTTGCTGACGGGTCACGTGCCCGCGCGCGGTGAGGTCGTGCCCCATTCCTCTGGTGTGCAGTTCGAGGTTGTGGATGCCGATCCGCGCCGGATCAAACGCTTGCGGGTGCGATTGCCGGGCAACACAACCCAACGTCTGCCCGAGGCCGCCGCCGCAGAATGAGTGCGGCCTCGATTTTTCACACCCTATGATCCGCATTCCCTCTCAGCTGACGCCGCGCATGGGGCTTGTTTTGTGTGCCTTGGCGGGCGTTTTGGCGGCCCTTGGTCAAGCGCCTTGGGGGCTTTGGCCGGTGGGGTTGCTTGGTTATGGGCTAGGGGTTTGGGCGGTTGCGCGGGCCGCGACGCCGCGAGCGGGGTTTGTGCGGGCTTGGCTTTTTGGGGCTGCGCATTTCGCCACCGCTTTGCATTGGATCGTTGAGCCGTTTTTAGTGGATGCCGCAGCGACGGGCTGGATGGCGCCCTTTGGGTTGATCTTTCTGGCCGGAGGGCTGGCGCTGTTCTGGGGGGCGGCTGGGGCTTTGGCCATGTGGCTAGGGGCCGGGTCGCGGTGGATGCCGCTTTGCGTGGCGCTGACCTTGGCGGTGGCAGAGGCGTTGCGCGGCCTTGTCCTGACCGGATTTCCATGGGCGCAGCCGGGGCATATCCTGATAGCATCACCGGGCCTGCCTAGTGCGGCGGTGGTTGGGCCGCTGGGTCTGACGTTGGTGGTTTTGCTGGGGGCAGGGGCTCTAAACATCCCGCGCTTGCGGCTTTGGGGGCCGGGGCTTTGGGCGAGCGTGCTGGCCCTTGGCGCGGTGATGCCTGCCGCACCGCCCCCTGCGCCAGAGGCCGCAACCCTGCGTCTTGTGCAGCCCAATGCGCAGCAGCACCAAAAGTGGGTGCCAGAATTCATGCCCATCTTCTTTGATCGCGCGTTGACGGCGACACAGGCGGCCCCTGCGGGCGCGGCCCCTACGGTCGTGATCTGGCCCGAAACGTCGCTGCCCGAGCTGCTCAACCGGTCAGCGGCGGCGCGATTTGACATCGCGGATGCAGCCGGTGCGACCCCGGTGTTGGTGGGTGCGCAGGCGTACGGTTTGGACGGTCGGCCGCGAAACATGGCGGTCTTGCTACAGGACGCAGAGGTCACTGCTACCTACGAAAAACACCATCTGGTGCCCTTTGGTGAATACCTGCCCTTGGTCGCGCCGCTTTTTGATCTGATCGGTGTGGGCGGCTTGGCCGAACGTCTGGCGGGTGGCTATCAGGCCGGAGAAGGCCCCGCCACGATTGACGTGCCGGGCATTGGGCCGGTGTTCATCATGATCTGTTATGAGGCGATTTTCCCCGGCTATATCCGCGCGGTCGAACGGCCCCGGTTGATGGCACATATGACCAATGATGCGTGGTTCGGGGATTTTGCGGGGCCGCGCCAGCATCTTGCGCTGACGCAGTTGCGCGCCGCAGAGCAGGGCGTGCCCGTGGTGCGGGCCGCCAACACCGGCATATCGGCGGTGATCGACGCGCGGGGCCGGGTCACGGACGCGCTGCCCCTGAACACGGCGGGCTTTTTGGATGCCGCGTTGCCGGCCGCGTTGCCCCCAACGATCTATGTGCACACAGGCGATGGGCCGGCGTGGGCCGTGGCTTTGATGGGACTGGCGGCGTTTTATGGCCGCAGGCGGCGTATTGTTGGTTGATCCCGGGTCTATGCAGGCGTAGCCCTGTACCTACCCGTCACAACGGCTTCCTGGCGTGACGGCGTAACCCAACGGAGCACACCCCCTATGCAAAGACAAAACTATTCCTTTACCTCGGAGTCCGTCTCTGAGGGCCACCCGGATAAAGTCTGTGACCGGATTTCGGATGCCGTCCTTGATGCCTTTTTGGCAGAGGACCCGCTGGCGCGCGTGGCCGTCGAGACATTCGCGACGACCAATCAAGTTGTGGTAGGGGGCGAAGTTGGCCTGACCGACCCGGACAAACTGACCGAATACATGGGTAAGATCGACGGCATCGCCCGTGATTGTATCAAGAACATCGGGTACGAGCAGGAGAAATTCCACTGGCGCACCTGTAACGTTCTGAACCTGCTGCACGAGCAATCCGCCCATATCGCTCAAGGCGTCACGGGTGAGCAGGGGGATGAGGGCGCTGGCGATCAGGGTATCATGTTCGGCTATGCTGTGAACGAAACGCCCGAGTTGATGCCCGCGCCGATCCAATACGCCCACGCGATCCTGCGCCGCCTTGCTGAGGTCCGCAAAGACGGCACTGAGCCGACGCTTGGTCCCGATGCAAAATCGCAGCTGACAGTTGTGTACCGTGACGGAAAACCTGTGGGCGTGTCGTCCATCGTGCTGTCGACCCAACATTTGGACGAAAGCATGACCAGCGGCGATGTTCGCGCCGTGGTGGAACCCTATATCCGCGATGTCCTGCCTGATGGCTGGATTTCCGGCGACACTGAATGGTGGGTAAACCCCACGGGCAAGTTCGTGATCGGTGGACCTGATGGCGACGCGGGCCTGACTGGGCGCAAGATCATCGTCGATACCTACGGCGGTGCGGCCCCGCACGGCGGCGGCGCGTTTTCAGGCAAAGACCCAACCAAGGTGGATCGCTCGGCGGCTTATGCGGCGCGTTATTTGGCGAAAAACGTTGTGGCGTCAGGTTTGGCGGAGCGGTGCACCATTCAGCTGAGCTATGCGATTGGTGTGGCCAAGCCACTGTCGATTTATGCCGACACCCACGGCACGGGCCAAGTGGATGAGGCCGCGATTGAGCGGGCCGTCGCCCAGGCGATGGATCTGACGCCCACGGGCATCCGCAACCATCTTTCACTGAACCGTCCGATCTTTGCGCGCACGGCGGCCTATGGTCACTTTGGCCGCGCGCCCGAGGCTGACGGCGGCTTTAGCTGGGAAAAGACCGACCTTGTGGACGCTCTGAAAAAGGCCGTCTGAGGATGCGGCGCCGGGGATGGAGCATCGCGTGTGCGTTGTGGTTGGGGCTTATGCCCGCCACAGCGCAGGCCGGTGATCCGGAGGACAAATTTGTCCGTTTAGATGGGGGCGTGTTGCTTTATGACACCGAAACCATCCCCGGCGACCCAGACGCCGAGATAGAGGAAGAGGATATCGCCATCCTGCGCCGCTATCTGGTGGAGGACGCGGATATCACGACCTTGCGGCTTTATAGCTATGGGGGCAGTGTTTGGGCTGGGTTCCGTTTGGCGGACATTATTATTGATTTTGACCTCGATACTGAGGTGGTCGATGATTGCGCCAGCGCCTGTACGCTGATGTTTTTGGCAGGCAGGGGGCGGCGCATGGAACGCGGCGCGCGGCTTGGGTTTCACAATTGGAAATGGTCCAAGGCGGCGATCATGTCCTTTTACGAGCGGCGCAAGGACGCGGATGGCTGGCAGGACCCCTTTGACTTTGCCGCTTGGATTTACGTCGATACCCAAATCGAGACGCACGACGTGCTGAGCTATCAGCAAGAGCGTGGGATGGACCCAGGCTTTGCGATCGATCTGCTTTGGAAAGGGCGTGATGGGCTGCATTACCCCCGCCGGGCAGAGTTGCAGGCCGCAGGCGTGCTGCGCGACTAAAGCGGCAGCGCCGTGGTGGATTTCAACTCTTCCATGACAAAGCTGGCTGAGACGTCCTCTAATTCTATTTGTGCGATCAGCCGCTTATACAGCGCGTCATAGGCGGGCATGTCACGGACCCGCGCCTGAAGCATGTAGTCAACTTCACCGCTGGTGCGCCATGCGGCGGTGACCTCTGGCAACGTTTCGAGCGCGCGGGCAAAACGGGCGGCCCAATCGGCAGTGTGCTGCCGGGTGCGCACAGCCATCAGCACCATCAGTCCAAGGCCAAGCTGCGCAGGATCCAATAGCGCCACGCGGGCGCGGATGACGCCAGCGTCCTCTAGGCGTTTGATGCGGCGCCAGCAGGCGTTGCGCGACAGACCTACGGTTTCGGACACAGCATCCAGTGGGGCGGCGCAATCACGTTGCAAAGCGGCGAGAATACGGTGATCGGTTGCATCAAGTGTATCTATCATTTGGTAATATTGGGATATCATCCCAAAGATAGCAATCCGTGCGTGATGTTTGGGACAATTTTACCGCTAGGGAAGGTTAGATTGGCGCTGATACAACAGGAGCCTCCGATGATCACACGCCTTTTCACCGCTCACCCCCAGTCCGTGAATGAAACCTATCTTGAACACAGCAGCTTTGCGTTCCGCTTTGCGGGGTGGCTGGCGCTTGCGGCGATGGCCGCGATGGTACATGCAATTTTTCCGTGGTTGTTTGAGAAAACCGCAAGCGGGATCATCGCCAAACTGCACAATCGCACGGCTCATCGCAGTGATACGGGCCTCAAATCGGCCTAAGGGTCTTGACGGCGGGCGGGGGGTCTTGCATCCCCCGCGCCATGGACGACGATAAATCACACCTTCCCGCTGCGGCCGATGCTGATGCTGGCCGCCCTCATCGCAACTTCTATGGCCGCCGCAAGGGTAAGACCCTGAAGCAGAGCCAAGAGGCATATTTGCAAGAGGACCTCGACGCGTTGTCGCCGGGGCCTGTGGGTTGGGATGTGAACCCGACGCGCGCCCCGCTTGATCTGGGTGCGCGGTTTGACGGTAAACCCGTTTGGCTAGAGATCGGTTTTGGCGGGGGCGAGCATATGGTTCACCAAGCCGCGCAGAACCCCGATATCGGGATCATCGGGGCCGAGCCTTATATCAACGGCGTCGCCATGCTGTTGGGCAAGATCCGCAAAGCGGGCGTTGAGAATTTGGCCGTGCATCCGGGTGATGCGCGGGACTTGTTTGATGTGCTGCCAGAGGCGTCGATTGATCGTGCGTTCCTGCTGTACCCCGATCCGTGGCCCAAAGCGCGCCACCACCGTCGGCGGTTCGTGACGCCCGAACATTTGGCCCCACTGGCCCGTGTGCTCAAACCCGGTGCGATTTTTCGGGTGGCCACGGATATCGAAGATTACGTGCGCCAAACGCTGGAGCAGGTGCCACGCCATGGGTTTACCTGGATGGCCGAAGGGCCCAGCGATTGGCGGCAGCCGTGGGGCGATTGGATTTCTACCCGGTATGAGCAAAAGGCCCTGCGCGAAGGTCGCACACCGCACTATCTGACGTTCCAGCGCAACGCGGATTAAGCACCCCGCGTCTTACGGCTGGCCGTTAGCGCAATCCGCCGCAGGCAGGTCGCCTTGCGCCGCCTCCCCACTCACCCGTAGAAACGCTGCGACGGGAAGAGGAGAGACGTCTATGTCATACGCATCTGTTTATGAGGCTTGGAAATCCGATCCAGAGGGCTGGTGGATGGAGCAATCCAAGGCGATTGATTGGGATCGCGCGCCGACCAAAGCTCTCGATGCGAGTGCGGCGCCTTTGTACGAATGGTTCCCGGATGCGATGGTGAACACCTGCTGGAACGCCGTGGACCGCCACGTTGAGGCGGGCCGTGGTGAGCAGACGGCAATTATCTATGACAGCCCTGTCACCAGCACCAAGCGTGAGATTTCATATGTTGAGCTGCGCAATCGCGTGGCCACTTTGGCCGGGGCCTTGCGCGCAAAAGGCGTGGAAAAGGGTGATCGCGTCATCATCTACATGCCGATGATCCCAGAGGCGTTGGAGGCTATGTTGGCCTGTGCCCGGATCGGTGCCGTGCACTCGGTCGTGTTTGGTGGATTTGCCGCCAACGAGTTGGCCGTTCGGATTGACGACGCGACGCCAAAGGCGATCATCGCGGCCTCCTGCGGGATCGAGCCGGGGCGGGTGGTGCATTACAAACCCCTGCTGGATGGCGCGATTGAACTGGCCACACACAAGCCCGAATTTTGTGTTGTTTTCCAGCGCGAGCAGGAAGTTGCCGAGCTGATCCCTGGGCGGGATTACAATTGGCATGGGTTCCAATACGGTGTTGAGCCTGCGGACTGTCTGCCCGTTGAGGGCACGCACCCGGCCTATATCCTGTATACCTCGGGTACAACGGGCCAGCCCAAGGGCGTCGTGCGCCCCACAGCCGGGCATCTGGTCGCGCTGAACTGGACGATGAAGAACATCTATGACGTCGATCCGGGCGATGTGTTTTGGGCCGCGTCGGACGTGGGTTGGGTCGTGGGCCACAGCTATATCTGCTACGCGCCGCTGATCCATGGCAACACGACCATCGTGTTTGAGGGCAAGCCAGTCGGCACACCTGATGCAGGCACGTTCTGGCGGGTCATGTCTGAGCATAAAGTGAAAAGCTTCTTCACGGCGCCCACGGCCTTGCGCGCAGTCAAACGCGAAGACCCGACCGGCGAGTTCGTCAAGAAATACGATCTGAGCGGGCTGAAGAACGTATATTTGGCAGGCGAACGCGCGGACCCGGACACGATTGAATGGGCGCAAACACAGCTTGGCGTGCCGGTGATCGATCACTGGTGGCAAACCGAAACGGGCTATGCGATCGCGGCTAATCCCGTGGGGTTAGAGCAATTGCCGATCAAGCTTGGCTCACCTGCGGTGCCGATGCCGGGCTATGATGTGCAGGTGTTGGATGATGCGGGCCACGCAGTAGCCCCCAACACATTGGGCGCGATTGCGATCAAGCTGCCGCTGCCCCCGGGCACGTTGCCGGGGCTTTGGAACGCCGAGGCGCGGTATCGCAAAAGCTATCTGGATACTTTCCCCGGTTACTATGAAACCGGTGATGCGGGCATGATCGATGAGGACGGCTATCTTTATATCATGGCGCGCACCGATGACGTGATCAACGTCGCAGGCCACCGCCTGTCGACCGGCGCGATGGAAGAGGTTCTGGCAGGCCACGCGGATGTCGCCGAATGCGCGGTTATTGGTGTCAGCGACACGCTGAAAGGCCAGTTGCCCATGGGGTTTTTGTGCCTCAATAACGGGGCCAGCAAAGCCCCCGCAGATGTGGTGAAGGAATGCGTCGCCCGCGTGCGTGAAAAGATCGGCCCGGTCGCGGCGTTTAAACTTGCGGTTGTTGTGGATCGGTTACCCAAGACCCGCTCTGGCAAGATTTTGCGCGGCACGATGGTCAGCATCGCGGACGGCAAAGACTATAAGATGCCAGCCACAATTGATGATCCCGCCATCTTGGATGAGATCACTGAGGCGTTGAAAACGCTGGGCTATCCGTCCGCATAGCGGATCGGCATTTCATCGGGCCCGCCTGAGCTGGGCCCGATGTGTGCCAATAAAATCCCAATCTGTCATCAACTTGAACCGCTGGAAATTGACCCGATTTGGCGAAATTTCTTGAAATTTTCTATCATTGGGATAAAAGCAGGGAGTATCGCTCAACCAGAGGTTTAAAAGCTTCCCCCTACTGCCGGAAAACGGCAAAAGGAATATCTTGTGTCCTACCTGCCTGAGACAGGCTCAGAACTTTCCGAAACTAACGGCTCCGAGGCGTTGGAGAGTGAAGTAGAACTGCTCGGCGATGATATCCGTTCTGCTGTGTCCGATGTAATTGGTGGGCTGCGACTACTTGAGGCACAGGATCTGGACCTGGCGCTAAGGTCGCAAGTCGGCGGGATCCATGCGTCCTCGGAGGTTTTGGCGCGTCTGATCGAGGAGGCTTTGACGGTTGCCTCGGCTGGGCGACAGCGAAAGCCTCTGGCGTCTAACCTAAATCTGCGGCGGTTTCTGCGTGATCTGGCGAAGTCTTGTACAGCGCGGGCCAACCTTCAGGGTGTGACGTTTGCACTGGATGTGGCACCCGTCGTGCCCGAGGTGATCCAGCTAGACCGCCTCGCGCTAGAACGTGTTTTGGCCAACCTGATTGGCAATGCGGTGAAATACGCGGGCGAGAGCAATATTCGCGTGAGCGTCACACTGGTTGAGTCAGAGGTGCTGAGATTTTCCATCACCGATGAGGGCCCGGGCTTTTCTGACACCGGTCTGTCGCGGCTTTTTGGGCTAAATACGCCACTGTGCGACGATGATGCTGCGGGCAGCGGCTTGGGGCTGCACATATCCAAGCAAAATATCGGCAGGCTGGGCGCGAAGTTGTCTTTCATCAGTCGATCCAGCGGCGGCGCATTCGCCGTGCTGGATGTGCCTTTTCAGGCATGGCGCGTCGCGAGTGATAAGGGTGGGGATTTGCCGGATTTAAGCGCGTATCGCATTTTGGTAGCTGAGGACAATAATACAAGCCAACTACTGGTGAGTCAGATGTTGGTGACGATGGGGGCTGAGTGTGAACTGGCCTCTGACGGGGTAGAGGCGCTTGATTGGATGAACCGGGGGCGGTTTGACCTTGCGCTGATTGATATCGAAATGCCGAGACTGGGTGGTCTTGATGTGCTGCGTACAGCGCGCAAGCGGCAGCAATCGGGGATTTATCCTAGTATGCCGCTGGTTGCGATGACGACGTATGTTTTGCGCAGCAATCGCGACGCGATTTATGCGGCCGGCGCGGATGGATTATTGGCCAAGCCGTTGGTGTCTGTCGAAAGCTTTGGCCACGCGTTGCTGCATTACATGGCCGCGCATGCCAGTGCCCCGGTTGTCTCTGCCAAAGGTGCAGAGGCAGGTCAGGAAGCGGTGCCCTATGATCGTGAAACCCTGAACAACCTGCTGCGTATTGCCGGTCAAGACGGCGCGCCGGAGTTGATGGATCGCTTGCAAGCCGATCTGGCCATGGTGTCGCGCGGCATGCGCGCAGCGCAGGCATCCGGTGATTTGGCGGAAACTAGAAACCATACCCACATCTTGATCTCGCTTAGCTCCGCTGTCGGCGCAAGCAAGGTCCACAAATCCGCGCAGGCGTTGAATACGGCTGCGCGGCAGGGTAACGCAGATAAAGTGACCCGCGACACGCCAGAATTACTGGATGCGCTGGATAGGCTGCGCGCTGCACTGGCCGTCGTTCCGCCTCAAGAGGATTAATTATGACGCAAACGATCCTTCTTGTTGAGGACAATCGGACCCAAGCTGCATACTACGCTCAGGTCCTAAGTGATGATGGGTTTATCGTAACCCACGCGCGCACCGCCGCAGAGGCATTAGATCACTATTCCCGGGCGATCCCTTCGGCAGTGGTGCTGGATTTGCTGTTGCCGGACCGTGATGGGCTGGAGTTGATGCAGGACTGTCAGGCGTTGGCGTCGCAGGTTCCGTTTGTGGTTTTGACGGCGCAAAGCACCATCCAAACAGCAGTGGATGCGATGCGGTTCGGTGCGTCCGAGTTTTTGCCCAAGCCGGTTTCAGATGCGCATTTACAGCGCGCGGTGCACAAGGCCATCCTTGTTCACGAGGCGGGGCAACTTAAGCCTGTTCCCGTAGGCGCTGCGGGGGCAAAGCCGACCTCGCCGCAAAGCGATCCGATGCGCGCGGCTCCTTTGCCGGGGTTCACGGGGTTTGCACCGGTGATGCACGAACTCTACCGCCAAGTCCGCGCCGTCAGCCGATCTGGCGTGCCGATTTTTCTGCGCGGTCCCACCGGGTCGGGCCGATTGGCCAGTGCCAAGGCGATCCATGAACTGGCCCATGATACGCCGGAGGCGGCGCCGTTTATCAAGTTGATTGCCTCCGTAATGTGCCCAGATGCACAATTGGCTGCCATGACCGGGACGGCGGAGACCCCAGATGTGATCACCGCGGCCATGGGCGGCACGGCCTATATCGCGGAACCTTGCACGCTGAGCGACCAAGCGCAGGCCGCCTTGATGGAGCGTTTGCACCGGTTGGATGCGACGCCCGACAGTCCCGCCAAGGTCCAACTGATCACCGCGACGACCCGCGATCCCTTTGCCGAAGTCCGCGAGGGACATCTGCGCGAAGATCTGTTCCATCGCCTTTATGTGGCCCCGGTCCGAGTGCCTGCACTATCCGAGCGTGGTGAGGATGTTGTCGCGATTGCCAATGCCACGTTGCGGCGGTTCGAAACGCGTGGCGAGGGCGGCTTTGTCGGGTTGGAACCTGATGTGGCCGACTTTTTCCGAACCTATGAATGGCCCGGCAACGTGCGCCAGCTGATCAATCTGATCAAAAGCACGGTGTTGCTGCACGAAGGTCCGTTGATCACGATGGATATGCTGCCCATGGAGATGACGACCCGGGCACATGCCAACCAATCCTCAACGCCATTTGAAAGCCTTCTGGGCCGTTCGCTTGCGGAGGTAGAAGAGGTGATCATTGAGGAAACCATTCGCCAACAGCAAGGCTCGGTGCCCCGTGCTGCGCGCGTGCTGGATGTGTCGCCCTCTACGTTGTACCGCAAGCGCGAGGCGTGGGCCAAGCGAGGGGCGCGGCCGTCGGCACCCACACAGCGTGCGGGTTCTGGTGGGGTCTAGCGCCGCTTGGCTCTTGCACTCCTGAGGCTGTGGCGCGACACTGGTCGCAACCCCGTCTAGGAGACCCCATGACAGACCTGACTTCCCCCCCGACGGACCTGCGTGCGGCTGCTCTTGCGGTGCGTGAAAACGCCCACGCGCCGTATTCCAATTTTAAGGTTGGCGCGGCGTTGCGGACCGCTGATGGGGCGATCTTTGTGGGATGTAACGTCGAGAATGTCGCCTACCCGGAGGGCACCTGTGCCGAAGCGGGGGCCTTGGCCGCGATGGTCGCAAGCGGCGCACGTGACGTGGCCGAGGTGTATGTCGTGGCCGATAGTCCTGATCCTGTTCCACCCTGTGGCGGCTGCCGGCAAAAGCTGGCGGAATTCGCCGCCTCAGACGTTATGGTTACCTTGGCCACCGTGGCTGGCGAAACGCGCACGACGCGGGTGGGTGATCTGTTGCCTGGGGCCTTTGATGCGGGCCACATGGCGCGGGTCTAGGCCCATGGACGCCGCACATATCTTGCAAAAATTACGGGGCGGTGCGCCGCTCTATGAAGCTGAAATCTATTGGTTCGCCAACGGTTTGGCCGAAGGCACGGTGACGGATGCGCAGGCTGGGGCCTTTGCCATGGGCGTGTGCACGCGTGGCCTTGGGGCTGAGGGGCGCGTCCATCTAACAACGGCCATGGTTCAAAGCGGGGAAACGCTGCGCTGGGACCTGCCGGGCCCGGTGTTGGATAAGCACAGCACTGGGGGCGTGGGCGATCCGGTCAGCCTTGCGTTGGCGCCTGCACTTGCGGCTTGCGGGGCCTATGTTCCGATGGTGTCGGGGCGGGGGCTTGGGCACACCGGGGGTACTCTTGATAAGTTAGAGGCCATTCCGGGCCTGACCACGCAGCTGTCGGTCGAACGGTTGCAGGCCCAAGTCGATGAGATCGGTTGCGCGATTGTTGCGGCCAACGCGCGCTTGGCCCCTGCGGATGCGCGGCTCTATGCGGTGCGTGACGTAACCGGGACGGTCGATAGCCTTGATCTGATCTGCGCCTCTATTCTGTCCAAAAAGTTGGCTGAGGGTGTGGAAGCTCTCGTCTTGGATGTGAAAACCGGCTCGGGTGCAATCCTGCCCGATGTGGAGGCAGCCCGACGGCTCGCGCAAGCGTTGGTGGAAACGGCTCAAGGTGCGGGCTGTATGACGACGGCCCTGATGACCGACATGAGCCAACCTGCGGTCCCTGCGGCGGGTAACGCGTTAGAGGTGATCGAGGTGATGAAGTTGCTGACCGGAGGAGCGGAAGCAGCACCGCGCTTGCGCACTTTGGTCGAGGTTTTGGGCGGCGAGGCGCTGGCCCTTGGGGGTATGGCTGTCGATGCGCAAGATGGTGCGGGCCGGATCGCCCGTGTGCTGGATAATGGTGACGCAGCTGAGCGGTTTGGCCAGATGGTCGCTGCACAGGGTGGGCCTGCGGACTTTCCGGAGCATTGGCGCGACCGGCTGCCTGCTGCACCTGTTGTGGTGGAGTTGAGGGCTGAGGCGCCCGGTGTCATTGCTGCGATTGATACGCGCGCTTTGGGGGATGTGGTGTTGGATTTGGGTGGTGGGCGCCGGGTCGAAACGGACTTGGTGAACCCGGCGGTGGGTCTGGCGGATTTGGTGTCGATTGGGGATACGATTTCAGCGGATCAACCGTTGGTTCGTATTCATGCTGACGATGCTGCTGGCGCAGAGGCCGCTGCGGCCAAGGTCTATAGCGCGCTTAGTTTCAGCGACAGGGCCGTCACACCGCCACCCCTGATAGGGGAGCGTATGGGATGAACACGCAGGCCCGTGCCTTTCTTGTGGTGCTCGATTCCGTTGGCTGCGGCGGCGCGCCTGATGCGGCTGAGTTTGGGGATGAAGGTGCCAACACGCTGGCCCATATCGCCCAAGCCTGCGCTGCGGGCCGCGCGGAGGATGGCCGCAGCGGGCCACTGTCCCTGCCACATTTGGATGCCTTGGGGTTGGGGGCGGCGATCCGATTGGCCTCTGGTGCCGCGACGCCGGGGTTAGACGCAAAGCCTGGGGGCCTGTGGGGCGCCGCGACCGAGGTGTCGCGCGGTAAGGATACCCCTTCCGGACACTGGGAGCTCGCGGGCCTGCCGGTCCCGTGGGATTGGCACTATTTTCCGGACACCAATCCGTGCTTTGAGGCTGATCTGGTGGCCAAGGTTTGCGCGTTGGCGGGAACGGACGGCATCTTGGGCAACCGGCACGCGTCCGGCACACTGATCATTGAGCAAGAGGCCGAAGCACATGCCCGCACCGGCTGGCCGATCTGCTACACCTCTGTGGACAGTGTTTTTCAGATCGCCGCCCACGAAGAGATATTTGGCCTTGAACGATTGTATAACCTTTGTCGTGATTTAGCGCCACATCTTCATGTAATACGAGTTGGTCGTGTGATTGCGCGCCCCTATGTGGGCGACGCCGATCAGGGCTATACACGCACCCAAAACCGCAAGGATTTCGCGATAGAAGCACCCGCACCGATGCTGTGTGATTGGGTGTCTGAAGCGGGACGTGAGGTGATTGGGATTGGTAAGATTTCGGATATCTTTTCAGGGCGCGGGATCACCCAAAGCCACAAAGGGGCTGATGCGGACCTGATGGAGCACTTGATTGAGGCCAGTAAAACCGCCCCCGATGGCAGCCTGACATTTGCCAATTTTGTGGAGTTTGACAGCCTGTATGGCCACCGGCGCGATGTGTCGGGATATGCCCGTGCGCTGGAATGGTTCGACAGCCAGCTACCGCGCGTTTTTCGGAACCTGCGTACGGATGATCTGCTGATCATCACGGCGGATCATGGCAATGACCCAACGTGGCGCGGCAATGATCACACGCGCGAACGGGTGCCTATTGTGGGGCTTGGTGGGGGCGCGATTGGGCTGCGGGCATTTGCGGATGTTGCGGCCAGTATTGCGGGCCATCTGCGGGTACACTCTAATGGTCCGGGTCGGAGCTTTTTATGAAAGAATTGAAAAAGATAGAACTACATCTTCATCTTGAAGGTGCAGCCCCTGCCGGGTTTATTCGTGGGCTCGCGTCGGAGCAAAAAGTTTCTCTCGACGGGGTGTTTGATGAGGCGGGCCACTATGCCTATGACGACTTTTCGGGGTTTTTGCGCACCTATGAAGCGGCGACTTCGGTCCTGCGCTCTCCTGAGCACTACGCGCGCCTCACGCGTGAGGTGTTAGAGCAAAGCGCGTCCCACGGGGTGATCTATACAGAAGCCTTTATAAGCCCCGATTTTTGCGGCGGTGGTGATGTGTCCGCGTGGCGCGATTACCTTGCCGCGATACAGGAAGCCGCGTTAGAGGCGCAGACCGCGTGCGGAATTGAGATGCGTGGGATCGTGACCTGCATCCGTCATTTCGGCCCTGATCGCGCCAAAGCTGTGGCCCGCTGCGCCGCTGAGACCGCAGGCAGTTTCATAACAGGGTTCGGGATGGGCGGAGACGAAAGTATTGGTACCGCACGGGATTACGCATGGGCGTTTGATTGCGCGCGCGAGGCGCAATTGGCGTTGACCAGCCACGCTGGAGAATGGGGCGCGCCTGATACCATTCGGGCGGCGTGGCAAGACCTCGGTTTGGCGCGGATCGGGCACGGGGTGCGCGCTGTCGAAGATCCACGTTTGTGCGAGGATCTGGCGGAGGCTGGCGTTGTGTTGGAGGTATGTCCGGGGTCAAACATCGCCTTGGGAATTTACCGTAACTTCGACGCGCATCCTATTGAAAAGTTAAGAGAACGAGGTGTAAAGGTCACGGTATCAACCGATGACCCACCGTTTTTTCACACGACAATGACCGCAGAATATGAAGCCCTCGACCGCTCTTTTGGATGGGGTGTTGACGGATTGATGGCGCAGGCGCGCGTGGCCGCCGAAGCCGCGTTTTGTGACCCCGAAACAAAGTCCCGCTTGCTCAACGCATTGGAGAACACCCCATGACCGCACCGCTCACCATTGTTGATCACCCGTTGGTGCAACACAAACTTACGTTGATGCGTGACCAGACCACGCCCACGGCGGTTTTTCGCCAACTCCTGAGAGAGATCAGCCAACTTCTGGCTTATGAAATCACCCGTGATTTGCCCACCGAACCAAGGACGATCACGACCCCAATGCAGGTCATGGATGCGCCGGTTTTGGCGGGCAAAAAGCTGGCGTTGGTGTCGATCCTGCGGGCCGGGAACGGGCTGTTGGATGGGGTTCTTGAACTGATCCCCTCGGCACGAGTTGGGTTTGTTGGTCTTTACCGGGATGAAGAAACGCTTGAGCCGGTGCAGTATTATTTCAAGGTACCTCAATCGCTTGAGGACCGAGTGGTGATCGCTGTTGATCCGATGCTGGCTACGGGCAACAGTTTAGTCGCGGCGATTGATCTGCTCAAGCAAGCAGGCGCGCGGGACGTTCGGTTTTTGTGTCTTTTGGCGGCACCCGAGGGCGTGGCGCGCATGCAAGAGGCGCACCCAGATGTGCCGATCACCACAGCATCTGTGGACGAAAAACTCAACGAACATGGATATATTGTGCCCGGCCTAGGGGATGCGGGTGATCGCATGTTTGGCACCAAATAGGCCAAAGCGCTTTACTTGCGAGGCTGTCCTGCTGCATCATCGTGGTTGATTAAAGCTATGCCAATTAACCACAAAAAGGGCCCGCCTTATGCGTGCATTCCCTCTATTGTTGGCCTGTTCGGTCGTCGCCTCGGGCGCGGTTGGTGCAAGTGCACAAAGCAACGTTTCCATAGCTGCGACCACGCCGGCTGAAGTGCCGGCCAATGATTTCAACGGCCGTCAATACGTCGACAGTGCTGGATGCGTGTTTGTGCGGGCGGGTCAGGGCGACGTAGCCGCCTGGATGCCGCGCCTTACGCGGTCGAACGAACCGCTGTGCGGATATACCCCGACGATTATTGAACCGACGAATGGGTTTATTAGTGCGGTGGCATTGGCTGAAAATTCATCGGCGGCGGACAGGCCGCTTGTGTCCGTGGGAGAGGCCGCTTTGATGTCTGCCCCCCGGTCAGGGGCGCGGAGTACGTCCAGTGCGCGGGGTATCAGCCCCCAAGATGGTGGCATACGGCCCGCGACCCGCGCCGCATGCCGGGCGACTGCGCTACGGCTTGGGCATGGCATTGGCTGTGATGAAGGGGCTGAGAATGGTGTAGGAGGACACCTCATGGCGATTCAAATCCCACCGCAAACCCGCAATAGCACCCATGGGGCAGACGGGCTGAACGGCAAAGATCTGCGCCGCAGCAGGGTCCCGGTGACAATAGTCGTGGCCAGCGATGCGACGTACAGCTTTTCATCTGATGCGCAGCGGCAGGGAACGGTGATTGCCGGATCAACCGAAACCGTTAAGCGGTTGAGCCGTGACACCCAGCGTATCGCTGTTCCACAGGGTTACAAGGAAGCGTGGACCGACGGGCGTTTGAACGTGTTTCGCGGCGTGGGCACCGCGGACGGTGCGGGGCAAATGCGTCGGACATGGACCGAGAGCGTGCCTCAGCGGCTCATCGGCCAAGATTAACGATCACTGGCAAATATTGGCCAGCGTTAACCAATCTGTGTCCGATAACACCTCCGGCGCGGGTTCGGTGGCGAATGGATCGGCTGCGATTAGGCGTGTGGCTTGCGGGTCATCGCTGGGCAGGCTGCGTGCATAGGGCGTCACTGGCAGTGTCCGCGCAGAAAAGGCGTCTAGCATGCGGATATCATCCACCTCCATCGCTGGCCGCGTGAGTTTCAGGTCAACATAGCGGCGCAGTGTTTCGGGGTTTGTCTCACCGCTGGTGAGCATCCGAAACGTTTCACGAAAGCCTGCGAAGGTGAGATATTCGCGCAGTGTGTCGTGCAGGTTTGTGCGCAGGAAGGCGGTCAGGATATGGCCCGCAACCGTCTCTGACGCAGAGCTGGGATCCAACAGATCCGCTGACACAATGATGTGCCCGCCGGGTAAGTGCATAGTGGGTTTCGGCATGTTGGGCAGGACGACAATTCGGGTGCCAGTTTGGGGAAGAACACGAGCGTTCAGCACGTCCAGCGCCTCAAGACCTTGGGGATCGGCGCAGGCCGGACCCGTTAGGGTGGTGATGCGCGACAACATGTTTTGCCCGATCGCCACTTGCTGTGGGCCGGGCAGAACAGAAAGTGTATGATCACGCAGAGCCTTTGGTACCCAAAACAGCGCCAATGCCAGCAGTGTGATGGTGATCGCCACAAGGCTGAGCACACGGAGACGACCGGGATGAGGGCGGGTGCGATCAATAGCCGTACGGATGCGCTCAATCGCCTCGATCATTGTCGCGTCTTCGATCTCTAGCTCTTCGGGGGTGTCGCGGCCGGGGGCATAAATCGCGGGCCGCTTGCCGGGGTTTCGCCTGCGCACGGCGGCCAGGGCCCAGTGGGACAGCGCCGTATTGGAGATGTCGGAAATGATTAGGCTGCCGTCCCCCACGGACACAAAAACCTCGATCCTCTGGGCGTCCTCATCGGCGCGCCACAGGCCCGTGGTTTCGATTTTTGCGATGTCCTTAAGTGCGGTCACTGCGCGGTGGCCCCTGTTTTGTCACCCGCAGGGTAAGGGTATCTGGGGGCCGCGGCAAGATCACGACGCGCTGTTTGGTGCCGCGACAGGGTCCATGCGGCGGTGCGCCGCTGACCCTGCCGTCGGGGCTGATGCGGGGCCAAGGTTACGCCGATTGGCGCAAGCGTTGACGCAGATCAAACTTTTGAATTTTCCCCGTGGAGGTTTTGGGCAATTCGCCAAAAATCACGGCCTTGGGTGACTTGTAGCCGGCCAGTCGCTCACGGGCGAAGGCGATAATCTCGGCCTCGGTTGCGGTGACGCCATCCTTGAGTTCGACAAAGGCGCAGGGCACTTCGCCCCATTTGTCGTCGGGCTTGGCCACCACAGCGCACAGCATCACTGCTGGGTGCCCCATCAAGGCGCCTTCTACCTCAACTGATGAGATGTTTTCGCCCCCCGAGATGATGATGTCCTTCGCCCGATCCGCGATTTGGACGTAGCCGTCAGGATGTTGGATCGCGATATCGCCAGTGTGAAAATAGCCGCCCTTAAATGCTTCTTGTGTGGCGTCTGGGTTCTTGAGGTAGCCTTTCATCACCGAATTGCCGCGAATGGCAATCTCACCCTGCGCGGTGGCGTCCTGTGCGATTGTTTGGCCCTCGGCGTCCAGCACCACGAGGTCTTCCATCATCGGAAAGATCACGCCCTGACGGGCTTTGATTGCGGCTTGTTCGTCGGCGGGCAGGGCGCTCCAATCGTCTTTCCACAGGCATTCGGTGACGTGACCATAGGTTTCGGTCAGGCCATAGACCTGCGTGATGTTGAAGCCCAACTTGCCGATCGCCGATAGGGTCGCCGGGGCAGGTGGCGCGCCAGCGGTAAAGACCTCAACGGTGTGGTCAAAGGCTTTGCGCGCGGCCTCTGGGGCATTGACGATCATGTTCAACACGATGGGCGCGCCGCCAAAATGGGTCACGCCGCTGGCGATGGCATCATAGATCGCCTCGGCGGTGATGTCGCGGCAGCAATGTACGGTGCCGCCCAGAACAGGCATCATCCACGTGTGGCACCAGCCGTTGCAGTGAAACAGCGGCACGATCGCCAAAAATCTTGGGTGCAGGGTCATTCGCCACGAGATCACGGTGCCCATCGTCATGAGATAAGCGCCTCGGTGGTGATAGACGACGCCCTTGGGCCGCCCCGTCGTGCCCGAGGTGTAGTTGAGCGCGATGCTCTCCCACTCATCGCTGGGCATCAGCCATGGCGCATCCGGATCACCGGTTTGCAGGAAGTCTTCGTAGGTCGTGTGCAAACCGCTTGCGTGCACACCGGCCACGTCATCAGCAACCTCGATCAAGCGCGGGGGTGTGCCCTCCATTTGTTCGCATGCGGCGGCGGCCACGGGCAAAAATTGCGGGTCCACCAGAACGACCTTGGCTTCACCGTGGTCAAAGATATAGGCGACGGTGTCGACCTCTAGCCGGGTGTTGATCGTGTTCAACACGGCGCCGCAGGCGGGCACACCAAAATGCGCTTCGGCCTGTGCGGGCAGGTTGGGCAGCAGTGTGGCAACCACATCGCCAGGCTCAACACCTGCGCACGTCAGGGCCGAGGCCAAACGGCTCACACGAGCATGATATTCGGCATAGGTGCGGGAGATGTTGCCATACACAATGGCCTCCCGCTCGGGCCAGATCTGAGCGGCTCGGTTCAGGTGCGACAAGGGCGTCAAAGCCACATGATTTGCGCCGCATTTCTCAAGACCTGTTTCGTCTTTCATCCAGCCCATAGTGCGCCCTCCCTTGCGTCTGGTTATTCGCTGGCCATAGTGATCGTGAGACGCGCAAATGGAAAGAGCCTTCATGCAAAACAGACCCCTCGCAGCGGCAGGTGCAATCTTGACCGGGATGGCGATTATTTCCGTGATCGACCAATTTCTGCGCGTGATTGCAGCCGACAGCAGCTTGTGGACATTTCACCTGATCCGGTCAGTGATGATGTGGGGGCTGGCATTGGCTTATGTCCTTTGGCAGGGCACACCATTGCGGGTGGTTTCATGGCGCGGAATGATATTTCGGTCGGTGTTTTTGTCCTCCGCGATGATGATCTATTTTGGGGCCTTGGCGTTTATGCCGGTGGCGCAGGCGGCAGCGGGGCTGTTCACGTCGCCTATCTGGGTTCTGATCTTTTCCGTGGTGTTTTTCGGCCTGCGCATTGGGGTTTGGCGGGTGCTGGCCGTTGGGTTGGGATTTGTGGGTATTTTGGCCGTACTATCGCCCGATCCCGCGACTATGGGGCCGCTGACCTTTGTGCCGGTTCTGGCGGGGGCATTCTATGCGATCGCGATGATTTCTACGCGGGAATGGTGCCCCGAGGAAGGCAGCCTAGAGATGACGCTCGCGGGGTTTACCGCGATGTGGCTGTGGGGCTTGGCAGGTGTGATCATCGTGGGCTTTGTCGGTCCCGAGGCCCCGGCGGGCGCGGATGGCTTTGTGAGGCGCGGCTGGGTCTGGCCCACGGCTGAGGTGTGGTTCTGGTTGTGGGTGCAGGCAGCAGGATCGCTGGTCGCGGTGATGTTCCTGACGCGGGCCTACCAGTTGGCCGAGGCGTCTTATGTGGGCGTGTTTGAATACGCTCTTTTAGGGTTTTCGGCTCTGTTCGGGTGGCTTGTTTGGGGCGAGGTATTGGGCTGGGTCGGGCTGATCGGGATTGCGATGATCGCGGGGGGGGGCGTGATTATCGCGCTGCGCAGCCAAACCGCATCTGATGCTGGGGCCAACCCGCAGGTCGTGCCCTCGAATAAATGAGTGTGGCGGAGCGCAGTCACGCGTCCCGCCATCATCGTGTGCCGCCTAGGCTGCGGATTTTTCGCCACCAAAGCGGTGGTAAAAACTTTGGCCCTTGTTGGCCATTTCTTGCAGCAGGGTAGGTGTTGTGAAACGGGGACCATAGGTTTCGGTCAGACGATCACAGGTTTCTGCGGCCCAAGGCGTGCCGACTATATCAAGCCATGAGAACGGCCCCCCTGACCAAGGTGCAAAGCCCCAGCCTAGGATCGCGCCGACATCGCCCTCGCGGATGTCCATAAGGACGCCGTCCTCTAGTGCGCGTACGGCCTCTAGGACTTGGGCGAACAACAGGCGGTGCTGAACCTCGGTCACATCGGGTTGTGTCTCTGCGAGGGGAAATTTCGGGCCAAGCCCTTCCCACAGCGCGCCGCGCTTGCCCTTGTCGTCGTAGCTGTAGAAGCCCGCGTTGGATTTGCGGCCCAAGCGGCCCCCATCTGCCATCCAGAAGAGGACCTCATCAACGGCTCCGTCGGGATAGGAATCGCCCATCGCGGCCCGGGTCGCTTTGGCGATCTTTACGCCCAAATCAATTGAGGTTTCGTCTACCAATTGCAGGGGCCCCAATGGCATGCCAACCAGTTTGGCTGCGTTTTCAATCAGGGCAGGGGCGACGCCCTCGGCGACCATTCGCAGGCCCTCGTTGATGTAGGGGATGATGCAGCGGTTGGCATAAAAGAACCGTGCATCGTTCACAACGATCGGGGTCTTACGGATTTGGCGCACATAGTCGAGCGCTTTGGCTACGGCGCGGTCGCCCGTGGCTTTGCCTTTGATGATCTCCACCAACAGCATCTTTTCTACAGGAGAGAAAAAGTGGATGCCGATAAACTGTTCGGGCGCGCCGCTGGCCTTGGCCAACTGACTGATCGGCAGAGTTGAGGTGTTGGTTGCAAAGATGCAATCGGGCCCAACTGCGGCCTCGACCTTGGCGGTGACCTCGGCCTTGACGGTTGGGTCCTCAAACACGGCTTCGACCACTAGATCGCAGCCTGCAAGTGCGGTGTAATCCGTTGTCGCGGTGATTTGAGCCAGCACGGAGGCCTTTTTCTCAGCCGTGACTTTGCCGCGCTTCATGCCCTTGTCGAGGTAGGCTTCGCTGTAGGCCTTGCCACGGTCGGCGGCGTCTTGGGCAGCATCAATCAGCACGACGTCGATGCCAGCCTGCGCAGACACTAGCGCGATGCCGGCCCCCATCATGCCGGCACCGATCACGCCTATTTTGCGAACCTTTTGGTCCTCTACCTCTGGGCGGACCGCGCCCTTTTCCAGCGCCTCTTTGTTGATAAAGAGTGACCGGATCATCGCAGAGGACGAGGGGTTCATCAGCACATTGGTGAACCAGCGTGCTTCAATCCGAAGGGCGGTGTCAAAATCGACCATTGCGCCTTCGTAGACCGCAGATAGCAGTGCCTTGGCAGCAGGATAGACACCTTGGGTTTTGCCGTTCACCATGGCCGAGGCGCCAACAAACGTCATGAAACCAGCCGGATGATAGGGCGCGCCGCCGGGCATTTTGTAGCCCTTTTCGTCCCATGGCTTGGTGATCTTGGGGGCGGATAGGACCCATTCCTTGGCCTTTGCGTGCAGGTCCTCAGGTGCAACAACCTCATCCACTATACCAGCAGCTTTGGCTTTTTTCGGGTCGCTCAGCTTGCCCTCTAGCAGAAAGGGAGAGGCCGCCATGGCCCCCATTTTGCGCACCATTCGCGTGGTGCCGCCCATGCCGGGAAAGATGCCGACCATGATTTCGGGCAGGCCGATTTTGGCCTTGGGGTTGTCGGCCGCAAAGATGCGGTGGCAGGCCAGTGGGATTTCCAGCCCAATGCCAAGTGCGGTGCCGGGCAAACAACAGGCAATCGGTTTGCCGCCCTTGTTGGTCTTGGGGTCTTGGCCCGCGCGCTCAATCTTGCGCAGGATGCGGTGGCAGGCCATCAGCCCGTCCATCAGGCCGCGGGCGGGATCGTCGCCTGCGGCTTCTTTCATGGTGGCGATGATGTTCAAATCCATGCCACCAGCAAAAGAACCGGGCTTGCCCGAGGTGATGATTACGCCTTTGACCGCGTCATCGGCCAACGCCTCATCGATCAACGCATCAAGGTCTAGGTACCCCTGTTGGTTCATCACATTCATGGATTTTCCTAGGGTGTCCCACGTGATCGTGGCCACGCCTTCGGCGTCCGTTTTCATGGTAAAGTCAGTCATTTGCATATCCTTTGGCATGCAACGCAGGGGGCTGCGCGGAATGTCATCGAGTGAAGGTCGCGCGGCATTAGATGCGCTCAATAATTGTGGCAGCACCCATGCCGGAGGCCACGCAAAGGGTGGCAAGGCCGGTGCTTTTGCCGCTGCGCTCTAGCTCATCCAGAAGCGTTCCGATGATAATGGCGCCTGTGGCCCCAAGGGGGTGACCCATCGCAATGGCCCCACCGTTTACGTTCACACGGTCATGATCAACATCAAAAGCCTGCATGAACCGCAACACCACAGAGGAGAACGCCTCATTCACTTCGAATAGGTCGATGTCGGCGATCGACATGCCCGACGTTTTTAGGATGTGTTCCGTCACCGGGACCGGCCCGGTGAGCATGATCGTCGGGTCCAGCCCGATCTTAGCTGTCGCACGAATGACGGCGCGGGGTTTGAGGCCGTGCGCCTTACCAAAGGCTTTGGATCCGACCAACACGCCCGCAGCACCATCAACAATGCCCGAACTGTTGCCCGCGTGGTGGATGTGGTTGATCCGCTCAAGGTGGGGGTATTTCATCAGCGCGATTTTGTCGAAACCGGGCATGACCTCACCCATGGCTTGGAACGCAGGGTTCAGGCTGCCTAGCGATTGCATATCGGTTTGTGGGCGCATGTATTCATCATGATCAAGGATCGTGAGGCCGTTTTGATCGCGCACAGGCACGACCGAATTGGCGAAACGATTGTCATCCCATGCGGCCTTGGCGCGCTGCTGGCTGGTCACGGCAAGGTGGTCGGCCTGTTCACGGGTGATGCCGTATTCCGTTGCGATAATATCAGCCGAAATCCCTTGGGGGACGAAATATTGGTCCATCGCGATCGAAGGATCCACGGCAATCGCCGCCCCGTCCGAGCCCATGGCGACACGGCTCATGCATTCAACCCCGCCGGCGATATAGGCGTCACCTGCGCCGCCGCGGATTTGGTTCGCAGCGAGGTTAACGGCCTCCATGCCAGAGGCGCAGAACCGGTTGATGCTCAGCCCGGGGATGCGTTCATCCAGATCAGAGGCCAACACAGCGGTCCGCGCCAAGCAGCCGCCCTGTTCCATCACTTGTGTGGCGTTGCCCCAGATCACGTCCTCGACTGCGTGCCCTTCTAACCCGTTGCGTTCGCGCAAGGCGTTCAGAACATTGGTAGAAAGGCGCACGGCTGTCACCTCGTGCAGGCTGCCGTCCTTGCGACCTTTGCCGCGCGGGGTGCGAACGGTGTCATAGATATAAGCGTCAGACATGGTTGCGTTCCTTTGCAACGTTTGGGGGGCTGCCTCGGGTTGTGTCCGAGGCGGGCATCAACGGGACGCGCACGACATATTTGCGGTGCGGGATGTTATAAATCGGGAAGAGGCCCGTTGTTAAGAAGTTTGGCAATTCAAGGGGCGCAATGCGAGGGGGCGCTGCGTCTATGACGTAGCGTTTTTTACGTAAACGTAAGGTCGGTTTGTGCGCGGTGCTGGCTTAGCCGCAGGGATTGATGTCGCAAGAGCATGCACCCAACCCACAATCGCCATCGCAAACGTTGAGATCGCAGGTCGATCCATTGTCTCGGGTCGTATTTGCGGCGCCGTGACAGGGTAGGGCACTGCCCATACAGCTGTAAAAGCAACAATCAGTGCGAAGGTCTTTGCGGTTTTGGCGGCGTCGGCGGTGCTTTGCTTCATCCTCTGATTCCGAGACTGGCGTTGATGCGACTGCTGCGTAGGCCGCTTGGCAATCTGCAAATCTGGCGCGGATTTTTGGCCAGCCTTGCCATAACCCCTCATCTTGGATGGTGTGCTTGACGTAGCCCGAGCAGCCCGTTCCGCCGTGCACAACGGAGTAGGCGCAGCGAAAACCCTTTCGCGGCGATACATAGGATTGATAAAGCCAGATAACCCCAAGGGCTGTTCGGTTAAACATGCCCTGCAGGGTATCTGGCCAATATGGCAAGGATTAGGCGGTGGCGTTACGAACCGTAGGCGCGTTCCATCAAATCGTATGGATGTTTCCAACCCGATGTAGCTGAAATGCGGTTCAGCCATGCGTCAATGTTGGGCCATTCTGAGCGGTCAAAGCCAAAGGGCTCTTCGTAGAACAGGTACCCGCAGCAGGCTGTGTCGGCGATGGTGATTTCGTCCCCAACAATCCAATTGCGCCCCTCTAGGTGGTCATTCAGGACGCCGTAGGTCGCCTTGAGGCGCCCCTGCATAAAGCCGATAACCTCTTGGGGGCGTTTTTCTGGTGGTAGGAAGTTCATCAAAAAACGTGTCATCCCGGCCTGACCCGACAGTTTGTGATTGTCCCACAGGAGCCAGCGCAGCACTTCACGTTTACCCTCGGGCGATGCGGGCATCAGCTTGCCCGTCGTTTCGGTCACGTGTGTTTGAATTGCGCCGGATTGGGAGATCGTTTGATCGCCGTCCAGTAGAACTGGGACCTCACCCATGGGGTTAATGGCGCGAAACTCAGGGGTGCGGCTGCCACCGTTGAAAAAATCAACATGGACCGGGGTCCAATCAACCTCGGCCAGCGTGAGTGTTAGCGCCGCCTTATACGCGTTTCCGCTTTCACCGAAGCAATAGAGTTTGGTCATTAGATAGAGCCTCCCGCCCTGAGATTTGTCGTTGTTCGATGTGGTACTGTGCAACGGACGCGCGGACCAGAGGCCTCTCGCGCTAGGCGACAAATTAGGGTCAGCGGGCTTAGCGCCCCACGGTATGATGGCCACGTATGGTCAGTTGGGTCATCGGCAGCGTGCTAATCCGCTGGCGGAAGCCGATCTTTGAAGGCAGCGAGGCGATGCATCAGAGTGGCGTCATCCAGCAGCCCCGAGAGGTTTTCGAACACAAAACTCAGCGCCTCACCCTCGGTCAAACCGGCATCCGCGGCAAAAGCCCGAAGCTGTCTGTACCCGGCATCCGTCATTTTTGCGGGAAAGTGGCGGGTCAGTCGGGGAGGTGGTGGCATTTGAAATCGTGGTCCGTAAGTGTGTGGCAGAGGCAGGCCCTGCCACACACTCTTGGCTTAGAAATGGGCGGCGTCTAGTGCCATCAAGGTATCCGCCCCGGTTTCGATCCGCGACAGATGCATTGAGGTCGCGGGAAGCTGGCGGGCCATATAATAGCGCGCGGTCGCGAGTTTTGCGTCATAGAAGTCACGACCCTCGGCGCCGTTGGCCAGAGCATCCTGAGCTGCACGTGCCATGCGGGCCCACATCAGGCCAAGGCAAACATGCCCCATCATGTGCATAAAATCATATGACCCCGCGAGCGCGTTGTTGGGATTTTTAATGCCCATTTGCATGAAGTACATGCCGGCAGCCTGTAGATCCTTGGACGCTTTCTTGAGCGGTTCGACAAAGGCGGCCATGTCATCGCTGTCGTTCTCTTTGCAGAAGGTTTTAACCATCTCAAAGAAGCCCATGACGTGTTTGCCGCCGTCCTGAGCAAGCTTGCGCCCCACAAGATCCAGCGCCTGCACCCCATTCGCACCCTCGTAAATCATGGCAATCCGAGCGTCGCGCGCAAACTGGGACATGCCCCATTCTTCGATGTAGCCGTGCCCCCCATAAACCTGTTGGGCGTTGATGGTCATCTCATAGCCCTTATCGGTCAGAAATCCTTTGATGACGGGGGTCATCAGGGAAATCAGGCCATCGGCTTCCGCGTCTGAGTTACGTTGCGCCCGGTCGATGAGGTTTGCGCCCCAGAACGCAAAGGCCCGCGCGCCTTCCACAAAAGACTTCTGGTCCATTAGGTTGCGGCGAATGTCGGGGTGCACGATCAGCGGATCGGCGGCCAGTTCAGGGTGTTTGGTGCCGGTCACGTCGCGGCCTTGAAGCCGATCAAGGGCGTAGGCGCGGGCATTTTGATACGCGATTTCAGACTGGGCATAGCCCTGTAGGCCGACGCCAATGCGCGCCTCGTTCATCATTGTGAACATTGCGCGCATGCCTTTATGCGCCTCACCCAATAGATAGCCGGTCGCGCCGTCATAGTTCATCACACAGGTTGAGTTACCGTGGATGCCCATTTTCTCTTCGATCTTGCCAACCGAGAGATCATTGCGAGCGCCAAGGCTGCCGTCGTCGTTCACAAGGACCTTGGGCACGATGAACAGGGACACGCCTTTGATGCCTTCGGGGGCGCCAGAAATTTTGGCAAGGACGAGGTGGATGATATTGTCCGCCATGTCGTGGTCACCGGCCGAGATGAAGATCTTTTGCCCAGTGATTTTATAGCTGCCGTCGTCTTGGGGTTCTGCGCGGGTGCGCATCAGGCCCAGGTCCGTACCGCAATGCGGCTCCGTCAGGTTCATGGTGCCGGTCCATTCACAGGTCACCATTTTGGGTAGGAACGTCTGTTTTTGGGCGTCGGAGCCGTGAGCGTGGATCGCGGAATAGGCGCCGTGGGTCAGGCCGGGGTACATGTTGAACGCCATGTTCGCAGCGGACATGATTTCACCAACCGCGGTGTGCATCAGATAGGGCAGGCCCTGGCCCCCATAGGCGGGGTCGCAATCAAGGGCTGTCCAGCCGCCATCGCGCATTTGGTCAAAGGCGTCCTTAAAGCCGGTAGGCGTACGCACCACACCATTTTCTAGCTTACACCCCTCGCGGTCGCCCACCTCGTTTAGGGGGTGCAGGACATCGCTCGCGATCTTGCCGGCTTCCTCCAACACTGCACCGGTGAAATCGACATCCATTTCGTCGTAGCCGGGAATGTTCTGCTCAGAGGCTTTGAGGACCTCGTGCAGCACGAATTGCATGTCTTTGGTGTTGGCGTTGAACGCTGGCATTTCCTGTCTCCCTGCCGTCGCCCAGAGTATGTGTTACGAGGCGACTCTTTGGTTGGTGTTCGCGGAGGCGATAAGGTTTTCGCCCCATTTCAGTTGGCTCTCAAGTTCGGCAATCGCCTCATTGAGTTCATCACGTTGAACAATCATCGCATCGAGGCGACTTTTGCCGATCTCATAGGTGCGGGCGTATTGTGTGGCTTGCCCATCACCGAGATAGTACAGATCCAGAAGCTGGCGGATTTCTTCGAGGCTGAACCCAAAGCGCTTGCCGCGCAGGATCAACTTGAGCCGGGCACGGTCGCGTTTGGTAAACAGTCGTTTTTGCCCCTCACGGATTGGGCTCAACAGCTCCTTTGCCTCATAGAACCGAAGAGTACGTGGCGTCACATCATATGCATCGCACATCTCTCGGATGGTCATAGTTTCTTCAGACATCTTCTTCACCTTTCACAACTCCTGCGCAGCTGTGTGTGCACCGGAAATGTGAATTTCCAGTTTATGCTACAAGTTTATATTACGTTTACGTAACTCTAACGTCGCGTCACATTTGAAGTGACCAAGGGTCGGTCCGAAAACGCACTCCCGTAGCCCAAAAGCCGACGCTAAAGCGCCATAACTCTAATTAAAGCCGTCTTTAGGAGCCAGCTACCAGTGACAGAAAATCGCCAGTCCAGGGCGCATCTTTCGGATTGATCCGCTCTCTTTCGTATAGGTTTGCGAATTTCGTATCGTTAATCTGGTAAAGTGTCAGCCACGTGATCGCGCAGCGTCTGTAGCTGTGCGATGGCTTCATCTACTTCTGCACGGCGGAGGGTCAGCTCTTGCAGCTGCTTGTCTGCCAGCTCAATCCAAGCCATCATTTGTGTCCGACCTTCGGGATCGGCATCATAGAGTTCAAGCCACTGACGAATCTCTTCTAGCGAAAAGCCGAATTTGCGCCCCCGCAGGATCAGGGTCATGCGGGCAACTTCGCGGGCGCCATAAAATCGTGTGCGGCCTTCTTTTTCGGGAAACAGCAGCTCGATGTACTCGTAATGCCGCAGCGTGCGGGGCGTTACATCAAATTTTTCGCACATCTCTTTGAAGCTGATCCGCTCGCTCATCGTAGTCTCCCTCAATCCCTGCGCGAAGTATGCGCGTAATCCGCGCGCAATGCCAACCCTTGCCCCGCAGCGATGTGCGGCGCATACACAAAGCCATGGATACAACAGATGAAAAAGCCCAACGCGTTCGCGCTTCTATGGAGGCGCTGCCCCATTGTAAGGCGCTGGGCCTAGAGATGACGGACATCGGGGGTGGGCAAGCCGTTATGCGGATGCCTTATAACCCTTCTCTTGTGGGGGATCCGGCGACAGGGGTCATCGCCGGCGGGGCTGTGTCGGCCTTGATGGACAGTTGCGGCGGGGCGGCAGTGATGTGCCATCCCAAGGCGGTGGCCAGCACGGCAACACTGGATTTGCGCATTGATTATATGCGCGCGGCCACACCGGGGCAGGCAATCACGACGCGCGCGGTCTGCCACCATATTACGCGTTCGGTCGCATTTGTCCGCGCGGAGGCGTTTGACGATGATGCGAGCACGCCGGTCGCGGTGGCCAACGGGGCCTTTACCGTTGAGATGCAATCATGAAGCGGCCTGAACCTATTCAAATCGTCAAGCAACGGCGAGATGCTGCGTTGGCGGCCTTGATCGAAGGTGTTCCCTATATCCAATTCATGGGTATCGGGTTTGAGCGTCGCGGCGATGAGCTAACAGGTATCTTGCATTTCGATGACAAGTTGATTGGCAACATGATGTTGCCCGCGCTGCATGGTGGGGCTACCGCGGCCTTCCTAGAGGTGACGGCAACCATCACCCTGTCTTGGGCCATGATCTGGGATGACCTGGAGCGCGGCGATCTTCAGGATTTGACGCCCCAAACCTTGCCGCGCTTGCCCAAGACAATTGATTTTACCGTAGACTATCTGCGTTCGGGTCTGCCGCGTGATGCCTATGCTCGCGCGCGGATCAATCGCAAAGGCCGCCGTTACGCCAGTGTCCACGTCGAAGGCTGGCAAGACAACCGAGAGCGTTTGCACGCCCAAGCCACCGGGCACTTCTTGATGCCCACACGCCCGACCGTTGGGAATGGCTGATACGATCACCCACGCCCGGGTGCTCAAGATTTCGGTGCCCATTGTGATTTCAAACGCCACGGTGCCGTTGATGGGCATCGTGGACACAGGCGTAGTGGGTCAAAGTGCGCAGGCGGCACCCATTGCGGCGGTGGCCGCCGGTGCAATTACGCTATCCGCTGTTTATTGGATATTTGGGTTTCTGCGGATGGGCACAGCGGGGTTGGCCGCACAGGCTGTGGGCGCCGGCGACCGGGTTGAAGTCGGCGCGCTGTTGATGCGGGTTCTGTTGATCGGTTTTGGGGCAGGGGTCGTTATGATCGCGACCCAGTGGGCGATTATGGCCGGTGCCTTCGCTATTTCACCCGCCGAGCCGGAGGTCGAAGCCCTAGCGCGCACTTATATCGGTATCCGCGTGTGGTCTGCGCCTGCGGCCATTGCACTTTACGGGATCACCGGCTGGTTGGTCGCTCAAGAGCGTACGGATCAGGTGATGGTGCTGCAAATCTGGATGAATGGGGCCAACATCGCGCTGAGCTATGGGTTGGGTTATATGCTCGACTTTGGGGTGCCAGGTGTGGCTTGGGCGACATTTATGGCAGAATGGTCGGGCCTTGCGCTGGGCTTGTGGTTTTGTCGGGGCGCGTTTCGGGTGCCGGGGTGGGCAACGCCCGCGCGTATCTTTGACCGGGCGCGGCTGATCAACATGGCGTCGGTGAATTCCGACATCATGATCCGCTCAGTCTTGCTGCAAATCGCATTTACATCCTTCATTCTGGTACATTCGGCAAAGTTGGGCACTGTGCCGCTGGCCGCGAACCAAATCCTGTTGCAGTTTTTGTTTGTGACCTCCTACGCGATGGACGGCTTTGCCTTTGCCGCAGAGGCGTTGGTGGGCAAGGCCTTTGGCGCGGGCAACCCCGCCCGCGTGCGCCGCGCCACGCTGATGACCAGTTTTTGGGGGGTGATTACCGTGAGCCTCTTGGCAGTGGTTTTTGCGATCATGGGGCCGTGGGGGATAGAGGTGATGACGAAATCGCCCGAAGTGCAAGCAGAGGCGCGCCGCTATTTGCCATGGGTCATTGCCGGGCCACTGATCGGTTGTGCCTCGTGGATGTTCGACGGGGTCTTTATTGGTGCGACCCGGTCACGCGATATGCGGAATATGATGCTGCTCAGCTTTTTGCTCTATTTCGCCGCTGTCTACGTGCTGCTGCCCTATGGAAACCATGGGTTGTGGGCGGCACTGATGATCTTTTTCAGTGCCCGGGGCATCACCCTTGGTTTGCGATATCCGGCGTTGGAACGGGCGGCGGGGCGCACAGTCTAGGGGCCTGTAGGCCGCGCATACCAATTGCGCGAACGGATCAAGAACACATCTTGGCCTTTTCGATGTGACGCGTTACGTTTGCGATATGATGGATTTTGACGACTCCGAAGGCTTTGAAAGCCTCTCATCGCGCGCGATGGCCGCACGCCCCACGCCCTACATGGACGGGCTCAATCCGGAACAGCGACGCGCAGTTGAGACGTTGGATGGTCCGGTCTTGATGCTTGCAGGGGCCGGTACCGGCAAAACGCGGGCACTTACGGCACGGATTGCGCATCTGCTGAACACGGCCAAGGCGCGGCCGAATGAAATCCTTGCGGTGACATTCACCAACAAGGCCGCCCGAGAGATGAAGGACCGCGTTGGCAAACTGACCGGTCATGTCGAAGGGATGCCGTGGCTGGGCACGTTCCACGCGATTTGTGTCAAACTGCTGCGCCGCCATGCAGAGTTGATCAAACGCGATGATCCGCTTTTGGACGGCGGGCAGAATGTCCCGCACCTGAAGTCAAACTTCACGATCCTTGATACGGATGACCAAATCCGTCTGCTCAAGCAGTTGATCGTTGCCGAAGGGATTGATGACAAACGCTGGCCTGCGCGGGCCTTGGCTGGGGTCATTGACCAATGGAAAAACCGCGCTTGGACACCGGATCAGGTGCCCGCCAGCGAAAGCAGCGCATACGACGGCAAGGGTGTCGCACTATACCGGGCCTATCAGGACCGCCTTCTTACGCTTAACGCAGTGGATTTTGGTGATCTGCTTTTGCATGTCGTCACCATTTTTCAGACGCATTCAGATGTGTTGGAACAATACCGCCGCTTTTTCCGGTATATCTTAGTGGACGAATACCAAGATACGAATGTGGCGCAGTATATGTGGCTGCGGCTTTTGGCGGGCGGGCATCGGAACATTTGCTGTGTGGGCGATGATGATCAGTCGATCTATGGCTGGCGCGGTGCCGAAGTGGGCAACATTCTGCGGTTTGAACGTGATTTCGAAGGTGCCGCCGTTATTCGGCTGGAGCAGAATTACCGCTCAACTCCGCATATTCTTGCCGCAGCCTCTGGCGTGATTGCGGGCAATAAAGGCCGACTGGGCAAGACCCTATGGACCGAGATGGAGGAGGGCGAGAAGGTCAACCTCATCGGCCACTGGGACGGCGAGGAAGAGGCGCGTTGGGTCGGAGAAGAGGCCGAGGCCGCATTGCGTGGAACGCGTGGGCGACGGGCCTTTGCGCTCAATGATATGGCAATCTTGGTGCGGGCCTCGCATCAGATGCGCGCGTTTGAGGATCGGTTCCTGACGATTGGCCTGCCATATCGCGTGATTGGGGGGCCACGTTTTTATGAGCGTTTGGAAATTCGCGACGCGATGGCCTATTTCCGCGTTGTGATCAGCCCGGATGATGATCTTGCGTTTGAGCGGATCGTGAACACACCCAAACGCGGGCTTGGCGATAAGGCACAGCAGAAAATCCAGATGATGGCGCGCAGCAATGGCGTCAGCCTGCTGGAGGGCGCGCGCCTGATGGTTGAAACCAAAGGTATCGGTGGCAAGGGTGGCGCCGAGCTGGCCAAGCTGGTCGCGGGCTTGGATCGGTGGCGTGATGCGCTGCTGTCGGGGCGTGATCACATCGAATTGGCAGAGGTCATCCTAGAGGAATCCGGCTACACCGACATGTGGCTCAACGACAAAACGCCTGAGGCACCGGGGCGATTGGATAACCTTAAGGAGCTCGTGAAAGCTCTTGAAAACTTTGAAAATCTTCAAGGTTTCCTAGAGCACGTTAGCCTAATTATGGATAACGAGAGCGACAGTGGTGAGGACAAGATCACCATGATGACGCTGCATGCGGCCAAGGGGCTGGAATTCCCCATGGTGTTTCTACCGGGGTGGGAGGATGGCTTGTTCCCCTCACAGCGGTCTATGGATGAAAGCGGGCAAAAGGGCCTAGAGGAAGAGCGGCGTCTGGCCTACGTCGGTATCACGCGCGCCGAAGAAGTCTGCACCATTAGTTTCGCCGCCAATCGGCGCGTCTATGGTCAGTGGCAATCCTCGCTTCCATCGCGGTTTATTGACGAATTGCCTGAAAAGCACGTTGAAGTTTTGACCCCACCGGGCCTGTATGGTGGCGGCTTTGGGGCCGCGGGCATGGCGCAGGCGCAGACCCGTGCAATGGGTGGCGGTGTCGAAAGCGATATCACTGAACGTGCCACCAAGGCGGATGTCTACAACTCGCCCGGATGGCGGCGTTTGCAGGCCAACGCCAGTGCGCGGACCCTCTCGCAGCCCAAGGAAAGTCGGACGATGGTGATCGACGCTCAAGCCGTCAGCGCCCATTCCATTGATGACCGAGTGTTCCACACGAAATTCGGCTATGGCACTGTTGAGGCGATTGAGGGTGACAAGCTGGAGGTCGCGTTTGACAAAGCGGGGACCAAAAAGCTGGTGGGCCGGTTCCTCGTTCCTGCGGATCAAGCGGGCGATGTGCCGTTCTGACGCTTGCGCGGGCCCTGCGGGACGCGTAGGGCTGCGCATATGAAAATTCTATTCTTGGGCGATGTTATGGGGCGGTCTGGCCGCAGTGCGGTCACGGAGCGTTTGTCTGCGTTGCGGGCTGCGTGGGGGCTGGATTTCGTTGTGGTCAACGGCGAAAATGCCACCTCTGGACACGGGTTGAACCGCGATCACGCGCGCGCGCTGCTTGAGGCAGGTGCGGATGTGATTACACTGGGCGATCACGCCTTTGATCAAAAAGACATGCTGGGCACGATTGAGAGCGAGCCGCGTATTCTGCGGCCGATCAATATCTCAAAGGCGGCACCGGGCCGTGGGCACCGCATTTATGAGGTGCCTGGGGGGCGCAAGGTGCTGGTGGCGCAGGTGCTGGGCCGGGTGTTCATGAAGCAACCCTACGATGATCCGTTTTCGCCGCTGGACGCGCTGTTTCGGACGCATCGGTTGGGCGCTGCGGTGAACGCGACGCTGATTGATATCCATTGCGAAGCCACGTCCGAGAAAATGGGCGTTGGACATTTTTGTGATGGAAAAGCTAGCGTCGTGGTGGGCACACACACCCACGTGCCGACGGCGGATGCGCAAATCCTGCCCGGTGGCACCGCGTTCCAGTCCGATGCCGGAATGTGCGGCGACTATGACAGTGTGATCGGCATGGAAAAGACCGAACCCCTGCGCCGTTTTATCACCGGAATGCCCAAGGCGCGGTTCTCGCCCGCAATGGGAGAGGCCACGCTGAGCGGGCTGTATGTGGAAACCGATGATCGCACTGGTAAAGCCACACGAGTGGTGCAGGTGCGCCAAGGTGGGCGGCTGAGCCCGTCGGGCCCTGAGGCTGTGGAATGACACGCGCGCCCACGCACCCAGCCTCTGGGCTGCTTGTGGGCGTTCTCATCTTGATGGGGGCAGGGTGGGGCCTTGGCCAACCCCTGACCAAGGTTGCCGTATCCACTGGATTGCCGACGCTGGGGCTATTAGCGTGGCAATTGATGATCGGCGCTGCGGTGTTATGCACCTTCATTTTGGTGCGCGGGGGGTGTATCCCACTCGCCCCGCGCAATCTGTTTTTCTACGGCTGGATCGCTTGTGTGGGGACGCTGTTCCCAAATTATGCCTCGTACGAGGCGGCGCGAGTACTGCCCGCGGGCATCATATCTATCCTTTTGTCTACGGTCCCTATGATCGCTTTTCCGGTGGCGCTTGGCCTTGGGCTTGAACGGTTTGAGCCACGGCGCCTTTTGGGGCTGGTGTTCGGCTTGGCAGGGGTGTTGTTAATCACTCTGCCGGACGCGAGCCTGCCAGAGCGCGCTATGCTGGCCTTTGTTCCGCTGGCTCTGATTGCGCCGTTGTTTTACGGAGCTGAGGGCAATCTGGTCGCCCGGTTCGGGACCGGCGGTGTTGATGCGGTCACGGTGATTGCGGGGGCATCACTGGTCGGGGCCGGGGTTGTGGCGCCCTTGGCCGCGGCGACTGGGCAGTGGGTGACACCCGCCCTGACGCTGCCGCACGGTGCCCTGGCGCTGTCGGCGCTGCTGCACACGGTGGTCTATGTGGCCTACGTCTGGATGGTCGGGCGTGCGGGCTCGGTCTTTGCGGCACAGGTTAGCTATCTGGTCACGGGCTTTGGTGTGATGTGGGCCATGCTGATCCTAGGAGAGCGGTTTGCGCCCACGGTCTGGCTGGCTATGGTGGTGATGTTTGCTGGCCTAGCGATGGTTCAACCGCGACCAAAGCTATTGGCACCCAAAGAGATTAGAACGTGAGATCGTCATGGAATTAGTGACCCTTAGCCAATCGGCGCAAGCCACGTTGGCCTTGTTGACGGTGGGGGCAATGTTCACCCTGTTCTTGCGGGAAACATTTCCAACCGAGGTGACGGCGATCATGGGCGTCGCCGTCCTGTTGGTGACAGGGGTTCTGCCCTATGAGGCTGCGATTGGCGTGCTGTCGAACCCTGCACCGTGGACGATTGCTGCGATGTTTATCGTGATGGGGGCGTTGGTGCGCACAGGCGCGCTTAACTGGTTTACCGCCCGCGCCGAGGCGCAGGCCGACATCAGCCCGCGGCGGGCAATTGGTGCGTTGATGGCGTTGGTTATTGTGGCTTCTGCGTTTGTGTCCAACACGCCGGTGGTTGTCGTGATGATCCCGGTCTTTGTGCAGCTGGCGGGTAAACTGGGCGCGGCCCCTTCCAAGCTGCTGATCCCGCTCAGCTATGCCGCGATCATGGGGGGGACTTTGACGCTAATCGGGACCTCAACCAACCTGTTGGTGGATGGGGTTGCCCGGGCCGAAGGCCTTGCGCCGTTCACAATCTTTGAGGTCACGCCACTTGCCGTGGTTTTGGTCGTCTACGTGATGATCTACCTCTATTTTGTGGCCCCGCGGGTGTTGCCAGAACGCACCTCGATGGCCGCCATGTTGGGCGGCGACAAATCCAAGATGAAGTTCTTTACTGAGGCGGTGATCCCGCCGGAATCCAACCTTGTCGGGCGTGAGGTTTTGGGGGTGCAGCTGTTCAAGCGCGAAGGCGTGCGGTTGATTGACGTGATCAGGGGCGATGCCTCGTTGCGGCGGAACCTGAAGGGTGTCGAGTTACAGGTCGGTGACCGGGTCGTTTTGCGCACCCCAATGACAGAGTTGTTGTCGCTGCAACGGGACAAATCGCTGAAACGATTGGATCAGGTGGGCGCGACAGAGACAACTACGGTTGAGGTGCTGATCACGCCGGGGGCGCGCATGGTTGGACGGCGCTTGGGAGAAATGCGATTGCGTCGTCGCTACGGCGTCTATCCGATTGCCGCGCACCGGCGGGATCGCAACATTGGGTCAGATCTTGACAGCTTGATCGTCAAGGTTGGTGATACCCTGCTGCTTGAAGGTGCGCCGGAGGATATTCATCGCTTTGCCTCTGACATGAACCTTGTGGATGTGTCCAAGCCTGAGGCTCGGGCCTACCGCCGTGAGATGGCATGGGTGCCTGTGACGGCAATGGTTGGGCTGGTTGTGATGGCGGCCTTGGGTATCGCACCAATTTTCTTGTTGGCGGTGCTGGCTGTGGCGCTGGTGCTCGCGACCCGCTGCATTGACGCCGAAGAGGCGTTTGACTTCATTGAGGGCCGCTTATTGGCGTTGATCTTTTCGATGCTTGCGATAGGTGCGGCGCTACAATCCTCTGGGGCGGTGACACTTATCGTGGATGCTGTGGCACCCTATCTATCGGGACTGCCACCGTTTTTGTTGGTCTGGGCGATTTACCTGCTGACCAGCATCCTGACGGAGCTGGTGTCCAACAATGCGGTTGCTGTCGTGGTCACGCCGATTGCGATTGCGCTGGCCGCGACGCTGGGCATTGACCCGCGCCCCTTGGTCGTGGCGGTGATGGTCGCGGCGAGTGCGTCATTTGCCACGCCGATTGGATATCAAACCAATATGATGGTCTATGGCCCCGGCGGCTATAAATTCACGGATTTCATGAAACTGGGCATCCCGCTGAACGTCACGGTCGGGTTGCTCGCCAGCCTGATGATCCCGTTCATCTGGCCGTTTTAAGCCGCCTTAACAGGAGAATACACCATGCGCTCAATGATGATTTTAGGTGCCTGCTTGGGCTTAATGGCCTGTACCGCGACGCCGGTTGCGATGGCACCATCGGACAGCGCGCGTGTGGCAGAGGTATCGGTGCGGCCCGATGTGCTGGCCATCACAATGACTGATGGTGCGCGCTGCGTGGCCAAACGGCCCGATGACATTCGCACTGGCTGGTCTGGCATCACTGACAACTGCGGCTACGCGTTGCCGTTCTCGGTGCTGTTTTTCGCCGGTGCCGAGGATCCTGCACGGTTTGCTGTAGAACCAGCGGCCGAGGTTGTGGGCAAAGACGGCACACTGATGCCCCGCGCCGAGGTCTATGTGACGGACGTTGATGGTGTCCAAAAGCAGTTCGTTATGCGCCTAGATAATGTGCGCATTCAGCTGGTTGATCCCGTTTAGAATAGGGTTACATCAGCGGACCTAACAGGCAGAGCCAAGCCCAAAGGCCCGGCAATGTTTGCACCATTTGCGCAATAGCCTTTGATAGGGCATCGTGCCGTCATGCTGATTGAAGATGAAATTCTGACGCTCCGGCGTTTACGCGTAGCGGATTTGCAGGCCTTTCAATCCTATCGCTCGGATCCCGTTGTGGGGGCCTATCAAAGCTGGAACGTGATGAGTGACGATCAGGCCTTGGGCTTTCTGGCGGCGGTATCGGACGCGCCTTTGTTTGTTCCGGGGCAATGGTCGCAGATCGCCATCGTGGCCGATGGTTTGGTCGGGGACATCGGCCTGTGCCTCGATCACACAAGCCACGAGGTTGAGATAGGGATTACACTCGCGCGCGGTGCCCAAGGGTTGGGCTACGCGCGTCGCGCCGTCAGGCTGGCCGTGCAGCTGGTGTGGCGCGACAGCCCCGCGCAGTGTATTCGCGCCATTACGGATGCACGCAACACAGCCGCATTGATCTTGTTGGAGCGATCAGGCTTTCGGGAGGGTCCGCCCCTAACAACAGGTGGCATTCCAGAGCGGCAATTCACATTGAAACGCCCCAATTTGCCCTAAGCCAAGACGCGCGCTGCACAGGCTTGCAGCCCCAAGGCTCTTGGCCCTATAACCGCACGGAATTCTCGGACCAAATGAACGGAGACGACCCATGGCAGGGCATAGTAAATGGGCCAACATCCAGCACCGCAAGGGCCGGCAGGATAAAATCCGCGCCAAGCTGTTTTCCAAGATGGCCAAGGAAATCACCGTGGCCGCAAAAATGGGCGATCCCGATCCCGAGAAGAACCCGCGTTTGCGACTGGCGGTAAAAGAAGCCAAATCGCAATCCGTGCCTAAGGACGTGATTGACCGCGCAATCAAGAAATCTCAAGGCGGGGATGCCGATAGCTACGATGAAATCCGCTATGAGGGCTACGGCCCCGGTGGTGTTGCCGTCATCGTTGAGACGATGACCGACAACCGCAATCGGACTGCCTCGACCGTGCGCTCCACGTTTTCCAAAAACGGCGGCAACTTGGGTGAGACAGGCTCGGTCGGGTTTATGTTCGATCGCAAGGGGCAGGTGATCTATTCGGCCAGTGTTGGCGATGAAGACACCGTGATGATGGCGGCGATTGAGGCTGGTGCTGAGGACGTCGAAAGCGATGGCGAGGTGCATGTTGTGTGGTGTGCTGATACGGACCTGAGCACAGTATCGACTGCGCTTGAGGCTGAATTGGGTGAGTCTGAGACCACGAAGTTGGTGTGGCGTCCAACGACCAGCACTGAGCTTGACCTCGAAGGCATGCAAAAGCTGATGAAGCTGATCGAAGCATTGGAGGACGACGATGACGTACAAACCGTCACCGCGAACTTCGAAGCCTCGGACGAGGTCATGGAGCAGCTTTAATCGCGGCCCAATGGGGTCGATGCTTAGCCAATAAAAAAGCGCCCCTCTGGGCGCTTTTTCTTTGCGATATCAAAGCGTGCCTAAGTGGATTTCCGACGCCGCGCAAAACCCAACGCCCCAAGACCTGTCATCAGCAATGCCACACCCGCAGGCAGCGGCACGGCGGAAACCATCACGTTATCGATGGCACCAGAGTTACTGCCAAAGTCAAACGTCAACTGATCGACCCGCGCGCTTGTGCCAAGAGCCAAGCGTTGGAGTGCATTTTCTGTACGGCCGTTATCAATGACACTGGAAAAGACTGCATTACCGTCAAGCGATCCGCTGACCACCAACGAGCCGTCATCGATAAACGTGACACCTGAAAACAGCACGTCCATGGCTGTAAAGTTGAACGTGATCACACCGCCGCTGCGGTTGTCGTCGACTTCGTTGCCAGTGTTGTTGCGATCATCAGGGGTTTCATCAACCACCAGAACGTTGTTGATCGGATCGACGAGGGGGCCCAAAGTATCAACCACAACATAAGTGGGCTCGATATCCGGATCACGGCCGCCGCGTGGATTGCCTGCACCGTCAACCGTTGCATAGGCGCGCGCAACGGTGGTGCTGCCGCTTGGATTTACGATTGTCGTGACCGAGGCCGAGACCGAGCCATCGGCGGACATGATGTTGTAGATATCTTGTCCGTTAATGACGCCAACGCCATTGCTTGTATCAAAGTCGATTACCGCAGCAGAAGCTGCACCGCACATCGCAAGCCCAAGGGCAGATGCGGCTAATGTCCGTTTCAAATGCATATTGATCCCCAACCTAGTATAATTTGTATCCTTAGATACCATTTTGACTTTAGCGTAAAGATCGGATTGCTATATCGATTGCGGAAAATGACGTAGCGGAATTTTGCATATCCGACATGCGGTGCCTTTTTGTTGTGCACCTTCGCGATCTGCGCCAATGCTGTGGGCATGACCACACCGAACAAACCCCTTGTCGGAGTTCTTTGGATGATCGTCACGGGGCTGTGCTTTGTCACGGTAACTGCGATCGTTAAGCACTCGGCCCAAGACTTGCCCGCCGCACAGGCCGCTTTCATGCGCTATGTACTGGGGTTGGTGTTCCTGCTGCCCGTGGCCAAAAGCTTGCTGGCCACGCGCCTTGAGCGGGCGACGCTTGTGCGTTTTTCACTGCGTGGGGGCATCCATTCCATCGGCGTGATTTTGTGGTTCTTTTCGATGACCCGCATTCCCATCGCTGAGGTGACGGCGATGAATTACCTTGTGCCGATCTACGTGACCGTTGGTGCAGCTCTTTTTCTGGGAGAGAAGTTGGCAGCACGACGCATCGCAGCTGTTGGGGCAGGGTTGTTGGGCGCACTGATCATTCTGCGCCCCGGTTTCCGAGAGATCGACTTGGGGCACATCGCAATGCTGGGCACAGCGGCGGGCTTTGCTGGATCTTACCTTTTGGCCAAGAAACTCTCGGGTGAGGTGCCGGCCAGTATGGTGGTTGGCATGTTGTCGATCTTTGTCACGCTTGGGCTGGCGCCTTTTGCCTTTGCGGTGTGGGTCCCGCCCAGCCTTGAAGACTGGGGATGGATGTTGCTGGTGGCAGTCTTCGCAACGGGCGGGCACTACGCGATGACATACGCCTTTGCCTCCGCACCTGTGACCGTGACCCAGCCGGTGACGTTCTTGCAGCTGGTGTGGGCGGTTCTTTTGGGGTGGCTCGCGTTTGAGGAAACTCCGGATGTGTGGGTGATTTTGGGCGGGGGGGTGATTATCTCGGCTGTCAGCTTCATCACATGGCGCGAGTCGGTTTTGCGTCGTGCCCAAGCGACTCGGGGCTAGCAGCCCATTAACTGCGAATTAACCATTCGTTCATGTTTTGTCTTGTGGGCTAAGAGCGTCGTCCTTACATCGCGTGTATGTATTTACGTCATATCGCGATTTCGACTTTTGTTGTTCTGCTCTCTGCGCCTGCTATGGCTCGTGCGGATTTGGTGTTTTCTGGCCCTGTTGTCATGAGTGACGGGGATAGCCTGCGTGTTGGTGGCTCGCAGAACCTGCGGCTTATTGGGATTGATGCGCCTGAGTTGGATCAAGCCTGTACGCTCGACACCGGGGCCACATTTGACTGTGGCGCTTGGGTAGCGAAAACCGTGCGCAAGGCGTTCAATGGCCGAGAAGCGATCTGCACAGCGCAGCAGATTGACCGCTATGACCGACCGCTCGTGACCTGCACTATTGGGGGCGAAGACCTTGGCGCACGGTTGGTGCGCGAAGGCTTGGCGCTCACCTACCGAGACAGTCAAATCTACGCCGCCGAGGAGAAGGCCGCGATCCTCGCGGACCGAGGTCTGTGGTCCATGGAGATGAAGGACCCTTCTGAGCATCGGCGCGCACGTGCCACAAACCGTCCCGCCCAAAGCCCTGCGCCTAACCCCGCGTGCACTATCAAAGGGAACATTTCCTCCAATGGCCGCATTTACCATCGCCCCGGCGATGAGAATTATGCGCGTACAAACATCCGGGTTGATCGTGGTGAGCGTTGGTTTTGCTCTGAGGCCGAGGCGCGGGCCGCAGGATGGCGCGGCGCCCGACGCTAGGCGGGCGGGTGAAACACAGCTGTGAAATTTGACGTAAATGGCAATCAAGCAACGGCGCGACATGTTGTTAGCGCCCCCACGCTTGCCCCGCCGATGCCCGCAGGATAAGTCGAGTTAACTTCAGAATGGAAAGACAGGCTTATGACCAAACCCGATTTCAATGACCGCATGTTGTCCCTGGGCCTTGCCCGCGTATCGGAGGCCGCGGCGCTGGCCTCTGCCAAGCTGATCGGGCGTGGCGACGAAAAGGCGGCTGACCAAGCGGCTGTAAACGCCATGCGTGAGCAACTTAACCAGCTCGACATTGCGGGCGTTGTGGTCATCGGTGAAGGGGAACGTGATGAGGCCCCCATGCTCTACATTGGCGAAGAAGTGGGCACCGGCGAAGGCCCCGGTGTGGACATCGCGCTGGACCCGCTGGAAGGTACCACGCTGACCGCAAAAGACATGCCCAACGCTTTGACCGTTATTGCCATGGGGCCGCGTGGCTCGATGTTGCATGCGCCAGATGTATATATGGAAAAGCTGGCCATTGGGCCTGGCTATGCCAAGGACGTAGTGACGCTGGACATGACGCCGACCCAACGTGTTGAAGCACTGGCCAAGGCCAAAGGCTGCGGTCCCGAGGGTATCACGGTATGTGTGCTGGAACGCCCCCGCCATGAGGCGCTGGTGACCGAAATCCGCGCAACCGGTGCCGCGATCCGTCTGATCACTGATGGTGACGTGGCGGGCGTGATGCACTGCGCTGAGGCCGAGATCACGGGTATCGACATGTACATGGGCGAGGGCGGCGCACCTGAGGGTGTGCTGGCGGCCTCGGCGCTGAAATGCATGGGAGGACAAATGTATGGCCGCCTGTTGTTCCGTAACGATGATGAGCGTGGCCGCGCCGCCAAAGCGGGTATCACGGACCTCGACAAAATCTATTCGCGCGACGACATGGTCACCTCCGACGTGATCTTTGCCGCAACCGGTGTGACTGATGGGTCCATCGTGTCCGGCATCAAGCGTGAGGTCGGCTACATGACGGCTGAGACGATCCTGATGCGTTCCAAAACTGGTTCTGTGCGCCGGATGGTTTATCGCAACCCTGTCTAATCCCCTGTCGCGATGCGGCAAGTGAACGACAGACCGAACGCGCATAATAGGGGGCTGCTCGCATGACGACAGAACATGTTTTGGGAGTGGCTTCCTCAGTCACGGGGCGTGCTTGGGTTGGGATCGATCCTGCTCAGGACCGTGCGGCCGAGGCTCTTGTGCAAAGCACAGGTCTGCCGCAGGCGCTGTGCCGCCACTTGGCACGGCGCGGCGTCGCGGCAGATGAGGTTGAGAGTTTTCTCGCGCCAAAGCTGCGCGACCTTTTGCCTGATCCGTTGAGCCTACGGGACATGGCACCAGCGGCAGAGCGACTTCTACGTGCGGTTCAGCGGCGCGAAAAAATCGCGGTCTTTGCTGATTATGACGTGGATGGCGGCAGCTCTGCGGCCCTTTTGATCTGGTGGCTAAGAGATCTAGGGTTGGGTGCTACGCTTTATGTTCCGGACCGGATTGATGAAGGTTACGGGCCGAACCCAACGGCCATGGCCGCGCTGGCGCGCGACCATGATTTGATCCTTTGTGTGGATTGCGGCACGCTCTCGCATGATGCCATTGCGGCGGCGGACGCGGCGGATGTTGTGGTAATCGACCACCACTTGGGCGGTGAAACGCTGCCGCCCGCGCTGGCGGTCGTGAACCCTAATCGCCAAGATGAAAGCGGTGATCTAGGGCACCTGTGCGCAGCGGCTGTCGTATTCTTGGTATTGGTCGAGGCGAACCGTCAGATGCGTGTTGCGGGCCATAAGGGGCCCGACTTGATCGCAATGTTGGATTTGGTGGCCCTTGCTACCGTTGCTGATGTGGCGCCTTTGGTGGGGGTGAACCGTGCGCTGGTCCGCCAGGGGCTACAGGTGATGGGGCGCAGGGCGCGTCCGGGTTTGGTGGCTCTTGCGGATGAGGCGCGGCTAGACACGGCTCCGTCGTCTTATCACCTTGGGTTTGTTCTGGGCCCACGGGTCAATGCCGGTGGCCGGATTGGCGCGGCTGATCTGGGGGCGCGACTTTTGGCGACGCCAGACGCGCATGAGGCCGCGGCGCTTGCCGCGCGGCTGGAGGTTTTGAACGCAGAGCGGCGTGATATCGAAGCGCAAGTGAGAGAGGCCGCTTTGGCCCAAGCTGAGGCTCGTGGCTTAGACGCGCCGCTGGTGTGGGCTGCTGGTGAGGGCTGGCATCCCGGCGTCGTTGGCATCGTCGCCTCGCGCCTCAAGGAGACGACGAACCGTCCCGCCGTGGTCATCGGGCTGGAGGGCGGCTTTGGTAAAGGGTCTGGTCGCTCCGTTCATGGTGTTGATCTGGGCGCAAGCATCCAAAAGCTCGCGGCTGAGGGGCTTCTGGTCAAAGGTGGCGGGCATAGGATGGCTGCGGGCCTGACAGTGGCCGAAGACCAGCTAGAGGCTGCAATGTCGCGTCTGTCTGAGCTGCTCGACAAACAGGGGGCTGGGGTAGGCGGGCCACAAGATCTTAAGATCGATGCCACGCTCATGCCGGGTGCTGCGACGACTGAATTGATTGAGCAATTGGAGCAGGCTGGTCCCTTTGGGCAGGGCGCACGCGCGCCACGCTTCGCGTTTCCCGAGGTGCGTGTGACCTTTTCCAAACCAGTAGGGCAGGGGCACCTAAAATTGGTGTTGTCCGATGGTGGGCCCGTACGTCTTGAGGCAATCGCCTTTGGCGCCGCGGACAACGGAATCGCCGCAGCCATCGCAGACGCCGCCGGAGCGCCACTGCATTTTGCAGGTCGTTTGGAGGTGAATTCGTGGGGCGGGCGGCAGACCCCACAACTGCGTATCGAAGACGTTTCACGCCCAATTTAGACCGTCTTTTTGGTCGCTAAATTTTTTATCCAAAAAGAGTGAATTTTCCTCTTGCGCGCTCTGCGGGGTTTGCCTAAACACCGCCTCACAGAAGAGTGGCCCGTTCGTCTATCGGTTAGGACGCCAGGTTTTCAACCTGGAAAGAGGGGTTCGATTCCCCTACGGGCTGCCACTGTTTCCTCACTGTTTATGTAAAAATGAAGTGGCGTTAGAGGCCGATTTTAGCTGAGCTACGTTGGTTCAAAGAGCTTCGCCCTCACGATACGCAACTACAGCAACCATGCTTCGAGACAGTTAGAGATGTGCCGAGAAGGCGCATACCTGGGCGCGAGAGTGCTTTTGTGTTATGGGCTGCAAATCATCGCTGGACGATTTTTGAGACAATTGATGGCGTCACTCGAGTTTTTGTTCACCGGGTGCGTAATATTGGGCCGCAATCATTTCAGGCGGGCTCTTATTCGAGCGGGTTAATCCTTCTGCACCGCGAGTGACCTTCACGTTTTCTCTTGGTGCACTGCTTGATCTTGAACCCTGTCCGATCCTGCCTACTTCGTTCATTGCGATCCATTCGCAGCAGGGACCGCCTTATTTGCAAATGCTTCTTAAAAACACTATGATCCGCACGACAGGAGAGACAATGTTCCGACTGACTTCAGCGACCCTCGCTCTTGGCCTGATGACGGCCCCGGTTTTCGCAGATGATAAGCTAAAGGTGGTGACGACCTTTACCGTGATCGCGGACATGGCCGCGAATGTCGCGGGTGATGCGGCAACGGTGGTATCCATCACCAAACCCGGTGCCGAAATCCATGGCTATCAACCCACGCCTGGCGATTTGCGCCGTGCGGTAGACGCGGATTTGATCCTTTGGAATGGCCTCAACCTAGAACTATGGTTCGAACAATTTTTGTCGAACCTCGGTGATATCCCATCTGTGACGGTTTCGGATGGGATCGAACCCATCGCGATTGCAAGCGGCTCGTATCAAGGCAAAACCAACCCTCACGCGTGGATCGGTGCGGATGCGGCGATGGTTTATGTCGATAACATCGCCGCGGCGCTATCAGGTGCGGACCCCGACAATGCTGCAACCTATACCGCAAATGCGGCCGCCTATAAGGCGGAGATTGAGGGCGTCCTCGCGCCGTTGCGGGCGCAGTTGTCTGAGGTTGAGCAGGATAAGCGTTGGCTTGTCACCTGTGAGGGCGCGTTCAGCTATCTTGCACGCGATTTTGGCCTACAAGAGTTGTACCTTTGGCCCATGAACACCGATGCGGTGGGTACGCCGCAGCAGGTTCGCGCCGTTATTGATGGCGTTCGGGAACACGACATCCCCGTTGTTTTCTGCGAAAGCACGGTGAATACCGCCCCGGCCGAGCAGGTCGCGCGCGAAACGGGGGCCAAATACGGTGGCGTTCTGTTTGTCGATAGCCTCAGCGAGCCGGATGGCCCGGTTCCGACATATCTGGATTTGCTGCGCGTCACCTCCGAAACCGTTGTGAAAGGTCTGACCGCCGAATGACAGTCCCTGCTGCCCCTTTTGACCAATCGGGCATTTGCGCTCGGGATGTCACTGTCACCTATCGCAACGGCCACACGGCGCTGCGCCATGCGAGTTTTGAGATACCACGCGGCACTGTCACAGCCCTGGTCGGGGTGAACGGGGCGGGAAAATCTACGCTATTCAAGGCCATCATGGGGTTTGTACCCGCGGCAAGCGGCACGATCACCCTGATGGGGCGCACGGTGAAACAGGCGCTCAAGGACAACATAGTGGCTTATGTCCCCCAAGCCGAAGAGGTCGATTGGGCCTTTCCCGTACTGGTTGAGGACGTGGTGATGATGGGGCGCTACGGTCATATGGGCATGCTGCGCCGGGCCCGCGCGGCAGATCATGCCGCCGTGACCCAAGCGCTGGAGCGTGTGAACATGCTCGACTACCGCCACCGTCAGATCGGTGAGCTGTCGGGCGGTCAGCGTAAGCGTGTTTTTCTGGCGCGGGCGTTGGCGCAGAACGGTCAGGTCATTTTGCTGGATGAGCCGTTTACCGGCGTGGATGTGCAGACCGAGGAACAGATCGTCAAACTCTTGCGAGAGTTACGAGATGAGGGGCGGGTGATGCTTGTCTCGACCCACAACCTCGGCTCGGTGCCAGAGTTTTGTGATCGGACGGTTTTGGTAAAGGGCACCGTTTTAGCCCATGGGCCCACGGAAACTATTTTCACCCGTGCCAATCTAGAGCGCGCGTTTGGTGGTGTGCTGCGCCACTTTACCCTTGGCGGGGATGAACTGCACGACGATGATGACGGGCGGGAAGTCCGGATTATCACCGATGATGAACGGCCCTTTGTCATGTACGGTGAGCGCGATGCGGAACCGTCTGCCAAAGAGGCGGCTAAGGCGGCACGCAAGGCCTCTGGCGATGCTTGAACCCTTTGCATACAGCTACATGGTCAACGCCATGTGGGTGAGCGCGCTGGTCGGTGCCGTCTGCGCATTTTTAAGTGTTTATCTGATGCTGAAAGGCTGGTCACTGATCGGCGACGCGCTGTCCCACTCGGTCGTGCCGGGGGTGGCAGGGGCCTATATGCTGGGCCTTCCTTTCGCCTTTGGTGCGTTCATCGCGGGGGGCTTGGCGGCGGGGTCCATGTTGTTCTTGTCCAACCGGTCGGGCCTTAAAGCCGATGTCATCATCGGGATTATCTTTACGGGGTTTTTCGGGTTGGGGTTGTTCATGGTCTCACTCAATCCGATTGCCGTGTCAGTGCAGACGATCACCATGGGCAATATCCTCGCGATCACGCCCGAAGACACGCTGCAATTGGTGATCATCGGTACCGTATCTCTCACGGTGTTGTTGGTTCTATGGAAAGATCTTCTTGTGACGTTCTTTGATGAAAATCACGCGCGATCCATCGGGCTGAGGCCAGATCTTTTGAAGGTGATATTCTTCACTCTGTTGTCGGCCAGCGTGGTGGCAGCCATGCAAACGGTTGGGGCCTTTTTGGTCATCGCCATGGTCGTGACGCCGGGGGCCACGGCGTATTTGATATGTGACCGGTTCAATAGGCTGCTGATGACCTCCGTTGCCATCGGGGCAGGGACCAGTTTTGTTGGTGCCTACGTAAGTTACTTTCTTGATGGGGCCACGGGCGGGATCATCGTGGCGTTACAAACGCTTATTTTTCTACTGGCATTTATCTTTGCGCCGAAACACGGGCTTTTGGCATCACGGGCCAAGTCGCGCGCGGCGTTGACACGTCCCATCGAGGACCCAGTCCACGTGGGCATCGATGCGCGACTAGAGGTAGGTAAATGATCGATACGATCCTTCTGCCATTTCAGTTCGGCTTTATGCAAAAGGCGTTTTGGATCGCGCTTTTGGTGGCCCCACCTGCGGCGATGCTGTCGTGTTTTCTGGTCCTCAAGGGCTGGGCGCTGATGGGGGATGCCGTGGCGCATGCCGTTCTGCCGGGCATCGTTTTGGCCTATATCGCGGGGCTTCCGCTGATTTTGGGCGCGTTCATTGCGGGCATGGGGTCGGCGGTTTTGACAGGTTATTTGGCCGAAAACAGCCGGGTGAAACAAGACACGGTGATGGGGGTCGTGTTTTCCGGTTTCTTCGCTGTTGGGATTATCCTGTTTGTGGCTTTCCCATCGGATGCGCATCTTGACCATATCCTCTTTGGCAACATGCTGGGCGTGGGTGCCGCGGATTTATGGACTGCGGGTCTGATCTCGGCCGGGGTGTGTGTGGTTCTGTTGGTGAAATGGCGGGATCTTTTGTTGCACGCATTTGATCCCGCACAAGCGCAGGCCATGGGGCTGCCTGTGAAGGTTTTGCACTACGGGCTTTTGACGCTGCTATCGCTTGTGATTGTGGCGACGCTGTCGTCTGTCGGGCTGATCCTTGCGATCGCCTTGTTGATCACGCCGGGGGCAATTGCGTTTTTGGTGGTGCGCAGCTTCAGCGCGATGCTGATCGTCTCTGTCAGCGTTTGCACATTGTCCATGGTCGCGGGTGTCTACGCGAGCTTTTTTATCGACGTCGCCCCAGCGCCCACCGTGGTTTTGATCCTGACGGCAGTGTTCTTGGTGGCCTTCACAACTCGTGTTCAGGCCACCAAAGCCGCGTCGCGTCGCGCCTAAACGTTCTGGATTTGCAGGGCGACAGGGGCGCCTACAACCGTTGCGATTTGTGACAATGCGCTCACGGCACGGTCCAAATCTGCGGGTGCACAGGCGTGCGTGACGATCAGCACAGGCGCCGTATCCGCGTCGGAATGATCATACTGACGCATCCGGTCAATCGAGATACCTGAGTTGCCCAATGTGGTCGCAACCTGAGCCAGCGCGCCGGGTTCGTCGCGCAGTGTCAGGCGTAGGTAATAGGGGCAGGGCGTGGCGGAAACAGCTGGTGCTGCCTTGGCCAAGGTTGTGGCGGGTTGGCCGAACACAGGCAGGTCAATGCCGCGTGCCAGATCACATACGTCTGCCATGACCGCGCTGGCCGTGGGCCCTTCGCCTGCACCGGCGCCGCGCATAACGATCTGGCCGACTGCGTCGCCCTCAAGGACGACCATGTTGGTGCCGCCTTCCAACTGACCCAAGGGAGAGCTGGCGGGTACAAGGCACGGCCGCATGCTTTGCTGTAGACCTGCATCGGTCATCTGAGCCAGACCCAGCAGCTTGATCTTGTAGCCCATGTCAGCAGCGCGGCTGATATCTTCGATGGTGATTGCGCCGATGCCCTCTAGGGCGACGGCGTCGAAATCGACCTGTGTGCCGAACGCGATGCTGGCCAGAAGTGCCAGCTTGTGGCCGGCGTCGATGCCGCCAACGTCTAGGTTCGGGTCGGCCTCCAAGTAGCCCAAATCATTGGCTTCTTGGAACACAGTATCATAGGGCAGGCCCGCGCTTTCCATCCGGGTGAGGATGTAGTTGCAGGTGCCGTTCATAACGCCCAGCACGCGGGTCATCCCATTGGCGGCCAACCCTTCGGTCAGGGCTTTGATGACGGGAATACCGCCTGCAACAGCCGCTTCAAATCGAATTTGTGCGCCGTTCGCTTCAGCCAATTCAGCCAGTGCCTGACCATGCACGGCCAAGAGCGCTTTGTTCGCTGTAACAACACTTTTGCCCAAGCGCAGAGCTGCCTCAGTGGCGGCTTTGGCAGGGCCATCTGTGCCGCCCATCAATTCAACCAGCACATCCACATCGTCGCGTTTGGCGAGGGCGACAGGATCATCCTCCCACGCGTAGGCGGAAATATCGATGCCGCGATCCTTGCTACGCGAACGCGCGGACACTGCCGTGATCTCGATGGAAGTCCCTGTGCGTGCGGACAGCATTGCGGCGTGGTTCTGGACGATCTTAACCGTCCCGGTGCCAACCGTTCCCAAACCTACAACGCCTAGTCGAAGAGTGTCTTTGCGCATTGGAGGCTCCATGGTGTGTTTTGCGTTAAGCCGGGGATAGCTCAGCCGGTTCGGGCGTGCAATGCACCACTGTTAAAGAGCTGCCTCGCGGAGCGCGTCGGCGCGCGATTGCAGCGCTTCGCGGCGTGTAATCAAATCATCAGGCGCGGACGGGGCGGGCAGGGTCGCGCGTGGCATGTCAACTGGGGCCCCTGGAGGGGGCAGCGTTGCCAAAAGCGGGGCAAGGGGGATCAGTTCGGGGTAGGCGGCGGCCTGTGCGGTGGGCGAAACCGATGTTGAGACGTCGGGCAAATCTGTGCAACCGCTCAGCACGAGGGTGAGGGACAAGAGGATGGGGGTTGTGCTGCGCAAATCTCATGCTCCGGTGGTTGCGCGGCCAAGGTATGGGGGCGGTGCCGCCCACGCAAGGGGCTTAGGCGCGCCGATGTTTTGCCGCCGCACGCTGACGCCGCGCCCACCCCAAAAGACCAAGCCCCGCCAGCAGTGCCGCCCCTGATGCAGGGAGGGGCACAGGCGCAATCGGACCCGCGGCGATTGGGGCCAACCTTGTGACCGGAAAGAAACCAGAGGCAGACGTGATGGCCACGCCGCTGGTTACCTCTACGCCGAGTTGCGATCTCATGTTCAGTGATGCGCCCGACAAATAACCCGGCATATCCGTGGATACGTAGGCATCCACACGCTGCATCCAGCGAACAGTAAACGTGTAGGGTGGACCATAGGCATCCTCTGGGATGACGTTCAAATTCAATTCCAGCCGATCATATTTGAAGGCATTCGGCCCTAACTCTGGTGCAGCCTTACGCTCACCGGATTGGACTATTGGCCCTCTGCCTGGGGAAACCGCGTCCCGGGCATACATGCTCATGGAGGCCGCGCTGGTGTTGGCCGCCTCATGTCCATGGGACGTGCCTGTTATATCCATGAAAAAAGTGATGTCGCCCACACCGGAGAGCGTGAAGGTATCCATCATGGCGATCATACCGCCGCCGCCAGTGTTACATGTCGCACCACCGGCCACACAATAGTCGCGGAAAATGAGGCCATAGGCGTTGCTCTCAATCGTGCCTGCCCCGCGGTCTACGCGGGCGCCCATCGTGCCCCAACCTGTTTCGCCTGAGGCGTTCACATAGGTGCCTGAACTGTCGTACATGATGTCATTATTGTACCAATTGTACTGTACACCTTGGTTGTACCCGTAGATCGACGCATAGGTTGTGACAGCTGTCGCGTCTTGGGCGACCAGTGAAAAAGCAGTGATTGCGAGGCACCTGCGCGCCAGTTCGAAAAAGCGCATGCAAATTAATCCTTAATAAAGGCTTAATGAGTGGCATATTTTCGTCGCTCGATCAATGGATCTGAAGCGAGGTAGCTGCTGACCGCAGACCATTGGAGCGGCCTGATCTGCCTGTGCGATAAAGTGCAAAACATGTGGGCGAACAGAAAAAAGCCCGTTCAACATATCCGCTGAACGGGCTTGGTGTTTGTGACTGGCTTGCGAGGATGCCCCGCAAGAGCCTGACTTAGAGGTTGGGATAGATCGGGAAACGATCGCACATCGCTTGGACACGGGCGCGGACGCTTGCTTCGACGTCTGCGTTGCCGTCTTCGCCGTTCGCCGCAAGGCCGTTCACGACCTCAACGATCAGGTCAGCGATTTCGCGGAACTCAGGCTCACCAAAACCACGGGTGGTCCCGGCAGGCGTGCCAAGACGGATGCCGCTGGTGACCATCGGGCTTTCGGTGTCGAAGGGGATGCCGTTCTTGTTACAGGTGATGTGGGCGCGACCGAGGGCTTTCTCAGTTGCGTTGCCTTTGACACCAGCGGGGCGCAGGTCAACCAGCATCAGGTGCGTATCGGTGCCACCTGTGACGATATCAAGACCACCTTTGATCAACTGATCAGCGAGGGCCTTGGCATTCGCGATTACTTGCGTTTGGTACTCTTTGAAACCGGGCCGCAGGGCTTCACCAAAAGCCACAGCCTTGCCTGCGATCACATGCATCAAGGGTCCGCCCTGAATGCCGGGGAAGATCGCGGAGTTGAACTTTTTCGCCAAGTCTGCATCGTCCGTGAGGATCATACCGCCACGTGGACCGCGCAGGGTTTTGTGCGTAGTTGTTGTGGCCACATGCGCATGGGGGAAGGGCGAGGGGTAGTGACCCGACGCCACGAGGCCCGCAAAGTGCGCCATGTCTACGAGCAGATATGCGCCAACGCTGTCGGCAATTTCGCGCATCCGCGCAAAGTCGATGACGCGTGGAATGGCCGAACCACCGGCGATGATCATCTGGGGCTTGTGCTCGGTCGCGAGCGCTTGGACTTGGTCGTAGTCCAGCAGCAGGTCGTCTTCGCGCACACCGTATTGGATGGCGTTAAACCATTTGCCCGATTGATTGGGCTTGGCGCCGTGGGTCAGGTGGCCGCCCGCATCCAGGGACATGCCAAGGATGGTGTCGCCAGGTTTGAGCAGGGCCTGGAATACACCTTGGTTCGCTTGGCTGCCGGAATTGGGCTGCACATTGACAAAGCCACAGCCAAACAATTCCTTGGCGCGATCCCGTGCGAGGTTCTCTGCCACGTCGACGTACTGGCAGCCGCCATAATAGCGGCGTCCGGGGTACCCTTCGGCATATTTGTTGGTCAGGACAGAGCCCTGAGCTTCCATCACGGCCTGAGAGACGATGTTCTCAGAGGCGATCAGTTCGATTTCATCGCGCTGACGGCCAAGCTCGTCTTGCATGGCGGCGTGAAGCTCCGGATCGCTTTCGGCGATGGAGGTGGTGAAAAAACCGGGGGCGCGGTGCGGGGCGTTCATAGGCTCTCTCCTGAGGTGCAGACGTTTTATGTTGCGCGTTGTGTAAGGGGTTGCGCGCCCGGTGGGAAGTCTGGAATGCGCACAAGTATGCGCCGAGAGCGGCAAAAGGGCCCTCTTGTGTTTCGGATCGGCCCGAGTGCAGTGTTTTGGAAACCAACGGAGTGTTTTTGTCATGCCCGCCGCGCGGAATATTTGTTTCATGGCCTCACCGGCTGCCGACGCGCAGGAGGCATTGGCGGCACTGACTGCCCGCTACGGCCAGTTTGAGCCGCAAGACGCCGATGTGATCGTGGCGTTGGGGGGCGACGGTTTCATGTTGCAAACCCTGCACGGCAGCATGGGGGTCGATGCGCCGGTTTATGGCATGAACCGCGGCACGGTCGGCTTTTTAATGAATGAATACGCTGAAGAAGCGCTGATTGAGCGTCTTGAGGCCGCAGAAGAGGCCGTGACCCACCCGCTTAAGATGACTGCCTGGACGGCTGATGGCAGCTCGGTAGAGGCGCTGGCCATCAACGAGGTGTCCTTGCTGCGTGAAGGGGCGCAGGCCGCCAAGCTGCGCATATCAGTCGACGGACGCGTGCGGATGGATGAATTGGTGTGCGACGGCTGTCTTGTGGCTACGCCGGCAGGATCTACGGCTTACAACTACTCGGCACACGGGCCAATTTTGCCAATCGGTTCAGATGTTTTGGCGGTGACGGCAATGGCGGCGTTTCGGCCCCGGCGCTGGCGTGGGGCGCTATTGCCGTCGGGCGCGGTGGTGCGGTTCGATGTGTTGCAACACGAAAAGCGGCCCGTCCGGGCAGATACCGATTCCCGTTCCGTCAGTGGCGTTGTGCGGGTCGATATCCATTCGGAGACCGCAATCGCGCATCGTTTGCTGTTTGACCCCGGTCACGGTTTGGAAGAACGGCTTCTGCGAGAGCAATTCACCTAGGCCGTTTGTTATGCGGCGGGGTGCCGCGTACGAAGATGCAATTTCCAGTGGTGGGCCGCTTTGGTTTCCGATAGGAAATAAATAGTTTAATGGTGAACCATTTCTGAAGGGGAGGGAATATGGCCGAGGAATTCAAAGAAAGCCTGCGCACAGCGGCACTGCGGTATCACGCCGAAGGCAAGCCGGGCAAGCTGGAGATCCGGGCCACCAAGCCCTTGGCCAACGGACGTGACCTAGCGCGGGCCTACAGCCCCGGGGTCGCAGATGCCTGCACCGAAATCGTCGCCGACAAGGCCAATGCTAACCTTTATACCGCGCGCGGAAACCTTGTGGCCGTTGTGACCAACGGCTCGGCGGTTCTGGGGCTTGGCAACATCGGCGCGCTGGCCTCCAAGCCGGTGATGGAAGGCAAGGCAGTTCTGTTTAAGAAGTTTGCTGACATCGATTGCTTCGACATTGAACTGAACGAATCTGATCCAGAGCGGCTGGCCGACATTGTCTGTGCGCTTGAGCCCACGTTTGGGGCTATCAACCTTGAGGACATCAAGGCGCCCGATTGTTTTATCGTTGAAAAAATTTGCCGTGAGCGGATGAACATCCCTGTTTTCCATGATGACCAGCACGGCACCGCGATTGTAGTGGGTGCTGCTGCGTTGAACGCGCTTAAGGTGGTCGGCAAGGATTGGGCTGACATCAAAGTCGTGTCCACAGGTGGTGGGGCGGCTGGCATCGCCTGCCTGAATATGCTGCTTAGCCTCGGGGTTAAGCGTGAAAACGTCTATCTGTGCGACATCGCAGGCCTTGTCTACGAAGGCCGGACCGAGGAAATGACGCCCCAAAAGGCGGCCTATGCGCAGGGCACCACGCCCGCAAGCCTTGGTGATGTGATTGAAGGGGCTGATCTGTTTTTGGGTCTTTCCGGTCCTGGCGTGCTAAAGCCCGAAATGGTCGCCAAAATGGCCAAACGCCCGATTGTTTTCGCGCTGGCAAACCCCACACCGGAAATCCTGCCCGAAGAGGTCCGCAGTGTCGCCCCTGACGCGCTGATTGCTACAGGGCGCAGTGATATTCCCAACCAAGTTAACAACGTTTTGTGCTTTCCGTTCATCTTCCGTGGCGCGCTAGACGTCGGCGCGACTGAGATCAATGAGGCCATGAAGATTGGCTGTGTCGAAGGGATTGCCGCCCTTGCACGCGCCACCACCAGTGCCGAGGCCGCCGCGGCCTATGCGGGCGAGCAGCTGACATTTGGGCCTGACTACCTGATCCCCAAGGCGTTTGACCCCCGTTTGATGGGCGTCGTGGCCAGCGCTGTGGCTAAGGCCGCAATGGAAAGTGGTGTTGCCACCAAGCATGTCGATATCGAAGATTACAAAGAGCAGCTTGACGGTTCGGTCTTCAAATCTGCGCTCATCATGCGGCCCGTGTTCGCAGCGGCGGCCAATGCTGAACGCCGGATCGTTTTTGCCGAGGGCGAGGATGTTCGCGTCTTGCACGCAGCCCAAGCCGTGGTTGAGGAAACCACCGATGTGCCAATCCTGATCGGGCGGCCCGAAGTGATCGAGGCCCGTGCCGAGAAAGCGGGCCTGACCGTCAAACCCGGTCGCGATTTTGAGATCGTGAACCCGCAAAGTGATGCCCGCTATCGCGAATACTGGGAAACCTACCACGGCCTGATGGCGCGCCGCGGGGTGGCCCCCGATCTGTCGCGCGCGATCATGCGCACGAACACCACTGCGATTGGCGCGGTGATGGTGCAACGGGGCGAAGCGGATTCGGTCATTTGCGGCACCTTTGGTCAGTTTCTGTGGCACCTGAACTACATTGAACAAATCCTTGGCCGCGACGGACTTAGCCCGGTTGGCGCCCTCAGCCTGATGATCCTAGAGGATGGGCCGTTGTTCATCGCGGACACACACGTCCACGCAGAACCAACGCCCGAGCAGATCGTTAAGTCTGTCATTGGGGCCGCGCGTCACGTGCGGCGGTTCGGGGTGGAGCCCAAGGTGGCGCTGTGCTCTGGCTCTCAGTTCGGGAACCTCGACAGCCGATCTGGTCGTGTCATGCGCGAGGCGCTGCGCCAATTGGATGCGCAACAGCTTGATTTTGCTTATGAAGGTGAAATGCACGTCGACAGTGCACTCGACCCAGAACTGCGCGATCGCTACCTGCCTTGTTCACGCCTAGAGGGCGCGGCAAACGTGTTGGTCTTTGCGTCTACCGATGGGGCGGGTGCTGCACGCAACATCCTCAAAATGCGCGGTGGCGGCCTAGAGGTCGGGCCGATCTTGATGGGCATGGGCAACAAGGCGCAGATCGTAACGCCATCGATTACGGCGCGCGGGCTGCTAAATATTTCGGCCTTGGCGGGGACACCGGTGAAATCCTACGGGTAGGGCACTGGCATCCGGGCGTGTGGGCGTCTATCACGGGCGCAAACCAAATATGAGGCCTCCATGTCCGCCCACGGCACCCCCATTCCGATGACCTCCCGCCCTTGTGGCCCGCTCAAGGGCGAGGCCCACGTGCCCGGCGATAAGTCGATCTCTCACCGCTCGCTCATCTTGGGCGCCATGTCGGTCGGAGAAACTATTGTCACCGGGCTGCTGGAGGGGCAGGACGTTCTGGACACGGCCAAGGCCATGCAGGCTTTTGGGGCTGACATCACGCGTGATGAGGATGGCACATGGCATGTGCACGGCGTTGGCGTCGGCGGCTTTGCCGAGCCTGATCAAGTAATTGACTGCGGCAATTCCGGAACCGGTGTGCGGTTGATCATGGGCTGTATGGCGACGTCTGACATGGCGGTGACGTTTACGGGCGACGCCAGTTTGAACAAACGTCCTATGGCGCGCGTGACGGATCCGCTTGCGTTGTTTGGTGCGCAAGCGGTCGGTCGCTCTGGCGGGCGCTTGCCCATGACGGTTGTGGGCGCGGCGGACCCTGTGCCGGTGCGCTATGTCGTGCCTGTGCCCTCGGCCCAAGTGAAATCAGCGGTTTTGCTGGCGGGGTTAAACGCGCCGGGCCAGACGGTTGTGATTGAAAAAGAAGCGACCCGCGACCACACAGAGCGGATGCTTGCGGGCTTTGGTGCAGAAATCTCCGTGGTCGACACGCCGGAGGGGCGCGAAATCACTCTAACCGGCCAGCCCGAGCTGCGTGCCCAAACCATCGTCGTGCCCCGTGATCCGTCCAGTGCTGCCTTCCCGGTGTGTGCGGCGCTGATCGTGCCAGGCTCGGATGTGTTGGTGCCTAATATTGGCCTTAACCCCACACGCGCGGGTCTCTTTGAGACGCTGCGCGATATGGGGGCAGACCTGACCTATGAAAACCTCCGAGAGGAGGGGGGCGAGCCGGTCGCCGACCTGCGAGCGCGGTATTCGCCCAATATGCGTGGTATCGAAGTGCCACCCGCCCGTGCGGCGAGCATGATTGATGAATACCCCGTTCTATCGGTCGTGGCGTCCCACGCCACGGGGCGCACCGTGATGCGCGGTGTCAAAGAACTGCGTGTTAAGGAATGTGACCGTATCGATGCGATGGCCAAGGGGCTGCGGGCCTGTGGTGTCACCGTGGAGGAAGGTCCTGACTGGTGGGAGGTTGAGGGCATGGGCCCCGGTGCCATGCCCGGCGGCGCTACGGTCGAGGTTTTCCTTGATCACCGTATCGCAATGTCATTTCTTGTGGCGGGCATGGCAGCAAAAGCTGCCATCACTGTCGAAGACGGTGGGCCAATCGCCACGTCTTTCCCGATTTTCGAGGGATTGATGGGGGATTTGGGCGCGGACTTGGTGCAAGCCTAATAACGTTGGGGGCCGGGTCCCGTAAGGGCTTCGGCTCAGGAAAGGAACGCGCATTGCAACGGGGCGGATGTTTGTGTGGGGCGATCACCTACGAGGTCGCGGGCGCATTGGGCCCGGTGACCGCGTGCCATTGCACCCAGTGCCGCAAGCAGACCGGCCACTACGCGGCTGCCGTGCCTGCACCTTGGGCGGATGTCACACTGTCTGGCACGCCGACTTGGTACAACAGCACACCTAGCGCCCGGCGCGGGTTTTGCGGAACCTGCGGCAGCTACTTGTTTTGGGAAGAATACGATGGATTGGTCTATTTAATGGCCGGCGCGTTCGACGCACCAACTGGGCTGCGAATGGATGGTCACATCTACTATGCCGATAAAGGCGATTACTACACAGCGGGCGAGGATTTACCCTGTTTTGCACAAGGTCGCTCCGGGCCAGAGGTACCATCATGAGGTTTACGGTTGCGATTGATGGCCCGGCGGCTGCGGGCAAAGGCACAATTTCCAAGGCGGTCGCTGCGCATTTTGACCTCGCGCACTTGGACACAGGGCTGCTCTATCGCGCGGTTGGCCGCAAAGTCTTGGATGCAGGCATGGACCCGGTTCAGGCAGCAAAAACACTGATGGCCGACGACTTGAATGCGGAAGGCTTGCGCACCTCTGCTGTGGCGCAGGCCGCAAGCAAGGTCGCCGTGATCGCAGACGTGCGCGCCGCCCTCGTGGATTTTCAGCGGGCGTTTGCGACGCGCTCAGGTGGCGCGGTTCTGGATGGGCGCGATATCGGCACGGTTATTTGCCCGCGTGCGGAAGCCAAGCTTTATGTCACTGCGCGTGCCGAAATTCGGGCGCATCGCCGTTGGCTGGAGCTATCGGAAAAAGACCCGAGCATTACGCTTGAACAAGTTTTGGCCGACGTAGAGGCGCGCGACGCACGCGACCGCGACCGCACCGAGGCGCCCTTGGTTGCCGCGGATGACGCGGTCGTAATTGATACCTCTGATCTGGCAATTCCCGCGGCTGTGGCCAAGGCTGTTGCACATGTTCAGTCGTGTAAAGATATTGTTATCAGTAATTTGTAGAGTAAACTTGATGTTATAGGCTAAGGCGCACACGATGTTGTGCTTTGGTTGATGGCGCGGTGCGTTCTAGGATTCTCCTGTTCGACAGGAGATTTGATATGCGCATTCTGCCCACCCTCATCATTGCAGCGGCCCTTGCTGCCTATGGGTTTATTACCTCCGCTGATGCGGAGGAACGTCCCATGACGCTTGAACGGATGGGCGCGATTGTCCAAACCATCGACCCAGAGGCGCAGGTATTCGCCACGGGATTTCAGCTCACGATTGAGGACGTCCCGGTCATCATTGTTTCGGACCCCGCCGCCGACCGCATGCGTGCCATGGTTCCCATCCGGAGTGCCGAAGGGTTGGAGCCGGACGAATTGATGCGGCTTATGCAGGCCAATTTCGACACCGCTCTTGATGCCCGATATGCTGTCGCAAACGGGCGGTTGTGGGGCACCTTTATCCATCCGCTCAGCCCGTTAGAGCGGGAGCAATTCATTTCCGCGTTAATCCAAACGGTCAATTTGGCCCGAACCTATGGCACGCTTTATTCTGGTGGGGCGCAGACCTTTGGAGGGGGCGACAGCAACGGCCTTTATCAAGATCTTTTCAGCGAATTGCTGCGCAAAGGTGAGGACATTTAAGTGGCCACAGGCCCGTGTTTGGGGTAGGCTACTGAAATAAGCCCGAAAAGGGCACGAGCAGAACATAATAGACCAAAGCAGGCATCCCATGACGGAAATGGCCCATGGCACGGTTATCGTGCAACCGGGCGAGGCGATCCTCTCGCGCTGGTGGCGCACAGTGGACCGTGTCACCCTGACATGTATTTTCATCCTTTTTGCGATCGGCCTTTTGTTAGGCTTTGCGGCCTCACCCCCACTGGCAGAGCGCAATGGCCTGATGCCATTCCACTACGTGCTGCGGCAGGGTGTGTTTGGCATGATGGCGTTGTCGGTGATGTTGGTCGTGTCGATGCTATCACCCACGCAATTGCGCAGGCTTGGGGTGCTGGGCTTTTTCGCGGCATTTCTAGCGGTGGCGATGCTGCCGGTTTTTGGCACTGATTTTGGCAAGGGGGCCACGCGGTGGTTCTCATTGGGGTTCGTGTCCGTGCAGCCCTCTGAGTTCCTCAAACCCGTTTTCGTCATTCTGTGCGCATGGTTGATGGCCGCGAGCCAAGAGTTGAACGGCCCTCCGGGTAAGACTTTCTCCTTCATTGTTGCCGTGTGCACGGTTGGCTTTTTGGCCACCCAGCCTGACTTTGGCCAATCCGCGCTGATCATCGCGGCGTGGTCGACGCTGTATTTCGTGGCCGGTGCGCCGATGATTTTGCTGACCGGGTGCATCGGGTTGGTCGTGGCGGGGGGCGTTGTCGCCTATTCCTCGTCCGAACACTTTGCGCGGCGCATTGACGGTTTTCTCAATCCCGAGGTCGATCCGACCACCCAAATGGGCTTTGCCACGAATGCGATCCGCGAGGGCGGCTTTTTCGGCGCAGGCGTGAATGAGGGGCAGGTCAAATGGTCGTTGCCCGACGCACATACTGATTTCATCATTGCCGTGGCGGCAGAAGAATACGGCCTGATCCTTGTTTGGATCATCATCGGATTGTTCGCGCTGATAACGGTCCGCTCGCTCTTTCGCCTGATGCGAGAGCGGGATCCGTTCATTCGCCTTGCTGGTACGGGCTTGATCACGTTGTTCGGGCTTCAAGCCTTTATTAACTTGGGCGTGGCAGTGCGGGTTTTGCCTGCCAAGGGGATGACGCTGCCGTTCGTAAGTTACGGGGGGTCATCGCTGATTGCGATGGGGATCCTCGTGGGGATGCTGCTGTGCTTTACCCGCACGCGGCCCCAAGGTGAAATCGGTGACATGCTGAGGCGCCGTTGATGGGCCCGTTGTTGGTTATCGCGGCTGGCGGCACGGGCGGGCATATGTTTCCCGCGCAGGCCTTGGCCGAAGACATGCTGGCGCGTGGTTGGCGGGTGGTTTTGTCGACTGATGCACGCGGCGCGCGCTATGCGGGCGGGTTCCCGGATGCGGTTGAAAGGCGTGTGGTTTCATCGGCAACTTTCGCGCGTGGTGGGGGGCTGGCCAAGGCGCTTGTACCATTTCGCATCCTGCGCGGGGTGTTTGCTGCACGCGCAGATTTTAAACGCGACAAGCCTGCGGTTGTGGTGGGCTTTGGCGGCTACCCCTCGATCCCGGCACTTGGCGCTGCCGTTTTGATGAAACTGCCCACAATTATTCATGAACAAAATGGTGTGCTGGGTCGGGTGAACACGTTGCTTGCGCCGCGCGTATCGGTGGTGGCTGCCGGTACATGGCCCGTGGCTGTGCCCGACGGTGTTGAGCCTGTGCATGTGGGTAATCCTGTGCGCGCGTCTATAGCGGAGCGCGCGGGCGCGGGCTACATCCCACCGGGTGATTACCCGTTGCGCATTGTTGTGATCGGCGGCTCTCAGGGCGCGCGCATCCTTTCGGATGTGGTGCCTGCTGCCATCGGTCAACTGCCTACTGCATTGCGAGACCAGATCAAGGTCGAACAACAGGCGCGTGCCGAGGATATTGCGCGCGTTACTCAGGCCTACGCTGACATTGATGTCCGGGCTGAGGTCGCACCGTTCTTTGATGACATCCCCAAACGGTTCACTGAGGCGCAACTGGTCATCTCCCGCTCGGGTGCGTCGACCGTTGCGGATATCAGTGCGATTGGACGACCCTCGATCCTTGTGCCGTTTGCCGCAGCCACAGGGGATCACCAAACGGCCAATGCACGCGGCCTCGTAGATGCCAACGCCGCGATCATGATGCCCGAAAGCAGATTTACCCCTGCAGCCTTGGCCGAGCAGATTGCCACGGTCTTGGGCAGCCCCGAGGGGGCACAGAAAATGGCCATTGCGGCGCGGGGGCAGGGGCGTATGGATGCCGCCCAAGCGCTTGGCGCCTTGGTCCAAGAGCTAGCACATACAGGAGCGCGCTAATGAACACCGCAACCAAACTGCCCCAGGCGCTGGGGCCCATTCACTTTGTGGGCATCGGTGGCATTGGCATGTCGGGTATTGCAGAGGTGTTGGTTGAGCACGGCTATACTGTTCAGGGATCTGACCTGAAGGCGAGCAAGATCACCAAGCGGCTTGAGGCGTTGGGGGCCACGGTGTTCGTGGGCCAACGCGCCGAAAATCTTGAGGGCGTCGAGGTTGTCGTGATTTCAAGCGCGATCAAACCGGGAAATCCCGAGCTGGATGCGGCGCGCCTAGCTGGGCTGCCCGTTGTGCGTCGCGCCGAGATGCTGGCCGAATTGATGCGGCTTAAGTCCAACATCGCCGTTGCCGGAACCCATGGCAAGACGACCACAACTACGATGGTCGCAGCCCTTTTGGATGAGGGCGGGATTGACCCGACCGTTATCAACGGCGGGATTATTCACGCCTATGACAGCAATGCGCGCATGGGCTCGGGCGAATGGATGGTGGTCGAAGCGGATGAAAGCGACGGCACGTTCAACCGTTTGCCCGCGACAATCGCGATCGTGACCAATATCGATCCCGAACACATGGAACATTGGGGCACAATCGAAAACCTGCGGGCGGGTTTTGATGATTTTGTCTCGAACATCCCATTCTACGGTTTGGCGGTATGCTGCACCGACCACCCTGAGGTGCAGGCGTTGGTTGGTCGGATCACGGACCGGCGGGTCATGACATTCGGCTTTAACGCGCAGGCGGATGTGCGTGCGATGAACCTGACATTTGAAGCAGGTGTGGCGCATTTTGATATCCATATTCAGGCTGAGGATGAAGTTATCAAAGATTGCACGCTGCCCATGCCCGGTGATCACAACGTGTCAAATGCGCTGGCGGGTGTTGCCGTGGGGCGGCACCTGGGCATGACACTGGAGCAGATCAAACAGGGTCTGGCTGCATTCAAGGGCGTTAACCGCCGCTTTACCAAAGTTGGTGAGTGGAAGGGCATTCCAATTATCGACGACTATGGTCACCATCCTGTTGAGATCGCAGCCGTGCTGCGCGCGGCGCGGCAAAGTGTGGGTGACGGTGGCCGGGTCATTGCGGTGCACCAACCGCACCGTTTTTCGCGCCTGCATACGCTCTTTGATGATTTTTGCAGCTGCTTTAACGACGCCGATGTTGTTGGCATCGGTGAGGTTTTTGCCGCCGGTGAGGACCCCATTGAAGGAGCAGGCCGCGATGATCTGGTTGCGGGGCTTATCCGCCACGGCCATCGCCACGCGCGGGCCGTCACATCCGAAGATGACCTTGAACGTCTGGTGCGGGAACAGGCGCGCGAAGGCGATATCATTATCTGCCTCGGTGCGGGGACGATTTCGGCTTGGGCCAACGGGCTGCCAAAGCGCCTTGCCGCGGGCGAATAGCCGCTATTCTGCGGCGTCAAGCAAGGCCTGCGCCGCAGCGCGCGCGGCCTCAGTGATCGTGTCACCAGCCAACATTCGAGCGATTTCATCGAGGCGCGCGTCGTCACCAAGGGGCGTGACACTCGACAACGTGGCCTCATCCACGACCCGCTTGGCAACCTGCCAGTGATGCGCGCCAAGGGCCGCAACCTGTGGGGAGTGGGTCACGACCAAAACTTGCCCGCCATCCGCCAAAGTCTTGAGCCGGCGCCCAACAGCATCCGCTGTGGCACCACCCACGCCGCGGTCGATTTCATCAAAGATCATCGTGGTCGATAGATCATCGCCCGCCAAACAGACCTTTAGTGCCAGCAAAAACCGTGACAATTCCCCGCCCGAGGCGATCTTGTTCAACGGCCCTGCTGGGGCGCCGGGGTTGGTGGCGACCTCGAATGCGATGGCGTCTATGCCCTCGGGGCCTTTCGGGGCCTCGGTCAAACGGGTGACGAATACGGCGCGCTCCATCTTGAGCGGGGCGAGTTCTGCGGCCATGGCCGCGTCCAGCCGCTTGGCAGCTTTTGCACGCAAGTCGGACAGGGTCATTGCGGCGGCGTCATAATCCGCGCCCGTGTCGGTCACGGCGCGACGAAGGGCTGCGATATCGCCCTCAGATGCGTCTAGGGCATCCAGCTTGGCACGCAAATTCGCCGCCAGAGCGGGTAATTCTTCGGGCGATACATCGTGTTTGCGGGCAAGCGCCCGTAGAGCAAAAAGACGCTCCTCAACGGTTTCCAACTCAAACGGATCGAAGGATAATTTATCAAGGCACGCCTCAACCCCGGCTTGTGCTTCACCCAGTTCGACCTGTGCGCGCCCCAATGCATCAAGGGCCGCATCCAGTGCACCCTCGGCCTTGTCCCGCGCCCCATCCAGCCAGCGTACCGCGTCGCTCATCCGGCCCTCGGCGCCGTTGAGGCCGATCGCCTCTAGGCCGTTTGTCACGTCCTCACGGATACGTTCAGCGCCCTGCATCATCCGGCGTCGGGCGTCGAGCGTATCGTCTTCGCCCGGTTGAGGGTCAAGCGCTTCTAGCTCGGCTGCTGCGTGACGCAGGTACTCTTCTTCTGCGCGAGTTTCGGCCAAAAGCGCCTCTGCCTTGCTCAACGCGGTTTGAGCGGCGGCATGGGCCCGCCAAGCGGTGCGAACCTTAGCGAGCAAGGCGGTAGAGCCCGCGAAACTGTCTAGCAACGTGCGGTGGCCACGTGTGTTCAACAGACCGCGGTCGTCATGCTGACCATGCAATTCCACCAGCGTTTCTGAAAGCGCACGCAGCACCTCGCCTGAACACCGACGGTCGTTGACCCAAGCTGTCTTTCGCCCATCGCGCGTATTGACGCGACGCATGATGACCGTGCCGTCTTCATCCGGCAGGCCCGCCTCTTGTAAAATCGCATGTGCCGCATGATCGGGGCCTAACGCAAACTCGGCCACGACCTCACCCTGATCGGCCCCGGCCCGAACAAGTTCCGCACGCCCGCGCCAGCCCAAAACAAACCCCAACGAGTCGAGCAAAATGGATTTACCCGCGCCGGTTTCACCGGTCAGAACATTCAGACCCGGCTGAAATGCCAGTTCCAAATGATCAATAATCAGCATGTTTCGGATATCGAGCGCGCGCAGCATTTATTCGAGCCTCGTGTCGGATGGGGTCAGGCCCACCCCCCGGTTACAACCACGCGCCACGAATTGTGCGGCGATAAATGTCGACCAACCAGCCGGTGCCGCGAGGTGCTGCATCCAGCCCTTGACCGGTCAACTGCTTGAAGGCGTCGTCATAGAAAGGCGAGCTTTGGAAGTTATAGCCAAGGATCGCGCCGGCGGTCTGTGCTTCATCCCGCAGGCCAAGGCTGAGGTAGGCCTCAACCAAGCGCATCAGGGCTTCGGGCGTGTGGCTCGTGGTCTCAAAGTCTTGGACGACGGCGCGAAAGCGATTGATGGCGGCAGGGTAGTGCCCACGCTTGAGGTAATAGCGCCCGATTTCCATCTCTTTGGCGGCAAGGTGGTCAAACGCTAGATCGAATTTTAGGATCGAAGAGCGCGCGTATTCTGAGCCGGGGTAGCGTTCGATCACGGTCCGCAAGGCTTGGAGTGCTTGGAACGTCAGGCCTTGGTCGCGGCCCACTTGGTCGATTTGATCATAGTAGGAGAGTGCGAGAAGGTACTGCGCGTAGGCCGCGTCTTCGTCTGCTGGGTAAAAGTCGATAAACCGTTGGGCGGCCGCACGAGAATTCTCATAGTCGCCATCGGTATGGTAAGAAAACGCGGCCATGATTAGGGCCCGCTTGGCCCAATCGGAATAGGGGTAAAGCCGCTCAACCTCATTGAACAGGCGCGCGGCCTCTTCTGGTTCATCGCTGGCCAACTGCACTTCGGCGCGCTGGAAAATTTCTTGGGGGCCAAGGCTTTGCAGCACTTCGGCATCTGTTGGACCCTGCGAACACGCCGACAAAAGCGCCACGAGGGCCGCGCTCAGCAGTATTGATTTCCCGCCTGTCATTCGATCATGGCCTCTTGCCCTGTCAGGTGCCGTTCCCTTGGTCGGGAACTTGTTAAGGGTCTAGCATAGGACGTGGAGGGACAAAAGTGGGATTGGGCGTTGGTCCGCGCTCAAACCGCAGCCAAATCCGACATGTGCAGGCCGGCGCCGGGCAGATTGTCGAGCTGCGTTTGTGAGCACGTTACAATGCGGTAGGCCAGTGGATCAGCAAATAGCGCGTGCAGCAACTTGTTGGTCAACGTGTGGCCCGCACGCACGCCCGTATAGCGCCCCAAAAGCGGGGCACCAGCCAGCGCCAGATCACCAAGCGCGTCGAGCATTTTGTGGCGCACGGCCTCATCCGCGTGACGCAAACCGCCGGGCGACAACACTTGGTCCCCATCCACAACCACCGCGTTGTCATAGGTTCCGCCAAGGGCAAGGCCGTTTTCGCGCATCATTTCAACATCGGCTTGGCGGCAAAATGTACGGCTATTTGCAAGTTCGCGCACAAAGGTACCGTTCGCCAGCACTAGACGTTTTTCTTGGTGGCCAATAGCGGCATCTGCGAAGTCGATGGAAAAGTCCATCTCCGTGGTTTTGGCGGGCGACAGGCTTGCGGTGCTGTTACCGTCTGTCACGCTGACTTGGCGCAAAACTTCGATGGCATGCACCGGCGCATCCAGCACCTGAAGGCCACGTTTCATGATTGCTTCTACAAAAAGGGCGGCTGAGCCGTCTAGGATAGGAACCTCTGGGCCGTCAATTTCAAGCAGTGCGTTGTGCACGCCGCAGCCCGCGAGTGCAGCCATGACATGTTCGACCGTGGACATCTCGATGCCGTCGGCGTTCACCAAGCGGGTGCAGAGGGGCGACTGGATCGCAGAATTGTAGCGCGCCGGGATCATCGCATCGCTGTCCGTAACGTCCGTCCGGCGGAACCAGATCCCGTAGGATGCTGAGGCTGGATGGATCGTCATGCGAACTGGGGCGCCCGAGTGAAGGCCAACGCCAGTAAAGCGGATCAGAGATTTAAGAGTTGTTTGCACGCGGTGCCCCAATAAACGCGAGGTTTGCCCCGCTGACATTTGACCATTTTGCTATCTGTTGCTGGTTTATGCCGCAATTAACGGTTTGTGACGCCCTGCAACATTGGCAAAACCCGTCGGCGGAAAATTGCCGCTCTGCGGCGTAATCGTATTTAAGTCGTTGATACAATAGAAAAGAAGCGACTGTTATCCACAGTCGCTTCTCAACAATTCGTTACGGGTTGACCTGGCGTTAATTGGCCTGCCGACGAAGGAATGCAGGGATTTCGATCCGGTCATCCTCGGGGTTATCGCCGATTGTCTCGCCGCGATGGGCTGCACCAGTGCTCTGTTGGCTGGGCCGCTGAGCGGTCATGGGCGGCTCTTCGGTGTGACCCGTCATGCGACCGATCAGACCACCGATCCCACCAAACCGTGCCTTCTCAGGCTCGGATGTTGGTGCGGGGGCACCACGGCGTTCACCGCGAACGACAGCTGCACGCAGCTGAGCCATTTGTTCAGGCGAAGGGCCGGGCGCTGCCATGCGGGGCTCCGCCACGTAGGCTTCGGGCTCGGGCTCTGCGAATGCGGCGGAACGTGTTGGTTCGGGCGCGGGCTGGTAGGCCGGGGGTGGCAGGTCGTCCGAGCTTAGAATGTTTTCAGGGTTGTCCTGATGATCATTCATTTCCATCGAGTCGAAAAAGCTTGGCTCTTGTGGCGCTGCTTGTGGTGCGGGTGCAGCCTCAGCCGGAGCAGCTTGCGCCGCAACTGGCTCTGGTTCGGTCACAGCTTCCACTGCGGCTTCGGCGCTGGCTGCTGAGATTGGCTCAGCCATGCGGCGACGGGGCAGGGGCATTTCAGAGCGGCTCTCAAGCGCATCGATGCCGGTCGCCACAACGCTCACGCGCATCACATTTTCCATCGATGGGTCCATAGTGGAGCCCACGATGATGTTCGCGTCTGGATCCACCTCTTCGCGGATGCGGTTGGCCGCCTCGTCCAGCTCGAACAGGGTCAGGTCGTAGCCGCCTGTGATGTTGATCAGAACGCCTTTGGCGCCACGCAACGAAATCTCGTCGAGGAGCGGGTTGGCGATGGCTTTCTCGGCTGCTTGTACGGCGCGATCTTCGCCCGTGGCCTCACCCGTGCCCATCATCGCTTTGCCCATTTCATCCATGACAGCGCGTACATCGGCGAAGTCGAGGTTGATCAGGCCGGGGCGCACCATCAGGTCGGTCACGCCTTTGACACCTTGGTACAGCACGTCATCCGCAAGGCTAAATGCCTCGGTGAAGGTTGTCTTTTCGTTGGCCAGACGGAATAGGTTTTGGTTCGGAATGATGATCAGCGTATCGACGACCTTTTGGAGAGCTTCGACGCCCTCTTCGGCCTGACGCATCCGCTTGCCGCCTTCGAACTGGAACGGCTTGGTAACGACGCCAACAGTCAAGACACCCAGTTCGCGCGCCGCCTGAGCGATGATAGGGGCCGCACCTGTGCCGGTGCCGCCGCCCATACCAGCGGTAATAAAGCACATGTGCGCGCCTGCCAGCTGGTCAACGATTTCTTCGATCGTTTCTTCAGCGGCGGATGCGCCCACGGCGGGGCGGGCGCCTGCACCCAAACCTTCGGTGACCTTAACGCCCATCTGAATGCGCGCCGAGGATTTGGAGTTTTGCAGAGCCTGCGCGTCGGTGTTCGCCACAACGAATTCAACGCCCTCCAGCTCCTTTTCGATCATGTTGTTGACCGCGTTGCCACCGGCTCCGCCAACACCAAAAACGGTGATGCGGGGTTTCAGCTCGGCCTCAGCGCCGGGCATGGAGAGGTTTAATGTCATTTGCTCTGTCCACCTGTTAATGCGATCGCCCTCGCTGCCTCGTCGGGGATCAACCTGTATTGCTGGCTTTAAAACTACCGAAACACACCACCATAGTCACCCAAAAAGTGCAAAATTGCCACAAAATGTAGGTAATTTTGCGGGGGCGTCGGCGGAGTCTTGCGGATCGGTCTATATCTGGGGGCTACCAGTTTTCCTTGAACCACCGCAGGGCGACCCGCAGGGAGCGGGTGTGGGCGCGTTCTGCGATCACGTCGAAATCCCACCATTCGTCTTGGGGATGGGCGGCTGTAACACTTAGCCCCACACAGGCCGAAAAAGCGGGTCCTGTGGCGGCTTGGGGCAGGCCCTGAATACGTAAAGGACGCCCCAGACGGATTTGATTGCCAAGGTATTTTGCTGCCAGACCATCCAGGCCGGGGATCTGGCTGCCGCCCCCCGTTAGGACTATGCGCTGACCGGGTAAATGGCGGAACCCTGCGTCGTCCAACACGGCGCGAACCTCTTCTAGGATCTCTTCGACGCGGGGTCTCATGACGCCGATCAGCTCGGCACGGGTGATTGTACGGCGGTCGTGTTCCCAATCGCCGGTGTTGCCCTCTAGCTCGATGATGTCGCGATCATCCATCCCGGTGGCAACCAACCCGCCAAAGCGTGTTTTGATTCGCTCGGCCGTCTGGCAGGGGATTTGCAGCCCACGTGAGATGTCGGATGAGATATGCTCACCCCCCATCCGAACGGTGTCACTATATATCATGTGTTTGCGCATGAAGATTGAGACCGAGGTTGAACCGGCACCCATGTCGATGCAGGCCGCGCCTAGCTCTTGTTCGTCTTCGACCAGCGATGATGTGCCCGCCATGTAGGAGGCCGACGCAAGGCCCGCGACCTCTAGGTCGCAGCGGTGGATGCAATGGATTAGGTTGTTCACGGTGTGCGCATCGACTGTCAGCATGTGCATGTCGACGTGCAGGGTGTTGCCGATCTGGCCGCGGGGGTCCGATAGGCCAGAGCGGTGATCGAGCGCAAAGTTTACGGGCTGCGCGTGCAGCACCATCCGGTCGTCGCCGATAGGGGGCGTTTCGCAGGCCGACAAAACGCGGCTAACATCACGCTCTTCTACGGCGCCGCCCTCAACCGATACTTTTCCCGCAAGCCCATAGCTGCGCGGACGACCGCCAGCGAAACAGGCAATCACATGATCAACACGCACATTGGCCATCTTCTGGGCGGCCTGCACGGCTGTGCGAATGGCGCGCTCGGTTTCAGGCAGGGTGTCGACCTCACCAAAGCGAACGCCGCGCGATTGTGTTGTGGCGGCTCCGATCACGCGGAACCGGGCTTGGCCCGCAAGCGCGT
>Ga0228622_1000075_pt1 | contig 79342 bp, 75 predicted proteins | sample 26DmetaG_FD_186035 | JGI IMG/M metagenome (GOLD analysis project Ga0228622, IMG submission 186035) | Seawater microbial communities from Monterey Bay, California, United States - 26D | ecosystem: Environmental > Aquatic > Marine > Coastal | place: USA: California | collected 2016-10-01
AGCCAAAGCTTTAAATTCTTTTATGCCTGCTGATGAATTTATTGGAGTATCTATACCAAAATACCTAGAAAGTACTCTATACACATTGCCATCTACAACAGCAGTTGGCTCATTAAAACACATAGAAGCAATAGCAGATGTTGTATAATCGCCTACACCTTTTAGTTTTACAATTTCTTTATAGGTCTTTGGAAACTCACCATTTAATTCGTTTACGATGTATTTTGCTGAAAAATGTAAATTTCTAGCTCTAGAGTAATATCCTAAACCTTGCCATAATTTTAAAACGGTACTTTCTTCTGCATTTGCAAGATGATTTACAGTTGGAAAAGCGTCAATAAATTTTAAATAATAATCTAAACCTTGAGCAACTCTTGTCTGCTGAAGTATAATTTCTGATAACCAAACATAATATGGATTTTTAGTTTTACGCCAAGGTAAATCCCTCTTGTTTTGTAAGTACCATAGAATTAGTTTATTAGAAAAAATCATTCAAAAAAAATAGGTTTGCAATATTAAGTATAAAAATCATAACAAATTTAATATTTATTGTTTTCGGAATTGATTAATTATCATATATTTGCATCCGCATTTTTGAAATTAAAACAATAAAAATAAAGACATGACAAAAGCAGATATCGTATCAAAAATTTCAGACAAATCAGGAATTGAAAAAACAGACGTTTTAGCAACTGTAGAAGCATTTATGGCTGAAGTTAAAGATGCATTAGAAAGTGGTGAAAATGTTTATTTAAGAGGTTTTGGAAGCTTTATTATAAAAACTAGAGCCGAAAAAACAGGTAGAAACATATCTAAAAATACTACAATTAAAATTCCAGCGCACAATATTCCAGCATTTAAACCAGCAAAAACATTTACTGAAGGAGTTAAAAACAAAGTAGCTGTTAAATAGTATAATAGTAATCTAAGCTTTAAAAAGTTTAAAAAAACACAAGATAATTATGCCAAGTGGTAAAAAAAGAAAGAGAGCAAAGATCTCAACTCACAAAAGAAAGAAAAGAGCAAGAGCTAATAGACATAAGAAGAAAAAGTAAGCAGTAGCTTACTTTTTCGTTTATAATTTAGCGAAAAAACTAAAAGTTCATTGACATCGAGGTTTTAATAAAACCTCACTGGTATTATAAATACCTGACAATATTAATCCATCTGCACAATGAAGTGCAGTGTTAAAACCATTTTCAGTATGAAAACAGAATTAATAATTCGTTCAAATTCAGCTGATATTGATTTTGCCTTATTAAGAGATGGAAAACTTATTGAATTAAATAATGAAACAACAGATAATAAATTCTCTGTAGGCGATATTTTTTTAGCCAAAATAGGAAAAGTATTATCTGGTTTAAATGCAGCATTTGTAAATGTAGGTTACCCAAAAGATGGGTTTTTACATTATCATGATTTAGGTGCGCAAGTAAACTCATTAAACGCATTCATTAAGAAAGTAAGCACAGGTAAGTATAAAGAATTCACTTTAAAAAATTTCCGATTTCAACCAGACATCAATAAAGATGGTAGTATTACTGATGTTTTAAAAACAGGGCAAAACCTGTTGGTACAAATCGTAAAAGAACCAATATCTACAAAAGGCCCAAGATTAAGCTCAGAGCTTTCTATTGCTGGTAGATTTTTAGTTCTTGTTCCTTTTTCTAATCGAGTTTCGGTTTCTCAAAAAATTGAAGACCCAAAAGAAAAAGAACGTTTAAAAAGATTAGCAAAAAGCATTAAACCAAAAGGGTTTGGTGTTATTTTAAGAACTGTTGCAGAAGGAAAGAAAGTGGCTGAATTAGATAAAGATTTACAAAACTCATTAGAACGTTGGAAAACCATGTGTAAGCGAATTGCAAACACAAATACACCAACTAAAATATTAAGTGAGTTAAACAGAGCATCTTCTATTTTAAGAGATGTAATGAATGAAAGCTTTACTAATATAGTTACAAATGATGAAACATTAAAAGTTGAGATTAAAGAGTATTTACAAGAAATATATCCTGAAAAGGAAAAGATTGTAAAACTTCATAAATCTTCTGTTCCCATATTTGAAAAATACGGAATAGAAAGACAAATCAAAACTTCTTTCGGAAAAACAGTATCCATGAGTAAAGGTGCTTATTTGGTAATAGAGCACACAGAAGCTTTACATGTTATAGATGTAAATAGTGGAAATCGTTCTAACAAAGCTGGTTCTCAAGAAGAAACTGCATTAGAAGTAAATTTAATAGCAGCCACAGAAATAGCACGTCAATTACAATTACGTGATATGGGTGGTATTATAGTTGTTGATTTTATTGATATGCATAAATCTGAAAACAGAAATAAACTGTATCAGCATTTAAAAGAGGCTATGTCTTTAGATAGAACAAAACACAAAATATTACCTCCAAGTAAATTTGGATTAATACAAATTACTAGGCAAAGAGTAAGACCTGTAATGAATATTAAAACTACCGAAGAAAATCCAAATAAAGATGGGCAAGTAGAAGCCCCAATAGTTTTGTTAGATAAAATAGAAGCAGACTTAGAAAAATACATTTCTAAGATGCAAAGCGGCAAATCAACCAATAAAAAGATTCAATTACATATACATCCTTTTATTGCTGCTTATTTAACAAAAGGAGTAAATTCTATACGTTTTAAATGGTATTTAAAACATAAAAAGTGGATAAACATTATACCTAGAGATGCTTACACCTATTTATATTACAAGTTTATTTCAGTTAAAGAATAACTTGTAATTAAGGCAATAATTTTTTATCAAAAAACCCACAATATTCAAATATTGTGGGTTTTTATTTTTGTAATAAATTAAGCTTATTTTTTCTCTTTAATTAAATACATGTAAACAGGGTAGTGATCTGAGTAACCACCTGTATAACCACCGTAAGAAAAACTTCTAAAAGGATAACCTTTAAACTGACCACGTTTATTTGTTAAAAAACGCTTGTTAAATATCATTGCCTTGTACATTTTATATGTAGAAAAGTCTTTTTCACCTTTATCTAATAATGGAGAAGAAATTAAAATCATATCAAATAAATTGATATTATCTCTATATCCTAAAGTGTTAAATCCTCTTCTATGTAAATCTTCATAAGGATTGTAAATATCTAATTCACCAACTTCTTTTTTACGGCTTTTTGTTTTTAAAACCTCTTTAAAGCTTGAGTTTATTGGATCATCATTAAAATCTCCCATTGTTATAATTTTAGGATTTTCATGCTTTTCTCTAATTTGTTCAATAATCTTTGTGTTTTGATAAGCAGCCTTTTCTCTAAGAGGTCTACTTTTAGCTTCACCTCCACTTCTAGAAGGCCAGTGATTTACAATTACATGAATCAATTCATCATCTAAATATCCAGAAACTAATAATTGATCTCTTGTATAGACCTTTCTATTGTTTCTGTAAATATTTGGGTTAAATGCTTCATTATGTATAGGTTTAAAATATCTTTTTTGGTATAATAAAGCTACATCTATTCCTCTTTTGTCTGGAGAATCGTAATGTATAATTCCGTATTTTTTACTTTTTAAGTGTTTAGATTTTACTAAATCTTCTAATACACTTAAATTCTCTACTTCAGAAACACCAATAATTGCAGGAGATGTGTTTGCTTTTTCTGCTCCAATTTGTGCAATAACACTTCCAAGTTTATCAATTTTATCCCAATAAACTTTAGATCTATTAGATTTAAGCTCCATCATTGGGCTAGCTTCATCATTAATAGTAGTGTCGTTAATAGTATCAAATAAGTTTTCTAAATTATAGAAAGCTAAGGTTCTAATATTATACTGTTTTCCTTTTTTCTGAGAGAAAGTAAAGGAAACTGTTAATAACAATACTATTACAGATAATTGTTTTCTCATATTTTATTATTTATTTTGCAAACATATAAAACAAAATGAATGCCAAAAATTTTATAATGTTATATTAACATTAGCAATATATAAAAACATTACTTTTGATGGCATTTTGCAAATAAAAATATCAACCACAAAAAACTTTTATGAGAAAAACAGTATTTTCAATATTGGTGGTTTTATTCTTTAGTTTAGGAATAAAATCTCAAAATATTGTAAAAGGAATCGTTAAAGATAGCGATTCTGAAAATCCTCTTCAAGGTGTTTTGGTTAACATTGTAAATACACCATCATCACAAACTACAAGTTTAGATGGTAAATTTGCTTTAAAAAGTGTGCCTAATGGAAGTTATCTTCTAGAAATTAAATTAACTGGTTATGAAACTCAAAATTTTCCTTTAGAGTTTTCTGGTAATCCAATAGATTTAGGTACTATTTTATTGTATAAAGATATTACAGAAGACCAAGATTTAAGCCTTATTACAATTACAGATGATGAATTAAATGACGATGCTAGTGCAGCAGATAATATATCTGGTCTTTTACAAGCAACTAGAGATGTATTTTTAAGATCAGCTGCTTTTGAGTTTAGTCAATCTTTTTTTAGAATTAAAGGATTAGATTCTGGAAATGGTAAAGTCTTAATTAATGGTATTGAGATGAATAAACTTTTTGATGGAAGAGCTCAATGGAGTAATTGGGGAGGATTAAATGATGTATTAAGAAATCAAGAGTTTAGTAATGGTTTAGCACCTTCTAATTACAATTTTGGTGGTGTTCTAGGTTCTACAAATATAAATACAAGACCTTCTGAACAAAGAGCAGGTACAAGAATTTCTTATTCTTCTTCTAATAGAAGTTATGTTCATAGATTAATGGCAACACATTCTACAGGAATTCTAGATGATGGATGGTCATTTACTTTTTCTGCTAGTAGAAGAGCAGGAAACGAAGGGTTTAACGAAGGAACAACTTATAATGCATATTCAGTTTTTGGTGCTTTAGAGAAACAATTTGGTGAAAATCATAGTTTAGTATTTACATCAATATTTACGCCAAACAGAAGAGGTAAATCTTCTCCAAATACAGACGAAGTATTTGCTTTAAAAGGGATAGCTTATAATGATTATTGGGGATATTTAAATGGTAAAAAAATTAACTCAAGGATTAAAGAAGTAGAAGAACCAATACTTATGTTAAATCATTATTGGGATATTTCTGAAAACACAACTTTACAAACTAATCTGGCTTATCAATTTGGTAAAATTGGAAACAGTCGTTTAGATTTTAATGGTGGTGCAAACCCAAGCCCTACATATTATCAATATTTACCAAGTTATTTCTTGAGAAATGGAGATAAAGCTGGTGCTTATGATGCACAACAAGACTTTATTAATGGAGGTCAAGTAGACTGGGATCGTATTTTTGATGCAAACATTACTAATGCAGCAAGTGGTTTAGACAATGCTTATGTTTTATATGAAGATAGAAATGATGATAAGCAATTAACTGTAAATACAATTTTAACTTCAGAGCTTAATAATAATATTACATTAAATGCTAAGTTAGAATACAGAAGATTAAGATCTCATAATTTTGCAGAAGTTATAGATTTATTAGGAGGTATTGGTTATTTAGATATTAACCCTTTTGCAGATACTCCAGACAGAAAACAAAACAATTTATTAAATCCTAATAGGCTTGTTGGTGTTGGAGATACATTTAGATATAACTTTAATTTAAATTCTGATGTAACTAATGCATTTACTCAAGCTCAATTTAAATATAATAAAGTAGATTTCTTTACTGCTTTTAATATTTCTAGAACAACACATCAAAGAGAAGGATTATATCAAAATGGACGTTTTGTAAATAATTCTTTAGGATTATCAGAAAAATTAGATTTTACAAATTTTGGAGTAAAAGGAGGCTTAACATATAAAATTACAGGTCGTCATTTAATAGATGCTAACGTTGGTTATATGACACAAGCACCAACTATTAGAAACTCTTTCTCTAACTCAAGAGAAAATAACAATACTGTAGATAATATACAAAGCGAAAAAATCTTTACAACAGACTTAAGTTATATTGTTAGAAGTCCTATTATAACTTCTCGATTAACTGCTTTTTACACAAATGTTACTGATGCAACTGAAATTTCTTTTTATTTTGCTGATGGTGTTGGAGGAGATAATACAGCATTTGTACAAGAAGTTTTATCAGGTATAGAAAGAAATCATGTAGGATTAGAATTAGGTATAGAAGCGCAAGTTACATCAACTATTAAATTAAAAGGTGCAGCTGCAATTGGACAATATACATATGGTAATAATCCAAACTTATATTTAACGTCAGATGTTGCTAATAATGGTGGTTTTGATGCAGATTTTAGATCTAAAGATTATGTTTCTAATTTAGAGAATTACAAAATTGCATCTGGTCCACAAAATGCTTATTCAGTTGGTTTTGAATATAGAGATCCAGATTATTGGTGGATAGGAGCAACAAGTAACTTTTTTACAAACACTTATGTAGATGTTGCCCCATTAACTCGTTCATCTAACTTTTATGAAGATGCAGATGGCTTACCTTTTTCTGATTATGATCCTGTTTTAGCTAGAGAGTTATTACAACAAGAAAAGTTTGATGATTATATGGTTGTTAACCTTATGGGTGGTAAATCTTGGAAAATAGGAGATAAGTTTATTAGTGTGTTTGCAACTGTAAACAACTTGTTTGGAGAAGAATATAAATCTGGTGGTTTTGAACAAGGGCGTAATGCAAACTTTAGACAATTAAGAGATGATAAATCTCTAGACACTCCAGTTTTTGGGAATAGATATTGGTATGGTAGAGGTACAACCTACTTTTTAAACGTTAATTTAAGATTTTAAAAAAATAATTTTAGTGATATGAAAACAAATAAATTAATCATCTTTTTACTAGCAATAGTTACTAGTATATCTTTTACTTCTTGTGTAGAAGATGGAGATTTTGATGTTCCAAACTCAATTGGAGCAGAAGAAAACTCTGCATTACAAGCCTTATTAAACACAAGTGGTTATAGTGAAATTTCTATAACTAATTTAAAAGGTCTTTTTGTAAATGGGCAGGTTACTGAAATTACTTCAGATATTTATGTAAAAGGTTATGTTTCTTCTTCAGATAGAAGTGGAAATTTTTATAAAGAATTTTTTATACAAGATAGTCCAACAAGTCCAACTACTGCAATAAAAGTAGTGACAGAGTTTATAGACTCTTACAATAAATTTAATTTTGGTAGAGAAGTTTACATTAACTTAAAAGGATTATATATTGGAGAGGTTCGTTCAGGAGATGGAGTTATTGCAATTGGTGGTGATAGAAATATTGATGATGAAGTAGAAAATTTATCAATAAATCAAACAGAATCTGCTGTTTTAAGATCTATTAATACAGAACAAATTACACCTTTAACTGTTAAATTGTCTCAAATTAACGATAGTCATGTAGGTGTCTTTGTAAAAGTAGAAAATGCACATTTTCCATCTTCTTTAGCTGGTAAAACTTATCATGATAGTAATAATAGATTCGATACTCAACGTACTTTAGAAAGTTGTGATGGTTTTGGTTTTACAAACTTTATATTAGAAACAAGTGCTTTTGCTTCTTTTGGTTTTACTCCTATGCCTTCAGGTGGTGGAAGTATTTCTGCAGTTGTATCAAAAACGTTTAATGGTAGTGATTTAGTACTAGCTTTAAATTCAGTTGAAGATGTAGACATGAATGGTCCAAAATGTACACCTTTAGATATTAACGATTTCTCTGTAGTTGTAGAAGAAGATTTTGACGCAGGTACAGATAATACAAACTTAAACTTTCCTGGTTGGGTAAATGTTGCAGAAACTGGTAGTGAGTTATGGACAGAGCAACTGTTTAGTGGAAATGGTTATGCAGAATTTAGTGCATTTAGAACTGGTGATGCTGTAAATGTTGGCTGGTTAGTTTCGCCAAGTGTAGATTTAAGTGCACATAGCCAAGTGTTTGTTAACTTTATGTTGGCACAACATCATTTAGATTCTTCTGCAAATACTTTAGAAGTTTTAGTATCTACAGATTTTGATGGTTCTAATGTTGCAGCTGCAACTTGGCAAGCAATTTCTGCAAATATACCTACACAAGCAGATTCATGGTATCAATTTAAAGACGGTGGTTTAATAGATTTAACTGCTTTTACAGGTACTTTATATGTTGCTTTTAAGTATACAGGTTCTGGTACAGATACAGATTTAGATGGAGCTTATATGATTGATGATTTTAGAATATTAGCTAAATAAATAAACAATCAAATTAAATATAAAGCTGGTAAAGATTTTCTTTACCAGTTTTTTTATTTTTACAATATGAATAAAATAGAACACATAGGTATTGCTGTTAAAGATTTAGAAAAATCGAATCAGTTATTTGCTTTATTATTTGGTAAAAGTCATTATAAGATTGAAGAAGTTATTTCAGAAGGCGTAAAAACTTCATTTTTTAAGTCTGGTCCTAATAAAATTGAGTTGTTAGAAGCAACAAACCCTAATAGTCCAATAGCAAAATTTATAGAGAAAAAAGGAGAAGGTATACATCATATAGCTTTTGCTGTAGATGATATTATTTCTGAAATAAAAAGATTAAAAAAAGAAGGGTTTACAATACTTAATGAAACTCCTAAAAAAGGAGCAGATAACAAATTAGTAGCTTTTCTACATCCAAAAACTACAAATGGTGTTTTAATAGAACTCTGTCAAGAAGACAATTCGTTAAAATAATATTAACTTTAGATAGTTAATTATTATGAATTAGTATCTTGCACCAATAAATTCTAAACATGTCTTCAAAATTTGATTCATACCAAAAAAGGCGATTGCGTTCTTCTTACTTTTCTGTAGTAGTAAGTATTGCATTAGTTTTATTTATGGTAGGTGTTTTAGGACTTATTTTATTGAAATCTACAAAAGTTGCAAATAGAGTAAAAGAAAAAATTGCAATAACATTATTTATAAAAGATAATGTTACTCAAAAACAAATAAAATCATTTAAAGAGTTTATAGAAAAAGAGGAATATTCTAGAAAAGTAATTTATACCAGTAAAGCACATGCTGCAAAAAAATACAGTAAAGAAATAGGAGAAGATTTTTTAGAGTTTTTAGGGAGTAATCCTCTAAAAAATGGCATAGATATTTATTTGAATGCAGATTTTGTAACTCCAGAAAAAATTACAGAATTAGAAAATAAATATTTAAAAAATGCATTTGTTGCTGATATTTCGTATGATAAACCTTTGATAAACCTCCTTACAAAAAACATTAAAAGAATAAGTTTTTGGTTACTTGTAGTAAGTGGTTTTTTTGGTTTGATAGCAATTATACTTATAAATAGCTCAATAAGATTATCTATTTACGCTAAACGTTTTAATATTAAAACGATGCAAATGGTTGGTGCAACAAAAAGTTTTATAAGAAAGCCCTTTATTATACAAAGCATAAAACTTGGTTTTTTAGGTGCTTTTGTGGCTTTAATTGGTTTAGGTGTAGTTATTTATTATTTAGACAAATACATACCAAGTTTAGATTTCTTAAAAGATTATGTAACCCTTACATACTTAACAGTAGGAGTTTTAGTTGGGTCTTTTATAATAACTTGGTTAAGCACTTTTTTTGCAACACAACGTTTTTTAAATTTAAAAACAGACGAACTTTATTATTAAAATATGAATAAAAATACTCAAGAACAATCCACTTTTTTGTTCGGTAAAAAAAACTATATCATCATGCTTATTGGCATTTTTTTTATTGCAATAGGCTTTATATTTATGGTAGGTGGAGGAAGTGATAATCCAGAAGTTTTTAATGAAGAAATTTATAATTGGCAAAGAATTCGTTTAGCGCCAACATTAGTCATTATTGGTTTGGCTATAGAAATTTATGCAATTTTAGTAGATCCTAAAAAATAATTATGAACATTTTTGAAGCAATAGTTCTTGGAGTTATTCAAGGATTAACAGAGTTTTTGCCAGTTTCTTCTAGTGGCCACTTAGAATTAGCGAAAGCCATTTTAGGAGACACTTCTGTACCAGAAGAAAGTTTAACTTTTACAGTGGTTTTACATTTTGCAACTGCCCTTAGTACGTTAGTTATTTTTAGAAAAGAAGTTTTTGAAATCTTTAAAGGATTATTTCAATTTAAATGGAATGATGAATTAAAATTTTCTTTAAAAATTATACTTTCTATGATTCCTGCAGTTTTTGTTGGGTTGCTTTTCGAAAAACAATTAGAAGCTTTTTTTGGAGGTAAAATTTTGTTGGTTGGTGCTATGTTAATAGTAACAGCTATCTTATTATTATTAGCAGATAAAGCTAAAAACACAAATAAAGAAGTTTCTTTTTTAAATGCTGTGATTATTGGAATTTCACAAGCTATAGCAATGTTACCTGGAATTTCAAGATCTGGAGCAACAATTTCTACCTCAGTTTTATTAGGGATAGATAGAACAAGAGCAGCTCGTTTTTCTTTTTTAATGGTGGTCCCTCTAATTTTTGGAAAAATTGGGAAAGATGTTTTAAGTGGAGATTTAAACTTTCAATCTTCAGAAATGATGCCAATTACTATTGGATTTATAGCAGCATTCGTATCAGGATTATTAGCTTGTCAATGGATGATTGCTTTAGTTAAAAAAAGCAAATTAACGTACTTTTCAATTTACTGCGCAATTGTTGGTTTAATTGCAATAGGTTACTCTTTACTAAGCTAATTTTTAAATGACTAAAGAATCGTTTTTAGAAGGTAAAGTTTTATTGATAGATAAACCTTTACACTGGACATCTTTTCAAGCTGTCAATAAAATTCGTTGGCACATTAAACAGTGTTTTAAAATTAAAAAGATAAAGGTTGGTCATGCAGGAACTTTAGATCCGCTTGCAACTGGGTTATTAATTATTTGTTGTGGTAAAGAAACCAAGAATATAAATACATATCAAGGTCAAATAAAAGAATATACAGGAACTTTTACTATTGGTGCAACAACACCAAGTTACGATTTAGAAACTGAAGTTGATAAAACATATCCTATAGATCATATTTCTGAAACTTTAGTAAAGGAAACTACACAGCAATTTATAGGAACCATACAACAAAAACCACCCATTTTTTCAGCGATAAAAAAAGATGGGAAACGTTTGTACGAGCTTGCTAGAAAAGGAGAAACAACTGAAATAAAATCAAGAGAAGTTACCATTTCTGAATTCGAAATAACAAACATTAATTTTCCTAAAGTAGATTTTAGAGTGGTTTGTAGTAAAGGTACTTACATAAGATCTTTAGCTTACGATTTTGGTTTAGCATTAAATTCTGGAGCACACTTATCAGCCTTAAGAAGAACTAAAATTGGAAATTTTTCAGTTGACAACTCACTTACTATTGATGGTTTTATAGAAAGCCTAAACAACAATTAAACCTTGATTGTTAACATTGGTTTTAGAGCATTTTTAGAAAGGTTTTTTGTAACACTAGCAGAAAATAAATGAGCAATTCCACTTCTACCATGAGTTTGTAAAGCAATTAAATCAGCATCAATATCTCTAGCAAAATTTAAGATTCCTTTTTTAACAGAAACATCATTGTAAATATTAATAGAGTGTTTTGGTAAATCAAAACCTTCAATAAACTTTTTAATTTTTTCTTTAGATTTTTGAGTGCTTTCAAAATTCGAAGGTGTATTTACTTTCACCAAATGAATTTTACTCTTAAAAGAATTTGCAAAATCTAAGAATTTTGAAAAAGGTATTTTTTCGCTTTCATCTTTAAATCCAGAAGCAAAAACTAAGTCTTTTAGTTCAAATTTATTACTATCTCTTTTTACAACTAATACAGGTATGTCAGCAGTTCTTACAACTTTTTCTGTATTAGAACCAATTAGAATTTCGTCTAAATTAGAATGTCCTTTAGAACCTATTATAATTAGGTTTGCCTCTACTTTATTAGCGTATTTTAAAATACCTTCATGAGGATTTTGAAAACGTATAGAATGATGAACTTCAGTACTTTTATGAAAAAATTTTTCTTTAAAATCTACAATACGTTCTTTAACTTTTCTTAAATATAGCATACTTTCAGGTATGCTAAAATTACTACCTGCACCCATATCTACAATACCAGTTGGTAATTCTATCATATGTAGCAGAAAAACTTCACTTTTTGATTTTTTGGCTATTGTACTTGCCATTTTTAATGCAAACTCAGAACTTTGAGAGAAATCTACAGGTACTAATATTTTATTCATAAAAGAGCTTTAGGTTTGATTGTATCTAAAATTACAAAAAATATTTGAATCAAACTAAGTTTGGTAAATCCTAAACAATTCGTATATTTGCACCGGAATTTAAGGAAAAATGATAGAGAAGGGGACTAAAAAGTCCCCTCTTTTTATACTTATTTTTAAGCATAAAATGAACGAGAGTAAGATTAGAGACTTGGTAGACGAAGCATTAGCAGAGAACGAATCATTATATTTAATTGATTTGGTTATCTCTTCTAATAACAAAATTCAAGTTACTGTAGATGGAGATAATGGAGTAAATTTAAGTGAGTGTGTTAGAATTAGCAGAAATGTAGAACACAACTTAGATAGAGATGAAGAAGATTTTTCTCTTGAAGTAACTACGCCAGATATTTCTCATCCACTTAAAATTAAAAGACAGTACAAAAAGAATATCAATAGAATTCTTAAAGTAAAAACAGAACTAGAAAATTTTGAAGGTACACTAACCAGTGTAAACGAAGAAGAAATAGAATTAAAATGGAAGGCTAGAGAGCCAAAACCAATAGGTAAAGGAAAAGTAACTGTAGAAAAGAAAGTTACCATACCATATAAAGATATTAAAGAAGCAAAAGTGAAAATTGTATTTTAAGCAAATAATGTAATGGAAAATATAGCATTAATCGAATCGTTTTCGGAATTTAAAGATAATAAAAGTATAGATAGAGTAACACTAATGTCTATCTTAGAAGAGGTGTTTAGAGCAGCACTAAAACGTAAGTTTGGTTCTGATGACAATTTTGATATTATTATAAACCCAGATAAAGGAGATCTAGAGATCTGGAGAAACAGAGTTGTAGTTGCAGATGGTATGTCTGAAGATGATAATGAAGAAATCGAATTATCTGAAGCTAGAAAAATAGAACCAGATTTTGAAATTGGAGAAGATGTATCTGAAGAAGTAAAATTAATAGACTTAGGAAGAAGAGCAATTTTGGCTTTACGTCAAAACTTAATTTCTAAGATTTATGAATATGATAGTACAAACATCTTTAAGCAATTTAAAGATTTAGAAGGTGAAATATTTAGTGCAGAAGTGCATCACATTCGTCATAATGCAATTATTTTGTTAGATGATGAGGGTAATGAAATTGTACTACCAAAAAGCGAACAAATACGTTCAGACTTTTTTAGAAAAGGAGATTCTGTAAGAGGAGTTATAAAATCTGTAGAATTAAGAGGTAACAAACCAGCAATTATTTTATCTAGAACTTCACCAGCTTTCTTAAACAAATTATTTGAACAAGAAATTCCTGAAGTTTTCGATGGTTTAATTACTGTAGAAGGTGTAGCAAGAATTCCAGGTGAAAAAGCAAAAGTAGCAGTAGATTCTTATGATGATAGAATAGACCCTGTTGGAGCTTGTGTAGGTGTTAAAGGATCAAGAATTCATGGTATAGTTCGTGAATTAGGTAACGAAAATATAGATGTTATCAATTATACAAAAAACGAACAATTATACATCTCAAGAGCTTTAAGTCCTGCAAAAGTAACTTCTATGGAAATAGAAACTTTTGAAGAACCAAAGAATGGTAAAAAAGGTAGAGTTAATGTTTTACTTAAACCAGAAGAAGTTTCTAAAGCTATTGGTAGAGGTGGTGTAAATATTCGTTTAGCGAGTGAGTTAACAGGTTACGAAATAGACGTTCAAAGAGAAGGTTTAGAAGAAGAAGACGTAGAGTTAACAGAGTTTGTAGATGAAATTGAAGACTGGATTATTGCAGAATTTAAAAACATTGGTTTAGATACAGCAAGAAGTGTATTAGAAACTAGTGTAGGTGAGTTAGTAAAAAGAACTGACTTAGAAGAAGAAACAATTATAGATGTTCAGAGAATTTTAAAAGAAGAGTTCGAAGAATAGAAAAATAACATTAAAGTAACGTAAAAGTATATACTTTTACATTTATAAAGTTAAAAGAATTATATGTCTGTAGGCAAAACAATGAGGCTTAATAAAGTTCTAAGAGAGTTAAATATTTCTTTAGATAGAGCTGTAGAACATCTAGCAAGTAAAGGTTTTCAAGTCGATGCTAGACCAACTACAAAAATATCATCAGAAGAATATCAAGTTCTTTTAGATGGCTTTGAAACTGATGCTAATAAAAAAGCAGCTTCAAAAGAAGTTGGTGAAGAAAAGAGAAAAGAAAAAGAAGCTATTCGTTTAGAGCTTGAAGCCAAATTAGAGAAGAAAAGAGCAGAAGAAGAAAAGAAAGAAGAAATTCTTAAGGCTAAAGCAGAAAAGCTTGAGTTTAAAACTGTAGGTAAAATTGATATTGACAACTTAGGTAAACCAGCTAAGCCAGAAGTTAAAGAGGAAGAGCCAGTAGCTAAAGAAGAACCTAAAATAGAAGAGAAGCCTAAAGAAGTTGTAAAAGAACAACCAAAAGTAGAGGTTAAAAAAGAAGAAGAGAAGGTTCAGAAAAAAGAAACTCCAAAAGCAGAGGTAAAAAAAGCAGCTCCTAAAAAAGAGGAGAAAGTAGAAAAAACAGAAGAAGTTACTCCAGAAAATGCTGAAAAGATTAAAACTCAGTATAAAAAGTTAGATGGACCAAACTTTATAGGTAAAAAAATTGACTTAAAACAATTTGAAAAACCTAAAAAGAAAAAACCAGAAGCTAAGAAAGAAGACGCTAACTCAGATAAAAAGAAAAAGCGTAAACGTATAAGCAAGCCAGTTGGTTCTAATACAAGTAACAATAATAGAGGGGGTTCTCAAAACAATAGAGGAAACAATAAAGGTTTTAAAGGTAGAGGTAATCAAAGACCAGCTGCTAAAAAAGAAGAACTTACTGAAGAAGAAATCCAAAAACAAGTAAGAGAAACTTTAGAAAAATTACAAGGTAGATCTTCAAAAGGTAAAGGAGCAAAATACAGAAGAAGCAAAAGAGAAGCTCACAGAGAGCAATCAGAAGCTGAATTAGAGGCACAAGAATTAGAAAGCAAAATCTTAAAAGTAACAGAATTTGTTACTGTTAGTGAGGTTGCTACAATGATGAATGTTCCAGTAACAGATATTATTTCTGCATGTATGTCTTTAGGTATGATGGTTACTATGAACCAACGTTTAGACGCAGAAACATTAGTAATTGTTGCAGAAGAATTCAATTATAAAGTAGAATTTGTTGGTGCAGAAGTAGAAGAATCTATTGAAGAAGTAGAAGATAAGCCAGAAGATTTAGAAAAAAGAGCGCCTATTATTACTGTAATGGGTCACGTAGATCATGGTAAAACATCTTTATTAGATTATATTAGAAATGCAAATATTGTAGAAGGTGAAAGTGGAGGAATTACACAACATATTGGAGCTTACTCTGTAAAAGTTGGAGATGAAAAAATAGCATTTTTAGATACTCCAGGTCACGAAGCCTTTACAGCAATGCGTGCTAGAGGTGCTCAAGTAACAGATTTAGTAATTATTGTTGTTGCAGCTGATGATGATGTAATGCCACAAACAAAAGAAGCGATTTCTCATGCTCAAGCAGCAGGTGTACCTATCATTTTTGCAATTAATAAGATAGATAAACCAAATGCGAATCCAGATAATGTTAAAACGCAACTTTCTTCAATGAATTTATTAATTGAAGAATGGGGAGGTAACATTCAATCTCAAGATATCTCAGCAAAAACGGGTCAAGGTATAGATGAGTTATTAGAAAAAGTATTATTAGAAGCAGAAGTTTTAGAATTAAAAGCTAACCCAAATAAAAATGCGGTTGGTACTGTTGTAGAAGCACAGTTAGATAAAGGTAGGGGATATGTAACTACAATTTTAGTACAAGCAGGTACTTTAAAAATTGGAGACTATATATTAGCAGGTAAAAATAGTGGTAAAGTAAAAGCCATGTTTGATGATAAAGGCAAGAAGTTAAAAGTTGCTGGTCCATCAACACCTGTGTCTATTTTAGGTTTAGATGGTGCTCCTCAAGCAGGTGATAAATTCCTTGTTTTTGATGATGAAAGAGAGGCTAAACAAATTGCTACAAAACGTTCTCAATTACAACGTGAGCAATCTGTAAGAACTCAGAAAACTTTAACATTAGATGAAATTGGACGTAGAATTGCGTTAGGAGACTTTAAAGAATTAAATATCATCTTAAAAGGTGATGTTGATGGTTCTGTTGAGGCTTTAACAAATTCATTCCAAAAACTTTCTACTGAAGAAATTCAAGTAAATATCTTACACAAAGGTGTAGGTGCAATTACAGAATCTGATGTTTTATTAGCAACTGCTTCAGATGCTATTATTGTTGGGTTTAATGTTAGACCTCAAGGAAATGCAAGAGCAGTAGCAGATAGAGAAGAAGTAGATATTAGAACTTATTCAATCATTTACGATGCAATAAACGACCTTAAGGATGCAATGGAAGGTATGCTTTCTCCAGAAATGAAGGAAGAAGTTACAGGAACTGTTGAAATTAGAGAAGTTTACAAGATTTCTAAAATTGGAAATATTGCAGGTTGTATGGTAATGACAGGTAAAATCTTTAGAGATTCTAAAATACGTATCATTAGAGATGGTATAGTTGTTCACGATGGTTTATTAGCTTCTTTAAAACGTTTTAAAGACGATGTGAAAGAAGTTGCTAAAGGTTACGATTGTGGTCTTCAAATTAAGAACTACAATGACATCCAAGAAGGAGATCAAATTGAAGCTTATAAAGAAGTTGCAGTTAAAAAGAAGTTATAAAAACTTTACATATCAAAATAAAAAAACCAAAATCAATCTAGATTTTGGTTTTTTTTATGTTTTAAAAAAATTTTATTTTCCTAGAGGGATCACAATTAATCCAGAAAATTTTTCTGAAAATTTTAGTGCAGCTTTATCTGCTTCTAATCTTGTTTTATAATTACCAACTTGAACCTTCCAATATGGCTGTTCGTAGTTTAAATTCGTAGAAACTTTCGGGAAATCTATCCTGAATTTACTTCTTAAGCTCCTTGCTTTTGTTTCATTCCCATAATAAATTTGAATAGTATATCCATATCCATACTTATCATTAAAAGCCCTTTTTTTAGCTATTAATTCTTTAATTTCTTTACTGCTATTGGTCTTATTTTGTGCCTTTACATCTACGATATATGTAGTTGCGATAAAGAAAAAAACGATTAAGAATACTTTATTTTTCATTAATAAAATGTTTATACAAATGTAACGACTTGATTAAAAATAAATTTGTTAAATATATTATTTAGAATTATTATAAATTAATATTTAACAATCCTTTCTTTTTTTAAAATATGGCAATATGTAGTACTTTTGCACAACTGTTCAAAACCTATTTTTTTGAACGATTTAAAACGATACTAAAATAGTTTGTATATATGAAAAGTGTATCATTACACAATAGGCTAAGTAGAGTACTTCTTAAGAGTTTTTCCATAATTCTTTTTTTTGCGTTTAGTTTATCTTCTTTTTCACAAGATGTAGATGAAGCACGTCAAAAAGAAGGTAGGAAATTATTCAAACAACTTTGTGCATCTTGTCACAAATTAGATAAAAAGTTGATTGGACCTGCGCTTGGAGGTGTAGAAGAAAGAAGAGAAAACGAGTGGTTAATTGCATGGATTAAAAATAATGCAGAACTAAGAGCTACTGGAGATAGAGATGCAATTGCAATCTTTGAAGAATACAATGGATCTGTGATGTCTGCATTTCCTCAATTATCAGACCAACAAATAAATGATATTTTATATTATACAACAGTTGGAGATCCTGTAGCTAAAACAGCTCAAGGCACAGCAGTTGTGGATCCAACAAATGTAAATGTTGGTGGAGCTCCAGAGTGGTTAATTTACATTCTTGCTGCTGCTATAGTTGTTGCTTTCTTAATGATTGCGAGTTTACTAAAGCAAGTTAGTGAGTTAAAAGGTAATACTGCAGAAAATCAAAAATCTAATTTAAGAAGAGATTTACAAGAGCTTTGGGTAGGTGTTAAAGAAAACACTTTCTTAAAAGTTGTATCAACAATATTCTTATTGTTAGTCGCTGCTTATGTTGGATTTGGCACATTGTATAAAGTTGGTGTAGATGAAGGTTATATGCCATTACAGCCAATTGCTTTTTCTCATAAGATACATTCAGGTGAAAATAAGATCGAATGTCAATATTGTCATTCATCAGCAAAACATAGTAAACACTCAGGAATACCTTCTGTAAATGTTTGTATGAACTGTCACAAAAATATTGCTGAAGTTGCTGAAGGAACTAAGGTAGAATGGGATGGTGTTACTTATGGTAAGGCAGAATTAGACAAAGAGATAGCAAAAGTATATGAGGCTGCAGGTTGGGACCCAGAAACTCTTGAGTATACTGGAGAAGAAAAACCAATAAAATGGATTAGAATTCATAATTTACCAGACTTTGCATATTTTAACCATTCACAACACGTAACAGTTGCAGGTTTAAAATGTCAAAAATGTCATGGTCCTGTTGAAGAGTATGATGAAATGCGTCAATTTTCTCCATTAACAATGGGTTGGTGTATTAACTGTCACAGAGAAACTGGGGTTGATACAAAAGGAAATGAGTATTATGAAAAAATTCACAAAGAATTAGCTAAAAAATATAACGTAGAAAAAGTTACGATAGCTCAACTTGGTGGATTAGAGTGTGGTAAATGTCACTATTAAAAAAAGAAGAATGATAGTTTTAGTCAAAGTGAAAACTAATAGCTAAAACTAACAACTAATAACTAAATAATAAATGGCTTCAAACAAAAAATACTGGAAAAGTGTTGAGGAACTTAAAGGTAGTTCTATTGTTGAAACGCTAAGTAAAAATGAGTTTGTAGAAGAAATTCCAACAGATGAATTCTTAGGAGATAAAGATACTTTAGAAAATTCTTCTACTTCTCGTAGAGATTTTCTTAAATACATTGGTTTCACAACTGCTGCTGCATCATTAGCTGCTTGTGAAGGACCTGTAAGAAAGTCTATTCCTTATGTTGTAAAACCAAACGATTATATCCCAGGTGTTGCAGATTGGTATGCTTCTTCTATGGCAGATGGTTTTGATTTTGCAAATGTTTTAGTAAAAACTAGAGAAGGTCGTCCAATACAAATTATGCCTAATAAAGAGGCTAATGGAACTACTTCTGCAAGAGTACAAGCTTCTGTTTTATCTTTGTATGATGAAAAACTTCGTTTAAAAGAGCCAACTAAGGGTGGTGAAACTATCACTTGGGCTGATGCAGATGCTGCAATAGCTGCTAAATTAAATGATTTAAAGAATTCTGGTAAATCAGTTGTTTTATTAACAGGTACTTTAGCTAGCCCATCTACAGAAAAAATAATAGAAGAATTTATAGTTGCTAACCCAAATGCTAAACATGTAGTTTATGATGCAGTTTCAGAATCTGGAGCTACAGACGCTATGATGGCTATGTATGGTAAAAGAGCATTACCAAACTATCATTTAGATAAAGCAAAAACTATAGTTTCTTTTAGTGCGGATTTCTTAGGAGATTTCCATGGAGGTTTTGAAAAGCAATATGTAAATGGTAGAAAGCCAGAAACTGGAAGCATGTCTTACCATGTTCAGTTTGAAAGCAATATGTCTTTAACTGGTGCAAATTCTGATAAAAGAGTAGTTGTAAAACCATCTGATCAAGTTTTTGCTTTAATCAATTTATATAATGCAATCACTGGTAGCAATATATCATCTAAATCAACACCTGTTGATGTAGAGGTTAAAGTAATGGCAGCAGAACTTAAAAAAGCAGGTTCTAAAGGTGTTGTTTTAACAGGTATGAATGATAAAAATGCACAACTAGTTGCATTTGCTATTAACGAAGCATTAGGTAGTGAAATTTTTGACACTACAAATGCATTAAATATACGTCAAGGAAATGATTCAGAAGTAAATCAGTTAATAGCTGATATGAATTCTGGAAAAGTTGGTGGATTATTAACTTATAATGTTAACCCTATTTATTCTTTAGCTAAAACTGAAGATTTTGTAAAGGGGTTAGGTAACCTTTCTTTAAAGGTTGCATTATCAACTGAGAATAATGAAACTGTTGATGCAATGGAATTTGCATTACCAACACCACATTTCTTAGAATCTTGGGGAGATACACATTTTGATCAAGCAACTTATGGCTTATCTCAACCAACTATTCAGCCTTTATTTAATACACGTCAAATTCAAGATACGTTATTAAAGTGGTCTGGTAATTCAACAAAATATTACGATTATTTAAAATCATTTTCAACAGAAAATATATTATCTGGTAGTTCTTGGAACAAGGCACTGCATAATGGTTTTCATAAATTAGAAGTAATCGAAACTGTAGAATTTGAAACAGAAGTTAATGTAGCAGATGCTGCAAATGCTTTGTCAAATTCAGCTAAAAAAGCAACAGGTTTCGAATTAACTTTATATACTAAAACTGGTTTAGGTGATGGTAAGCAAGCAAATAATCCTTGGTTACAAGAATTCCCTGATCCATTAACAAGAGTTTCTTGGGACAACTACTTAACGATGTCTATGGCAGATGCCAATGAGTTAGGTTTTGAAAACTCAGTTAGAGATAATGGAGCTATTGATGGTAATTATGCTAAAATTACTGTAAATGGTAAATCAGTTACTTTACCTGTAATCATTCAGCCAGGACAAGCAAAAGGATCTTTTGGATTGTCTTTAGGTTATGGAAGAACTTTTGGTTTAAAAGAAGAAATGCAAGTTGGTGTAAATGCTTACCCACTTTATGTTAATTCTAACAATGTACAATTTGGTGTTGCTATAGAAAAAGTAGCAGGTAATCATGAGTTTGCATGTCCTCAAGTTCAAAAAACAATTGCAGGGCGTCATGACATCTTAAAAGTTGCCTCTTTAAAGGAATATAAAACTGTAGATCCTAAAGATCATCATCATGGATGGAATAAGCCAGCTTATGTTTCTTATGATCATCAAGAAGTAGAAGCAAATACAATTGATATTTGGGATGAGCACAATAGAGAATTAGGACATCATTTTAATTTATCTATAGACTTAACTTCATGTACTGGTTGTGGTGCTTGTGTTATTGCTTGTCATGCAGAAAACAATGTACCTGTAGTTGGTAAAAAAGAAGTTAGAGTTGGTAGAGATATGCACTGGTTGCGTATAGATAGATATTATTCTTCTGAAGTAGAAACTAGAGAAGACGCAAAAGAACTAGGATTAAGTAGAGGAGAAACTTACAGAGCTTTAGAAACTGAAGCAGAAAATCCTGAAGTTACTTTCCAACCAATGATGTGTCAACACTGTAACCATGCACCTTGTGAAACAGTTTGTCCTGTTGCAGCAACATCTCATGGTCGTCAAGGACAAAATCAAATGGCTTATAACAGATGTGTAGGTACAAGATATTGTGCTAACAACTGTCCATATAGAGTTCGTCGTTTTAACTGGTTTAACTATGCTAACAATGATGAGTTTGACTTTAATATGAACAATGAGTATGGTAAAATGGTATTAAACCCAGATGTTACTGTACGTTCTAGAGGAGTTATGGAAAAATGTTCTATGTGTATACAAATGACACAAGCAACTATTTTAAAAGCAAAAAGAGAAGGTAGAGCAGTAAATACAGATGAGTTTGAAACAGCTTGTTCGTCTGCTTGTACAACAGGTTCTTTAGTATTTGGTGATGTAAATAATAAAGAAGATGAAGTAACTTCTTTAGTAGAAGATAAAAGAGCTTATAATGTGTTAGATTACTTACAGACAAAACCTAATGTAATCTATCAGGTTAAAATTAAAAACACAAACGAAGCGTAATTAAAAATTAAGATATAGAATATGTCTCATTACGAAGCACCCATTAGGGAACCTTTAGTGTTAGGTGATAAAAGTTATCACGATATTACTGAAGATATTGCTAGACCAATAGAAGGTAAAGCAAATAAGAATTGGTACATGGCATTTTATATTTCTTTAGCAGCAATGCTTTGGGGATTTGGATGTATCTTCTATACAGTTGGAACAGGTATTGGAGTTTGGGGTCTAAGCAAGAATATTGGTTGGGCTTGGGATATTACCAACTTTGTATGGTGGGTAGGTATTGGTCATGCAGGAACATTAATTTCTGCTGTACTTTTATTATTCCGTCAAAAATGGAGAATGGCAATTAACAGATCTGCAGAGGCAATGACAATTTTTGCCGTTTTTCAAGCAGGTTTATTCCCAATCATTCACATGGGTCGTCCTTGGAATGGTTATTGGGTATTACCTATACCAAATCAGTTTGGATCTTTATGGGTAAACTTTAACTCACCATTACTATGGGATGTATTCGCAATTTCTACATATTTATCTGTATCATTAGTTTTCTGGTGGACAGGTTTATTGCCAGATTTTGCTATGATTCGTGATAGAGCTGTAAAACCTTTCCAAAAGAAAATTTATGCATTATTAAGTTTTGGTTGGTCAGGAAGAGCAAAAGATTGGCAACGTTTTGAAGAAGTATCTTTAGTATTAGCAGGTTTAGCTACTCCTTTAGTACTTTCTGTACACACAATTGTATCTTTTGACTTTGCTACATCTATTAACCCTGGATGGCACTCAACGATATTTCCACCTTACTTTGTTGCTGGAGCAATCTTTTCAGGATTTGCAATGGTGCAAACTTTATTAGGTATTATGCGTAAAGTAACAAACATGGAAGAGTATATTACTCGTTTACATGTTGAGTATATGAACATAGTAATCATCTTAACAGGTGGTATTGTAGCTGTAGCATATGCAACAGAATTTTTTATAGCTTGGTATACAGGTTCTCCTTATGAAAACTATACTTACTTATCTGTAGGTGCAGCAACAGGACCTTATGCATGGGCATTTTATTCATTATTATTCTTTAACATTTTAACTCCACAGTTATTATGGATAAAGAAAATAAGAAGAAGTTTTATATGGTCTTTCATCATATCAATCTTTATTAACATTGGTATGTGGTTTGAGCGTTTTGATATTATTGCGATTGTATTAAGTAAAGGTCACTTACCATCAACTTGGTGGAGATTTGAACCAACTTTCGTAGATGTAGGTATTTTTATTGGTACAATTGGTTTCTTCTTTGTATTATTCTTATTATATGCTAGAACATTCCCAGTAATAGCACAAGCAGAAGTTAAGACAATTTTAAAGTCTTCTGGAGAGTTTTACAAGAAAAGAAGAGAACAAGGTATACCAACTAAACCAGCTATTGTTTTAGCTGATAATAAAATCACTGAAGAAGATTCTTCAGATAAAAAGAATAAAAAGTAAATATGGAATCATCTAAAGTTATACATGCATTATATAATGATGACGAAATTCTATTAGATGCTGTTAAAGCTGTAAAAGCAGAACACCATCATATAGAAGAAGTATTTTGTCCTTTTCCTGTTCATGGTTTAGATAAAGCTATGGGATTAGCACCAACAAGATTAGCAATTACAGCTTTTATGTATGGTATTACAGGTTTAGCAATTGCTATTTGGATGACTAATTATATGATGATAGAAGATTGGCCACAAGACATTGGTGGTAAACCAAGTTTTTCTTGGTTTGAAAATATGCCAGCATTTGTGCCAATTATGTTTGAATTAACAGTGTTTTTTGCAGCTCACTTAATGGTAATTACTTTTTACATGAGAAGTAGAATATGGCCATTTAAAAAAGCTGAAAATCCAGATCCTAGAACAACAGACGATCATTTTTTAATGGAAATACCTGTAGGTGATAATGTAGAAGAATTAACTACTTTATTAACTAAAACAGGGGCTGTTGAAATAAATGTAGTAGATAAGCACTAATCAATAGATAATGAAAAATTTAAAATCAATTATTGCTTTAGTATTTTTTGCAAGTATCTTAATTTCTTGTAATAATAGAAGAGAACGCCAATTACAATATATGCCAGACATGTATGAGTCTGTGCCTTATGATGCTAATGGAGCAAATGGTATTAATAATGCACCAGTAAATATTAAGCCTGTTGCAGGTACTATTTCAAGAGGAGGACATCCTGCTTATGACATACCAGATACACCAGAAGGATATGATAAAGCAAAAGCTGAATTAACAAATCCTTTGGCTTTAAATGACGAAAATTTAGAAAAAGGTAAACAGCTTTATGATATTTACTGTATTTCTTGTCATGGTAAAAAAGGTGATGGAAATGGTTATCTAGCTCAAGCAGATAAGTTTGCTGGTATACCAAGTTATGCAGATAGAGATATTAATGCAGGATCTATTTATCATGTAATTATGCATGGTAAAAACTTAATGGGTTCTCATTCATCTCAATTAACATATAAAGAACGTTGGCAAATAATTCATTACGTAGAACAATTACGTGGAGATTTATTAAAATAATTACAATAAGATAGAATACTAAAAATATGTATCAATTCTCAGGTAAACTAAAATTAGCATCAATCATACTTATTTTAATAGGTCTTTTAGGCATTGGGTATGGTTTTTGGAAAGCTCCTAGCACTTTAGAAGAAGCTAAAGAGATTATAGCACATCAAACTTCTCATGGAGATGATCATGGAAATTCTCATGGAGAAAAGAAAGAAGTTCATAAGAATGAACATGATAGTAAATCTGGTGCTCATGAAAATAAGCTGATTATAGACAATGAAACAAGTGCTCATGATTCTCATAATGATGATGCTCATGCAGAACATGTTTTTCATCAAATGCAAAACAAACCTTGGTCTGCATTCTATGTATCTTTATTTTTCTTCTTAGGTATATCACTTTTAGTATTAGCATTCTATGCAGCTCAAAGAGTTGCACAATCAGGTTGGTCTGTTGTACTATTTAGAGTTATGGAAGCAATTTCAGCTAATTTAGTGCCAACATCAATTATAATGTTATTAGTGATATTATCAGCTTCTGTGTTACATGTAAATCATATGTTTCCTTGGATGGCAGAAGGTACTTTTGACCCAACAAGCCCAAATTACGATGCAATTGTAGATGGTAAATCTTGGTGGATAAATGTTCCAGGTTGGACAATTAGAGGTATTGTTTATCTTTTATTATGGAATGCTTACAGATGGTTCATTAGAAAGAATTCTATAGCAGAGGATACTGCAAATGATGGTAATAAAACCTATAAATTAAATTATAATGTATCAGTAGTATTTTTGTTCATATTTATGTTAACAGAATCTATGATGTCTTGGGATTGGATAATGGGTCTTGACCCTCACTGGTTCTCTACATTATTTGGCTGGTATGTTTTAGCTAGTTTATTAGTAAGTGCTTTAACAGTAATTGCATTTGTTACAATTTATTTACGTTCTAAAAATGCTTTACCAGGTGTAAACGATAGTCATATTCATGATTTAGCAAAATTTATGTTTGGTTTTTCTGTATTCTGGACATACTTATGGTTTGCACAATTTATGTTAATCTGGTATGCTAACATTCCAGAAGAAACAACGTATTTTATGGCAAGATTTAATGAGTATAAATTACCATTTTTATCAATGCTTGTTATGAATTTTGTGTTCCCAATATTATTATTACTTAACAGTGATTTTAAAAGCATTCCTTGGTTTGTAGTTATTGGTGGTATTGTTATTTTAACAGGACATTATGTAGATGTATTTGTAATGATAATGCCAGGTACAGTAGGAGCTCAATGGTCATTTGGTATCCCTGAATTAGGAGCGTTTTTATTCTTCTTAGGAATATTTATTTATACAGTGTTTAGTGCATTTGCAAAAGCAAATCCTATTCCAAAAGGTAACCCATTCTTAGAAGAAAGTGAACACTTTCACTATTACAATATAGAACACAGAGGTGAAGAATCAGAAGCTCACCATTAATAAATTAAAGAATTAAAAACAATTAAGAAACGATATATATGCTAGCTCTATTTTATATTTTTATAGGTGTTGCAATAGGTGTAAGTTTTTGGCAAATAACTAGAATTTTAAATTTTAGAACTGTAATTGCAGATGATGCTGATAATGCCAAACAAGGAAAATATGCGATTTATTTCATGGTTTTCTTATATGCAATGATGATTTATTGCTTGATTTTCATGAATGTAATTATGTTACCAGAAGCAGCTTCTGTAGAAGGGGAACATGATGATAGATTATTCAATATTACGTTCTGGTTAATAGGTATTGTACAATTCATCATGCAATTCTTAATTTTTTTCTTCACATTTAAGTATAGAGGTAATAAAGAAAGAAAAGCGAAGTTTTATGCAGATAGTCACAAATTAGAAGCTATTTGGACAATTACACCAGCTATTGTATTAGTAGTTTTAATTGGATATGGTTTATGGCAGTGGAATAATGTTATGGATTTATCTGATGCAGAAGATCCAATCGTTATAGAAGTTTACTCTCAACAATTTAGATGGGATGCACGTTATGCAGGTGAAGATAAAACTTTAGGTTTAGGAAACGTAAACTTTATTGAAGGCATTAACACAATGGGTGTAGATATGTCTGATAAAAACTCTCAAGACGATATTCAAGTAACTGAATTGTATTTACCAAAAGGTAGAAAAATACATTTTAAATTCCGTTCTCAAGATGTATTACACTCTGCTTATATGCCACACTTTAGAGCACAGATGAACTGTGTGCCAGGTATGGTAACAGAGTTTGGTTTTACACCAAAATATACAACTGAAGAAATGAGACAACAACCAGAGGTTGTTGCAAAAACAAAAGGTATTAATAAATTAAGAAGTGCTAAAGGAGAAGAACTTTACGAGTTCGATTACTTATTGTTGTGTAATAAAATCTGTGGAGCATCTCATTACAACATGCAAATGAAGATTACTGTTGTAGAACAAGATGAGTATGACGAATGGATTTCTAAGCAACCAACTTTAGCATCAGTATTAGCAAAATAAAAAAATTAAGACACTACAAATAAAATAAGATTATGTCAGATCATCATCATAAAGAAACATTTGTAACAAAATATATTTTTAGTCAAGATCATAAAATGATCTCGAAACAATTCCTTGTTACAGGTATGTTTATGGGAATTATTGCAGTATTAATGTCTATGCTATTTAGATTACAATTAGCATGGCCAGAAAAATCGTTTACGATTATTGAAGCATTTTTAGGACCACACCAAACAGATGGTGTTATGAATCCTGATATGTATTTAGCTCTAGTTACAATACATGGTACTATAATGGTATTTTTTGTATTAACAGCTGGTTTAAGTGGTACATTCTCAAACTTATTAATTCCATTACAAATTGGAGCAAGAGATATGGCTTCTGGTTTCTTAAATATGATATCATATTGGTTATTCTTTTTATCAAGTGTAATTATGGTAATATCATTATTTGTTGAAGCTGGACCAGCATCTGCAGGATGGACAATTTATCCTCCTTTAAGTGCATTACCACAAGCAATTCCAGGTTCTGGAACAGGTATGACACTTTGGTTAGTATCTATGGCTATCTTTATTGCTTCTTCTTTAATTGGAGCATTAAACTATATAGTTACTGTATTAAACTTAAGAACAAAAGGAATGAAAATGACAAGATTGCCATTAACAATGTGGGCATTCTTTATTACAGCAATTATTGGTGTTGTTTCTTTCCCAGTTTTATTATCAGCAGCTCTATTATTAATTTTTGATAGAAGTTTTGGTACATCATTTTACTTATCAGATATTTTTATATCAGGTGAAGTATTACATTATCAAGGTGGGTCACCAGTATTATTTGAACACTTATTTTGGTTCTTAGGTCATCCAGAAGTATATATTGTACTATTACCAGCATTAGGTATTACATCAGAAATTATATCAACAAATTCTAGAAAACCAATCTTCGGATATAGAGCAATGGTTATGTCAATTATGGCAATTGCATTCTTATCTACAATTGTTTGGGGTCACCATATGTTTATTTCAGGGATGAACCCATTCTTAGGATCTGTATTTACATTTACTACCTTATTAATTGCAATTCCTTCTGCAGTAAAAGCGTTTAATTATGTAACAACTTTATGGAAAGGTAACTTACAATTAAACCCAGCTATGTTATTTTCTATTGGTCTAGTATCAACATTTGTAACAGGTGGTTTAACAGGATTAGTTTTAGGTGATTCTGCTTTAGATATCGCAATTCATGATACTTACTTTGTAGTAGCACACTTTCACTTAGTAATGGGTGTTTCTGCAATCTTTGGGATGTATGCTGGTATTTATCACTGGTTTCCAAAAATGTATGGTAGAATGATGAATAAAACATTAGGTTACTGGCATTTCTGGATTACTATTGTATGTGCCTATGGTGTATTTTGGCCAATGCATTTTATAGGATTAGCTGGTTTACCAAGAAGATACTATTCAAACACAGCTTTCCCAATGTTTGATGATTTAGCAGATATTAATGTTGTTATTACAATATTTGCTTTAGTAGGTGGTATAGCTCAAATTATATTTTTAGCGAACTTCTTTATCTCTATTTACAGAGGAGAGAAAGCTACTCAAAACCCATGGAGATCTAATACTTTAGAATGGACAACTCCAGTAGAACATATACATGGTAACTGGCCAGGTAAAATACCTGAAGTACATAGATGGGCTTACGATTATAGTAAAAAAGTAGATCCAAATGACGATGATAGCAATTATTTACATGGGCAAGATTTTGTGTTGCAAACAACACCTTTACTTCCAGGAGAAGAGCCATCATAGAAAAACAATATTTAGTAAAAAACCTTTCCAAATCGGAAAGGTTTTTTCTTTTGTATCAAAAGTTACAAAAAAGCTATTTTAAATAATATTATCTTTGTTTTTATGAACGAAAACTTGAATCCTGAAAATAACAATTATTCAAATGAAGAATTAGACGTAGAAATAAAACTACGTCCACTCTCTTTTGACGATTTTACAGGTCAAGATCAAGCACTTGAAAATTTAAAAATATTTGTTGAAGCTGCAAACCAGAGAGGTGAAGCTTTAGATCATACTTTATTTCATGGTCCTCCAGGTTTAGGAAAAACCACTTTAGCACATATTTTAGCCAATGAATTGCAAGTAGATATAAAAGTTACATCAGGCCCTGTGTTAGACAAACCTGGTGACTTAGCAGGATTGTTAACTAACCTAGATGAACGAGACGTTTTATTTATCGATGAAATTCATAGATTAAGTCCTATAGTAGAAGAATATTTATATTCTGCTATGGAAGACTATAAAATTGATATTATGATTGAGTCTGGCCCAAATGCTAGAACCGTACAAATCAATTTAGAACCATTTACATTGGTAGGAGCAACAACTAGATCTGGATTGCTTACAGCACCAATGAGAGCTCGATTTGGAATTAGTAGCAGGCTACATTATTACTCAACAGAATTACTATCTACAATAATACAAAGAAGTGCACATATATTAAAAGTGCCAATATCTATGGAAGCAGCTATAGAAATAGCTGGTAGAAGCAGAGGAACACCAAGAATAGCAAATGCATTATTAAGAAGAGTTCGTGATTTTGCTCAAATAAAAGGTAATGGAAAAATTACTATAGAAATAGCTAAGTACGCCTTAAAAGCTTTAAATGTAGATGCACATGGATTAGATGAGATGGATAATAAAATCTTATCAACGATAATAGACAAGTTTAAAGGAGGTCCTGTAGGTATAAGTACTATAGCAACTGCAGTAAGTGAAAACACAGAAACTATAGAAGAAGTATATGAACCTTTTTTAATTCAACAAGGGTTTATAATGAGAACTCCTAGAGGAAGAGAAGTTACAGATTTAGCTTACAAGCATTTAGGAAGAATTAAAGGAACAAATCAAGGAGAATTATTTTAATTGATGAATATCAAAAAAGTAATACCTATTTTAGAATGGTTACCCAACTATAATAAATCACTTTTTAAAGGTGATTTAGTAGCCGGAATTACAGTTGGCATCATACTTATTCCACAAGGTATAGCTTATGCATTAATTGCAGGTTTACCACCAATTTATGGTTTGTATTGTGCTTTGATGCCACAAGTTATGTATGCTATTTTTGGATCGTCTAGACAAGTAGCTATTGGTCCTGTAGCAATGGATTCTTTAATTGTTGCAACAGGTGTTTCTACACTAGCTTTAGCAGGTTCTGAAAGTTATATAGCAATTGCTATTCTTTTAGCATTAATGGTTGGTGTTATTCAATTCATTTTAGGAATTTTCAGCTTAGGTTTTATTGTAAACTTTTTATCTAAACCTGTAATTACTGGTTTTACATCTGCTGTAGCCTTAATTATTGGTGTAAATCAGTTTCGTAATTTATTAGGTGTAGATTTTATTCAATCAGATCAAATCCAGTATTTATTAATGGATATTTGGCTTCAAATAAGCACATTCAACTTTCATACTACTGCAATTGGTTTAGTGTCTGTTTTTATTATTATCTTTTTTAGAAAGATAAATAAGAAAATACCCAATGCTTTAATTGTGGTTGTTTTAGGTATTTTAATAATGAAATACTTTGGTAAAAATTTATCAGACGTTGCTGTTGTTAAAGATATTCCTTCAGGTTTGCCAAGTTTTTCCTTTCCTGTTTTTGATTTAGATCAAATAAAAGAATTATTACCTATTGCATTAACTTTAGTTATGGTTGGTTATTTAGAAACAATATCTATAGGTAAATCATTAGAGGCCAAACAAGACGAATATAGAGTTAGACCAAATCAAGAATTAATAGCTTTAGGATTGAGTAATATTTTTGGTTCATTTTTTAAAGCTTACCCATCAACTTCAAGTTTTTCTCGTTCAGCAATTAATGCAGAAAGTGGTGGTAAAACAGGGATGCCTGCTTTAATTTCTGTAACAATGGTAATTTTTACCTTACTTTTTTTAACGCCATTATTTTATCATTTACCTAAAACAGTTCTTGCAGCAATTATTATTGTAGCTGTTTTTGGATTGATAAATTTTAAAGAAGCTACTTTTTTATGGAAAGCTAATAATCTAGATTTTTGGTTATTAATAGCAACTTTTGTTTCTACTTTAATTTTTGGAATAGAATATGGGATAATAGTTGGGGTTGGTTTATCATTAATAATTCTAATTTTTAGAACTTCTAGACCATATGTTACAGAACTAGGTAAAGTACCAAATTCTAACTTTTATAGAAATAAAAATAGGTTTGAAGAAGTTATTTTAGAAGATGATATTTTAGTCTTACGATTTGATGCTCAATTATTTTATGCAAATGCGAGTTATTTTAGAGACAATTTAGACGAAATGGCAGCCAAAAAGGGGAAGGCATTAAAATTGATAGTATTAGATGCAGAAAGTATTAACAGAATAGATAGTACAGGAGTAGAAATGCTAAAAGAGCGAATAAAATTTTATCAAAAGAAAGATGTTAAATTTTATTTTGCAGGAGTGAAAGGCCCTGTTAGAGATTCATTATTTAGAGGAGGCTTATTAAAGGTGATAGATTTAAATCATTTTTTCATGAGAGCAAATCAGGCAGTAAGATTTTACAAAACTGGAGATAGAAAACATCAAGAAAAATATGCAAAATATATTCATCAAGCATATTATGATGAAGTAAATTAATAGAATGATAATTGTCATTTAAAGTAGTATTGCTTTATGGTAATTTTAAATATTTAGAATTATATTATTATGGTTATAGAACAGATTTATACAGGTTGTTTAGCACAAGGAGCTTATTACATAGAAAGTAATGGAGAAGTTGCTATAATAGATCCTTTAAGAGAAGTACAAGATTATATTGATAAAGCAGAAAAGAATAATTCAAAAATTAAGTACATCTTCGAAACCCATTTTCATGCAGACTTTGTTAGTGGTCATGTTACTTTATCTGAAAAAACAGGAGCTAAAATTGTTTATGGGCCAACAGCTAAAACTAATTTTGATGCTCTTATTGCAGAAGATAATCAAGTTTTTAATGTTGGTAATATTACTATTAAAGTTCTACATACTCCAGGTCATACTATGGAAAGTACTTGTTACTTGTTAAAAGATGAAAAAGGAAAAGATCATGCACTTTTTAGTGGAGACACTTTATTTTTAGGTGATGTTGGTAGACCAGATTTAGCACAAAAAGGAGACCTAACTCAAGAAGATTTAGCAGGTTTTTTATTTGATAGTTTACGAACTAAAATAATGCCTTTAGCAGACGATGTAATTGTTTATCCTGCTCATGGTGCTGGTTCTGCTTGTGGTAAAAATTTAAGTAAAGAAACAGTAGGTACAATTGGTAATCAAAAAGAAACAAATTATGCTTTAAGAGCCAATATGACCAAAGAAGAATTCATAAAAGAAGTTACAGATGGTTTATTGCCTCCTCCTGCTTATTTCCCTTTAAATGTAAAATTAAATAAAGAAGGATATCAAGATGTGGTAGATGTTATAAAACAAAGCACTAAACCACTTTCTCCAAAAGAGTTCGAATTATTAGCAAATGAAACAGAGGCTGTTATTTTAGATGTACGTCATCAATCAGAATTCATTAAAGGCTTTATACCACAATCTATATTTATTGGATTAGGAGGTACTTTTGCGCCTTGGGTTGGAGCTTTAATTAAAGATATTAAACAACCTATTTTGTTAGTTACTCCAGAAGGAAAAGAAGAACATACCATAACAAGATTATCTAGAGTTGGTTTTGATAATGTATTAGGCTATTTAGAAGGTAGTTTTGAAGCTTGGAAAAGTTCAGGAAAAGAAATAGATACTTTAGAATCAGTTTCTGCACAAACTCTAGAAGAAAAAATAAATGAAGATGCCTTGGTTTTTGATGTTAGAAAACTAGGTGAATTTACAAGTGAACATATTGAAATTGCAACTAGTACGCCTTTAGATTTTTTAAATGATCACATAACAGAATTCCCAAAAAGCAAAGACTTTTATATGCATTGTGCAGGTGGTTACAGATCTGTTATAGCTGCATCAATTTTAAAAGCAAGAGGATTTCATAATGTTATTGATGTTGCTGGAGGTTATGGAGCAATTAAAAAAACGGGTATTAAAAGAACTGAAGCAGTTTGCCCATCAACCTTAAAATAAAAAGATGAAAACTGTTTTTTGTTTCTTTTTAACTTTTTTATTATTTGTTAATTGTAATTCTCAGAATACTGAAATAAATTCTATTACTACTTTAGAGTTAAAAGATTTATTAAAAAAAGATATACAATTATTAGATGTAAGAACACCAGAGGAAGTTAAAAATGGTGCTATAGAAAAAGCACTATTTGTAAATTATTTTGATAAAGATTTCACTGAAAAAGCAGTAAATAAATTAGATAAAAACAAACCTGTATATTTATATTGTAGAAGTGGAAACAGAAGTGGTAAAGCCGCTATTTTATTAAAAAATAAAGGGTTTAAAGTTGTAAATGTTATTGGTGGTTATAGCCAATGGATAAAAGAACACTAAATATTATGAAAACTACATTACAAATAGAAAATTTAAAATGTGGTGGATGTGCTGCTACAATTAAAAAAGGAATTTTAACAATAGATGATGTTGAAAACGTAGATGTAAATTTAGAAGAATCTTCAGTTAGTATTACAAGCACCAAAAATAATTTACAAGAGGTTAAAATTAAATTATCTAAATTGGGTTACCCAGAAATTGGTGATAAAAATACAGTATTGCACAAAGCAAAATCTTTTGTTAGTTGTGCAGTTGGTAAAATTGAAAACTAAAAAAAGCAGCTATTTAATAGCTGCTTTTTTTTAGCTTATCCTAAATAATATTTTAAAACTTGATTTCTAGATTTAGACTGTAATCGTCTTATAGCTCTTTGTTTCACTTGTCTAACACGTTCTCTTGTTAAATCGAATTCTTCACCAATTTCAGCTAATGAACAAGAAGTTTTTCTACCTATACCATAGAACATTTTAATTACTTTGGCTTCTTTATAGCTTAAAGATTGTAAAGCTCTATCAATCTCAATCTTTAAACCATTTTTAATCATTTCATTATCTGGTGTTGGTGTTTCATTAGACTGTAAAACATTATAAAGATTAGAATCTTCACCCTCTTTAAAAGGAGCATCCATAGATAAATGTCTACCTGAATTCTTCATACTAGTTTTAACATCTCTAACAGTAGTATCTAACTCATTTGCTATTTCTACATAAGTAGGTACACGTTCGTTTTGTTGTTCTAATCTTGCATAAACTTTGTTAATTTTACTTATATAGCCAATTTTATTTAATGGTAAACGTACAATTCTAGATTGTTCTGCAAGTGCTTGTAAAATAGATTGACGAATCCACCAAACAGCATAAGAAATAAATTTAAAACCTCTTGTTTCATCAAAACGTTTTGCAGCTTTTACTAAGCCTAAATTACCTTCATTTATTAAATCTGATAATTTTAATCCTTGATTTTGATATTGTTTAGCAACAGAAACTACAAAACGTAAATTTGCTTTCACCAATTTATCTAAAGCTCTTTTATCTCCAGCTTTAATTCTAACAGCCAATTCAACTTCTTCATCTGCTGTAATTAAATCTATTTTACTTACTTCTTGAAAGTATTTTTCTAAAGATTTAAAATCTTAAAGTTGCTCCTAATAAGAAGTTTCTTGTTGCTTGAGGATAATATCCTGCACCATCAACAGTTCTTGTAACACCAGGATTAGACCAAGTGTCATCAAAAATGTAATAGTATCCTCTATCAACATACTCTGCATTAAAAATATTATTAACCAAAGCTGTTAGGGTAATTGATTTAAAAATTTTGTTTGTATTAATTTGATATACAATATTTAAATCGCTTGTAAAGTAACTATCTAACACATCATTAGTAGATATTGCACTACTAAAATTACTCATAAACTGTTCTCCAACAAATTTAGAAAGAAAAGAAATTTGTAAGTTTTCTGTAGCATTATAAGTTAAAATGTTTCCTAAAACAGTACTTGGTGAAAAAGATAAATCTGTGTCTCCTAATAGTACAGTAACCTGATTACCATCTTTTATTAAATAAAAATCTCTGTTTTTATTAATACTAAATGCAGCATTAGGTCTCACAGAAAATTTATCAGATAGGGTAATATCAGCATCAATTTCTAAACCTAATCTATAACTACTTCCAGAAGTTGCTCTTACTGGTTGGCCAACATCATCAATAGCACCTGTTAATACTAATTGATTATCATAATCCATATAATAAATATTAGTATTTAATTTAACGTTTTCTTTTTGTAAACGCCAACCCAATTCATAATCGAATAAAGTTTCTGCAGTAGAAACACCTCCTTCAAAATCATTTCTATTTGGTTCTCTATTTGCCACTGCAAAAGAAGCATATAAATTATTATTTTGATTTAAAGTATATGTAAAACCAAATTTAGGGTTAAAGAAATCGAAGTTAGTATCAACATCTATGGGGGCTCTATCAGAAGTTAAACCTTGAGTTTTGTAACTTACAAACCTACCTTGTAAATCTAAATAACCAGAAAGTTTTTCTGAAATATCAAAATTTGCTTTTGCAAAAACAGAAAAGTCATTTTTAGTAGCGTCAGAAAAATAATAACGGTCTCTTATAGATACATTTGGGGCTAAATCTTCTCCCCAAATTACTTCTCCAAAATGATCTCCTGTATAATTAGAATAAGAGATTCCTGTAATTAAATTAATCTTGTCTGTTTTATAATTTGCATTAAAATTAAATACATAATAATCATTATCTAACCAACGTCTTACAATTACATCTGTTCCATCAACAATTAAATTATTAAAATCAGCAGCAGATTCATCCTCTTTAAACTGCTCAAAGAATCCAGCTCCTTTTGTGTAATTTAATCCTAAATTTGTAGACCATTTGTCTGTCCATTTTTCATTCCAATGCAATTGATAGTGATCTTGTTTGTAATCATCTACTTCATTTTCATACGTATATGGATTTTGTCTTCTGTCTTGTTCTAATTGAGTAGCATCTAATCCAAACCAAGCTTGGTAAGTTCTTTCAGTTCCTCCAAAAGTAATTGCTTTAATTAAGGTATTTTCGTCTGTATAAGATCCCTGTAAAAAATATGATTTTAAGTCTGCAAAAGCTCTGTCTACATAACCATCTGAATAAATATTAGATAAACGACCTGCAATTTCAAAATGCTCATTTAATTTACCTGTACTAAATTTTAAAGTGTGTTTTCTTGTACCAAAAGAACCAAAAGAGTTTTGTATTTCACCATAAGCATCTTCAGAAACTGCATCTGTTAAAATGTTTAAACTGGCACCAAAAGCTCCAGAACCATTTGTAGATGTTCCTACACCTCTTTGTAATTGCAAGTTTTGAGTAGAAGAAGCAAAGTCTCCTAAATTCACCCAAAATGTACCTTGACTTTCTGCATCATTATAAGGAATACCATTTATGGTAACATTAATACGTTCACTATTAGAACCACGAACATTCATATACGTATACCCAACTCCTGCTCCTGCATCAGAAGATGATATAACGTTTGGTAAATAGTTCATTAAAATAGGGATGTCTTGACCTAAATTACGTTTTGCAATCTCTTTTTTAGATAAGTTAGAAAACGTTACAGGAATATCTGCATTTACACGAACTGCAGATACTAAAACTTCATCTAATAAAGTTTCGTTAGGTGATAACTCAAAATTAATGAAAGTGTCTTTTGTTAATGATACTTCTTTACTTTCTGTTTTGTATCCTAAAAAAGATACTCTAATTGTGTAATTTCCTTTTCTTAGAGTCATAGCAAATCCCCCCTCAAAATTAGTTGTTGTGCCTTGTTTATTTTCTTTAATTACAAGATTAGCATTAGGTAAAGGATTGTTGTTTTCATCAACAACTTTACCAGAAATTTTAAACTTTTGGGCGTTTACAAGTACACTTGCAAACAAGAATAAAAAAATGGGTATTTTTTTCATTTTAAAAAATTAAAACGAATAAAAAGAGGTAATTATTCTTGTGATTATTATTGAATAATTAGTGTCATTACATAATGACTTTTTAAATATCCCTAAACAGCATTACCTGTTCTAGGTTCATTGGGTATGATCTCAGCTTTTTACAGCACCCCTTTGTGAGAACAATGCAAAGGTAAATTGGAAAATTGAATTACAAAATAACAATCGTATTTTTTTGTAGCTTTACAAATACACCAAAAATAATTAAATGCAACATATAGTAGGATTAGATACGTGGCATAAGTTTGTAAATGAAAGAAATATTCATGAATTAAATAGTTTTATTTCAGATGATGCTACTTTATTTTCACCTGTTGTATTTAAACCCATAAAAGGGAAATTTATGGTAACTATGTATTTACAAGCAGCAGCAGAAATTATTGCAAATAATAATTTTAAATATGTAAGAGAAGTTGTTGATAAACAAAATGCAATTCTAGAATTTGAAACTGAAATTAATGGTCTTTCTGTAAATGGTGTAGACATGTTACAATTTACCAAAGATGGTAAGTTAAAGGAAATTAAAGTTATGATTAGGCCATTAAAAGGTGTTAATGTTGTTCATCAAAAAATGGCAGAATATTTAGAAAAAATAAAAGGTTAGTCTAAATTTGGTTTCTTTCTTAATGCTTTTTTAATTGAATTATTTTGCTTCTTTTCTAATCTTTTTTGAATAGAAGCTTTAGATGGTTTTGTTTCTTTTCTAATTTTTGGTTTGGTTAATCCTTTCTTTATAATTTCTAAAAAACGTTTTATTGCAATTTCTTTATTTCTGTGTTGAGATCTTGTTTCTTCACAGAATAGAATTAATACATTTTCGTTTGTTAGTTTAGAAGATAGTTTCTCTTTTAGCCTTTCTTTTTCTTTTTTACTTAACGCATTTGAGTTTTCTAAATCAAAAGTCAATTCTATTTTAGAAGAGGTTTTGTTTATATGTTGTCCTCCAGCTCCAGAACTTCTAATGGCTTTAAAACTTAGTTCGTTTATTATGTCTTTTGAATTCATAATTACTCTTCTAAACGAACATTTATATTGTATAAAGAATCTGAAAAGTTATGTAAATTCTCTTTTTGATAAAGAATCTTATCAATAGCCTTTATAGCATTTTGTAAACGTGTTTTTTTATCTCCTTTTAATAACAAGTAATTCTTGTTATTTTCTTGTAATGCTTTTTCAAAAGCATTAAACATTTCTAAACGTTGTTCTGGTCTATCTCTTAAATCATCTGCCTCCCAAGGAGTATCTATATAGGTTAATAAATATAAATCATAGTTATTTTCTTTAGCTGCTTTTTTAAGAGTATCATCTGCAAAACCCTCATAAAATTCTTCTGAATACACCTTAGTTTCTAATAGATCTGTATCACAAATCAAGATTTTATCTGCTTTTTTAGCTAATTTATTTTCTAGTTTCATTTGACCAATTGCAATTGGTAAAATATCTTCTAGTTCACAAGTTTTACGTTCGTTGTTCCATTTTTTTTGAAGATATTTTCTAGCATATTCAGGTGCCCAAACAGTATTATAATGTCTTGCTAATTGACGAGAAAGTGTTGTTTTTCCAGAAGATTCTGGGCCAAATAAAACAACTTTTACGATATTAATTGGGTCTTGTGTAAGCTTTTTTTCCATGCTAAGTAACCAAATATGGCAATAAATATAAATCCTAAATATTGAAAACTAGTAAATGTAAATCCTTTGAAAAAATATAAAGGTACAGAAATGATGTTTCCTATAATCCAAAACAGCCAATTTTCTATTTTACGTTTTGCCATTAACCACATACCTACAAAGAAAATTGCAGTTGTAATAGTATCTACATAAGCCACCCAAGATGTCCATTTATCAAAAGATTTATAGATAATAAAAACAAAAATTAAAGTAGCAATAAAAATACTTAGACTAATTTGCTGTTCCTTTTTTGAGGTTTTTGAAATAGGAGTTACATGAGTTTCGTCTACTTTTCGAGTCCAAATATACCAACCATAGATACTCATTATAAAATAGTAGGCGTTAATCATCATATCTCCTAAAAGTTCCCATTTTAGAAGAAGATATACAAAAATTGAGGTGCTAATCATTCCAGTTGGAAATACCCAAATTTTATTTTGTTTTGAAAACCAAACAGATAAAAACCCAAAAATTACTGCAATAATTTCTAAGATAATATCTACAGTTGAATAACCTTGATATTGACCAAAAAAGAAATTGAAAATTTCTGACATTAAAATTTAATTTTATTTAAAATCCAGTAGCATAAAAGCACTAATATTGGAATAATAACTAATGCATAGTTTATTGTCCAGAATATTTTCATCGCTAATTGACCTCCTTGAAATTCAACTTTATCTGTAAATGTAAAAGACAAATTACCAGCTAATAAATACGAGATAAATACCCAAAGTACAGCAATAACAATAGTAGTTTTAATTTGATAAATTAAAAGTTTATTCAATCCGTTTTTTGGATTACGCAAATTAGCAACACTTAAATATACACTTAAAGATAAACCCATAAAACCTAACCAAGTTATTAATTTGCCAGCAGGAAAATTATAACTTGATGCTAAATTATAAAGTAAAACTGAAGGGCTGCTTATTAGCAAAAAAGAAGCTATTAATGTTATAGAAATAGTAATAAATAGTAGTTTTTTTCTATGTTTCATTTATTGTTTTTTAAAATGCGTAAACACAAGTAAAGCCTTCAAATTCTAAAAACTCTATATCATAAGAGTTTTGTTCTCCATTAAAACGAATTTCTCCAGTTGTTTTGCTGTCGTCAAACTTAAAATCTTCTATATAAATATGATGTAAAAATAAGAGTTTCTTTTTTCCGTAAATTTTATATAAACTTTCTTTTGCGCCCCAAACAATTGTGAGTTTAGCTATTAAAGCGTCTACATTTGCAATGGTTTTATATTCTTCAATAGGTGTAAATTTATGTGCAATTTTTAAAATTTTATCACGCTGTTTTTCAATATCTATGCCTACAACTTTATTTGTTGAGTAAATAATAGCTGTAAAATTAAAAGAATGTGTAATAGAAATATAACCTTCTTTTAAATGAGGTTTTCCAAATTCATCATATTCTAAATCAGCATCATTTAAATTAATCTCTTTTAACAAGTGTCTAATGCTTAAAAATCCTTTTTGATGTAATTCAGACTTCATCGAATTTAATCGAGCCTCACTATTTGTTGTTAGTGTAATCCCAGCCTTTAATTCATCAATAGATTCTTCAATTTTCCAAATAAAAACTTTAGTTTCTGAGCTGATAGTTAATGTTTTGTAAAGAGCCATAATTTTTAAAAAGGATATCGTAACTTTGCAATCGCAAAAATTAGACAATAAATATACATAATATGAGCACAAAAACAGCTTACGTACCATTTAAAGTTAAAGATATTTCTTTGGCAGATTGGGGTAGAAAAGAAATTGAATTGGCAGAAGCAGAAATGCCAGGATTAATGAGTTTAAGAGAAGAGTATGCAGATGCACAACCTTTAAAAGGGGCAAGAATTGCAGGATGTTTACATATGACTATACAAACTGCTGTATTAATAGAAACATTACAAGCTTTAGGTGCAGAAGTTACTTGGAGTTCTTGTAATATTTTTTCTACACAAGACCAAGCTGCTGCTGCAATTGCTGCTACAGGTACTCCTGTTTATGCTTGGAAAGGGATGAACGAAGAAGAATTTGATTGGTGTATAGAGCAAACATTATTCTTTGGTGAAGATCGTAAACCATTAAATATGATTTTAGATGATGGAGGAGATTTAACAAATATGGTGTTAGATAAATATCCAGAATTAGCAGATGGCATCAATGGTTTATCTGAAGAAACTACAACAGGAGTGCATAGATTATATGAGCGTGTTAAAAACGGAACATTACCAATGCCAGCTATCAATATTAACGATTCTGTAACGAAATCGAAATTTGATAACAAATACGGTTGTAAAGAATCTGCTGTAGATGCAATTCGTAGAGCAACAGACATTATGTTAGCAGGTAAAAGAGTTGTGGTTTGTGGTTATGGAGATGTTGGTAAAGGTACAGCTGCTTCTTTTAAAGGTGCTGGTTCTATAGTAACAGTAACAGAAATCGATCCAATTTGTGCTTTACAAGCAGCTATGGATGGTTTTGAAGTAAAACGTTTAGAAACTGTTATGGGTAATGCAGATATTATTATTACAACAACAGGCAATAAAGATATAGTTACTGCAGAACATTTTAAAGGTGTAAAAGACAAAACCATAATCTGTAATATTGGGCATTTTGATAACGAATTAGACATTGCTTGGTTAAATAAAAACTATGGTGATACTAAAGTAGAAATTAAGCCTCAGGTAGATAAATATACGATTGATGGTAAAGACATTATTATTTTAGCTGAAGGTCGTTTAGTAAACTTAGGATGTGCAACTGGTCATCCAAGTTTTGTAATGTCTAACTCATTTACAAACCAAACGTTAGCACAAATTGAACTTTGGAATAATGCTGATGCTTATGAAAATAAAGTATACATGTTACCTAAACATTTAGACGAAAAAGTAGCAAAATTACACTTAGAAAAAATTGGTGTTGAGTTAACTGAGTTAAGAAATGACCAAGCAGAATATATTGGTGTTACTGTAGAAGGGCCATTTAAGCCAGAACATTATAGATACTAAAAAAGTATTTTTAGATGTTAAAAAACCTCTCAATTTTGAGAGGTTTTTTTTATTTTAGCACAAAGCTTACTAATGCTACTATCCAAAAAAATAGGCCTTATTTTGGGGCCGTTATTATTTTTCATCATTCAATTTTTACCAATAACCCTGGTTTCAGAAACAAGTGATGCAGTAATTGCAGTTGCTGTTTGGATGGTAATTTGGTGGATTACAGAAACTGTTCATATTGCTGTTACAGCATTATTACCACTTATTTTATTTCCATTGTTAAAAGTAATGCCCATTGCAGATGTAGGTGCCAATTATGGTAGTCCAATCATCTTTTTATTTTTTGGAGGTTTTGTGTTGGCTTTGGCTTTAGAAAAAGTAAATCTACATAGAAGAATTGCCTTAACCATTGTAAAATTAACAGGTACAACTCCAGAAAAAGTAGTCTTAGGTTTTATGCTAGCTACTGCTTTTATGAGTATGTGGATTAGCAATACAGCAAGTACAGTAGTTATGTTACCTATTGCTATTTCAGTAATTAAATTATTGATTGATGACAAAGATGGGTTTACTAAAGGTGATAAAAATTTTGCCCTAAGTATAATGCTAGGCATTGCTTTTGCTGCAAATGCTGGAGGAATTGCTACAGTTATTGGTACACCACCAAATTCAGTTTTAATAGGCTTGTTAGAGAATCAATATAACATCCAAATTTCTTTTGTTACTTGGATGAGTTTTGGCTTGCCATTTTCTATCTTAATGATAGCAGCACTTTATTTTGTATTGGTAAAATGGATGTTTCCTTGTAAAGATATTTTGTTTACATCATCTGCTAATTTAATTGATGAAGAAATTTTAAAATTGGGTAAAATATCAAAACAAGAAAAACGAGTATTAACCATTTTTGCAATCACTCTTTTTTTATGGATTACAAGAACATTAATCAATAGTATTTTTCCTACATTAAAATTGTCTGATACTATTATCAGTTTAATAGGTGCAGTTTCGTTATTTGCGATTCCACTAAATTTTAAAAAAGGAAATTTTGTTTTAGAATGGAATGATACTAGCAAATTAGCTTGGGGAATTTTACTGCTTTTTGGAGGTGGTTTAGCACTTGCAAAAGGTATGGCTTCTTCTGGTTTAGTAGCATTAATTACAGATACTATTGCAGCTGGTGAGTTTAATATTTTAGCAACAGTTTCATTACTAATTGTATTAATGTTGTTTATGACAGAGTTAATGAGTAATGTGGCTTTAGTCGCTGTTTTAGCTCCTGTAGTTGCAGGTATTGCAATAGGGCTAAACATGCCTATTTTAAACTTATTAATTCCTGTAACTATGGCTAGTAGTTGTGCGTTTATGTTGCCAATGGCAACTCCACCAAATGCTATTGTTTTTGCTAGTGGTTATGTAAAAGTAAACCAAATGGTTAAAGCAGGTGTTGTCTTAAATATAATTGCTGTTGTACTACTAATTCTGTATTATCAATTTATAATTCCGTTATTTTTTTAACCTCTTTTTGTAAATTATTGATTCTCAAAAAACCTGAAATTTGTTAATTAATTTCTAAAAATTAACAATTGCGTATTCCTTTTTGCATTAATTTTAATGTGTGGAATCAGGCAAAGCAAACTTAGTAGAAAAATCGAAGAAAAGTTATCGAGTAAAACGACCCAGTCAGACTGGTTTTTCTAGTCCTGCAACACATTATACAGAACCTCGAATCGATTTAAATGATGCACTCATCAACAACCCTTCTTCTACATTTTATGTGCGTGTTATTGATGATAGTTTTTCTGAATTTCAAATTTTAAAAGATGATGTTTTAATCATTGACAAATCGCTTACACCAAAACAAAATCAATTAGCAGTCATTACTAAAGAAGGTGCTTTTGAAATCACTAAAATCGATAAAGACTTAAAAGAAGAAATTCAGCTTTGGGGTGTTATTACTTACATTATAAAATCTACTTTATGATTGCTTTAGTAGATTGTAATAGTTTTTACGCCTCTTGTGAGCAGGTATTTAGACCAGATTTACAGAATAAGCCTGTTGTTGTGTTAAGTAATAATGATGGTTGTGTAATTGCAGCCAATAAAGAAGCAAAAGCATTAACGCATATCCCAATGTTTGAACCTGTTTTTAAAATTAAAGAAGTTTTAAAAGCAAATAATGTTACGTGTTTCTCATCTAACTATACCTTGTATGCAGATATGTCTCAAAGAGTTATGGATACTTTGCGAGAGTTTTCGCCAAATGTAGAAGAATATAGTATAGACGAAAGCTTTGTAGATTTGTCTCATTATCCTATTTCTGAACTAGATGCTATTGCTAACGAAATAAAAGATCGTGTATACAAAAACACAGGTATTCCTGTTGGAGTAGGAGTTGCCAAAACAAAATCGCTTTCTAAAATGGCGAATAAATTTGCCAAAAAAGTTGCTAAAAATAATGGTGTTTATGTTGTAGAAAATGAAGAAAAAAGAATAGCAATGCTAAAGTATTTTTCGTTAAAAGATATTTGGGGAATTGGTAGGCAGCACAAAATTCGTGTAGAAAAAACAGGAGCAAAAAGCGCTTACGATTTTACAAAAGTACCTTTAGCTTGGGTTCGTAAAGAAATGACAGTTGTAGGTGAGCGTTTATGGAGAGAATTAAATAATTTTCCTTGTCATGAAATGACCATAAAAGTAGACAAGAAAAAAGGAATAGGAACAGCAAAATCTTTTGGCTATAAGTTAGAAGATTATGGTTTAATTGAAGAAGCTACTAGTTATTATGTAGCAGAGGTTGCAGATTTATTACGTCAGCAAAACTCAGCAGCAAGCTATTTAGAGGTTTTTTTACATACCAATTCGTTTAGTAATACAGATAAACAATACAGAAATAAAATTGTAATTACGCTAGACATACCTACAAATAGCACTATTAAATTAACCCAAGAAGCTTTAAAAGGATTACAAAAAATTTACAAACCAGGTTATCGTTATAAAAAAGTAGGGGTACAGTTATTTGGCTTGGTGCCAGATACAGATATCCAAACGAATTTATTTTATCAACCTAAAAAAAGTGAATCTTCTAAACTCACTAAAGTTATAGATGAATTAAATAGTAAGTTTGGTAAAAACTGCGTAAAGTTAGCTACAGTTGGTAATCGTGAAAAACAATGGGCTCTTATAAAAGAACACAGAAGCCCTAGGTTTACAACTCAATGGAATGAGTTATTGACTATTGGAAAATCTAAAAGTTAACCCAACCAACCCTCTCTATCTAAACTTCTATATTGTATAGCTTCTGCAATATGATCAGGAGAAATATTTTCAGCATTTGCTAAATCAGCAATAGTTCTAGCTACTTTTAAGATTCTATCATAAGCTCTAGCAGATAGGTTTAGTTTTTCCATGGCTGTTTTTAGCAACGTTTTACTTTCTTCTGATAATTTACAAAATGTACGAATTTGTTTTACTTGCATCTGTGCATTGTAATGCAAGTTTTCATAAGCAGCAAAACGTTCGGTTTGTATTTCTCTAGCAGCAGTAACTCGCTTTCTAATTGCTACAGAAGATTCTCCTTTTCTTTCTTCTGATAACTTATCAAAAGGAACAGGAGTTACTTCTATATGAATATCAATTCTATCTAATAATGGTCCAGAAATCTTACTTAAATAACGTTGCATTTCTTGAGGTGAAGAAGTCATAGGAGAATTTGGGTCATTAAAAAATCCACTAGGACTGGGGTTCATACTAGCAACTAACATAAAAGAACTTGGATAAGTTATTGTAAATCTTGCTCTAGAAATTGTAACCTCTCTATCTTCTAAAGGTTGACGCATAACTTCTAAAACACTTCGTTTAAATTCTGGTAATTCATCTAAAAATAAAACACCATTATGAGATAAAGAGATTTCTCCTGGTTGAGGGTATTGTCCACCTCCAACAAGTGCAACATCAGAAATTGTGTGATGTGGACTTCTAAAAGGACGTTGAACCATTAAACCATTGTCTTTGGTTTTACCAACAACAGAATGAATTTTGGTAGTTTCTAACGCTTCACGCAAAGTCATTGGAGGCAAAATAGAAGGCAATCTTTTGGCTAACATAGTTTTACCTGCTCCTGGAGGGCCAATTAAAATAATATTATGTCCACCAGCAGCTGCAATTTCCATACAACGTTTTATAGATTCTTGTCCTTTAACATCAGAAAAATCAAATTCGGGGAAATCTAAATTTTTATAAAATTCAACTCTTGTATCAATTATGGTAGGTTCAATTTTTCTTTCATTATTAAAATGATGAATTACTTCTAAAATATTGTCTACACCAAGAATTTCTAAATCATTTACAATAGCTGCTTCTTTGGCATTTTCTTTAGGTAAAATAAAATGTCTAAAACCTTCTTCTCTAGCTTTTATGGCAATAGGTAAAGCACCTTTTATGGGTTGCAAACTACCATCTAAAGATAGCTCTCCCATAATTATATAATCTTCTATGTTTTTAGATTGTATTTGATTAGAAGCAGCTAAAATACCTATAGCCAAACTTAAATCATAGGCAGCACCTTCTTTACGAATATCTGCAGGCGCCATATTAATAATAATTTTTTTACCAGGAAGTTTGTAGTTATTGTTATTTAATGCTGCAGATATTCTATAAGAACTTTCACTGACAGCTTTGTCTGGTAAACCTACTAAATGATAACCTATACCTTTATCTATATTAACTTCAATAGTAATTGTTGTAGCCTCAATACCAAAAACGGCAGAGCCAAAAACTTTAACAAGCATATTTTTTCTTTAAAAATAAAGAAAAAAAATTAAATTATGCCGAATTTCTACTTGCATTAATATTACCAAATAAAGAACGCATTACCATTTTTTCAAATACTTTAATTTCCTTTTCATTACCTCCATATTTTTGTAAATCTTGTACTTTTTTAAGAGCATATTGCTGTATCGTTAATAAAGGTAATACTATGTTTTCTCTCATTTCTATAGAGGCTTTACCAACAGGATAATTCTCCATTAAAGTAAAATGACCCGTTAACTTTAAAAGTAATCTTTTTGTAGTTTTGTATTCTTCGTAAATTAGTTTCCAGAACTCTCCAAATTCTTCATCTTCAGCCATATAAGAAGTTAGTCCAAAGAAAGATTTTGTTAAACTCATCATACTATTTTCTAACAAGGTTTTAAAGAAATCTGATGCATTATAAAAATCTACAATTTCATCGAATTTACCTGAATCTTCGTATTTCTTTAATGCGGTACCCACACCAAAAAAGCCTGGTACATTTTGTTTTAGTTGGCTCCAGCTACCTACAAAAGGAATGGCTCTTAATTGAGAAAAATCTAATGTATCAGAATTAGAACGTTTACTAGGTCTACTACCAATGTTAGTTTGAGCATAGTACTTTAATGTACTCATTTTTTCTAAGTAAGGTAAAAACTTAGGATGATTTTTAAAGTCTACATAAGTTTGATAACTTGTAGAAGCTAAATCTTCAATTAATTTTCTGTGTTTTGTACTGATTTGATCTTTAGTAAAAACTTCATTCTTAATTCCAGAGCTAAGTAGTTGTTCTAAATTAAATTGTGCAGAATTTTTTGTTCCAAAATTTGAACTAATAGTTTGTCCTTGTATGGTTAACTGAATTTCTTTGTCCTCAATTGTTGGACCTAAAGATGCATAAAACTGATGTGTTTTTCCTCCTCCTCTTGCTGGTGGTCCTCCTCTACCATCAAAGAAAATAACTTCGATATCAAATTCTCTAGATACTTTTGTTAAAGCTTCTTTGGCTTTAAAAATACCCCAATTTGCCATTAAATATCCACCATCTTTTGTGCCATCAGAAAAACCTAACATAATGGTTTGTTTGTTCTTTCTTTTAGATAAATGGTGTCTATAAGCTCTATTAGAATATAAAGTTCGCATTACACTTTCTGAATTTTCTAAATCATCAACAGTTTCAAAAAGCGGAATAACATCTACAGGGAGCTCATTTTCGAAACCACATAAATTTAACATAGCAAACGTTTGCATTACATTTAATGCTGTTTGATTATTACTAATGATGTATCTATTTGCTCCACGTTCTCCATTTCTTTGTTGTATGGTTTTTAATGCATAAATAGATTCAATGGTTTTTACAGACATTTCATCTGTAAGTATCTCTGGATTAATTTCTCCTTTAATTGTTGATAAAAGTTCTATTTGATCTTCTGCTGAAAGGTTGTGATAATTTTTAGGAAAAGTTGTGTCTCCAGTAGCTAATAAATCATCTACAATTTGCGTAAAAGCTTTATGATGCACCCTACTATCTTGTCTAATATCTAAGCTCGCAAAATGGAAACCAAAAATTCTAACTTTATTGATAAAATCATTTATCTCTTCTATAAACAAAGAGTTATGATCATTTTTAATAATTTCTCTAATTTTTTCTAATTCACTTAGTAGAATTTTTTGAGAGAAATTTACCTTAGTATAACTTCTAACTACGTGCTTATAAAGTCTTTTTTCTATTCTTGTTAAAATTTCTTCTACACCTGTAAAAGTAAAACGTCTTTTTAGTTTTCTAACATCTCCATAATAGCTTCTTAAAATAGATTGACGCAATTTTTCTGCTACATCTAAAGTGATTTGTGTAGTTACAAAAGGGTTTCCATCTCTATCTCCACCAGGCCAAAAACCTAAATCTATGATTTCATTTTCTGTAGGATTACCATCATAAATATTATCTTGAATGTAATTATATATGTTACTTACAGAATCATAAAAAACGTTTTCTAAATACCAAATTAAACTTACAGCTTCGTCAAAAGGTGTTGGTTTTTTCTTTTTATAAAAAGGAGTTTTACCTAATTGAGCTAATAATTTTTTAATCAGTAATAAATCATCATTTTGTATGGCTTTGTCTAAGTCTGTAATAATACCTAAAACACTACCAGGATAAAATTGTGTTGGATGAGCAGTAAGAACAATTCTTACTTTAAATTCTTCTAGATATTTTTTTAATTGTTCTTTTTTATTACTTAATATGGCAGTTTCTTTAGAGTTACGGAGCGTTCCAAAACCTTCCATATTATTTACAATAGGAAAAGCTGCATCTTCAACAGCATCAAATAAAACAACTAAACGCTCTATGTATTTTATAAAATGAAAAAGTAAATCTATTTGTTCTTTTTCTGTAGGATTATCTTGATATTTTTTGAAAAACGTTTCTATTATTTCTGTAGGATTTTTTCCCTTTTCAAATCCTTTTTCACACATTTTTTGAAATAGAGGCAGTAAAACTCCAGTATCTCTAATAGTATCAAAAGGTAATGTAACAAATATGCTATTGTATATTTGATATCTAGATAATACGTTATCGTTAAATAAAGTTAGTTTTGGTAATGCAGACATAATATCACAATTTTATAGTGTGAAATTACGAAAATCTAAAAATAAAAAAGCTAGGTTATTATGAATAATAATTTAAAAAATTACGAAATCGATATAAATTAGATACACTTTTTTTGAAATACTCAATTTTTGAATAGAAGTGTTGAATTTGTTTTATTTTTTGAAGTTTTGTAACCCTTTTTGTAGCCAACTAAAATAAGTTTCTTTATCTGTGTATTGTTGTGCTGTATTTAAAATTTCTAAATTAGGACTTAATATTACATAATAAGGCTGAGATGCATTTTTAAAGTTAATTACTTGAAATGTAGACCATTTATCACCAACAGTTTTAATCTTTTTTATTCTTCCATTTTCTTTTAAAAAGTCGAATTGTTGATTTTTTGGTAACTCTTTTTCATTATCATCTACATATAAAGAAATTAAGATATAATCATTTTTAAGGGTTTGATAAACATTAGGAACACTCCATACGTTTTCTTCCATTTTTCTACAATTAACACAAGCCCAACCTGTAAAATCTAATAATATTGGTTTGTTAACTTCTTTTGCTTTTGCCAAACCTTCATCAAAATCTTTATAACAATCTAAACCTAAAGGACAATCACTTTCTTGCTCATAAATACTGTAGAATTGTGGAGGAGGAAATCCACTTAGCAAACTCAAATTCCAAGTTGGATTTTTCAAAACTCCTGGTGAAATATAAACCACAAAAGCTAGTGTTAAAAAACCAAAAGAAATTCTAGAAAATGATAATTTTTTAATTGGTGAGTCGTGTGGAAATTTAATTTTCGCAAACAAATACAGTGCTAAGCCAATAAAAAGAACAACCCAAATACCTATAAATACTTCACGTTTTAACAAATCCCAATGAGCAACTAAATCTGCATTAGATAAAAATTTAAAAGCTAATGCTAATTCTAAAAAACCTAAAACAACTTTGGTTGTGTTTAACCATCCACCAGATTTTGGTAAAGAGTTTAGCCAATTTGGGAATAATGCAAATAACGCAAAAGGCAAAGCTAATGCTAACCCAAAACCAGACATACCAGCTGTGAGTTGTGTTGCTCCACCATCAGAAGTTAAAGAACCTGCTAATAAAGAACCTAAAATGGGGCCTGTGCAAGAGAAGGAAACAATAGCTAGCGTTAATGCCATAAAGAATACTCCTATGATACCTCCAACTGAAGAAGCATTATCCATTTTATTTCCCCAAGAACTAGGTAATGTTATTTCGTAAAAACCAAAGAAAGAAAAAGCAAAAAACACTAAAACTGCAAAAAAGAAAATATTTAGCCAAACATTAGTAGAGATTGTATTTAAAATTTCTGGATCTAAATTATCTAAAAAGTGAAAAGGAATACTTAATAAAATATAAATAAGTACAATAAAGAAACCATAAAGAATTGCGTTAAAAACACCTTTGCTTTTGTTTTTTGATTGTTTTGTAAAAAATGATACAGTAAGAGGAATCATAGGAAAAACACAGGGTGTTAATAGCGCTAAAAGACCTCCAACAAAACCTAATAAAAATATATTAAGTAAACCATTTGAAGTATTATTCTCATCTTCTGTAGAAGATTTTAATAATGCTGTATTTATTAAGTCTAGCTTTAACTTTTTAGAAAGTTCCTTACTTTTTTCATTAATTGAGATATCATTGTTTATAATAGCACCAGAAAGAGAAATAGTAAAAAGTTCATCTATATTTATACAAGCAGTTTCACATACTTGACCAAAAAAATTTAATTTAATAATAGTTATATCTTTATTAGTTAACTCAATTCTTTGCGTAATTATGGCTTTGTCTTTAAAGACTATTTCTTCTTTTTCCCAAACGTCTGAATACTTTTTAAACGTATCTTTCTCATCTGCTTTACCAACTAATTTATATCCATTTTCGCCTTCAGGAATTGTAATTTCTAATGGTAAAGAAGCTTCATTAGGGTTGTATTGAGAATACAAATACCAACCTTTATAAAGTGTAGCATTAAATATGATATCATATTCAGTTTCAGATATTTTTTTTACAGAAGTTTTTATTTCAATAGGATTTTCTTCAGTTTGAGAAAAACCTGAAAAGGCTATAATTAGAATTAAAAAATTGATGAATTTCTTCATGATAATACACTAATTTTTAAGTTTTTATTTTTTACAAAACGTCTATCCTGTCTATGATTTATAATCCACATAATTTGATTTTCTGCATTGCAAAGTAGCCAAGTATTTTCTTTATCTATTAAAGAGAATTTTTCATCTTTAAAATACTTGCTTAGTTTCTTTTTTCCTTGCATTCCTAAAGGATAAATATAGTCGCCTTTTTCCCATTTTCTTAACATTAAAGGATACTTTAACAAATCTTTATCAACGTAAATTGTTTGTTTGTTTTCTGTTGATTTTTCAATTACTTCTTTAAATGTTAAGTGAATAGGGTTTGTAATTTCTGTTATTTCCTCTTCTATTTGAAATGCCATTTCAATCGAGTTTGACAAATCTATTTTTGACAAAATCAGTACATCTCTATCTTTTAACAAACGATGCGTTTTAGAAAAAACTTGTTTTCCTGATTGTGCATTTAAAAGATCATATACATCATTCCATTCTGTAAAATGATAGCTTTTTAAAAGTTGATACAAATATGCTTTCGAATTTGAAAGTTCTTTAATTTTCTCAATATCTATTTTAATAAAATTAGCTTCCTTTTCAAGAACTTCTGATGCTATATTTTCAATTCTATCTTCTATAATTTGTTTACTCTCTTGCAAATTCTCTAAAGTTGTAGCAAAAGAATCTAAGATACTTGGATTAATTTCTTTTAAAACAGGTAAAACTTGATGTCTAATTTTATTTCGAATGTATTTGTTAGAAGCATTACTTGCATCCTCTCTCCATTCTATATCATGATCTTTTGCGTAGTTTAAAATTTCTTTTCTAGAAAAAGCTAAAAGTGGACGAACAATGTTTCCATTCACTTTTGGAATTCCAGTAAAACCATCTAACCCAGAACCACGAGTTAAATGAATTAGAAAGGTTTCTAAATTATCATCTGCATGATGAGCAGTTAAAACATATTCAAATTTATGTTCTGTTATTAATTTCTGAAACCAATTGTAACGTAACTCTCTTGCTGCAATTTGTGTAGAAAGTTTATGTTCTTTAGCATATTTTTCTGTATCAAAAATTATTGTAAAAATCTGATTAGCCGATATTTGATTTAAATTTTTAATAAATTCTTCATCTAAATCACTTTCTTTACCTCGTAATTTAAAATTACAATGTGCTAAAGAAACATCATAATTTAATTTATGTAATAAATGAAACAGAACTACAGAATCTAAACCACCAGAAATGGCAATTAAAAGTTTAGTATCCTTTAAAAAAGGAAATTCTTTAGTGATATGTTTTTTAAATTTTTGAATCATTTATTACTTCAAAAGTACAGAATTTACAATTGAGATTTTAACCAATTTACAACATCCTCTAACATTTCTGATGCACATAAATCGTTATGCAGTTCATGAAAGCCATCTTTATATAATTTTACAGCTGCTTTATGAGTGTTTTCTGCAAATTCTTCTGAGCCTTTATGATCTGTAATACTGTCGGAAATTCCATGCAAAAATAACATAGGTGTATTTAGTTTTGATGCATTTTCAATGGCCCAATTTCCTGTTTCTATAAATTTAATAGAATAATTAGGGCTAATTTTTGCATGTACTAAATCATCATCCATATATTTTTTTACTTCTTCTTTTTTTCTTGATAGTGTATTTGGGTCTAATTCATTACCCATAGTTAAAGAAGGTACAATATTTTGTAACATTTTACCTACAAATAATTTTATTGCTGGTGGATCAAAAGCTAATTTTAAAAATGGACTGGTTGCAATAGCTCCTTTAATTTGGTGCTCTTTTCTAAGTACATAGTTTGTAACTACATTACCACCCATAGAATGCCCATAAAGAAAAATAGGTTTGTTTGGAAAAAGCTTTTTTGCTTTTTCAATTACTGTTGTTACTGAATTTAGGACAGCTTCAAAATTTGGGTTATGTCCTCTTTTTCCTTTTGTTTTTCCATGACCAAACTGATCAAAAGTAACTACAGAAAAATGATTATCAGTTAATTTTTTTGCAACATGTTTGTATCTACTAGAATGTTCGCCCATTCCATGAACCAAAACTACAACTCCCTCTGTTTGCTTGGCTTCCCAATATTGACCATAAAATGCAGTATTGTGAAAGTTAAAGTTAAATTCTTGATGTGTCATATTTTTTGATTTTTTAACCAAACTCTAATCTCTTTTTTTAAGGATGATTCTGGTTTTGGTAAAGGAATTGTTTTTCCAAATTGTTTGCTTCTGTTAAATTTACTGAAATTTATTTTTAGTTGTTTCCAATCTTCTGGATACATTTTTAAAAATGCACCAAACATGTTTATTTCATTTGGTTTTTCCTCTAAATTATCAAAAATGGATTTAAATTTTTCTTCTTTGTTATTAATCATAGCTATTTAGAATTTTGGAGTACAAATTTCATTGCTTTTGCTTTTAGTAAACACTCTTCATATTCCTTTTCAGGGATAGATTTTGCTGTAATTGCACCTCCTACAGAATAAGAAATGTATTTTTTTTCTGAATTGTATAAAATACTTCTAATAACTACATTAAAGTCAAAGTCTCCTTCAGGAGTAAAATAACCAACAGTTCCAGAATACAAGCCACGTCTGGTTTCTTCTAAATTTTCTATGATTTTCATTGCAGATACTTTTGGAGCTCCAGTCATACTTCCCATAGGAAAAGTATCTTTTAAAACTTGAATGGGATGAATATCATCCTTTAATTCAGAAACGACTGTAGAAATCATTTGATGTACTTGCTTAAAAGAATATACTTTGCATAATTCTTCTACTTTTACACTTCCCTTTATAGCAGATTTTGAAAGGTCGTTTCTAACCAAATCAACAATCATTACATTTTCTGAACGTTCTTTAATATCTCTTGCTAAATCTGATGCTATTTTAGTATCGTCAATCTTACTTCTTAAACGTTTTGCAGTTCCTTTTATAGGTTGAGAAATTATTTTTGAGCCTTCTTTTCTAATATATCTTTCAGGTGAAGCACTTAACAAATATTGGTGGTCATTTTTGAAAAAAGTAGCAAAAGGGGGTTTAGAGATTTCATTTAAGTCTTGATATACTTTTATAGGATCTATAGTGCTATTTTCAGCATAAAATTCTTGACAAAAGTTGGCTTCATAAATATCACCTCTTTTAATATGTTCTAAAACTTTAGTCACTTTAGAATAATATTCATCTTTATGAATTCTAAGTTTTATTTTAATATTTGAACCATTTTTTTGAGATTTAAATTTTTTGGTTTTTTTAATTTCTTCAAAATCTATTTTTATCTCATCATCTACCATTTTTAAATAATGAAATTCAATAGTATTTCTTTTGATAAAAAATAGTTTTTGTGGCTGAAAAAAATACATGTCAGCAAAGTCTAAACCATCAAAATTGTTAGAAGAAAGTTGTTCTACATCATTTTTAACATCATAAGATAAATAACCAAAAATATAATCTTTAGTAATACTTTGATATTCTTTTAATTTCTCAAAAGCATTCAGATAATCTGTTTTTATAGAAGTGAATTCTTCAACAGCTAAAGCTGCATCAAAACTTGTATATTGTTGTTTGTAGTTGTTAGAATCTAACCATAAAAGAGTTTCAAATTGTTGAGACCAAACCAAAAGTTGGTCTTTAAATTTTTGAACATCTTCAACTAAAAAAGTTTTAATGGTTCTTTGCATAGAATTGTAAAAATACTTGAAAGTTTTGGAAACAAAAAAACCTCACCAATAGTGAGGTTTTTTTGTTTTAGTTTTTATTTATGCGTTTAATGGCTTACCATCCCATGCTGCTTTAGCTGCTTCTTTTACAGCTTCAGAATACGTTGGGTGTCCATGACAAATTCTTGCTAAATCTTCAGCAGAAGCTCTATATTCCATAGCTACTGCTGCTTCCATAATTAAATCTGCAACTCTAGCACCAACCATATGAACTCCTAATATTTCATCTGTATTTTTGTCTGCTAAAACTTTTACAAACCCATCAATATCTCCACTTGCTCTAGATCTTCCTAAAGCACGCATTGAAAATTTACCAGCTTTATATGCAACATTAGCATCTTTTAATTCTTGTTCAGTTTTACCAACAGCAGCTACTTCTGGCCATGTGTAAACAATACCAGGAATTAAATTATAATCTATGTGTGGTTTTTGGCCTGCTAAATATTCTGCAACAACAACCCCTTCTTCTTCTGCTTTATGAGCTAACATTGCACCTTTTACAACATCACCAATAGCATAAATATTAGAAACGTTTGTCTGTAAATGATCATTAACTTCTACTTGACCTCTTTCATTTACTTTTACACCAACTTTATCTAAGCCTAAACCTTCTGTAAACGCTTTTCTTCCCACAGAAACTAAGCAATAGTCTCCAGTAAACTTAACTTCTTCACCTTTTTTATTGTTTGCTTTTACAACTATTTCATCTCCATTTCTTTCTACAGCAGTAACTCCATGACTCACATTAAACTTCATACCTTGTTTCTTTAAAACTTTTTGTAGTTCTTTAGAAACATCAGCATCCATTGTTGGTGTAATTTTTGGAGCATATTCTATAACAGTCACTTCTGCACCTAATCTCTTATAAACAGATCCTAATTCTAAACCAATAACTCCACCACCAATTACTAATAAGTGTTTTGGTACTTCTTTTAACTTTAATGCTTCTGTAGAAGTAATGATTCTTTCTTTATCAATTTCTATAAAAGGTAAAGTAGAAGGTTTTGAACCTGTTGCAATAATAATATTGACACCTTCTATAACCTCTGAAGAACCGTCGTTTTTAGAAACTTTAACGTGAGTAGCATCTTCAAAAGAACCTAAACCTTCATAAACATCAATATTATTTTTATCCATTAGATATTTTATTCCTCCAGTAGTTGTTTCAACTACATTTGCTTTTCTTTCAATCATTTTAGAAAAGTCAAAAGAAGGTTTCTCTACAGTAATACCATGCTCTTCAAAATGATGAGTTGCATCATAAAAATGATGAGAAGAGTCTAATAAAGCTTTAGAAGGTATACAGCCTACATTTAAACAAGTACCACCTAAAGTGCTATATTTTTCTATAATTGCTACTTTTTTACCTAATTGTGATGCTCTAATTGCAGAAATGTATCCTCCAGGACCTGAACCAATAACTATAATATCGTATTTCATTGTTTAAGAAATTGTGAGCGACAAAAATACATATATTTTTAGAGAATAATAAGAGGATTTTGTAGATTTACACAGATTCAATTTTAATGTTTAACTTATGAAAGTTTTAAAAAAAATAGGTGTTGTTTTATTAATTGCTTTAGTAGTAGCTCAGTTTTTTGGACCAGAGAAAAATGATGGAAATTTAGATACAGTAAATGCATTTATTGCAGAGACAAATCCGCCAGCTGAAGTCACTCAAATTTTAAAAACAACTTGTTTTGATTGCCATTCAGCAAAAACAAATTACCCTTGGTATAATAACATAACTCCTGTTAATTATTGGTTAGATGAACATGTTAGAGATGGTAAAAAACATTTAGACTTTTCGAAATGGAGTGAATATTCTTTAAAAAGAAAAGAACATAAAATGGATGAATTGTATGAAGAGGTAGAGAAAAAAGAAATGCCTTTAAATTCATATACTTGGACACATGCTGATGCTAATTTAACACAAGCACAAATAGATGCAGTTGTAGCTTGGGCTAAAAAAGTGCAAGCAGATTACAAGCAACAAATGACAGCAAAGTAATTGAAGCAAAAGGTTCTAATTATTGGAGCAGTTTGGGTAGAGCCCAATTCTTCTGCAGCAGGTGGAAGAATGTTACAATTGATTCAACTTTTTTTAGCTCAACAATGGTACGTTACTTTTGCATGTGCCTCTCAAAAATCTACTAATGAAACCTCTTTAACTGAATTAGGAGTTAAAGAGGTTTCTATACAATTAAACTCATCTTCTTTTGATGATTTTTTAAACGAATTACAACCCACTATTGTTATGTTCGATCGTTTTATGATTGAAGAGCAATTTGGATGGAGAGTTGCAGAACATTGCCCAAATGCTTTACGAATTTTAGATACAGAAGATTTACATTTTTTACGTAAAGTTCGTCATCAACAATATAAAAAAGGTGAGGAGTTTTCTAATGAAGCACTTTTAAAAGCTGAAGAAACTAAAAGAGAAATTGCTGCTATTTTACGTTGTGATTTATCTTTAATTATTTCATCTTACGAAATGGAATTGCTTAAAGATCTCTTCAAAATTGATGAATCTTTATTGTATTATTTACCTTTTTTATTCAATAAAATTGATGCAAGTAAAACCCAAAAATGGCAATCTTTTAAAGATAAAAAAGACTTTGTATTTATAGGAAATTTTTATCATAAACCTAATATAGATGCAGTTGTAACTCTAAAAAAGCAAATTTGGAGTACTATAAAAAAACAACTACCAAATGTAGAAATGCATATTTATGGAGCTTATGTAAATCAACAAATAAGAGATTTAGATAACGCTAAAGAAGGATTTTTAATAAAAGGGTTTGCAGAGAATTCTAAATCTGTAATTTCTAAGGCAAGAGTAGTTTTAGCTCCTTTAAATTTTGGGGCAGGAATTAAAGGAAAATTAACAGAAGCCATGATTTGTGGTACACCCTCAATTACTTCAAAAATTGGAGCAGAAGGGATGCATGAAAATTTATCTTGGAATGGTTTTATAGAAAATGACTACAAACAATTTGCTAAAAAAGCGATTGAATTATATACCAACAAAAATAGTTGGGAACAATCTCAAAAAAACGGAATTGAAATTATCAATCAAATTTATGATAAAGACAAATTAGAGCTTCCATTCATCAATAGAATTAAACAATTGCAAGAAAATATAGAACAGCACAGAACCAAGAATTTTTTAGGGAGTTTACTACAGCATCAAACGTTACAAGCCACAAAATACATGAGTAAGTGGATAGAGGAAAAGAATAAACCTAATGTGTAGGTTCGTAATCTAAAGGCAATGCATGTGCAAATTTTTCATAAGACCAATAGCCTTCATAAAAAACACTTAAAGGTTTTATCAAGATTCCGCTTTTATCTAAAACAATATTTTTTTCTAATGTAATAATTGAAGAAGTTTGGTAGGTTGCTTCTCTTTTTTTACTAAATACATTTCTTAAAATATACCCTTCTTCTTCTTTTTCATTAGTATAAACGACACTTAAATTATTATCAAAAGTTAGTGTATTTGTATTGTTTTTAAAAGAGATTACTTCATCTTTCTTTAATTTAGATTTGTATAAATAATCTTTAAACTTTGGTAATCTTGCTTTTCTAACAGTAACTAATGCTGAATCTAAAGCAGTTAATGGAGTTACAATTTTTTTAGAAAAATCAAGATTAAAATTTCTATTTAATCTTAATAATTCACGTGCTTTTTGTATTTCTTGTTCACTAGATCTCTCAGGATTTTCTACTCTTTTAAACTGATTAATAATATAACCTTCTTTGGTGAAAGTGTCATTTATTAAAGATTTATAAAAATGAACCTGAGAGCCTTTATAAGCAATTAATCTGTTTTTTTTCCAACGTTTTTGTTTTCGATTACCACCTTTCATTTCATCGTATCTAGTGTATCCTAAATAAGTGATATAATCATTGGTTCTTACAAAACTTTCTAGTTCAAAAGTGATGATGTAACCTAATGCTTTGTGTTTTATTTTTAGTGGTTTTTTAGCAAAAGCTTCCAGCTTATTTTCCTTTCGATTAAAATCAAAAAATATTACCTCTTCATTTATAATTTCACAGTCTTTAGAAAGTGATGTTCTTCCTAAAAAACCGTCTTTAAAAGCTTGTAAATTATATTTCCATTCCTCATCATAAACTATCTTTTTAATGACAATTTCATCTAAAATATTTTCCTCTTCTTCTAAAAAAAAAGTTAATGGCTTTGTATAGTTTGATGTATTTAAGGAGTATACAATTTTTTTATAGCCTAAATAAGATACTATAAGTTCATATTGCCCTTCTTTTACTTTTAGTTCAAATTCGCCCTTAACATCTGTTGTTGTGCCAAACATGGTATTATTAAGATAAACTGCAACATTTTCTAAAACACCATTTTTATCATAAATCGTACCTTTTATAGTAGGTTGACACCACAAAGTGAAGCTTGATAAAATAAATAAAAATAAAAATCGCTTTTTCATAAGCTAAAAATACTTATTCAAAAACCGATTTTAGCTTATTTTTTGTTAATTAGTTTTAATCACTTAACAACCCAGCTCTTTTTAGTAAAGCGTCTGGTTTTGGCTCTTTTCCTCTAAAACGTTTATACAATTGCATTGGTTTTTCTGTACCTCCTTTAGAAAGCACATTGTCTTTAAATTTTGATGCTACTTCTTTATTAAAAATACCTTTTTCTAAAAAGAATTCAAATGCATCAGCATCTAAAACTTCTGCCCATTTATATGAATAGTAACCAGAAGAATATCCTCCTTGAAAAATATGAGAAAAAGATGTACTCATGCAGTTTTCTGCTACATCTGGATACAATTTTGTTTCAGAAAACGCATTATTTTCAAAATCTTTTACAGAGATAATTTCAGAAGGATTTTGACTATGCCATTGCATATCTAATAAGCCAAAACTTAACTGACGTAAAGTTTGCATGCCTTCATGAAAACTTGCAGATTCTTTTATTTTTTCTACATATTTCATAGGGATTACTTCACCAGTTTCATAGTGTTTTGCAAATAACTCTAAAGCTTCTTTTTCATAACACCAATTTTCTAAAATTTGACTTGGTAATTCTACAAAATCCCAAGAAACAGAAGTCCCAGATAAACTGTTATAAGTGGTGTTTGCTAACATACCATGTAAAGCATGACCAAATTCGTGAAACAGTGTAGTAACTTCATTAAAAGTTAATAAAGAAGGTTTTGTTTTGGTCGGTTTTGTAAAATTACAGACAATAGAAACATGAGGTCTTTCGTTTACTCCGTTTTTAATTTGTTGTGATTTATAGCTTGTCATCCAAGCACCATTACGTTTTCCTTTTCTAGGATGAAAGTCTGCATAAAAAAGCGACACATAATTTCCCTCTTTATCAGTAACATCATAAGTTTTTACATCTTCATGATATTTTTCAACATTAAAAACCTCTTTAAAATGCAAATCAAAAAGTCTGGTTGCTACTTCAAAAACACCATCAATTACATTCTCTAATTTAAAATAAGGTTTTAAGATTTCTTGATCTAAATCAAATAACTCTTTCTTTAATTTTTCTGAATAATAGGCTCCATCCCATTTTTGCAATTGATCTATATTATCTAGTTTCTTAGCATAATTTTCTAAGTTTTTAAATTCTCTTAGTGCAGCTGGTTTGGCTTTTTCAAGCAAATTATTAGAAAACTCAATTACTTTTTCTGGAGTTTCTGCCATTCGTTCTTCTAAAACAAAATGAGCATGTGTTTTATATCCTAGTAAATTGGCTCTTTGATGACGAAGATTTACAATATCTAGAACAATTTTTTCGTTATTGTTTTCATTGTTCTGAAATCCTTTACTACCAAATGCAAGGGCTAATTTTTTTCTTAAAGCTCTATTATCAGCATAGGTCATAAAAGGGATGTAGCTTGGATAATCTAAAGTGAAAATCCAGCCTTCTTTATTATTTTCTTTTGCTAATTGATGTGCAGCTTCTTTAGCAGATTCAGGTAAACCAGATAAATCATTTTCATCTGTAAGATGTAATTCAAAAGCATTGGTTTCTGCTAACACATTTTCTCCAAACTGTAAAGAGAGTTTAGAAAGTTTTGTGTCTATTGCTCTAAGTTTTGCTTTATCATCATCATTTAAATTTGCACCATTTCTAGCAAAACCTTTGTATTGTTTTTCTAATAACATAGTCTGTTCTGGAGTTAATTCCAGATTTTCTTTAGTATCAAAAACAGATTTTACTCTTCTAAAAAGTGCTTCATTTAAGGTGATGTCGTTTCTAAATTCACTTAACCATGGGGAAACTTCTTGTGCTATTTTTTGAATTTGGTCATTTGTTTCTGCTGAGTTTAAGTTGAAAAATATAGATGTTATTCTATTTAATTTTTCACCTGTAAAATCTAGGGCAACTGTTGTGTTTTCAAAAGTCGGTGTATCAGTATTATTTACAATTTGGTCAATTTCTGCTTTTGCTAAAGCAATCGCTTCTTTAATTGCAGGTTTGTAATGCTCACTTTTAATTTGTTGAAAAGGAGCTATATCAAAAGGTTGTAATAATGGATTCATTTATTCAATTTATGAGTTATGAATTTTGAGTGATGGGTTTTATTTTTTGACTCTTTCAGATGCTTTTTCAACTTTCAATTTTAAACCTTCTTTGTAAGCTACAATCTTGTCTAAAACACATTTATCTGAAGCACCAATAATTTGAGCTGCTAAAATTCCTGCATTTTTTGCACCATCTAAAGCTACTGTTGCCACAGGTACACCTCCAGGCATTTGAAGAATAGATAATACAGAATCCCAACCATCTATAGAATTTCTACTTTTTACTGGCACACCAATAATTGGTAAAGGACTCATACTTGCGACCATACCTGGTAAATGAGCAGCACCTCCTGCACCTGCAATGATAACTTTTATACCTCTTTTATGTGCGTTTTTAGCATAGTCAAATAATTTCTCTGGAGTTCTATGAGCAGAGACAATATCTACTTCTATTTGAATATCCATACTTTCTAAAACATCTATTGCTTCTTGCATTATTGGAAGATCAGAATCGCTTCCCATTATAATTCCTACCATAAATCTTAGATTTATCCTGAACTTGTTTCAGGATCTGTTATTTTTATTTTCAGTAGCTGAACCAAGTCCAGCTTAATTGCAATTACTTTGCAATTACTCTTATTGTTTCTTTAACTTTTTGTGCTATTTCTCTGGCCTTGTTTACGTCTTCATTTACAATAGTTACATGACCCATTTTACGAAAAGGACGTGTTTCTTTTTTTCCATAAATATGAGGTGTTACTCCATCAATTTGTAAAACTTCTTCAATATTTTCATATATCACATCACCAGAAAAACCTTCAGCACCTACTAAATTTACCATAATTCCTGCAACCTTACTATCTGTATTTCCTAAAGGAAGATTTAAAATAGCGCGTAAATGTTGCTCAAATTGACTAGTATAACTCGCTTCTATAGAATAATGTCCAGAATTGTGAGTTCTTGGAGCTACCTCATTTACTAAAATTTCATTGGTTTCTGTTTGAAACATTTCTACAGCAAGAAGTCCAATAAAATTTAATTCATTTACAACTTTAAGTGCTGTTTCTTGGGCTTTTTTAGCAACAGAATCTTCAATTCTTGCAGGGCAAATTACATATTCTACTTGGTTTGCTTCTGGATGAAATTCCATTTCAACTACAGGATAAGTTTTAGTTTCACCTTTAGCATTTCTAGCCACAATTACTGCTAATTCATTTTTAAAAGGAATAAGTTCTTCTGTAATACATTCAACTTTTGGTAATGAAACTAAATCTTCATAATTTCTAACGATTTTAACTCCATTTCCATCATAACCAAAACGTGCAGCTTTCCATACAAAAGGAAAATCAATTATGCTGTTTTCTACACAATGTTGTAATTCTTCTAAAAATGCAAAATGAGAAAAAGGGGCTGTTTTTATTTGATGATCAAAATAAAAGTGCTTTTGTCTTGCTTTACTTTGTATAATTCGTAAGTCTTTAGGTTTTGGATATATGGTTAACCCTTCTTCTTCTAACTTATCAAGAGCGTCTATGTTTACCTTTTCTATTTCTACTGTTAGTAAATCAACAGTTTTACCAAAATTATAAACCGCATCAAAATCTAATAAATCACCAATTACAAAAGTATTACAAATTTCTGCACAGGGTGCAGATGGACTTGCATCTAAAATAGAAGTATGAATATCGAATTTTTGAGTTTCAGTAAGCAACATTCTGCCTAACTGTCCACCTCCTAAAACACCTAATTTAAAATTTGAAGAAAAATAATTTTGCACGATTGCTTATAGATTTATTGATTCTATGCAAAAATAAGCAAGATTAAGGAGTTTGCCTAAAAATTAGTTATTCTTATTGAACTACCATTTCTTAGAACTCTGTATTCGATTGCTGGACATTCAAATCCGTTTGTTTGAGGAGCACCACCAAAGTCTACACTGTAAGTACTATTTTCACAAGAACACTTTAACAATCTGTTTTCAAAAGTCATAGGAGAGTTACAGTCGCTTGCTGGGCATAATCTATCAAAAGCAACAAAATCTGTTCCGTTTTTATTAAATAATATTAGGCCTTTATTGCCACCAGCAATTTCTGCATGTCCTCCAGGAACTTGTGCATTTATTAAATTAGGGTTATTTAAATCTGCATTTACACTTAAAGGTAATGATTGTATACAGTTTGCTAAATTTTCGTTAGAAGAACAGTTTGATAATACAATTAAGCCAAAAAGTAATATTATTTTTTTAAACATAAGTAGCAGTAGTTTAGTGCTAATAACGATGCCAATTTACAAATATTTTGTACATTTGTAGTTTAATCTCATTCCTATTTTGGCGATGAGATTTTTATTTTAAATAGAATTATTATGAGTAACATATCTTATTATTCACCAGAAGGATTAAAGAAATTGAAAGATGAATTGGTTCATCTTGAGCAAGTTGAAAGACCAAGAGTAACTCAAGAAATATCTGATGCAAGAGATAAAGGTGATTTGAGTGAGAATGCAGAATATCATGCAGCAAAAGAAGAACAATCTCATTTAGAAACAAAAATTGCAAAACTGAAAAATGTAATAGCAAATGCAAGAATTTTAGATGAAAGTCAATTAGATACATCTAAGATTTTAATTCATTCTAATGTAAAAATTAAAAATACTACAAACGGAATGGAGTTTTCTTATAGATTAGTTGCAGATTCTGAAACTGATGTGAGAAATGGAAAACTATCTGTAAACTCTCCTATAGGAAAAGGATTACTTGGAAAAAAAGTGGGTGATATTGCAGAAATTCAAGTGCCAAATGGAATTATGAAATTTGAAATTTTAGAAATTTCTAGGTAAAAAAACAAAAGATATTCATGAAACGCTTTGCATTTGCAAAGCGTTTTTTATTTTTACTAAAAACAATAAATCATGAGCATATTTACAAAAATTATAAACGGAGAAATACCTAGTTATAAAGTTGCAGAAAATAATGATTTTATCGCTTTTTTAGATATTAACCCAAATGCAAAAGGACATACCTTAGTTGTACCTAAAAAAGAAGAAAATAAGATTTTTGATTTATCTAAAGACGAGTATTCAGCGTTAATGGATTTTTCTTATAACGTAGCTAAGGCATTAGAAAAAACAATTGCTTGTAAGAGAATTGGAATGAGTGTAATTGGCTTAGAAGTGCCTCATGTGCATGTACATTTAATTCCTATAAATGTTATGGCTGATATGCAATTTCAACAAAAAGTAAAGATGAGTAACGATGAGTTTGTTGAATTAGCTAAAAAGATTTCTCAAAACTTTAAATAGAAAATATTTTAAATTCTATCCAATACTATTTGAAAAGTAGTTCCTTTTCCTAGTTCAGATTTTTTTACAAATATTTTTCCTTTGTGGTAATCTTCTACAATTCGTTTAGAAAGAGACAACCCTAAACCCCAACCACGTTTTTTTGTTGTAAAACCTGGTTTAAATATTTGTTTAAATAGTTTTTTAGGCATTCCTTTTCCAGTATCAGAAACTATAATTTTTACTTTTTTTTGAGTTTGAGAAATCTCTAATTGTAATTTTCCTTTGCCTTGCATGGCATCAATGGCATTTTTAATTAGATTTTCGATTACCCAGCCAAATAATTCTTTATTAAGTTTTGTCTTTATTTCTTTTTCATCAGTTTTAAAAGAAAAGCTAATTTGTTTAGAACTTCTAGATTCTAGATAATCAAAAGCTTGATTGGTAACTGAGATAATGTTTTCTGATTTTAATTCAGGTACAGAACCAATTTTCGAAAAACGATTGGCAATTGTGTTTAATCTGTAGACATCCTTTTCTATTTCGTCTATATAAGTTTCATCAACTTTTTCCATTTTTAAAATAGAAATCCAACCCAATAATGAAGATAAAGGAGTGCCTATTTGATGAGCAGTTTCTTTAGCCATTCCTGTCCATAATCTATTTGTTTCAGCAGCTTTATTGGAACTATAAAACAAGTAGATTACTGTTAAAAACAATATTAAAATAAGTATTAAAGCTATTGGATAATAGGTAAGTTTATTTAATAAATCTGAATCTTTATAATAAATAAACTGTTTGTTTTTTCCATCGTAAGAAATGGTAATTGGCTCATTTTGATTTTTCATAATGGCCAGTTGCTTTTCTATGAAATTAGGATTTAGAGATTTTATAGAATCTAAATTTTGAGTGTACAAAATATCACCTTTTTCATCTACTAAAATCATAGGAATACTATTGTTATTTTCGATAACTTTTAGAGGTAAAGTAACACTAGCATTTAAATCTGAGATAGAACCTAATTCTTTTTGCGCCTCAGCTAAAATCTCCATTTTTACACGTTCTTCTGTCTTAAACTTTTGAAAAAAAGTATAGGTATTCCAAAGAATAAGTGTAACAATTACAAAAGAAACTGCAATAGCAACCCTTTTAAATAAAAGTGTATTAGAGAATAGGTTCATTAAAAACAAATATAAAGATTTCAAGTATATAACTCATTTCAAGTTTAGATAGTATCTTTACAAATCAAAATATTTATTATGCTTTCTATAGATCCAAAAGAAATTTCTACAGGTAAATTACATAGTTATTTACTAGGCGCTATTGCTCCAAGACCAATTGCTTTTGCAAGTACTATTGATGCTGAAGGGAATCCTAATTTAGCACCTTTTTCTTTTTTTAATGTATTTGGTTCAAATCCACCAACATTAATTTTTTCTCCTGCAAGAAGTGTTAGAAATAATACCACAAAACATACTTTAGATAATTCAGAAGAAACTAAAGAAGTTGTGATTAATGTAGTAAATTATGATATTGTACAACAAATGTCTTTAAGTAGTACAATGTATGCAAAAGGTGTAAATGAGTTTGAAAAATCGGGTTTAACTATGCTAAAATCTGATGAAGTAAAACCTTTTAGAGTTGCAGAATCTCCTGTGCAATTTGAATGTAAGATAAAAGATGTTATTTACACAGGGAATGAAGGTGGAGCAGGGAATTTAATTGTTTGTGAAGTCGTTAAAATACATATTGCTGATGATGTTTTAGCTGAAGATGGTAGTATAGATCAGCATAAAATAGACTTGGTTGCAAGAGCAGGAGGTAGCTATTATTCTAGAGCTAGAGATGGGTTTTTCGAAATCCCAAAGCCAATTGCTACTTTAGGAATTGGAGTTGATGCTATACCTTCTGAAATTAGAAATAGTGATATTCTTACTGGTAATAATTTAGGTTTATTAGGAAATGTAGAGCATTTACCAACAGAAGAAGCTGTTAATAACTTTGGAAAAGAACACCCTGAATTTATAGGGTTAGAAAAGACAAAAAAACATACATTTGCTCAAGAATATTTACAAAAAAATGATGTAGAAAGTGCTTGGAGAGTACTTTTATTAAAATAAGAATTATGGAAGTTATAGGTAAAATAAAATTAATTGGAGATGTGCAAACTTTTGGATCTAATGGATTCAGAAAAAGAGAATTAGTAGTAACTACAGATGAGCAATATCCTCAAATGATAATGATTGAGTTTGTACAAGATAAAACAGACTTGTTAAACAATTATGCAGTTGGGCAAGATGTTAAGGTATCTATTAATTTAAGAGGAAGAGAGTGGATAAATCCACAAGGTGAAGCTAAATATTTTAACTCTATCCAAGGATGGAGAATCGAAAACTTAAGCCAAGCTCCACAAGCTCAAAACTTACCTCCAGTTGATCAGTTTCAACCAGCATCTAATGTTTCTGATGAAGAACCAGATGATTTACCGTTTTAAAATAAACGCTATTTATATAAAAAAGGAGGAAATTTAAACTAAATTTCCTCCTTTTTTTGTACTTATTTATTTTCTTTTTTAGGCATTGGACCTCGAAGATGAATAATTAATCCATTTAAAAAGTTTCGTAAAAATTGATCTCCACACTCCATATACTTAGGATGATCTTCCTTTCTAAAAATAGCCCCTAATTCTGCTTTTGTAACTTTAAAATCTACAAATGCACAAATTTCTATAATATCAGTATCTCTTAGTTTATGTGCAACTCGCAGTTTTTTAAAAATATCGTTATTTGTTAATCCCATATTACAAAGGTAGTAGTTTTTAGTTGACTACTTTAAAAATTGCCCAAGCATATATTGCAAATCTTGCCAATCTAAATAATCCTAAAAAAACAACATTTTTAAAAGGATATTTAATCATACCAGCTGTCATACAAGCTATAGAAAATGGTAGAGGTAGTAATGCACCAACCATTATTAAAATGCCACCCCATTTACGAGTATTTTTTAAGTTTTCTGCCATCTTAACTTCTAAATAGTTTTTTACGCTATTTACTTTTAAAGCCATTCTTCCAATAAAATAAGATAGCAAACCACCAAAATATGAAAGTACAGCTAAGATAGATAAATTTAAGATGGGTGTTTCTGTTTTTTTTGACCAAGCAATAAATATTTCTGGAGGAATTAATCCTAAAATAGTTTCTGAAATAAAAAAAACAGAAATAACAGTTATTCTAGAAAAAGTTTCTGTAAAATTTCTTAAACCTTCGTTTATATTATAAACGTATTTATTAAATAAGAAAATAACCAAAATAATACCTAAAATTGGTAAGATTGTTTTTTTTATACTTTCCCAAACAAATAAATAAAAACCAGTTCTAGAGTAATATTTATGAACCAGTTTTGCTCTTCGTTTATTAGATCTTTTTGTTTTCTTCGGCATTTTTTTCTTTTATCAAAAGAATCAGTTTGCAAAAGTAATGACAATAAATTTAGAAAACTTTGTTATGTTGCAGATTAACGGTTTTTTAAGAAATTAGTATTTTAGCTTATCAAAAAATAAATAGGATGAAGGTTACAAAAATTATTGAAAATATTTTTAAAAATTACCTTCCATCACCTTTTACAATTGCTATTTTACTTACGTTTTTCACTTTTTTTTTAGCACTTGTTTTTACAAAACCAATTGAGGAGACTTTTTTAAGTTATAGCAAAGAAATTTTAGAGTTTTGGGAAACAGGAATTTGGTCTAATTCCCTTTTAGTATTTGCTTATCAAATGATGCTGATTTTAGTCTTAGGTCATGTTTTGGTGTTAAGCAAACCAATTAGTAATACAATCTTGCATATTACCAAATATTGTACAAATACCGCCAATAGTGCTTTAATTGTAGCATGTTCTACAATGTTAGTGGCTTTTTTTAATTGGGGTTTAGGTTTAATTTTTGGAGCACTTTTAGCAAGAAAAGTTGCAGAACATGCACAAAAAAGTAATATTAAAATTAATTATCCAATTATTGGAGCTGCTGGTTATTTAGGTTTAATGGTTTGGCATGGTGGAATCTCTGGCTCTGCACCTATAAAAATTAATGAAGATGGTCATATAAAATCAATTATGGAACAGGTTTCTTCAAGTAATTTGCTTAATCAAATTCCTATTAATATAGATTATTCTCAAACTGTTTTTAGTTGGTGGAACCTACTTATTTTTACAGTGGTTTTAATAGTAATCTCAATATTATTCTATTTTTTAGGAAAACATGCTAAGCCTACAAAAATTGATTTACCTGCATATCAATTACAAAAAGATGATTTTGTTACTACTAAAGCAGAAAGGTTAGATACTTCAAAAATTTTAGCCATGCTTTTTGGTTTTGTAGTCTTATTAGCCTTCTTTATTCGATATTTTAATAATATAGTTGAGTTAAAAATATCTCCAAATTTGATTAACTTTTTCTTATTTGGATTAGGTATTATGCTACATGGTAGTTTTAAAAAATTTACAAGTGCAGTAGGAGAATCTATATCAGATATTTCTGGTATTTTAATTCAGTTTCCTCTTTATTTTGGTATTATGGGTATTATGAATCAATCTGGAATGGTAAATCTTATATCAGATTTTTTTGTATCTATATCAACAGAAATAACATTGCCCATTTTTACCTTTTTTAGTGCGGGTTTAGTTAATGTTTTTGTACCAAGTGGAGGAGGTCAGTGGGTTGTACAAGGACCAATAGTTGTAGAGTCTGCGTTACAATTAGGTGTACCATTACCAAAAGCAATTATGGCTTTAGCTTATGGAGACCAAATTACAAACATGTTGCAACCTTTTTGGGCTTTGCCATTACTTGGCATTACTAAATTAAAGGCAAAAGAAATTCTACCTTATACACTAATTGCAATGGTAGTTGCTTCTAGTATTTATATTTTAGGACTTTTATTGGTTTAGTATGTTTTGGCTCTCAGATAAAATTGAATTTCTACCTTATGAGTTTACAACTAAAGAAGGTATAATCGCTTTAGGTGGTGACTTATCTTGTGAACGCTTAATACACGCTTATAAAAACGGAATTTTCCCATGGTTTTCTGAAGGAGAACCTATTGTTTGGTATTGTCCTTATAAAAGAATGGTTTTGTTTCCAGATGATTTAAAGATTTCAAAATCGATGCGAAAAGTGATGCAAAAAAGCGAATTTATAATTACAGAAAATAAAGCTTTTGAAGAGGTTATCTATCACTGTAAATATATTGATAGGAAAGATGGTTTTGGAACTTGGATTACAGATGATATGCATCAAGCATATATTAATTTATATAAAAAAGGTATTGCAAAATCTTTAGAAGTTTGGTTAGATAAAGAATTAGTTGGTGGTTTATATGGTGTAGAAATTAACGGAATTTTTTGTGGAGAAAGCATGTTTAGTAAAGTATCTAACACCTCTAAATTAGCATTTATCCATTTAGTAAAAAATAGCAATTATCGTATAATAGATTGTCAAGTGTATAACGATCATTTAGCAAGTTTAGGAGCCAAAGAAATTGATAGAGAACTATTTTTGAATATTTTAAAAGAAGTTATTTAAAACTTAAACTATCGTTTTAGAATTTTTTTACTTATAATACTGCCATTTTTTACCGTTATTTTTAAAATATAAACACCTTTTGAGAAATTAGAAAAGTTAATTTTATTTTGATATCCATTAACTGAAATAATTTAGTTGAAAGTATATTAAATACTTCTATTTTTTTAACTTCAAAATCATCTTCGATTTTTAAATTTATTTCTTTTTTAGTCGGGTTTGGATAAGCATAAATTTTGTTTATTAATAATTCATCAGTAGAATTTAATGTACTCTTTTTACGTGTAATATCGTCAAAGTAAAAAGGCGCATTTGCAGAGGCATTATTTGGCGTTGTGTAACCAAGCATTAGCTTGGGTTTAGAAGTTTTTTAATTTATAAATTTATTTTTGCTTGGCTAATAAATCTCTAATTTCTGCTAATAAATCTTCTTGACTAGGTCCTTTTGGAGCTTCTGGTTTTGGCTCTTCTTTCTTTTTAGTAGCATTTATTCCTTTAATAATCATAAACATTACAAAAGCAACAATAATAAAATCGATAACATTAGTTATAAAGTCACCATATAAAACAGCAACTTCTCCTACTTTTTCTCCTGCGTCATTTAATGTACCATCTTTAACTACATATTTTAAATCTTTAAAATCTGTTTTAAATATTAATCCTATTAATGGAGAAACAATACCACCAGTAAATGAAGTTACTACTTGTTTAAATGCAGCACCCATAACGAAACCTACTGCAATATCTACAAGGTTTCCTTTCATAGCAAAGTCCTTAAATTCTTTAAGCATACCCATATTAAATTGTTTTTAAATTAGTTAGTAATGCGAATGTACTAATTTTTTATTTCTTTAACATTTTTTTAACACGTTGAGAAATGGCTGTTAAGGTTTCATAAACAATTGTTTCAGAAACTTTTGATATATGATTAAGCATTTCTTGGTTATTAAAGATAATGACTTCATCACCTTCTTTACAGTCAATTTTTGTTACATCTACCATAATCATATCCATACAAACATTACCAATAATTTTTGCTTTTTGATTATTGATGAGTACATATCCATTTTTATTGCCTAGTTTTCTAGATAAACCATCTGCATGACCTACAGGGATTGTAGCTGTTTTAGAATGTCTTTTTGCAACAAAAGCTCTGTTATAACCAACAGTTTCACCTGGTTCTATTAAATGAATTTGTGAAATTATTGATTTTAAATTGTGCGTATTTTTAAGCTCAGCAGTTTCTTTATCATCATTTCCAAAACCATACAAACCAATACCAACTCTTACCATATCAAATTGAGCTTTTGTAAAGTTTACAACTCCAGATGTATTTAAAATATGTAACATAGGTTCATAATCTAAATGTTTGTAAAACTGTTTAGCTATGTAAGCAAAGTTGTTTAATTGGTTTATGGTAAATTCTTTTTCTTCTAAATCTTCGCTTGCTGCTAAATGAGAAAATAAAGACTGTACTTTTACATGATTATTTTTATGTAAACTCTCAATGATTTTAGGAATATCATTATGCCAAAAACCTAATCTATTTAAACCAGTATTAAATTTAATATGTACTGGGTAATTCATTAAAGGAATTTCATCTGCTAAAGTTAAAAAAGCATCAAAAATTTTAAAATTGTATAAGTTAGGCTCAAGTTTATAATCAACAATACTTTGTAAATTAGGTATTTGAGGATGTAATACAAGAATAGGAGTTTTTACATTTGCTTCTCTTAAAGCAATCCCTTCATGAGCGTAAGCTACAGCAAAATAATCTACTTTATCTTGTAAAAATTGAGCAACTTTAACTCCATCACTTCCATAACCAAATGCTTTAACTACTGCTAAAATTTTTGTGGTTGGTTGTAATTTTTGTTTAAAATAATTAAGATTATGAGCTAAAGCTTTAGCATCTATTTCTAAAACAGTAACATGATTATTGGTCATCTGATGCACTTTTTTTAGAAGCAATCATTTCTTTTTGCTTTTGTATTGCTTTATAATATGCAGCTCTACTTAAAGGTTCGTATTCTTGAGTTTCGCCAAGCATAACCAAATCATCATTTTGAGCTTTTCTAAAACTATAATGTGCTAAGTTTCCTGTATGAGTACAAACTGCATGTACTTTAGTTACATACTCAGCTGTTGCCATTAATGCTGGCATAGGACCAAAAGGGTTACCTTTAAAATCCATATCTAAACCAGCTACTATTACACGTATGCCTCTATTTGCTAAATCGTTACAAACTGCAATAATTTCATCATCAAAAAACTGAGCTTCATCTATACCTACAACATCTACATCATTAGCTAGTAACCTTATGTTAGAAGAAACTGGTACAGGTGTAGAACGTATTCTATTATCATTATGAGATACCACTTCATCTTCATCATATCTAACATCTACAGCTGGTTTAAAAATTTCAACTCGTTGTTTTGCAAACTGCGCTCTTTTTAAACGCCTAATTAATTCTTCTGTTTTACCAGAAAACATAGATCCACAGATAACTTCTATCCAGCCAAATTGTTCTGTATGATTTACTGTATTTTCAAGAAACATTTTGTAATTTTAAGCGTTAAAGTATTATAATTTTAATTATTTTTCGGCGTTTACAAATTTATAAATAATTAGGCGTTAAAAGTAACTTCAACCTACAACTTATGCACAAAAAATTAGAAGCAGATTTAATGAGTTTAGCTCATAGTATTTTAAAAATGAAAAACAAAGATGATGTTTTTGCATTAAAAGAAATTTCTAAAGAAGTTTATGAAAAGCTTTCTATGCTTGCATTTGTTGAAGAATATGTAAATTCCACTCCAAATTTAGAAACATCTAAAGAAGAGTTGTTAGAACAAGTTAAAACTGCATTTGATAAAAAAGAGATTTCGAAACAACCAGTTTTAGAAGTTGAAAAAGATGTAAAACCATTCAAACAAGAAAATGAAAGTGTTGAGGTTGAAGAACAAGAAAAAATTGTTTATGATTTGATGGATGATGCAGTAGAGGAGTCTGCAGAATCTAAAAAATTTAAAGAAAAAGTTGTCGATTTTAATAGAGAAGATCTTGAGTCTAAAAAAGAAGAGGTTGTAGAAGAAATTATTGAACAACCTTTTGATGAGTTAGAGCAATTAATGTTTGCAACAGAAAATCCAACAAATTTTAAAAATGATGTAAAAGATGTTGGAGAAAAGAAAACACCAACATTAGAAGACGAATTACAAGACACAATTTCTGTTGATGTTATGGCTGATTTATTTGAAAATGTACAGCCAAAATCTTTAAACGATAAATTATTTTCAAACATTCAAATTGGTTTAAATGATAGAATAACCTTTGTTAAAAATTTATTTGAAGGAGATCAAGAAAACTATAATAGAGTCATTTCTCAATTAAATACTTTTAAAACAGAAAAAGAAGCCAGAAAATTTATAAATAAAATGGTAAAACCAGATTATAATTGGTCTGAACACGAAGAATTAGAAAATAGATTTATGGAGATTGTTTCTCGTAAATTTGCTTAAAATTACTTTTTGAAACCTGTTTTAATTCATACTCATTTTCATAAACGCAAGACTGGTGTTACCAGAAGTATAGAAAATGTACTTCCTTTTTTTAATGAAGATTTTGAAACCTATGTCTATGGTTCAAATATAGATGGGCAACACATTTCTACTAAACAACTAAAATCAATTTTATTTTCAGATCGAAAAACTACTGTGCATTGTCATAGAAATAATGAAATAATACGATTTTTATTTTATCGCTTTTTAGGCGCAAAATTTAAATTAGTAGCAACTAGACATGCAGAAAGTAAACCTTCTAAACTTACCTTGTTTTTATTAAAAAAAGCAGATGTTGTAATCACTCTAATAAAAAGTATGAGTGCCAATTTAGGTATCAAAAATGAGATTATAGGTCATGGAGTAGATGTCAATAAATTTGAGCCAAAAGTTAATGTAAAAATAGCAGGAGTTTCTCAAGAGAATATTATTTTGAATGCTGGTAGAGTAAGAAAAGCAAAAGGACAAACAACATTATTACAAGCTTCAAAAATATTACAAAATTATAAAAATTGGGCACTAGTTATTGTTGGTAAGGTTGATAAACCTGAGTATTTAAAGGAGTTAAGACATATAGCAAAAGATAGTAATATTGAAGATCAAGTTTATTTTTTTAATGAAACTAGAAAAATTGTTCCTTTTTATCAAGCAGCTAAAATAGCAATTGCACCAAGTTTTTCTGAAGGATTTTCATTGGTAACTGCAGAAGCTATGAGTTGTGAATGTACAGTTATTGCTACAAAAAACGTTGGAGTACATTCAGAATTAATAACACATAAAAAAAACGGATATTTATTTGAAGCAGGAAAAATAAACGAATTACAAGAGCTTTTAGAAAATTGTATTAAAAATGAAAATCCTTACTTAGGCAAAGAAGCTAGAAAAGAAATTTTATTAAATTGGGCCGCCAAAAAAGAAGCCAAAAAACTAGTAAATATTTATAAACTTAATTAATAAAAATCAATTCAATGAAAAAATTAGTATTTGTTTTTGCAGCAGTATTATTTACATCAATTACCTTAAATGCTCAAAAAATTGAGATGAATAAAGTTTGGGGTGGATATCAATTCACTCAAGATGGAAAAAATTTATCTTTAAATGATATGCAAGAAATTATGAAAAGTAATCAAGAAGCATATGATTTAGTACAGTCTGCAAAATCTAATAAAACTTGGGGTATGATTTTAGGAACAGCAGGAGGTGCATTAGTTGGTTTTCCTATAGGTACAGCAATTGGTGGTGGAGATCCAGAATGGGCATTAGCAGGTGTTGGTGCTGCTTTAATTGTAGCTTCAATTCCTATTGTAAAAGGCTTTAATAATAAAACTAAAAAAGCAGTAGAGCTTTATAATAATGATGTTACTTCAGGAGCTTATCATTTTAATCCAAGCTTCGATTTAAACATAAAAGGTACTTCATTAGGCATAACAATGTCTTTCTAAAAAAAAATACTTTTTGTAACAAACCAAATAGTTAATCGTCTCAAAAGAAAACCAAGTAACATGAAACGATTAACTATTTTATTTTTTACATTATTTGCAATTAACTTATCAGCACAAGAAACAACTTTCAAAAAATTTTACAAATCTCATTCAGATAAGTCAGCTTTTTCAATCAACTTAAATGCATCTTTTGCAGGTTCTTTTTTAAGTGATGATGAAGATAAAGATTTAAAAAAGCTATTAAAAAAATCTGGTGATTTTAAATTAATGGTATTTAATAATGATGATGCTTCTGTTTCTAAAGATTTTAAAAAATATCTTAGAAAAAATAAATTAAAGACTATGGCTCGTGTAAAAAGCGATAATAGCAAAGCCGCTTTTTATATTTTAGAAGAAAATGATATCGTAAAAGAGATTATTCTAAGAGCAAATAGTGATGATGACAAATTGGTTTTATTTGGTTTAAAAACTAATTTAACTACAGATGAATTAGCAGAGATGATGTCTAATTCTAACATAAAAATTACAACAGATTAATACCATTTAAAGAGAAGATTTAACCAATCTTCTCTTTTAGTTTTTCTATTTCATTTTTACTATTTCCAATAAAAATAGAATTATCAACTATAAAAACAGGTCTTTTTAAAAAAGTATATTCATCAAGTAAATATTGTCTATAGTCTGCCTCAGATAAATCTTGATTTTTTAAATCCATAGCTTTATATAACTTAGCTCTTTTATTAAATAAAGCTTCATAACTTTTAGAAAGCACATACATTTCTTCTAATTGATTTACAGAAACAGGATTTGATTTAATTTCTTGTCGCTCAAAACCATCTAAATTTACTTCTTTTAAAATTCTTCTGCACGTATCACAAGTTTGTAAAAAATATACTTTCTTCATTTTAATGATTTATATTTACACTTTCAAAATTAGTGAATATAATGAAAACACAATTTGATATTTTAAGAAAATCTAGAGAGCTAGTTGTTAAAGAATTAGAAGGTTTGTCTATGGATCAAATTCATAAAATACCTGAAGGTTTTAAAAATAACATTGCTTGGAATGTATCGCATTTAGTGGTTACACAACAGCTCTTGCATTATAAATTATCTGGCTTAAATTGTTTATGTACAGATGAGTTAATAGAGGCACATAGAAAAGGAACTGCACCAACAAAAACTTTTACTGAAGAAGAATTTGAAGAGGTTGTAGAATTGTTATTGGGTTTAACAGACACATTACAAGAAGATTACGAAGCAGGTATTTTTGAGAATTACACAGAATATCCAACTAGTACTGGTTTTACCTTAACTTCTATAGAAAATGCAATACCTTTTAATAATTTTCATGAGGGCATTCACTATGGAATTATAAGATCAATTAAGAAATTTTTGTAAACTTTTGTCTTTTTTTAGACTACAGATAGAAATAAATAGATAATGAAATTTAACACAAAGACAATTCACGGAGGTCAAAAACACGAAGAAGCAACAGGTGCTGTAATGCCTCCAGTTTTTTTTACATCAACATATGCACAATCTAGTCCAGGCGAACATAAAGGTTACGAATATTCTAGAGGAGCAAACCCAACAAGAACAGCTTTAGAAAATAGTTTTGCATCTATAGAAGGAGGTTCTCATGGTTTTGCATTTTCATCTGGTTTATCTGCTATAGATTGTGTTTTACGTTTATTAAATCCTGGTGATGAAATTATTGCAGGAGACGATTTATATGGTGGAACTTATAGAATGTTTACACGATTATTTAAAAAATACGGATTAGAATTCTCGTTTGTGGATATGAATTCTATAGAAAATGTAACAACTAAAATTACAGAAAAAACAAAATTAGTTTGGTTAGAAACACCTACAAACCCTTTAATGAAAATTGCTGATATAAAAGCAATTACAACTGCAGTTAAAGAAAATAATTCGGACATTTTGGTAGCTGTAGATAATACATTTGCAACTCCTTATTTACAACAACCATTAAGTTTGGGGGCAGATATAGTAATGCATTCTGCTACTAAATATTTAGGAGGACATTCAGATTTAGTTATGGGAGCTTTAATGGTGAATGATGAAAAGCTAGCAGAAAAATTGCATTTTATACAATTTGCTGCAGGTGCTGTGGCTGGTCCTATGGATTCTTTTTTAGCTTTAAGAGGTGTAAAAACTTTACATATTAGAATGCAAAGACATTGTGAAAATGGAAGAGCAGTAGCTCAGTTTTTACAAAATCACCCAAAAGTTGGTGAGGTATATTATCCAGGTTTAGAAAATCATCCAAATCATACTATTGCCAAAAAACAAATGAAAGATTTTGGAGGTATGGTTTCTTTTCGATTAAAAGATGAAAGTAAAGAAGCTGCTTTTAAATTTTTAGAAAATACACATGTATTTACTTTAGCAGAATCTTTAGGTGGTGTAGAAAGTTTGGTTAATCATCCAACAACAATGACACATGCTTCTATTCCAGAACCAGAGCGTTTAAAAATTGGAATTACTGATTCTTTAATTCGTTTAAGTGTAGGTATAGAAGATGAAGAAGATTTATTGGCAGATTTAGATCAAGCCTTAAACTTATAAATAAAAAAGAGCGCAATTAGCGCTCTTTTTTTATTCAATTACAAAATTAATATTTTCTAAAAAGAAGTTTGCCCTTAAAGGATAATCATTAATTTCTGGATGATACATTATTTTTTCTGGAAGTAACTTTTTTAGAAAATCACCTGTATCCCATTTATTGTTTTTGTTTTCATCAACAATTGCTCTTAAAGTATACTTTCTAGGTCTTAATAAATCGAAAACAATTTGTGAAGAAGAGGTAATAATTTTACGTTCTACAAGTTCGTTTTGTTTTGTGCCAGAAAGTAAATCAATAATAACATTCTTGTTTTTTAGGTTATTAACATTTACAGTTATTCTTCCATAATCTTCTATTTCTTTAGTGGTTAAGGAATATTTTAAGGTGTCATTTTTAACATTAAAAATATCTGTAAATGCTTCTGGTAAAACTAAAATTCTGTATTTCTGTTGAGGTTTAATATCAAAAAGTATTGCTATTTTATTTTCTTTTTTTGAAGAGATTGTCTTAAAGTTTACTGCAATAGTGTCTTTGTCGAACAAAGATATTTTACTAGTATCGATTTTTGTAATTGGATTATTAGTATTCACAAAAAAGGTATCTCTTAAATGCAAAGTGTTTCTCGTAGAAACGTTAATCTGTAAAGAATCAATTTTATTTTTTCTTAATCTTACAGTAACTGTATCTATATATTCTCTATTAGTGACTTTAAAATTTAAAGAGTCTAAATCTACTGGAGTATACCAAAAGTTTAATGTGTCTTTATCAATCATAAATTTTGAGACACTTTTAAAAGTATCAGGTACTTTAGAGAGTAACTCTAACTTTAAATCTTTTACATTACCTACATAGCCAAACTCAAGTTTACCTCTTGTAATTTCTTTACCTCTTTTAAAATCGAATGGTAAATTTTCACTGAAAAGAATTATGGGTTTACTAATGATACTATCTCTAGGTAATTGAATTGTATCTTTAATAAAACCGATTTTATCTGTAACTGGATTAAAAATATAATCGTTTGCAGATTCTTTTAAAGCAATCATTAAATAATTACCTTTATGCAAGTTTGTAAAATTAAATAAGGTAGAATCTAGTGTACTTGTGATGTAATTAGGTTTCTTTTTATAAATAATAGAATCATTAAAACTGCTATCTATTCTATATAATAAAACATTTATATTTTTTATTTTTTTAGTTGATTTTGCGTCTTTAACAAAGCCTGAAGTTTTTAAAGAATCTATATATGAACCCGTAGAAAAAACATATTTAAAGTTTTCTAGTTTATTACCTTCATTATTATCTTCTACTGCATTTCCAAAATTAAAAATATAGGTTGCATTTGGTTGT